>Ga0182027_10013535_pt1 | contig 11360 bp, 9 predicted proteins | sample 712E1DmetaG_FD_121300 | JGI IMG/M metagenome (GOLD analysis project Ga0182027, IMG submission 121300) | Permafrost microbial communities from Stordalen Mire, Sweden - 712E1D metaG (Illumina Assembly) | ecosystem: Environmental > Terrestrial > Soil > Wetlands > Permafrost | place: Sweden...
TAGTCAACGCCAACTTCGAGCCCGACTTTGCTGAACGGCAATACTCCAACCGTTACTCCGCCGTTTGTTACAGTCCCTTCAGGGCCCGCGACTTTGATATAGGAATCCCAACCCAAATGGAAAACCCCAAATCCCTGAATATCGGTCGAAGGCATCCAGATTTGGGTGGTTGGCGTGGCCGATACAAAATTGTTCATTGTCATTATTAGAAATCCTATTGTCAATAATCGGAACATTGTTTTCATGGTTTTCTCCTTTTTTTGTGGTGTAACGTAGGGGCGCGGTATTCGCGCCCTTATCTCGTGGGCGCGAGAACCGCGCCCCTACAATAATTAATTTTACAATGCGTCTTTGCCACGTTCACGCGTACGAATGCGCATCACGTCTTCCAGCGGCAGGATGAATATTTTCCCGTCGCCTATTTTCCCTTCCTTGCCCGAACGCGCCGAGTTTACAATCGCAAGAATGGTCTGCTCAACATATTGGTCATCAACCGCGATTTCGAGCTTGACTTTGCTGACGAAATTCACCGTGTATTCGTGGCCCCGGTAGACTTCCGTGTGGCCTTTCTGGCGCCCAACGCCCTGCGCGTCGGACACGGTAAGCCTGAACAGTTCGATCTGGCTTAATGCCTCCTTTACAGCCTCAAGTTTTGTTGGCTGTATTATGGCTATGATATATTTCATACATTACTCCTTGATACTTTGGTTTTAACCTTACTCGCCCCCTAAATCCCCCGCAGGGGGACTTGTAAGAATTTGATTATATTTGCTTCCGCGTAAGTCCCCCTGCGGGGGATTTAGGGGGCGTTTATTTTTTACAAATTATACGCATTTTCCCCATGTTCGCTGGTGTCCATGCCCACGATTTCAGCTTCCGGCTTAACGCGAAGACCAACCACGGCCTTTATGACGAGGAATATGAGAATCGTTACAACGGCGTCGTAGCCTATGGTAGTTCCGACGGCGATAAACTGGATTTTAAGCTGCGCCGGATTCCCATACAGCAAGCCTTTTCCGGCCGCATTGATGGCAGGATCGGCAAAGACGCCTGTCAGCAACGCGCCGAGGGTGCCGCCTACGCCATGAATCCCAAAGGCATCAAGCGTATCATCGTAGCCGAATTTATGTTTGACAACGGCAACCATGAAAAAAGGTATTATTCCCGCCAGCGCCCCTATGACAAGCGCTCCGCCGATATTGACGAACCCCGCCGCCGGCGTAATGGCAACCAGCCCGGCCACCGCGCCCGACGCCAAGCCAAGCGTCGTCGGTTTTTTATTGTAGATCCATTCGGTGAACATCCATGCCAGGGCGGCCATTGCCGTAGCGGTATTGGTGTTGATGAACGCGGCGCTTGCAAGTCCGCCCGCCGTAAGGGCCGACCCGGCATTGAAACCAAACCAACCGAACCACAAAAGCCCGGCCCCGGTCACGGTAAAAACCAGATTATTGGGCTTAAGGTCCTGCTTGATGCGCTTTCCAAGAAACAGCGCGCCGACGAGTGCCGCGATACCTGCATTGATATGCACGACCGTCCCACCGGCGAAATCAAGGGCGCCGAGTTTTGCGAGAAAACCGTTGCCCCATACCCAGTGCGCTATGGGCAGATACACGAATGTCAACCAGAGCACGGTAAACATGATCCACGCGGAGAACTTCATGCGTTCGATATACGCGCCGCTGGCAAGGGCGACCGTAATCGCCGCGAAAGTCAACTGGAATACCACAAAGATAAACTCAGGAATGGTGCCTGATACGGTGTTGACCGTAATGGTGTTCATCATGAACTTTTGAAGGTTGCCGATGATCCCGTGAACATCGGTACCGAAACTCAGCGTATACCCATACACGATCCACAGCACGCTGACGATGCAGAACGTGACAAACGACATGGCGATGACGTTAAGCATGTCCTTACGTTTTGCCAGGCCTCCGTAAAACAGCGCAAGCCCCGGAAGGGTCATGAGCATGACAAGGGCCGTGGCCACGATCATCCACGCGGTGTCACCCGAATCGATCTTGGCCGCTGGCGCGGGCGCAGGGGCAGGAGCAGCGGCGACGATTGTTGCTTTAAGAGAATCAACGGCTTTATGCGCGGTGTCCCCGGTTTGCCCGAAAGCGTAATATGCAAGAAACCCCACCACCATCGCGAAAAGCGCGATGTATACACTCGGAAACTTTTTTTTGTACATACCCACCACCTGTGATTAAAGTGAAATGAAACGTATTATAACAGAGAACATTGATTGCAATCAGCCCATTATAATTGCAAATGGCGTGCCAATTAAAAAGTTTTAAGCTTAAGCCATTATTATAGAATAAGGATCGGGAACGGTTCGGAAATGTAAAGAAATTGAAATTTTACAAAAATGTATAACTGAAAGACAATGATACATTTTTGTATTAAATTGGCCCTGTCTGTATGTTTACACGGAGGAAATACATCGGCGTCGGATGCGAGGGTCGGTTATTGGATGGAAATTTATTTACCCGACCGGGAAAAGCAGGTTTTAAAATAGCGACCAAATCCCGGCGAAGCGCCCATTATGAGCGCCCCCGGATAGAAAATGCCTTACAATGCCAGCGCGTCGTCAAGCGCCCCGATGAGATCATCGACGTGCTCAAGCCCAATTGACAGGCGGATAAGATCAGGCGTCAGGCCGCTTTCGCGCTGTTGATTCTCCGACAATTGGGAATGCGACGTACTGGCCGGATGAAGTATGAGGCTCTTGGCATCGCCCACGTTCGCAAGGTGCGAAAACACTTTAATGTTATCAATTACTTTGACCGCAGCGTCATAGCCGCCTTTAATGCCGAAAACCACCATGCCGCCAAACCCGTTTTTCATGTCGCGCACGGCAAGGGCATGCGACGGGTCGTCCTTAAGCCCCGGATAGCGTACCCATGCAACTCTGGGATGTTTTTTAAGATGTTCGGCGATTTTAAGGGCATTTTCCCCGTGTTTAATCATACGCACCGGCAGGGTTTCGATTCCCTGCAGGAACAGCCATGAGTTGTCGGGAGCGATGGCGGCGCCAAGGTTACGCAGCGGAACGGTCCGTACGCGCAGGGCGAAAGCAATGGGGGCCAGCGGCTCAGGCAAGTCCATGGCCCAGCGCAGCCCGTGATAGTTGTTGTCCGGTTCGGTAAAGAGCGGGTGCCGTCCCGCATTCCAATTGAATGTCCCGGAATCGGTTACAATGCCGCCGATGGCGGTACCGTGCCCGCCCAGCCATTTTGTCAATGAATTTACCACAATGTCCGCGCCCAGTTCGATGCTCCTGAGCAGGTAGGGCGTGGTAAACGTGGCGTCAACGATCAGCGGGAGCCCGTTACGGTGCGCCACCCCGGCCACAGCCTCGACGTCGGTATAGTCGAGCACCGGATTGCCGATGGTCTCGATAAAAACAGCGCGCGTTTTAGGGGTCACGGCCTTTTCAAAATTTGCCGGGTCCTTTGGGTCCACAAATTTTACGGTGATTCCCATTTTCGGAAGTATGGCGTCGAACTGCGTGTAGGTACCTCCGTAAAGGTTATTCGCCGAAACGATTTCGTCGCCGGCCTCGGCGAGCGTAATTACGGAATAAAAAATAGCAGCGGTCCCGGAGGCCAATGCTACCGACGCCGCGCCGCCTTCAAGTTCGCTTACGCGTTGTTCGAGGACTTCGGTTGTCGGGTTCGTCATACGAGTGTAGATATTGCCCAGTTCTTTGAGCGCAAAGAGATTAGCCGCATGCTGAGTGTTTTTAAACATGTATGAGCTTGTGCGATACAGCGGCACCGCCCTCGACAAGGTTTGGTCCGGCGTTTGGCCAGCATGTAATGCGAGGGTCTCGAAATGATACTTAGGTGATGTCATGACGATGTCCTTTCTGATTATGATTCGCCTGATTGAGCAGAATCAAAAGATTGTGAATGGTAGGCTCAGTGAGCGGTGCCGCACTTACGCCGGCTCGTCCCAGAGCCACGTGCTCAGATAGCGCTCCCCGGTGTCGGGAAGGACCACGACGATGAGCTTCCCGGCGTTTTCTTCGCGCTGCGCCACCTGCAAAGCAGCCCACAGGGCGGCGCCGGAAGATATGCCTGCGAAAACCCCTTCCTGTTTCGCAAGCGCGCGTGCCGTCGCTCCCGCATCGGCCTCTTTGACTTTTATGATCTCATCAAGCAGACCAATGTTCAGTATTTTGGGCACGAAGCCCGCGCCGATGCCCTGGATCTTGTGGGGACCGGGCTGTCCGCCGGACAAAACCGGCGACGCATCGGGTTCGATGGCAATGATTTTCACCCCGGGTTTGCGGCTTTTAAGCACCTCCGCCACTCCCGTAACCGTTCCCCCCGTGCCCACTCCGGAAATAAAAATGTCCACCTTTCCGTCGGTATCATTCCAGATTTCTTCCGCCGTTGTTTTCCTGTGTATTTCCGGATTGGCGGGATTATTGAATTGTTGAGGAACAAAGGAATTTTTAGTTTCCTTAGCCAATTCTTCAGCTTTCGCTATGGCCCCTTTCATTCCCTTTGTTCCATCAGTCAAGACCAATTCGGCGCCCAGGGACTTGAGAAGCTTGCGCCGCTCGATACTGAAGGTTTCGGGCATGGTAAGGACCAGGCGATATCCCTTGACCGCGGCGACAAATGCCAGGGCGATTCCCGTATTGCCGCTGGTCGGTTCGATAATAACGGAACCTTTTGTCAAGAGACCTTTTCGTTCCGCATCTTCAATCATCGCCAACCCGATACGGTCTTTAACACTCGACATCGGATTGAAGAATTCGAGTTTTGCGGCAATTTGAGCTTTACCTTTCTCATTAAGCCTGTTAATTCGGACAAGCGGAGTATTACCAATCAGTTTTGTAATATCGGATGCAATTCGCATTTCAGCCCTCCTTTTATTTTATAATGCATTGGAATTACTTTATGTTTACCTTGTTTATTAACTTTGTTTACTATAATATAACTAACAAAAGAATTCTTGCCAATACTTTTTTTATAATTATCAATTCTTAGATTTGCTGATAATCTTTATAAGCAGCAAAATTTCTGCCAAAATGCTTCTTATAAGATGATCAGCCCGGTATCGCCAAATTGGCTTTATAAATTCGCAAAACATACTTTTACACAAAGGATGCTTTAATGAATGATCACGTTTATACAGATCTCCTGCGTGAATCCATCAAGAAAAACGGGGGCCGCCCATGTTTTCATATCAAGCGCGATGGTACTTACCAAACATGGTCCTATAACGATTTCCATAGCTGCCTTAATCGCATGGTGGACGCGCTTAAAAAACATGGCTTCACCACGCTCGATAATGGCGTAGTTATTGGTGAAAATACCCCGGAATGGGTCATAGCATACCATGCGTTTTTCCTTGCCGGCGGCCGCACAGTTCCCATTGATCCAAATCTCCCAGCCACGGAAATCAGCGAAATCGTCCGCCTCACCAAAGCGCGGTTCATTGTCTGCTCTCCGCCATTTACCGGTCTTTTCAAAGACCTGAAGTCGGAATTCCCATTTATTGATACCTTGATAGTCATCGGTAACCCCGCCCATGACGGCGGGTCATGTTTCAGTTTCAATGACTTCTGCGATGCCGGAAACGCGGACACCGACGCTTTTTCATTGACATTTGCGCCCGACGATCCCCTGGTGATCATTTTCACGTCCGGCACCACGGGCAGGGCAAAAGGCGTCGTGCTTATTCAGCGCAATTTTACCGCGACGCCGCTCCATGCCGTGCCGCGCATGAAAGTAAGCTCGCGGGACACCATGCTCGCGGTGCTTCCCCTGCACCACGTTTTCGGCGCGGCGGCCTGCTTTGCGGCCGCCTTATGCACCGGCATGGACCTGGTTTTTGTTCCTAAAATCAAAGGCCCGCTCATCCTTGAAGCATTGAGCGCACGCGCGGTGACCATTCTTCCGGCGGTCCCAAAAATGATCGCCCTGTTTCACAGTTCCATCGAACACGCCATACAATCCAGGGGCATCGCCGCCAAGGCTCTGTTTGGTTTTCTTTCGTTGTTGTCGGCGGGCCTTGGTCCTCTTATCGGGACGAATTTCAGGAAAAAGCTTTTCAGCGGTATCCACAAAAAGTTTGGCGGTAAACTCAATCTTATTGTTTCGGGCGGAGCTTCTTTACAAAAAAAGTATTTTTCGAGTTTCCGTCTCTGGGGGTTTACCATTGTCGAAGGATACGGGCTTACCGAGACCTTCGGCCCAATAACCCTGTGTCCGGGCGATGATCCGCGTCTTGGCAGCGTGGGAATGGTGCTGCCGGACAATGAAATGAAGATCTGTTCGCCCGACGCGTCCGGCGTTGGGGAAGTGCTTTTCAAGGGCGCGACGGTCTTTACCCAATACTACAACAATGAGGAGCGGACAAAGCGCGCTTTTGACCGGGAGGGGTGGTTCCATACCGGCGATCTTGGAAGAATCGACCGCGACGGTTTTCTTTATATATCGGGAAGGCTGAAAGACGTCATCGTTCTTGATAGCGGAAAAAACGCCTACCCGGACGAGCTCGAAGATTATTACTTGGCCTCGGAACTCATCGAAGAGATCGGCGTCTTCGGCGCGCAAGTCAAGGGAAAGGAAATCATTGCGGCGCTCATTGTTCCATCCGTCTCGATCCGGCGTTCGCATCCAATTGAAAAAGCCTCCGAGATCATCCATAACGAACTATCGCGCATGGGCCGCAACCTTCCGTCATATAAGAAAATCACGGACTTCTTCGTGCTATACGAACCCTTGCCGAAAACCACGACCGTTAAACTCAAAAAGCAAGAGCTGCGGCAGATGTATTATGCACTCCGCGACGCCTCCGGCACCAAGGGCGTTTTCAGCCGTCCCGTCTCGGCGATTGACGCTGCGCTCATGGCCACCGCCGAATACGCGACGCTCGTCAAACGTATCATCACGGCGGCAGGACCCTTGGACCATGACCGGGTCCTGCCGGCCTGCAACCTTGAATTGGACCTCGGGTTGGACTCGCTCAAACGCCTTGACGTGCTCTGTTCCATCGAAGAAACGTATTCGGTAGTCTTTCCCGACGACGCGCTTGTGTCGCTGCAAACGGTTGGAGACCTGTATGCGCTTACCATGGAACTCCGATCGGCCGGCACCCATCAAAACGGCCTTTTCGCGGCCGGCCTTCGGAATCGTATCGCAACCGCGACTTTTCCCCGCGGGGCCGCACCCCATTCAAGATTGCTTTCCAAAAATGTCCCCCGCCTGGCATTCTCTATAAGCAAATTATTGTGGAACGTTTCGGTCAAGGGTCTTGAAAATCTTCCGGCCGATTCCCCTGACAAAAAGCCGTTTATATTCTGCGCAAACCACCAGAGCTACCTGGACGGTCTTCTGCTGCTCCATGCACTGCCGCCGCGCGTAAGGGACGCGACAATGACAACCGGCAAGAGCGAAGTGCTTTCCTCGCCAGTCCTTTCTCCTTTTATCAACAAATCGTCCTTCATCCCGGTCCAGCGCGACGGCGATGTGCTGCAAGCACTGCGGCTTTCAATCGCGGCACTTAAAAACGGAAGGAACCTCATAATCTTTCCGGAAGGCGGCAGAAGCCGAAGCGGCGATATGCGCCCATTCAAGTCCGGCATCGGCCTTTTAATGCTCGAAACCAACGCGGCCGTCGTTCCCGTCCGCATCAGAGGAACTTTTGACGTCTGGCCCGCCGGAAAATTTCCACGGCTCCTTGGCGCGCGCCGCCACACGCTGTCGCTGACCTTCGGCGCGCCGCTCTCCTTTCAGGACCTAATCGACATGAAGAAAATCACCCCCTATTGCACAGCCCAGGCAATCGCCTCATGCGTCCATGATATTATTCAGGAAATGTAACCGCGGGAATAATGAGGACTGGCGCATCGCACATTTTACGATCCGCATAAAATTTTCATCGCGTCACGCACGTTCATTACCTGGAATCGCTGTGCTTCGAGATAAGAGAGGAACCCGCGAAACGCCGATTCCCTGCAATAATATGTGGGGATCGCGGGTGCGGTGTCGGCCAGAATAGTGTGGAACCCGATAATCACCAGGGGCGCTCCCATGCTGCACGCTTCTTCGACGCGCACGATGATATCGTCGCTAGTAAAACCGCCCTTAACGGCAAAATACCCGAGTTCCTGCCTGTTCACACCGTCGAGGTAGTAGTAGTCGTGCGAGGTCCGGATGTTGGCAAAGTACTTTGCCACTACGGCCTTTACAGTATCGTTGTACATGCCCGATGCGTACGCATAGCTTTCATGACACAAACCGCTGTCTACAAGAAAATCATAGCAGTCCTTCACCAAAGCGGTCATGGTGTCGGGCGGCAGGGACGACAGATTGTCGTGCCCGATCCCTCCATGTCCGCCGGTTTCCCATCCAGCGCGCTCCATTTCCTTTTCCTCGGCAAGGGTGATGCTGCCAGACTGATCAAGATAGCTCTTGGGGAAAAAATGGGTGGCTGTCCAGGAGGTGTCCATTGCACGCATGATTCTGAAGCCCTTGGTATAGATCGACGAATCCGCGTCATCGAACGTTATCACGACTAAGGGGGCATTCTGCGAGGTCTCCATAGGCATGAAGGCATTATCGCATGAGAGGATCAAAAATGCCACACAGGCAAATGTTATTCGCTTGATCATCGGAAACTCTATTAAAAAACAAACCAGACGATTGCTGTAATCCGGTTAAGATACGCGACACCCGTTATTGTTGATTCCCAGCCCACTCGGATAAGTGTGCGATTGATAACAGGCACAACCGCAATTCCCACCTCGGGAATATACGAACCGGTCTTCATGTTTTGTTGATACTCGGATCCTCCATAAATTCCCAGCCATCCTATCGCCATATATTGCGCGTCAAGCCCGCACAACAGAGACTGAAGTGAATATTCAAGGGTCGTGGAAGGATTGCTCACAAACATATACCCTTTCACGTAGTCCTCGTAAAAGACCATCGCACTCAGCGAAAGTCGCATATATGGAAGATATTTTGCCTCCGCAAATACTTCAGCCTGGTTTCCAGGTTTTACGGTTATGTTTCCATATCCCTGGTACGCCGTGTACCCGGCGCTTACATGGGCTTGAAACGTCCCGAGAGCCAAGGTGAAATCGTCGCCCATCGTCAAGCTATTGTCCTGATTTTCCAGGTCGTCAGTCTGGATGCCCACCAGGACCCGGTTACAAACGGCGTCATTGTTCACCGCGGTCCACAGTATATGCGCGGCGCCGTTTTCCCTATTGTTAATTGTGGCCGCTCCCCCTATGGCCATGCCACCGAACTCAGTATTGAGGCCGAACCCGAAACCGTATGAATCCCAAACAGCCGATGTGCGCGTGAATTGATTGAATACCGAGAAGGGCTTGTAAAGTTCGGCGCGTCCTATGTGAGTGCTCAGAAAGCCGGCTTTGGCCGTAAGGTTGGCCGGGTTATAGCCAAGCGACGCTTCCTCGACAACCGGCGTTGAAAGAGACGGTGTAAATCGTAGATACAGGCGACTGAAAACATCGTCAGTGAAAGAATGCGTTACCCAAGTGTCTATGATACCCGATTCGGAACTCTTAAGGCCTGAAGGCTGCTGATCTGATACCAGCAATCCTCCCCACACTTGGACATGTACTGAGTCGGGCGGATTAAAACCCGCGGCATGGGCCATAAAAGCAAACACGACAGTCCATATGAAAAGTCGCATAACGTGTTTCCGGATCGCTTTCTTTACAGATTGGAAGCCCTATCGTGCGACCGCAATTGAAACGCACGTATTTGAAAATTGTAAGAATATACTGTTAAAAGACGCTTTGGGGTATATAATTACACATCGTAAAATAATATTGTTTTGCTATCGTATGTTTTTTTCGATTTAGCGACCCCTACTGTTGCGCATGCGCTTTGCGCCACGAGCGCACGTTGGCCAGACCCACGACCGCGGCGGGGCTGCCGTTTTTTGATCCCAGCGTAAAAAATCCCTCCGCTTCGTCGATGCGCTCGCGCTCAAAGGCGATGGTTCCCGCAAGCACGGCGATGTCCGCGAATTTCGGGAAACGCTTCGCGCCGGCGCGGCAGGTTTCAAGCGCCACGAGCTGGTTACCGGATTGCTGCTGCAACAGCGCGATTCGATACAAGGTCCATTGTTTCGTAGTGTCAATTTCAAAGGCCATGGTTAGATACGATATGGCGCGGGAAAGATCGCCGGATTTCTCATACAGGTCGGCAAGAAGCGTGTAAACGTATACCTTGTTCTTGCCGCCGGGCGGAAACGACTCCAGCCACGAGATCGCCTCGTCCGCATCGCCGATCTCCCGATACATTTCTCCCAGCGCGATATAGGCGTCTTCAACCTGCGGATAAAGCCGAATGATGTTTTCGAACGCCACCACGGACTTTGCGATCGCACCCACGCGTCGTAGGGTGACGGCCTGTATTAAAAGCGCCTTTTGGTTTGTCGGGTCGAGTTCAAGTGCGCGTTTTATGGATGCAAGGCATCGACCGAAGTCATTAAGCTGGTAATAACATACCGCAAGGTTAAGATTGGCCTTGAGAAAATCGGGAGCATTTTGGACGCACGCGCGATAGTAAACAATCGATTCCGCGAGGCTATCGAGCTGAAAGTATGCGTTTCCTATATTGAAATAGCAAAGCGCCGGGCTTTCGCCTTCTTCGGCGGCCTTAAGGAAAAACTTTATCGCCTGGCGAAAATTCCCGGCTCTATAGGCCTCATCAGCCTGGAAAATCGAACTGACGGACGTAGCGGGCGCCGCCGTGGCGCAGAGCATCAGAATAACTACTATCGTTTTTATCATAGTGGTAAAAATCACTGAGTAAGATTAAATTCAATTGTTCTTCGGAAGCGCTGGTTGACCGGAATTCCCTTGTTTTTCGCCGGCTTGAAGCGCCAGAGCGCTACCCCGCGCTTGACTTCCTCGGTAAATAAGTGCGAAGGTGATTTCGTGACCAGGATATTCGTTATTTTCCCCTGATAAGTGACCACGAATTCGACCTCGACCGCTCCTTTAAGTCCCAGCTCCACCGCGCGCTCGGGATAGGGGATCAGCGGCGTATATTCCGGCGTGGCGTCCTGGTCGACTTGCCCCTGCTCGAAAACTTCCGCGGAAAGTTCCTGCTTTTGAAGCGCCACGCCCTCGCCGCCTTGCGCAGAAGCGTCGACAGTCAGGTCCGGCGCGAAGCGCATGCTCATCTGGTTGTCAAGGGAGCGCCCCTTGTTCGCGGGGGATTGTACTTGACGAATACGTTGTTGCACGGTCTTTTTCTCTTCGGGGGGTTTTTGAATAATATCGAGCGCCGAGATCCTGCGCGGCTGTTGCGCGTTTACCTTGGACCCAAGTCCCACCGCCGAGTGCAGCA
>Ga0182027_10013536_pt1 | contig 11360 bp, 8 predicted proteins | sample 712E1DmetaG_FD_121300 | JGI IMG/M metagenome (GOLD analysis project Ga0182027, IMG submission 121300) | Permafrost microbial communities from Stordalen Mire, Sweden - 712E1D metaG (Illumina Assembly) | ecosystem: Environmental > Terrestrial > Soil > Wetlands > Permafrost | place: Sweden...
CCGCTGCCGCGTTCCCCCGCGGGCTGGCCTCTCGCGTGCTCGGGCCTGCCAACCGAAACGGCCTCCTGGACGAGCGCTGAGGTGGAGCGGAGTATAACCCAGGCCACGCCTGGGGACGGCGCACCGGCCAGCCCCGCTGCCGGGCCGGCGGATGATCTGTCTGCCGGCGCCACCGGCGCCCAGCAGGAGAACGTGCGCCTGGCGCCCTTCGTCTGGGGCATCTCCCTCGTCGTCCTGTGCCTGGTCGTGTTCATCTTCACGAACCCGAACCGCCAGAACCCGTACATCCACTTCGTCTGGCAGGCACAGGCGTGGCTCGACGGCCAGACCTCGATCGCGACCCACGTCGCGCCGTCGGCGACCTCGCCGGGCGACTCCTGGTATCAGGACTTCCAGCCGATCCTCGACGCCAGCGGCAGCGACACCAACCGCGGCGACCTTCCGTTCCCGCCGCTCCCGGCGCTGGTCCTGCTGCCGTTCGTCGCCATCTGGCATCTGTTCACCAACGAGCAGCTGCTGGCCACGATCTTCGCCGCGCTGGATGTTGGGATTGCCTACTGGATGCTGCGCTACCTGCCGATCCGACAGGAGGTGCGCCAGCTGACCACCTTGTTCCTGGGCCTGGGCACGGTCCTCTGGTACGCGGCCGCCATAGGAAGCACCTGGTTCTGGGCCCACATAGTCGCCGTCGGCTGCCTGCTGGCGGCGATTGCTTTCGCGCTCTCCGCCGATCGGGAGGCCGCGGAGCCGCGGCCCCTCGCAAATGAGATCGCCGCGGCCCGGCGTCTGGCGTGGCCCGGCTGGTGGCGCTCGGCGGTGACGGTCGTCGTCCTTGGTGTGCTCGGCGAGCTGCTCTTCAAGCTGGCGGAAGCCGGCACGTCAGCGGCCACGGTCGCCGGCCTGGGCGTGCTCCTGGCGGTCGGGGCCGCCATCCTGGCCCTCGCCGTGTCCGGCCAGCGCGGCGTTCTGGTGCCGCTCGTCGCGGTCGTCGTCATCGTCGGCGGCGTGCCCGCGGCCCTGGTACTCGGGGCCCAGGACCCGGAGGCGCTGGCACTCGTGGACGCCGTGGTCCTGGTGCTGGTCGTCGGGCTGGTGGTCATGGCCCGCGTTCGACCCCAGTCGATCGATCGCGCGGTGACCGCCTTCTGGGATGCGATGGCCCGGCCGGAGACGCGCCAGGTGGCCGCCGGGCTTCTCTTCGGCCTCGCCTGCACGGCGCGTCTGACGATCGTCTTCGGCTTCCCGTTCCTGCTCCTGGTGGGCGGCAGCAGCAGCTGGCTGCGTCGCGGGCTGCTGGCCGGCGCCGGAGCGGCGGTCCCGCTCGTCGCGCTGCTCGTCTACACGTACGCGGAAACGGGTCACCTCTTCACCCCGTGTACGACTACCTGTACCAGCAGGAGATCGTCGCGTACCCGTTCCTCAACTACCACGCGGATTGGTCGATCGAGGACCTGCGCTACGTGCCGCAGAACCTGATGATCATGCTGTTCAACACGCCCATCTTCAGCCCGGAGACGCTGCCGTACCGTTCCGATCAGCTTTGCCAGCTGGGGCAGGCCAGAGGCATTTTCGACGTCAACTGCCCGATTGCGATCCCGAACCCGGTCGGCAACAGCGTCATCCTGAGCAGCCCGGCCTATCTGCTCGCCCCGCTGGCCTTCATCCCGGCCCTCTGGCGCAGGCTCGACCGCGTGACCGTGGGCGCCGCCATCGCCGTCGTGGCGATTGCCTTCTTCAACCTCATGCACTTCAGCCAGGGCTGGGTGCAGTTCGGCTACCGCTTCAGCAACGACTTCGCTCCGTTCGCTATCGTTCTTGTCGCGCTCGGTGCGAACCGCCTCGGCCGCTACTGGTGGGTGCTGATGCCGTTCGTGGCCGCTTCGATCGCAATCAACCTGTGGGGCGCCGTCTGGGGAGTGATGCTTGGCTGGTGACGATCTGCCGCGGACCGGTGGCTCGCCTGAGGCGACCACGCCTTCACGCCGAACCGAAGCGATCGGGCGTCGCCTTGCGCGCGCCGGCCTGAATCGCGATCTGGCGGCGGCAGCCTTCGCGCCGCTCGTCGCGGCCGTGGCGACCCTCTGGCTCGTTATTCCCACGCTGGCGCCCGGCGTCCTCTCCTGGGATACCGCCGAGTTCCAGACCGTCGCGCCGGTGCTCGGCACCGGTCACCCCACGGGCTATCCGGCCTACGTGATCCTCGGATTCATTGCTTCCCACCTGCTGCCGTTCGGCGACCCGGCCTACCGAATGAACCTGCTCAACGCGATCCTGGCGGCAGGGGCGGTGGCGGCCGTGGTGGCCATCATCCAGATGCTGACGAACATGCGCTGGGTCGCCCTGGCCTCTGGGCTGCTGTTCCTGATCATGCCCACTCTGTCGCCGGCGCAGGCCGGGTTCCCGGATGGCTACGGCGTCACGTCCACGCCGCTCCTCTGGCAGATCGCCACCCACGCCGACTACCACATGCTCCACCTCGCGCTGGTGGCCTTGCTCTTCCTCCTCTTGCTCGTGTGGGAGCGGTGGCGGACGGGCCACGGCCAAGAGAGACGCCGCAGAGCCGACCGCTGGCTCGTGGCCGCTGCCTTCGTCTACGGGGTGGCCTTCGCCAACCACGGCCTGGCGTGGCTGCTGCCGCCGGCGATCGCCCTCTTCGTCCTGGCCGTGGCGCCGCGCATCGTGCTGCAGTGGCGGCTGATCCTGGGCTGCGCCGCCGTGCTGGCGGCGACGATCGTCATCCTGTTCCTGGAGTTGCCCATCCGTGCGGCGATGGGGGCGTCGCAGGTGTACGGGAACCCGGACACCTGGGCCGGCTTCCAATATGTCGTCCTGGCTCAGCAGTTCGGCGGCAGCCTCATCGACCCGCTGGGCAACCTTTCGGACAAGTACGCCGCCGTGCTGGTCCTGCTCGCGGGTTGGCTCGGGGCGCTGGGCTACCTGGCCGTCATCGGCCTGGGCACCAGCCTGGTTCGGCGGCCGCGTTTCGTCCTGTTGAGCGTTATTTCCGCGGCGGTGACCGCCGACTTCGCCGCCTCGTACGCCAATGCTGAGCTCGACCGGTACTTCCTCGTGCCGCTCTTCGTAGCCTTCCTCTACGTAGGGTTTGGGCTGGCGGACGCTCTCCAGCTTGGGGTGTGGCTGGTGGCGAGCGGCCAGAAGAGACTCAGGTCCCGCCTTGCTGCGCCGGCAACGGCCACACTTGAGCCCTCGGCCGACGTCCCTCGCTCCGCCCTCTCCCCTGACGGCGAGGCCTGGAATCGTCGCGCGCTCCTGATCGCCGAGATCGTCGCGGCCGTTGTCCTGGTGGTTGCCAGCGTGTCTGTCGTGCCCGCGCGTCAGGCGCTGGCCGGATCGGGACCGGGCGCCGTCAGCGAGTCCGACATGACGGAGAATGCGACCTGGATGCATAGCGTCCTGGCTCCCCCGGACCAGGGCGGCGTGGCCGAAAACGCCGTCATCGTGAGCTGGTGGTCGGCATCCACGACTCTCTGGTACGGCCAGCGGGTCGAGGGCTTGCGGCCGGACGTCCTGATCGTGGACGATAGCAACCGGGTCGATAACGGCGTCACCTTCGAGCAGGTCACCGACGTGTTCGACAAGTACCTAGGCAAGAGGCCCGTCTACACGATTCGGACTGATGCCGGCGATCCGGTCACGGGCGACGGCATTCCGGCCCTATGCGCCCGCTACGTCATAGATCCGTGCCAACCGTACGTTCTCAACAAAGTCACTGCCCGAAAGTGAGGCCAATGCGCGAAGCTGATCGAACGGACAACCCAGGGGCGTCTGCTGGGGAGCCCGGCAACCGGGGCGCCGAGCTGTCGTTCTTCTTCCCTGCCCACAACGAGGAGGCGAACCTCGAGGCGCTGGCAGACGAGGCGCTGGCGACACTGCCCTCGTTGGCGCAGAAGTTCGAGGTGATCGCGATCGATGACGGCTCGAAGGACCGGACTCCGGCCATCGCCGACGACCTGGCGAAGCGCCATCCGGACGTCTTCCGCGTCGTCCACCACCCCACCAACCTGGGCTACGGGGCGGCGCTCCGATCCGGCTTCCGAGCCGCGCAATACGACCTGATCGCCTTCGTCGACGGCGACCGACAGTTCAGGGTGATCGACGTCGGCCGCCTGACGGAGCGGATCGCCGCGCCCGACTCCCCGGACGTCGTCGTGGGCTTCCGCCTGAAGCGCGCCGATCCCCCGATCCGGCGCTGGTATGCCCGCGTCTATCGACTCTCGAACCGAATCTTCTTCGGTGTCCGCGTCCACGACATGGACTGCGCCTGCAAGCTCTTCAAGCGCGAGGCCCTCGAGCCGATCAGGGTGTCCTCGGGCGGCGCCTTCTTCACCGCCGAGCTGCTGATCAAGCTGCGCTTCGAAGGCCGCCGCATCGCCGAGGTCGGCGTGCCGCACTACCCGCGGACGGCCGGCTCGCCAACGGGCGCGAAGCCCAGCGTGGTCTTCCGGGCGGTGCGCGACTTCTGGTCGCTGCGACTCCGCCTGTGGCTGGGCCGCTCGAAGGGCATGCGCCGCGGCGAGGCAATGCTCGGCTAGAGACGACCGGCCCGGTGCGGTCCCCGCGGGTCAGGGGCCCGCCGGAGCACTACTCCTGAGTGCCGGGACCCTCGCGGTGGCCCTCCTCGAGATCGACATCCAGCGAGTTGACGAACTCGCGGAAGACCTCGAGCTTCTCGTCGACGTGCGTCTCCGGCTCGACGCCGGCCTTGTCCAGGACCGCCTCCGAGGCGAAGATCCGGACTCCGGTCCGAACCGCGAGGGCGAGGGAATCCGACGGTCGGGCGTCCACCTCGAAGGTCTGGCCATCCAGCTCGACCTCGAGCGTGGCGTGGTAGGTCTCCTCTGCCAGGCTGGAGATGATCACCCGTCGAAGCTTCGCGCCGAGGGCGACCAGGGTGGAGACGAAGAGATCGTGGGTTAGCGGCCGCTCGGGAGCCGCGCCCTGCAGCCGCGTTGCGATGGCGTTGGCCTCCCACGGGCCGATCCAGATTGGCAGATAGCGATCCCGCTCCGTCTCCTTGAGGAGAACAACGTGCTGGCTGGAGAGCATGTGGACTCGGACGCTCTCGACGACGACCTCGACAAGCGAGTCTGCCATGGCCGGATTATCCCACTACCCGTCCGCCCTCGCGCCAGGTCCAGAGTCCCGCCCGCGCCGTAGCCGGGCCGCTCAGGTCGGCTTGGGCGTCGGCTTGGGCGTCGGCGTCGGCTTGGGCGTCGGCGTCGGCTTGGGCGTCGGCGTCGGCTTGGGCGTCGGCGTCGGCTTGACGCTCGACGACGATGTGGGGCTGACGCTCGGCGAGGGGCTGGCCGCCGGCCCGGTCCCGAGCGGCGCGCTCATGAGATTGCCACTCTCGATCCAGAAGAGAGTCGGGTTCGAACCGTTCGGACCGGTCCGAACAAACATCCCCTGCAGGGCGGAGAAATACGGCGAGTTGTTCGGAAGGACGAATTCCTGCACGTACTGGCCGTTGGTCTTCGTGAACGAGACGACCCGCCGGCCAACGCCGTCGTAGGCGTAGAGGTTGCCCTGGTCGGCGATGGGGTTGTCGGCGGAAATCCGTGTGTAGAACGGCGCCGAGGGCCGCATGACCGTGTCGCCGGGCAGGTCCGCTGTCCAGCCTCGGATCTCCTGGCCGGAGTCGAACCGCCTGACCACTCCGTCGTCGAGCAGGTAGAGGCTGCCATCGATGTACATGTCGTCCACCTGGGACACACTAAGGTTCTGGCCGCTCAGGTAGTTCGCCTTGGACTGGGCGTAGTAGCCGCTGCCGTCGCTCGACTCCGGGTACTTCAGAACCTGCCCGGCCGACGGAACCACGACGTACAGCGAGTACTCGTCCAGGTCGTAGCTGGTCAGGAACGTCCCGATCGCCCGGACGTTGGAGCCCCATGTTCCGGAGTCCTGGACGAGGACCTGAGCCAGCGTTCCCTGCCCGGTCGCCGCCCCGGCCGCGGGCCGCCAGCGCCACAGGTTGTTGGTGTTGTCGAGGATCAGCACGTCCTGGCCACCGGTCGTCAGCAAACGGGGCGAGCCCACGGCTGCGTTTGTGACCACCACGGCCGCCGGCTGCTCTCCCTTGACCGCGATCTGAACCTTGGCACGCGTGACCAGATCGACCCGATAGACGGATTGGTCGGTCTGGTCGATGACGTACGCCCCGCCGTCCGGACCAAGCACGAGCCCCGTCAGATCGTCGCTCCCGAACGAGAGAACGACCTGCGGAGTGATGACGTTCACGTCGAACAGGTGGTTGAGTCCGCCGACGACCTCGCTGCTGAGGACGTCCAGGTCAGCGCTGGTGTAACCGTTGTCGCTCGCGATCTGCAGGTTCTTGTACGCATCCTCCAGGTACGTCTTTGCGGTCGCGGGATCGCTTGTCACGAGGTCGCGGCCGTTCCCCAGGACTGCGATCTCGTCGCTCTCGGCCTGCAGATAGGCGGCCTGGGCGCGGCCCTGCCGGTCGATGTTCAGGTTCTGACGAGTGCCGGCCAGGTACCACAGCGAGGCGCCCACGACCGTCAGGACGAGCAACAAGCCCACGATGGCGCTCGCGACGCGGCGCTGGCGCTCCCGCTGGACGGCGATGGGGGTTACCCGGACGCGCTGGACGGGCCGCCGCGGCATCCGGTCGAAGAGGCCGTAGACGCTGTGGCGGAGCATGCCGTCGGCCGTGCGCTGGACCTGCTTGGCCGTGTGCTGGACCGTCGATACGCTCTCGATGACTGCGTCGGCCATCGGGATCGGCGAGTGATCCGGCACCCCGGCCAGCGAGTCGCTCGGCCAGACCGCCTTCAGCGGCTGGCTCTTCTGCGTGACCGACACCTCGTCCGCCTCGAGGGCGATCATGCCGTCGCCGCCGGACACGCCGAGACCGCCGCCGGCCAGCTGGCGGTGGATCTGGTCGATCGCGACCTGAGGGTGGAGTTGGATCGCGGCGTCCTGGATCGGCGCGAGGCCGATCCGGCGGGTGGCGTTGGGAGAGATGAGGATGACGCTGTCGCCGGCGAGGAGGTCGCCGTGCCAGACCACGGGCTCGGCGCCGTCTTCGCACGGCAGCCCGCTCGCCGGATCTGGCTCAGGCAGAGTCAGCAGCCTGGCCTCGCGAACGAGGTAGGCCTCGGCCGGTCCAACGGTCGCAACGTACAGCTCGTTGCTCCTAACCACGGCCAGGGCGATGCCGATCGGGCCGCCCTCCCCAGTCCTGGAGACCAGTCGCTCGGTGACGCGCAGCTCGCGGTTCGCCGCCTTGATGGCCTTCTTGAGGCAGACGGTGATGCCGGCCGATTCGTCGTAGTAGTACTCGTGCCGGACGCGCTCGGCGACCATGTTCGTCGCAGAACGAAGCTCACCTCCGCCCTCGCCCGTTACGACCAGGTAGAGGTTGCCCTTGGTCCGGGTCGTCGACCCGATGCTGGGCTCTACGACCAGGACCGTATCTGGCGAGTCGGGCGGTCTTTGCGACTCGGCCACGAGGCCGAGCTTCATTTGAAGGCGGACGGTCATGACGACTGCTAGCGACGGCTGTGAATCTGTCCGGGATCAGCAGGTGGCGATTATACGTGTCTCGCCGTGATGCGAAGCTGGCGCACGGGGCTCGGCACGGCCGACCGCAGCGCGGCCACCAGCTCCGGGGACCGAAGTCGCAGCTCCTGAGCCACGATCGGCTCGTCGACTTCGACCGTGGCCACGCCCTGCGAAAGGGCCACGATCCGGCAGGCTCCAACGGCGGGCGGGATTCGCTCGGCCACGATCCTCTGCCAGGCGGTCATGGCCGCGGCCAGCTCGAGCTCGTCTTCGAGGCCGAGCTGGCGGGCCGCGTCGGGCAGCAGATCGCCCAGTCGCTCCATGCCCCGACGTCCGGACCGGCCGCTCTCCCCCCGATCGTCCTCGCCCCGATTTCCGCGCTGCCCGCTCACGCCTCGCCCTCCTCGATCCGCGCACCCTCGACGTCCGCGATCACCCGCCAGGCGTGTGCCCGCCGACGCAGATCCGGGTCCAGATCCTCCGGCACCGTCGTCGTGACCAACGCCTGGGGCAGCTCGGCGATGCGCCGGACCAGGTGACCCCGGCGCAGCGGATCGAGCTCGCTGAAGACGTCGTCGAGCAGGAGCAGCGGGGGACGCCCGTCGAGAGCGGTGAGGAGATCCAGCTCGGCCAGCTTGAGGGCCAGGATGGCCGTGCGCTGCTGGCCGCGCGAGGCGAACGTGGTGAGGTCGCGGCCGCCGATCCGAAAGACCAGGTCGTCGCGGTGCGGGCCCACCAGCGTGGTCCCGTTCCACGCCTCCTTCTCGGCCGTCTCGTGCAGCCGGCGGGCCAGCGCGTCCCGTGGCGACTCTCCGGGGAGCAGCGGCGCGTTCGTGCCATAGGCCAGCGTAAGGGGATCCTCCGCCGGGGCGATCTCCAGGTGAGCGGCCGCCAGAGGCTCTGCGAGCAACTCCAGCAGGCGCAGGCGCGCAGCCACTATCGCCGCGCCCGAGGCCAGGAACGGCTCGTCCCAGTAGCGCAGCCGGGCGCGGTCGGCTTCGCCATCGCGGATCTGCCTGAGCAGGCTGTTCCGCTGGGACAGGACGCGGGTGTACGTGGTCAGATGCGACCCGTACATCGGAGTGTGAGGCCCGGCGAGCTGGTCGAGCGCCGTCCGCCGCAGGGTCGGCGGCCCCACGACGAGGAGCATCTCCTCGGGGGCGAAGAGGACGGTCCGCAGCTGCTCGGCCAGCGCCGCGGGGCGGCGAGGGACGCCGTTCACCTGGATCCGCTTGCGCCCGCCGGCCTGGACGGAAACGTCCAGCGCAACGCCCTCCGCCTCCTCCTCCTCGGCCCCGGCGATTCCAACGACGCCCTCGACCCTCAGGAAGTCGGTGCCCCAGCGGATCAGCTCGGCATCGGCGCCGGTTCGGTGGGAGCGGCCCAACGCCAGCAGCACGATGGCCTCGAGCAGTGTCGTCTTCCCGGCTGCGTTCGGGCCCCAGACGAGCTGTGGCCCGGGGCCCAGCGTCAGGTCCAACGAGGCGTAGCCCCGGAGATTCCGGAGAGCAAGAGAGCGAAGCAGCGTCGGCGGCCTCGACCGAGGCGCGACCACGCGGTCCCTAGCCCGGGTCGACCCGGGCACGGGGATCCCCCGCCCCTAAGAGGTCGTCTTGACCGGCATGACGACGTGAACGTAGTCCGCGTCGTCGACCGGCCGGAAGACACCGGGCGAAAGGGGCCCGTTCAGCTCGATCGAGAACTGCTCTGCCGGAACGTTCGCCAGGACGTCGACCAGGTACTTGGCGTTGAAGGAGATCGTTGTGCCGTCACCGTCGACCTGAGCCTCGATCTCGCTGTGGTTGTCGCCGATGTCGGCCGCGGCGCTGACCATCAGGCCCGTCGCCGCCTCCTTGCCGATGTGGAGCTTGACGATGTTGGCCGACGAGAAGGCGATGAAGCCGGCCAGACGAACGGCCTTGAGGAGCTGGTCGCGGTCGACCGTCGCGGTCGTGGTGTGGCTCTTCGGCAGCACCTGCTGATAGTTGGGAAACTGGCCGTCGATCAGCCGGCTCACCAGGTCGATGCCCTCGACATGGAACAGGATCTGGTTACGGCTGGGTGAGAGCACGACACTGACCGGGTCGTCGGTTTCCGACAGCACCCGGCTCAGAGCGTCGAGTGAGCGGGCCGGGATGACGATGCTCGTCTCCTCCACGGGGTCGAGGATGGTAATCGTCTTGACTGCGATCCGGTAGTTGTCGGCAGCCGCCAGGGTGAGCTGCGTGCCCTCGAAACGAGCCAGGACGCCGGTCAGGATCGGCCTGGCCTCGTCACTTGCAGCGGCGAAGGTCACTTCGGTGAGGGCTTTGCGCAGGACGTTCTGGGCAATCCTGGTGGTCGGCTTGTCACCGGCGGTCGGGATCGCCGGGAACTCCTCGGCATCGATCCCCTTGACGCGCGTCTCGAACCGGCCAGCCTGGATATGCAGCGTCTCCTGGGCCTGGAGCTCAAGATCGACTCGCTCGTTGGTCGGCAATCCTGCCACGATGTCGGTGAGGAGCCTGGCTGGCGTGGTCGTCGCCCCGCTCACCTCGATCTTGCCGGGCACCCAGTAAGTCATCCCGATCTCGAGGTTGGTGGCGGTCAGCTTGAGGCCACCATCCTCGGTTCGAAGGAGGACGTTATTGAGAACGGGCAGGGTGCTCCGTGTCGGAACGGCGCGGCTGACGACCTGGAGACCTCGCGCCAGGTTCTCCTGCATGACCGAGAGTTTCACTTCGGCTTCACTCCCCTGAGGTCGGACACGGCGGGCAGATCGGGTAGCTGGGTGACGGGCAGCGCGATCCTACTCTTGGTTGATTGTCCATCTATCTTCTCATCCCGTCATCACCATCATCATGGTGTGGAGAGTGTGCGTTCGCCACGTGGCCACGCTCAGGTCGGCGGTGGAAGTGTCCCGGCTGATGGTGGATGGACTGAGTCGGATTGGGGATGGATGTATTTCAGTGCAGTGGAGAGGGCGGCCTCGCTTCGGGCGCCGGCCTCTCGGGGCGGTGATTCAACCACTCCGGCATCCGCCGTGCGGGCCGAGTTTCTCCACGCCCGACCACGGTTATCCACGGTTTGGGGCCGGTTATCCACGCCGCGGGCCGTTCGAGCGCCGGAGCGAGCGGACTTGGACGTCCGGGAGCGAGGAGCGCAGGGAGCAACCAAGCATCTGGCCGCCCGATCCAGACGCTGAACGGCGGCCCTATTCCGCGTAGATGAGCTCCCGGACGGCCGCCAGCTCCCGCCGCAGCTCATCGTTGATACCCATCTCGCGATTGATCTTGTCGCAGGCGTGCAGGACCGTGGAGTGGTCGCGGCCGCCCAGCTCGGCCCCGATACGCAGCAGCGAGACATCCGTCTCCTCGCGCATCAGGAACATCGCGATCTGGCGCGGCACCACGATCGCCTTGTCCCGCTTCTGGCCCTTCAGGGCCTCGATCTGGACGCCGTAGTAGTCGGACACCGCGCGAGTGATCCGCTCGGGCGTGACCTGGCGCTTCTTGGGGTTGTAGAGGACGTTCGAAAGGACCGCCTGGGCCAGCTCGATCGTGATCGGCACCGCGCCCATGCTGGCGTAGGCGACGATCCGATTGAGGGCGCCTTCGAGCTCGCGGATGTTGCTGACGACCTTGCGGGCGATGAACTCCAGCACGTCCGAGCTGACCGGCACGGCCTGCTCCTCCGCCTTGGCGCGAAGGATGGCGATTCGGGTCTCCAGGTCCGGCGCGGTCAGGTCCGCGATGAGGCCCCATTCGAAGCGGCTGCGGAGCCGCTCCTCCAGCGTCAGGATCGCCTTGGGCGGCCGATCCGACGACAGCACGATC
>Ga0182027_10013537_pt1 | contig 11359 bp, 10 predicted proteins | sample 712E1DmetaG_FD_121300 | JGI IMG/M metagenome (GOLD analysis project Ga0182027, IMG submission 121300) | Permafrost microbial communities from Stordalen Mire, Sweden - 712E1D metaG (Illumina Assembly) | ecosystem: Environmental > Terrestrial > Soil > Wetlands > Permafrost | place: Sweden...
ATCAGCGAGAGGTCTTGCTGGTAGAGCCCGTGGACGATGCCGATAGCCTGCAAAACGCTGAAGCCGCCAAAGGTGATCAGTGAGATGCCTTCATCGCTTTTTTTGCGCCACACGGCCAGCACCTGGGGCACAAAGAGCAGGGCGTTGCACACGAGGCCTAGTCCGAAGATCACGGCGACAATCTGCTTCATTGCTTGATTCTCCCACGGCGTTCCGCACCTGGCTCAGGCACGGAATCTTGCCAGTCCACGCGCTTTCGCCTTGACTGCTTCTTCTTCGCGGCTTCTGGGTGGCGCATTGGTCTCCAGCGAGGCAAGCAGGCGCGCGGAGATGGCAGCGACCTGATCCACGGCGGCCAGGAATGCGCCTTCATTGGCCTTCGACGGCTTGTTGAAGCCGCTGATCTTGCGCACAAACTGGAGCGAGGCAGCACGAATCTCTTCGTCGGTTACGGGGGGATCGAAGTTGAACAGCATTTTGATGTTGCGGCACACTGTGAAGGACCTCCGTTGTAATTCTGATGCCCCAAGGCTCAAACCCGCCCACTTTCTTCATCGTCTCACTCGCACCGATGCGGCAACCCGGCAGGGTCTTGGATTTCCTGTCCGTGGCTCCGTCCCGATGAATCTCTCGTCACAGATGGGCACATTCCTGGTTTGTTATTCTGTCGCGTGCCATACGAACGCATGACCTATCCACCTTACGACGTGCCGCTTGCGGAGGCATATGGCAGCCGCTTCGAATCCGTCTACGTGATCCTTCACCCATTCGTAAGCGTGCCGGACGCACTTGCCTGGCGGACTACCAGGCAATATCCGAGCGATGAGCACATCGCGGATGCAGGTGAGAAATGCACGTGGGCCCGTGTCGCCGCCAAGACCGGTTTGCACACCTGCGCAAAATTGAATCAGGCGATGCTGACGACAATACGATCGATCAAAGAAGAGCTATGCGATCTTCAGGCGAGCAAAGTGCTCAACGGTTTTCTGGAATCGGAATCTGTCTGGATGCCCACCGAGGGCAGATTCGAGCCCCTGCTGCAGATGGATTTCCTTAGTGCATTCGAAAGTCCTGGGCAAAAAGAACTGATCTTTGTCCCGGAATTTCCGGGCATCGATAGAACACAGCGGCTCGATGTGGCGAAGCTCAGAAGCCGCGCCGAGTCCTTTCCAGATCGCGGCAGTCTGGTGGCGCCGGATGAATCGTTTCTGCTGACGGTGGACTGGGACAGCTTTTTTACGCTCTTCTATGGCCGTCGCGAATTCGTGACAGAAGTGGTTCGCCGGCAAAATCTGGAAGGCTTCTTTGCCACTGCAACTACCGAGCACTTCTGGTTCAATTATTCGCTGGGATGTTCTGCGGTTACGATTTATCCGGACAGTTGGACGGCTGGCTGAGGTCAATTCCTTCCTCCCGTCGGATGGCTGCGCCTGTAGAATCTTGAGAATGCAAGGGTAAGGCTTACCTATGACGTACTTTGACCAAGTGAAAGAAGCGGCTGATTTCCTGCGCGGCAAGCTGGGCGAGCTGACACCCCATGTGGGCATTGTGCTGGGGTCCGGGCTGGGCACGCCGGCCGAAGCCGTGACTGAAGCGGTGACTGTGCCCTACGGCGAGATTCCGCACTTTCCGCAATCCACCGTGGAAGGCCACTCGGGACGGCTGGTGGCAGGCCGGTTTGGCGGCGCGCAGGTGGTCATACTGCAAGGACGGGTTCACTTCTACGAAGGCTACGCGCCCGCCCAGGTCACCTTTCCCATGCGCGTGTTGGGGGCGCTGGGAGTGCGCCCCGTGATCCTGACCAACGCGGCTGGGGGCATTGACGAGGGCTACCGCGTGGGCCAGTTTGTGGTCTTAGCCGACCACATCAACATGATGGGCTGGAACCCTCTGGATGGGCCTAACGAGCCGCGTTTTAGTTTTCTGCCGGGCGCGGGGTTGCGCTTTACCGACATGTCGGAGGCCTACAGCAAACGGCTCCGCGAGATGGCCCAGCGGGCCGCCGTGGACGAGGGAATCACGCTCGAGGAGGGCGTGTACCTGGCTGTCACAGGACCCAGCTTTGAGACGCCTGCGGAGATTCGGGCCTATCGCACATTAGGGGCCACGCTGGTGGGCATGTCCACCGTGCCGGAGACGATTGTGGCGCGGCATATGGGGCTGGAGGTGCTGGGCATCTCGTGTGTGACCAACCTGGCCGCGGGGCTGAGCCCGATGCGGCTGAGTCACCAGGATGTGTATGAGGCGGGGCGCCTGGTGGAACGCCGGCTGCGGAGCCTGCTTGAGCGGCTGGCGGTCTGGATCGCGACCCTGGTGGAAGCGGAGTTGTGAGCGAAGGCGCACGGGCACGGTTGCCCTTTCCGCCCGTGGTATTGGGGATCGCGGGAGCCTCTGGCTCGGGAAAGACGACGCTGGCCATGGAGCTGGCTCGTGAATTGGAAGGTCTCCACTTTCCTCTCGACAACTACTACCGCGACCTTTCGCATTTACCCATGGAGGAGCGGGCACGGCAGAACTTTGACCACCCCGACCTGATCGAGAGCGAGCTTCTGGCGGCAGACGTGGCGGCGCTGGCCAAAGGGCGTCCGGTTGAGCGCCCACGCTACGATTTCTCCACCTACATCCGGATTGCAGGCAAGACAGATACCGTGCGCGCCGGCGCTTTTGTGCTGGTCGAGGGATTGTTTGCGCTGTGTTATCCCGCGCTGCTGCCGCTCTACCAGCTTCGTGTGTATGTGGATACGCCGGACGAACTGTGCTTTGACCGACGGCTGAAGCGGGATATGGAGGAGCGTGGACGGACAGCAGAGTCGGTGAGGCGGCAGTATGAGCAGACGGTGCGCCCGGCGAGCGAGAGATATGTGCGGCCTTCCGCGGTCCACGCCGATTTAAATCTGGATGGCGCCGCAGCCCTGGACTGGAAAGTGGAACAGGTGCTGGCGGAGATGCGTCGACGGGGATTGCAGCGGTGGAAGGGGTAACTGGGGTTTTGACCCGGAGGCCACAGAAACGAGATCAGACGCCAGGAGAGATTAAGGACCTATGGAAGATTGCCGATAGACATGGATAGAGAAGACTTACGGCATTATCCCACGTTCGTTGGGGCCGAATGCGCAGAAGGTGGGACATCGGAATTTCCCAATTGAGACTATGGTCAATGTACGTGCCCAATTTGGTACGTTCACTGAAGTTTTACAGGACGTCCAACATACGTTGTCCTACGTACAGTTAAGGTGAAAGCAATGATGAGCAGGTGGCTGGAATCGGGGAAGCAGCGGGTGGCTCAGTGGCTGCGGCAGGGTATCTCGCCGCAGCGCTTGGCGCTGACGCTGGCCCTGGGATTCGCCATCGGCTGCTTCCCCGTGGTGGGCGTTCCCACGGCGGCCTGCGCGGTGGTGGCGTTGGCTCTCAAGCTGAATCAGCCCGCAATTCAGGCAGCCAATTATGTGGCTATGCCTCTGCAAGTGGCGCTGATTGTGCCCTTTGTGCGCCTGGGCGGATGGTTGTTCGCCGGCACTTCCAGCCCGGCGCTCACGGCAGGATCGAACCTGCAAACGCTGACGCATTTTGTGAGCATGACGGGTGGAGCACTGGTGGCGTGGCTTGTATTTGCCGGACCGGCCGTAGCGTTAATGACACTGGCGCTAACGATGGTCTTTCGCCGCATCCCGGCGCTGGCAGCAGAAGCTGGGGACTGAATAAGCCTGGATCCATAAAGAGCGCCCACCCGATTCCCAGCCAGTTTGAAGGCGCTTTTTTCCCCTCAGCAGGATCTCGCGTTTGCCCTGCCCCTCAAACCGAAGACAGACTATTTGTCTCCGTGGGGATTGGGAACGGGCTTCGCGCTTTCCAGCCATGCGGTGTAGATCATGTCGCGCAACATGCTGGCGCCCGCGGCCAGCCGTGCGGCGGTAAAGTCCCGCGACTCGGCCGATCCTGCCCCCACGAATCCGCCCGCCTTCTCCAACTGGTAGACCTTCTCGACATCCGTCGCCGTACGGCGCAGGTAGGCCACGTAGGCATTGAAAATGTCCCCCTGCAGAGCGTGGGGCGGGGTCATTCTTGCCTCCACCTCGCGAGCGTGGATATTGGCTGCCACAAACGGGCCCTCGAACTGCCAGTGAATCTGTTGGTCCGTAGTGTAGCCGTGCGGATTGGGACCAACCCAGCCGTTGTAGTTGACTGTGGTGTGGAGGGGCTGGGAGGCATCACCGACGTAGTGGCCGAGCCATCCGGCGTAGAAAAGAACCGCCTGCTCTACTGCACCGGTATCCGGGCTGGCGGCCGGGCCGGCGGCCAAGCGGCGGTATTCGCGCAATGCGGCTTTCAGCCGCTCCCAAACTTCGGTGGCCTCCCATGGCTGGAGGCCTATCTTCTCGGGCCGCTGGCCCGCAGCAAAAGTTGCGGCCTCAAAGTCGAGGCGGCGGCGCGGCAATGGACCGAGGGCATCGGCCAACTCCAGGTTGATGAAGTGCTCCGGAGCCTGCACGGCATTCAACTCCGGTTCGGCAGGCGAGCGCCAGCGGTCGGGCTCGGGACCCAGGTACTCAATCTCGTCGAGTGCGGCCGGGGAGCGCAGAAAGGCCGGCACATCCGCTGGCAGCGTGGAGGCTGCGAGCCGGTTGATGATCCGATGGCCCTCATTGCCCCAGGCGCGGGCTGCGCGGGGTTCGGTAGCGGCCCAAGTCAGGGCGAGAAGGACTGCGGCGGCAAGGCGAGGGGAAGCAAGCAGGCGCGGCATGCAGCCAGTATACGGTTGCGCCAAGACCCTCTGGCCGCATTTGAAGGCCAGAAACCGTGTTGTCTACGGGCCGATGGAAATTGCAAAACATTACCCGGGGGCACTGCCAATAGTAGTTTTGAGGGTTCAACCAAGCGTTTTTTCAGTAACATAGGTTTGGAGACTGGCGTAAGGTATGGGACGGTGCAGGTAAGTCCCGTCTACCCCAGTGATTCTGGTCGGGCGATCGTCCGGGGACAAGTGAGTATGGCCGGATGTATGCTCGCAGAAACCGGCAGTGGTGAGCGGCTGGCAGTTTCTTTGGCATCCGGGTTTTGAATCGTCCATAGGATGCCGGTCTTTCCCTGAACCAGACACAGGGCTGAAGTCTGGGCGTAGCACCGTCGTACCGGACGGGTGGGAATGCGGCCGTCGGAAGCACGGATGCAGGAGCTCGGCAACGGGATGGAGAAACGCGCAACCAGCCAATCGAAACACAGGGAGGATGACCACTCTCCCCCAACTTGGTCCCTCCTGGCGGTTCTGGCGCTGGCCTTGGCTGCCGGAGGGATTACTGCGCGGCTTGAAGCGGGACCCAAATTTGACTGGCTGCTGCTGATGACGGCCATGGGCCTGACTGCCGCGGTGGCCATGAGGCTGCTGGCCGACAACGCCGCGGAGCGCGAAGCCGCGCTGCGCTATGGCGGAGACCCCCTGAAGGATCTGCTGGATTCGGCGGGTACGCTGGTGATGTCCATCGGCTTGGATGGCCGGCTTACGTATATGAATCCCGCGGCGGAGCGGCAGCTTGGCTATCATGCCGAAGAGCTGATGAAGCAGCCCACGAGGACAACGGAGCTTTTGCCGCCAGGCGAGGAAGATCGCCTGGTGGCAGAGGTGCAAAAGCTGTTTGGGGTGCGTGTAAATCCGGAGCCCGCTCCGGGAGGCCGCCTGGCCGCTTACGCTGAGGTGATCCGCACCTTGGCGCCGAGCCAGGTTCCCAGCTTTGAGACCCACCTGCGGCGCAAGGACGGTTCTCTTTATGCTGTCCGCTTGCACATATCCGCGCTGCGCAACCGCGACGGCGAAGCCATTGGACTGGTGGCCATGGCGCTGGGACAGGGTTTGTCCACCGCGTTAGATCAGCCGCTGCGCGCGTCCCGCGAACGCTACCGCGACCTGTTTGAAAACTCCAGCGAGATGATGGCGACTCTGGATCTCGGGGGAAAGTTCCTCTATGTGAATCCGGCGTGGAAGAATTGTTTCGGCCGGGACATGAGCGAGACGCTGGAGCATGAGTCCTTTGAGGATGCGTTTGGACCCACGAGCCGCACCGATGCCGCATTCTTGCTGCGGCGGGCTATGGCCGGAGAGACGATCGACCGTGCGCCATTGCGCAACGAGACTGAGGACGGCCGGGTGCTGGATCTGGAGCTGAGCCTGCATCAGCGCCGGAAGTCGGGCCGGCCGGTGGCAGTTCAATGCCTGGCGCGCGATGTAACCCAGCAAAAGCAGCGCGAACATCGCCTGGCCCTGCAACTGGTGGTAAGCCAGATCGTAGGAGAGAACGTTTCATCGGAGATGGCCGCCACTCGGGTTCTGGAAGCGCTGTGCGTTTCCCAGGGCTGGGACGTGGCTTTGAAATGGGATGTGAATCCAGAGGAAAACAAGCTTGAATTCAGCACCGCGTGGGGCGTTCCAGGCGCCAATACCGAGGCCTTGATCCAGGAAAGCATGGCCATGAGAATGGCGCCGGGTGTCAGCCTGCCGGGGCGGGCATGGAAGGAAGGTCGGCTGGTGTGGATTGCGGACATGACAGGCGTGCCCGTGGATCCCCGTGTACAGTCGGCTGTGCGACATCAGATGGCCTCGGGCTGGGCGGCTCCGGTGCAGGTGGGCAACACCGTTCTGGCGGTGCTGGAGTTCTATTGTCACCTGAAACTGCGTGAGGACCGCGAGACCACGGCAGCCATGGAGACAGTGGCCAACTCCCTGGGCCAAATGCTGGCCCGGACCAGGGAGCGCGAGCGGGCAGAAGAGCTGAGCCGCCAGCAGGAAATCCTGCTCGGGTCAGTGGCGGACGGCATCTGCGGAGTGGACCGGAACGGGCTGGTGCGATTTGCGAATCCCGCCGCCGGCAGGCTGCTTGGCGCGCGGCCCGCCAGCCTGATTGGCAAGCCGGTGCACCAGTTGGTGCATGGGTGGGCTCCGCCGGACAGGCAGTGCGACGAGGATTGTCCCTTGCGGCGTCCCGCGGGGCAGCGCAAGTCTTCCGGTGGCGAGGGCACAATTTTTCGCAGCAACGGCGTTGGATTTCCCGCGGAGTATTTCATGAATCCGATCCTGGACCAGGGCCGTTTTTCCGGTTCGGTGCTGAGTTTTCGCGACATCAGTCAGCGCTACGCCCTTGATCGGATGAAGGATGAGTTCGTGTCCACGGTGAGCCATGAACTGCGCACGCCGTTGACCTCTATCCGCGGAGCGCTGGGGCTGCTTTCGTCGGGCATGCTGGGAGCGATCAACGAGAAAGCGGCCAACCTTTTGCGCATTGCGCTCACCAACTCCGAACGGCTGGTGCGGCTGATCAACGACATCCTGGATCTGGAGCGCACTCAAAGCGGACGCGAGCCTCTGGCCTTTCGCCCGGTGCCGCTGGGCGAGGTGGTCCGGCAATCCATCGACGGCATGCAGTTGATGGCGGAGCAGGCAGCCGTGCTGTTGATTCACGACAAAACCCAGGTGGAGATCACTGCCGACCCCGACAGGCTGCAACAGGTGATGACCAACCTGCTTTCGAACGCGATCAAATTCTCGCCGCCCAACTCGGCAGTCTCCGTGATGCTGCGGCCGGGCGCCAGTGGGGTCACGCTTTCGGTCATCGACCAGGGCCGCGGCATTCCGGCCGACAAGCTGGAAGCCATCTTCGGCCGTTTTCAACAGGTCGACGCTTCAGACTCCCGGCAGAAGGGCGGCAGCGGCCTGGGTCTGGCCATCTGCCGCGCCATCGTGGTGCAGCACAACGGGCGCATCTGGGCCGAACGCAATCCGGTTCGAGGCTCGACATTTCGCGTGTTCCTTCCTTACCAGCCCGAGACAAAAACTAATGACCATACTGAAGATGAAGGCCAGTCTGAGCTCGGTGCGGTGCTGGTAGCCGAGGACAGCGGGGCTGCAAGGCCGCAGATTGCAGATCAACTGGCGCGCTACGGTTATCGCGTGGTGGAAGCTTCCACGGTGGAACAGACTCTGGCGGTCGCGCACGATGGTGTTGCGGCCATTGTGCTGGATACAACCCTGGACGGCATGAATGGATGGGAGATTCTGCCTCTGCTGCGAAGGGCCAAGCCGGAAGCGCACACACCGATTGTTCTGATGAGTCTGGCCAATCCGGAGAGTACCGTGGAGTTGCCCCAGGAGACCCCGGGATTTTTGGAAAAACCAACCGACGACGCCTTGGTAGACGAGGTGGCCCGGGCGCTTTGCGGGCCTGGTGAAGTAGCGCGGATTCTGGTGGTGGAAAGTAATGTGGAACTGGCGCGGACAATCGGAAAGATATTCGCCCGGGAAGACATCAGCGTGAAGTTGGCGTTTACCAGGCAGGCGGCACTGAACGAGTGTCTTGCCTTCCAACCTCATATGTTGGTGATCGATCTTGGACTTCCTGATAGCGAAGGGTTTAATTTGGTGGATTGGCTGCGCCAGCACGATCACCTGGGCCGGCTGCCGGTGGCGGTGTTCTCGGGCAGCGAACTAGCCTCGGCAACGTGGAGGCAGATCGCCTTGGGACCGACTCATTTCCTGACTAAGGCCAGCATCAAGCCATCGCAGTTGGAGGCGCTGATCCTGACCATGCTGCGCAATTCCGGCGAGACCGAGGAAGATCGTTCCGAGGTTTCAGCTGGCCAGAGTTCGTGAGCCAGGCGAGCTAAGGCTGTGAGGAACGGGATTGAGCAGCGCAAGGATGGTGCTCGCGGGTTCACAATGAACAGGGGACTTCCAAAGGCGGCCGGCTGAAATCCGTACCGCCGTGCAAGGCCCATGGAGAATTCATCTATGCAGCACCGCATTCTTATCATTGACGACGAAGACGACATTCGTGAAGTGGCGGCGTTGAGCCTGGAGACGGTGGCCGGCTGGGAGGTGATGGTCGCCAACTCGGGAGCGCAAGGGCTTGCCCGTGCGTCCGTCTACAAGCCTGACGCCATCTTGCTGGATGTGATGATGCCCGGCATGGATGGGCCCACCACGTTTCGCGAACTGCAGAAGAATCCCGAAACAGCGCACATTCCGGTGCTGCTGTTAACCGCCAAGGTGCAGGCCAGCGACAAGCTTCGCTTTGCCGACCTGGATGTGAAGGCCGTGCTGGTCAAGCCATTCGATCCCATGACGCTCTCCACGCAGATTGCCGGCGCGCTGGGCTGGGAGTAACAGACGGCTGCCCATGGATCAGGATAGACAGGCATCAATGGCCGGCGTAATGAATCGCCTGTGGGTGCAGTTTCTTCCCCTAATGGTGGAGCGTGTGGCGATTCTGGAAGCGGTGGCGGCAGCCCTTGCCGAAGGAACACTAACGCCGGATCGACGGGTAGAGGCCAGCGGAGAAGCACACAAACTGGCTGGCGTGTTAGGCACCTTCGGCCTGTCTGAAGGCACGTTGCTGGCGCGCGAGGCAGAGATGGGATTGGGCGGCGAACCTGAAACGGGCCCCAGTGCTGCGCGACTGGCAGAAATCGGCGCACAATTGCGGACCATGCTCGCCGACAGAAAACCCTGACCAGCAGCCACTGACCCGGGAAGCGCCTCCGTTGCGGAAACGCTGTGTGCGAACGGTGGTTGGCGAAGACTATGCCCTCCACGGCGCCTCAGCAATTACACTCGACTTGAGTGATTCGATCTGATCCATCTGCGCGTCAGCTCGACCTTGGCTTCGAGGCCCTCGGGGCTGCGCGTCGCGTTTGGCCGGTGCGCGAACTGGTGGAGCAGGTCCGCCAACTGGTGGAGCAGCGCTACAGCGATGTGTGGGTCGAGGGTGAGATTTCCAACTTTCGCCCCGCGCCCTCAGGCCACATTTATTTCACCCTCAAAGACGCTGAGGCACAACTACCCGTAGTGCTCTTCAAGCGCCAAGCGCTGCTGCTGCGCTTCCGGCCCGGTGACGGCCTCCACGTGCTGGTGCGGGGGCGCGTGAGTGTGTATGAGCAGCGTGGCCAACTCCAACTCGTAGCCGAAACCATGGAGCCGGTGGGCGCGGGTTCGCTGCAGTTGGCCTTTGAACAACTCAAGGAGCGGCTCGCGGCCGAGGGCCTGTTCGACGCCGCCCGCAAACGTCCGCTGCCGGCCTTTCCGCGCACCGTGGGCATTGTCACTTCGCCCACCGGAGCCGTCATCCGCGACTTCCTCAACATCGTCGGCCGCCGCCACTCGGGGCTGAACGTGCTGGTCGTCGCTGCTTCGGTGCAGGGCGAACAGGCGCCCGGCGAAGTGGAGGCGGCACTCGAGGTGCTGAACGCCTCGGGGCTGGTGGACTTGATTGTGCTGGCGCGCGGCGGCGGATCGCTCGAAGACCTGGCCGCCTTCAACAGCGAACGCGTAGCCCGCTCCATTGCAGCGTCGAAGCTGCCGGTGGTGTCAGCCATTGGTCACGAAACAGACTTTACAATTGCTGATTTTGTGGCCGACTTGCGCGCACCCACGCCTTCCACTGCGGCAGAATTGATTACCGAGGTGCAGCACCGCATCGCCGAGCGGGTAGCCAATCAGGCCAGCCGGCTCGCGCGCGCGGCCCGCTTCCAGCTTCTGCAAGCGCGGCAAAGGCTCGACAGCCTGCCCGTGGGACGGACGGAGTGGCGCATGACCACCATGCTGCATCGCGCGGAGCAGCAATTGGATGATCTCGGCTTTCGCATGGAAGTGTGCGTCGAAGACCACCTGCGCCGCCGTCAGCGCCATGTGGCCGACCTTACGGCCGCTGTTGAACGCCACGACCCGCGCCAGCGCCTGGCCCAGACGCGCGAACGGCTGACAGCCCGCCGCACGCGGCTGGACCGCTCGGTGGAACGCGCGCTGCGCGCACACAGTGAGCGTCTAGGTGCGCTGGATGCGCGATTACACTCGCTGTCTCCGCTGGCCGTACTGAAACGTGGATATGCCCTGGTGTTAAGTGCCGAGGGCGAGTTGATTCGCTCCACCGCGCAAGTCGCGGTGGGGGACCAGGTAACCACACGTTTGAGTGATGGAAAATTCACCAGCCGCGTGGACAATAAGACTAGGAATAAACAACACAAGAAATGAGACGATGATCACAGCCACTACACGTAGACTTTTTGGCACCGACGGCATTCGCGGCATTGCCGGTAAGGAACCGCTGGACGCAACCACGGTCTTTGCCACAGGATTGGCCCTGGGTCATTCCCTGCGCACCGGCGCGCTACAACCCAAAGTCATTCTGGGCCGCGATACACGCGAGTCCAGCACATGGATTGCGGCCACACTGGCTGCCGGCTTGCGCGAAGCCGGGGCGCGCGTAGCCAGCGCAGGCGTAGTGCCGACGCCTGCCGTGGCCTTTCTGACGCGCACCCGCGGATTTCACGCCGGGGTGGTGATTTCGGCCTCGCACAATCCCTGGCGCGACAACGGCAT
>Ga0182027_10013539_pt1 | contig 11358 bp, 13 predicted proteins | sample 712E1DmetaG_FD_121300 | JGI IMG/M metagenome (GOLD analysis project Ga0182027, IMG submission 121300) | Permafrost microbial communities from Stordalen Mire, Sweden - 712E1D metaG (Illumina Assembly) | ecosystem: Environmental > Terrestrial > Soil > Wetlands > Permafrost | place: Sweden...
CGGAGATGCGCGCGCTCGCTGAGAAGGCGCGAGAGATCATCCTGGCGGCCGAGCAGGCGAGCGGTTCGGCCCCGTGAGCGATCCGGCCCGGCCGGCACACTTCGTTAAATCGCAAGCTAAGGGGAGGGCGAGCTGCGAGACGATCCGAGGGCCGAGCTTGCCGGAGGAGCGAGGTCCGCTCGCGCGGATGACCTCTCATCTGGAACCCAACCGCAACGGAGTGGTCGATCGGGGCACCGCGGTGGTCCCATCAAGGCAGAGCTCGCCTGGCCGTGTGCTCCAGGACCGCCCGATCTGGTGGTGGCCGAGGAGCGTCCCCGCTGCAACCGAGCGTAAGGATCCCAGCCCGTCAACCATGTGAGCGGGAACTGCCTCTAGTCCCGATGGGGCCCGCGCTGGCGTCCCGGGCGCCAGTCCGCGGTCCTCCTTGACATGGATGATACGGTGATCCAATGCAAATCGATTTGTCTCCCGGGTCGGTCCAGGTAGGGGCTGTTGAAACGGTTCAACTGACGGACTAGCGTGGTTCGTAACAGATTGCCATGTATGAAACTGGGGCGGTGGATCTACGACTGCCCGGCCGGTTAGCGAGACCGCCTGAAACGGTTCACTCAGCGTGGTTTGAAGCTAAGGTAGGAGCACAAATGGCCGGCTGCCTGGGTGGTAACACGGATGTGGTGCACCGCGACCAGGCCTTGGAGATGCACAGACGCTCTAGCGTGTTACGGAACTACTCCGGACATCACTGCGCTCTCCAAAGCCATGAGCAGCGGGGTCCCGCTCTCTGCATTCGTCGGCAAGCGGGACATCATGACAACACTCCTTAAGCCATTCCCAGAGGGTGTCGTAGAGGGAGGAACCTTCGCCGACAACATCATGGGACTCGCAGCAGCGCGTGCCACGCTCGCCGTTCTCTCCGAGCCGTCCTTCTACCCGACGCTTTTGGCCGCGCCGAGCGCTTCTTCAGCGAGCTCCAACTGATGTTCGATCGGTCTCCGTTGCCAGCCCGTATCCAGTGGGTCGGCTGCATGTTCTCCGTGTACATCGGGACGCGGGACCCGGTGCAGAACTACGCTGACATTCGCCAGCTCGACGCCGGACTCCGCAGGCAATTCTTCGCCCGCTGCACCGAGAAGGGCGTCTACTTCCACAGCAACTTCTCCGTGTCGGCCGCGCACACGCAGGATGTCCTCGACGAGGTCCTCACGCACATGGAGGAGGTCGCGGTGGCATAGGGTTCGGTGGCGAGCCGGCTCGTGTCTGTCGCGGGCCGGCTGGAGCGTTTGATCGGTGGCGGGCGGCGTGGTCGTTATTCTGAGTGCCGAACCAGCCCGGCACTCGGCGCCACTGCCGTGTTCGAGTCGGGGGACTTTGAGGCTGGAAAGGAGGAACACGTGGATCCGCGCGAGCTAGAAATACTGATGCGTATGTCGCGGCGGGACTTCCTAAGGCGGGGCGTCGGCGTCGGCGTCGGCGTTATGGGCCTCGGCGCGCTCCCCGCACTCCTGGCCGCATGCGGCCAGTCGGCGACCAGCGTGCCGTCAGGCGGAGGTGCGGCCGCCAGCGTGGCGAGCGGCGGAGGGGGTTCGGCGGTTACAACCCTAAACGTGCTTTCGTGCGCGGCGCCGGATCCGGCGCCGCCAGGTGTGGCGAAGTTCAGTGACGCAGTGGTCGGCGAGTTCACCAAGTGGCAGACCGACAATAGCGCCAAAGTCGTGTACGACGCGCCGCCGTCGCAATCGATCTATACGCTGGAGCAGACGGCCTTTGCGTCCGGTAACCCACCGTGGGACTTGGCCTACCAGTGCGGGTCGGTGCCAGAGTTCGTCGACAGCCTTGTGCCCTTGGACGACATATTCCCGGCGGACCTCAAGGCTGATCTGCCCAAGTCGAGCTTCAACACCACGACCTGGGATGGCAAGTTCTACGGAGTCGTCTTCACGCTCTCGCTGCTTACGCTGTTCTACAACACCGAGCATCTCGCGGCAGCCGGCATCACGCAGCCGCCACAGACCTGGGATGACCTCAAGACGTACGCGAAAGAGCTCACGAAGCCCGGCCAGTACGGCTGGGTGTCCAACTACGGCTCGCCCGAGGGCATCGGCGGTACGGCGTCGTACTGGATGGCTTACCTTCAGCAGGCCGGGGGCACAATGTACGGAGCAGACGGGATGCCCGTCTTCAACGATACGCCAGGCGTCGACGCACTCCAACTCATGATTGACCTGATGCCCAGCTCCGACCCAGGCTCGTTGTCGTACGTCGGCATTAATGACGCCACGAATGTCTTCACGGCAGGCAAGGCGTCGATGATGCCGAACTGGCCGTTTACATGGGTGCCGGCCCAGGATCCCACGACCTCCAAGATCGTCGGCAAGCTCGGAGACGCGATGCTTCCCGCTGGTCCGGCCGGCACGGCCTCGATCGACGGCACGGACACCTGGACGATTATGAAGGCGTCGAAGAACCCGGACCTCGCGATGAAGCTCATCGAGTTCTACCTCTCCCCCGACGTCCAGAAGAGCCAGGCCATCGACACTGGCTGGCTGCCGATCCGCCTCTCCCTTCTGAACGACCCCACAGTGCAGGCTAAGGCGGCGAACGCGAAGACCGTGCTCGCGCAGGCGCAGCACCCGTACAACAGCTTTGTGGTCCCGGCCTACAACCAGATCACCGAGTCCCTGGGCAATGAGATCGTGTTGGCGCTCCAGGGTACAAAGACCGCGGCCCAGGCCCTCAAGGACGCCTCCGACGAGTGCACCGCGATCCTCAAGCAGAGCACGTAGAAATCTGTTGGACGCGTTCAAGCCCTAGAAAACATGAGCTCTCGGCGCGGCGCAACCTGGCGGCCCCTCGACCGCCTGCGATCGCGTGGGCACCTCGGGCGCCAGCGAAGGACGGGCATTCTGCTCGTTCTTCCGGCGCTCGGGGTGATGCTCGCCGTGCTCGGCTATCCGGTAGCCACCTCGATCGTCCTCTCGTTCCAGCACGTGAAACCCGGCTCGGGCCAGTTCTTGGGCGCTTGGGTGGGCCTCAACAACTACCTAAGCATCTTCTCGGATCCCGTCTTCGTGACCGCGCTCAGCAACACGCTCTACTACGCGACGGTTGAGGTCGTCGCCGTAGTCGGCTTCGGCCTCGCGATGGCTATGCTCCTCAATCATCCGTTCGGCCGCTTTGCGTTCTTCCGCGTGATCCTTCTCATCCCGTGGGCCATCTCACCCGTCGCGAACGCGGTGATGTGGAAGTGGATCTACAACTCAAACTACGGGATCCTTAACTATCTCTTACACCAGCTCGGCATCATCAACCAGTACGTCGTGTGGCTGGGCAACCAGCAGCTCGCATTGAACGCGCTCCTCGTGGCTGACATCTGGAAGTCGCTCCCCTTCATTGCGCTGCTTCTCCTGGCCGGGCTCCAGAACGTGCCACCAATCCTCTATCGCGCCGCGCGGCTCGACGGGGCGAGCGCGTGGCAGACGTTCCGGTTCGTGACTCTCCCGCAAATGCGCACGGCGATCCTCATCTGCGTTGTCCTGCAGACGATGTGGGCCCTCAAGGTCTTCGACCTGATCTACGTCCTCACGAGGGGCAGCCCGGCTGACGCCACGGTGACCCTAAACTACCTCGCCTACCGTGAAACGTTCGAGTTCGGTGTGTTCGGCTACGGAGCGGCACTCGCCGACGTCCTGTTCCTCATGATGTTCGTGCTCGCCCTCATCTATCTGCGAGTGTTCCATCCTATGTCGGGCGCGCAGCAGGCCGGCTCGTGAGCGCGTCTTCCCAGGCGCCGGTCATCCCGCCCAGCGCTTCGAGGCCTGCCCTAAGGTCGGCTGCGAACCGGCGAGCGCGGCGTTTCGTGTCACGCAGCGTGGTGGTCGTGGGATTGGTGATCTTCACAGCCTGGACGCTTGGGCCGTTCTTATGGGCCGTAATTTCGAGCCTCCTACCACAGGTCGCGCTCACTACGACGCCGCCCGACTTGTCGCCGACCAACCTTACCCTCGACAACTTCAAGGCCATCCTCGCGGATCCCGACTTGGTGAAGGGCCTCTACAACTCGACGATAGTCGCAGCCTCGACGGCCGTCCTGGCGCTCATGCTCGGGTCCACCGCGGCGTATGCACTATCCCGCCTGCATGTGCCCGGTTCGAACAGAATCCTCCTGGTGGTCCTGGCGACCCAGATGTTCCCGGGCATCGTCATCATCATCCCGCTATTCATCGTGATCAGCCGGTCGGGGCTCATCGACACATACATCGCCCTGATCGTCGTGTATCTGTCGTTCATCCTGCCGATCGTCATCTGGGTTCTCAAGGGGTTCTTCGATGCGATTCCCCTAGAACTCGAGCGGGCCGCGGCCATCGACGGGGCGAGTCCATTCCAGACCTTCCGGCTTGTCGTACTGCCCATCTCGCTCCCGCCGTTGTTTGCAACCGGTGTCTTCGCGTTCATCGAATCCTGGAATGAGTTCTTCTTCGCGGTCATCCTCACGCGCATCAACACGGAGACGGCACCGATCGCGATCCAACAGTTCGCGGGCCAATACACCTCGCGCTATGGGCAGATGGTCGCAGCCGCCGTCCTCGCCAGCATTCCGGTCATCGTGCTGGCCGTGGTCTTCCGGAAATACATCCTCAAGGGTTTCGTGGAAGGAGCTGTGAAAGGCTGATGGCCGAAGTTGAACTGATCAAGGTCACGAAGCGATACGGCTCCGTCGTGGCCTGCTCGGAACTCGATTTCCACATCAACGACGGCGAGTTCGTCACCCTCCTTGGGCCATCGGGCTGCGGCAAGACGACGGCGCTTAACCTCATCGCTGGCCTCGACGAAGTGACGAGCGGGCAGATCCTCATGGATGGCGCGGTCGTAAACGAACTGACGCCCTTCGAGCGCGATGTGGCGATGGTGTTCCAGAACTATGCCCTCTACCCGCACATGACGGTCGCCGAGAACATCGGCTTCACGCTGAAGCTCCGGAAGCGGCCGAAGGATGAGGTCCGCAGGCGTGTGGCCGACGTGGCTGAGATGCTGGAGTTGGGTCAGCTCCTAGAGCGGCGGCCGCGGGAGCTGTCCGGCGGGCAGCAGCAGCGGGTAGCGCTCGGACGAGCGGTGATTCGCGAGCCTCGCGTGTTCCTGTTCGATGAGCCCTTCTCCAACCTGGACGCGGCTCTCCGGGTGCGGATGCGGATGGAGATCAAGGAACTGCACCAGCAGCTGAAGATCACGTCTCTGTTCGTGACCCACGACCAGGAGGAGGCCCTGTCGATCTCCGACCGGATCGCGATCATGCGCAATGGCTGGATCGAGCAAGTAGGCACCCCACAAGAAGTGTACCTCCGGCCCGTGTCCCGTTATGTTGCACGCTTTATCGGCAGCCCCCCGGTGGATATCCTGACAGGGACCTTCGAGCGCGAGGCCGGTCAGATCTGGTATCGAGTAGGTGCCGCGCGGTTCGAAATCCCTGAATCAATCGTGCCAACGGGCGACGGTGCGCTGGACCTCGGGGTACGGCCAGAACACGTCCTGCTCGGGGCTGTGGGTCAGGCCGTCACCGTAGCGGTCATCCAGCCAGTGGGGCCGGTGACCTACGTGACGGTCGACTGGATGGGCGGCAGGCTCACGTCCCGGGTCCCGGGGATCGTGGACGTGAAGGTAGGCGAGACAATCCATGTCTCGTTGGCCCCCGAGGGCATTCTCTATTTCGACCGCGAGAGCGACCAGCGGATTGCGACAGCGACCGGCTGATTCTGCGACGGAACCGTCGCGGCGGTCGACCGCGGAGGAGTTAGTAATGACGTGGAATGGCGTGATCAGGGTCCTCCAGAGCGGATCCGATCGTGGCCGGCGGCGCCGTCGCCGAAACTGCTCTGATCGAGCCGGGCACCGGTGTACGTTGGCGTGGAAGGTTAGTGCCATCTGGGTTGCAGGTGTGTCGAGCAGCCGCCAAGCACCCCGTTTCGCCGAAGTCGGAGCAGGGAGCGCCGTGAAGTCCTGGTGTGATCCCCGATGGTGATCTCCTTGCAGCGAGCCGTCCTCGAAGGCGGACGCTTCGTCCTTCGCGACGGGAACAATCTGGCTCCGGGCACTCCGCTGGGCAACGTGGAAGCGATGTACCACACCGGACGCGTCCTTGGCTCCCTCCCCCCGCAGTACTAAAGGCGCTGAGGGGGATGTGAGTGAAGCGGTGCCTGACGATCGATGAGAGATCGCGCGCTCAAGCTCGGTAATCTCGAGAGTCGAGCCACGACGAAGGGAGTTGGCAAGTTGCGTTTTGCCCTGATGATCGAGCCCCAACAGGGTCTTTCGTACGATGAGCAGCTAGAGGCCGCCCGAAGGGCCGAGACGGCTGGCTTCGAGGCCTTCTTCCGCTCGGATCACCTCCAGAGCTTCCTAGGACCGGCCGGACTCCCGACCACGGACGCCTGGGCGGTCCTGGCCGGTCTGGCACGGGAGACCAACCGGATCCGACTCGGGGTCCTGATGTCGCCGGTCACCTTCCGCCTCCCAGGCAACTTCGCCAAGGTCGTGGCGACTGTCGACGAGATGAGTCACGGGCGCGTCGAGCTCGGTGTGGGGGCCGGGTGGCACGAAGAAGAGCATCGTCAGCTCGGGCTCCCTTTCCCGGACATCCGCGAACGGGCCGCAATGCTCGAGGAGCAACTTGAGATCCTGCACGGGCTTTGGACGCAACCCGATGGATGGAGCTTCCGCGGACATCGCTTCATCGTTGAGAATGCTCAGTTCTATCCCAAACCCGTCCAACACCCACACCCACCGATTCTCGTGGGCGGAGACGGCAGTCCACGCTCGATGCGGATTGCCGTCCGCTATGCGGATGAGTTCAACTTGACGGGCGCCGATCCCGCCAAAGCGCACGCACGCTTTGAGCAGCTCGATGCGACCGCTCGTGCTTTTGGTCGCGATCCGGCCACGATCGTTCATTCCGTCATGGTCGGAGTCCTCGTCGGGCACAACCAAGCCAAGGTGGCGCAGCGATCGCGTGCACTGGTGGCATCCGCGGGAACGGATGGTCCAAGCGAGGCTTGGTTGGCCCAAAGACCACGCGAGTGGATTATAGGCGCTATCGATGATGCGCTTGCCCAAGCCCAAGCGTTCGCCGAAGCCGGCTGCGAACGGATTGTGCTCCAAGACCGTCTACCTCGTGATCTTGAGATGATCGATGAGCTAGGCCGTGAACTCGTCGGCCATGTCTAGGCAAGCGGCGTCAAAACTGTCGACTTGGCTTTCGGCAGCCGATTCCCTGCGGCTTGCCCAACCAGAAGGAGATTGATATGCCCACACGCGTGTTCACCATGTACAACCTACGCCCGGAAGCAAGCATCGAGGCGTTCAGAAAGTTCTCGCTGGAGATCGACCAACCGACCTGCGCGCAGATGCCAGCATGCCTGCGTTTCGAAGTCTTCGTCGTCAAGGGAGAGGGATCTAGCAAGCCCTTCTTCCAGATCGTCGAAGACATCGAGGTTGAGAGTTGGGAGGCGTGGCAGGACACGACCAAGTCGCCCGCCTTCGCAAGGGTCAACGAAGCATGGCCACTCCTCGGTGACGCTTCGTCGGTCGTGAGCATCTTCTGCGAGAAGATCGAGTACGGTCTGCCTTGACAATGGTGGCTGCCCTGGGTCAGGCGACCTGCGGTGCGAGCGTTTTGCCGGAACCCGCGAGGTTGGCCGCCTCGGCGAAGTCCGCCGAGGCGGCCACGAACAGCGGGCGTCCGCGGTCGCGCCTCGCGATCGAGTTGACCCACGCGCACCAGGCGCGGAGAGCCGCCCGGTTCGGGGCGTGCTCGCCGGGCCGCTTGTACATCTCGGACGGGTGGTTTCGATAGTCGAAGAGCTGCTTGTCGCCGAAGATGGCCGACGGTCTAGCGCCTGGGACGGCGAGCGCTGATCGTTTCTAAGGTGTTTAGAGGAGAGGATGATGCCTGCGGCTGAATCGAGAACGGGACGCCCAGAGCAGGACTTGTTCCCGGCAGCAACGACGCAAGGCGGGTGGCGCTGCCTGCGTGGGGATGGGGAGATTCGGGACCTCGGTGGGTTCGACCCGCAGAAGCTTCGCCATGTCGGAGAGACGCAGCTGCGCCTCTGCGCAGGAGATGCCTTCGGCATCTTCGTTGCACGTCGAGGGATGATGGTGGCGGAGTTCACATCTGTTGACTGCACTTGGGATGAGCCCTTCGAGATCCATTCCTGCTCGAAGTCGTTCGCTTCCCTCGCTTGGGGCCTGTTGCTGGACGACCAGCGACGCGGCGGGTCTAACGGCCTCAGTCTCAGCACGCCTGTCTACCAAATCATCCCATCGCTTGGCCCGGTGACGGACCCTCGCAAGGGACGCATCACCATCGAGCACCTTCTCTCGATGACCTCGGGCATCCGTGGCGAACGCAATGGAGTCTGGGGTTTGGAGACCGATTCCTGGAACGGACCGTTTGAGTTCGCCTTGGGACTCGCGCCCGATCGCTTTTCGCAGTCCGTGAGCAAGCTCGTCGCGGACCCGGGTACCAGCTGGGACTACAGCGATCCGGGTTACCTCCACCTCGGACTGGCGTTCCGCCACGCCACAGGTCAAGAGATGGCCGACTTTGTCGAGGAACGGATCTTCCGGCGCATCGGCGTCGGGCGGGTGTCGTGGAGTCGTATGGGGGGCGAAGGACACCTTGGACCGCATACGCCCACCACGCATGGTGTTTTCATCTCGGGTCGTGACCTCGCCCGAGTGGGCCTCCTTCTGGCTCGAGGAGGCGTCTGGCGCGGAGAAACAGTCGTGCCTGCCTGGTGGATCGACATGGCGACGAAGCCATCACAGGCGTTCAACCCGGCATACGGACTCGGCTTCTGGACGAACCGGAAGCTGGCGTACCTCCCGGGCGCACCTGCGGACATGTTCCTAATGGCCGGGTACCGGTCGAATCGCTGCTACGTCATCCCATCTCTGGACCTGGTTGTCGCGCGAGTGGGCACGGGTCCGCTGACATGGGACGAGCAAACCCTCATTCAAAGCATCCTCGATGCCGTCGTCTAGATGAAGGGCGACGGCAAGACCGGCCTCATCAAGCATGACGATCAGTTTCGCGGGGTCACCCTCTGCTACCTTGAGGGCCGGGGGCCGGGGGCCGGGGGACTAAGCACAATTTCATCAACCCCGATTAATACCGCCTGGGGCCGTGGGAAGGCGCGGGATACAAGCCGGTGGGGTATGGCTACGACTCGGTCGCAGGGACCATCGGCGCCATTCACGGAATGGAAGACGAGGTCGCTCCACTTGCTCAAACCGCGGCGCTGAAGCGCCGGCGCGAGATCATGGGCGAGATAGACCGCAAGGGGATACTCTTCACTCCGGCGAACAGCTACGTCAATGAGCTGGTGGTCGAAGCCGCGCGGCTCTCCAACGTGTGGCCGGGCGCCATAGACGATGCGCGCCGGGTATCCGTCGTGGGCGATGAAGTGGACCGGGCTCGGCTGTAGAATGAAGTCTCTGTCGCTGCGTTCCTCGCAAGCTCAGCTCATATGACCCGCTCGCGGAGGCCAAGTTTCTCCCCTACGCACGGCCGCGTGGGGGACATCCCAGAGGGAAGGAAATGGCAGAATACAGTCTCGAACCAGTAGCAGTCCCGCCGGTCAACACGAAATACCGGACCATCAAGACCAAGATCCCGGTGCCGGAGTCGGTGCCGATCCTGGAGAGTCTGCTCAAGTCCGAGCCGCGCTCGATGCTGGGGCAGCCGCCGGTCATCTGGCACTCGGCCGAGGGTTTCACCATCGGCGATCGCTGGGGCAATCGCTGGATAGACTGGTCGAGCTGCGTGCTGGTAGCGAACGTCGGACATGGACGCCCCGAGATCAAGGAGGCGCTGAGACAGGTCATTGACCAAGGCTTGCTCTCGACCTATGTCTTCGTGCACGAGCGGAGGGCGGAGCTGGCAAAGATGCTGACCGCGCTCGCGCCCGATCCCGGCAACTATAGGGTGTTTCTGCTCAGCACCGGCAGCGAGGCGATTGAGAACTGCATCAAGCTCGCCAAGACCTACGGTCTGAAACAGCACGGCCCGGCGAAGAAGTACATCGTCAGCTTCGGCAATGCTTTCCACGGCCGCACCATGGGTGCTCAGCTCGCCGGCGGCATGGAGCACCAGAAGACGTGGATGGTGGACCGCGACCCGAGTTTCATTCAGGTTCCGTTCCCCGACGGGTTCGAGACCGAGAACACTTCGTTCGATCTCTTCCTAGAGGCGCTGGCGGCGCGCAAGGTCACCGGGCCGGAGATCGCGGGTGTGATTGCCGAAAGCTACCAGGGAGTGGGCCCGTTCTTCATGCCCATCGAATACGCGCAGAAGCTCGCCGGGTTCTGCCGGCAGCACGACATCGTGCTGTGCATGGACGAGGTGCAGGCCGGGTTCGGTCGCACCGGGGAGATGTTCTGCTACGAGCACTACGGGATTACGCCGGACCTCGTCGCGTGCGGCAAGGGGATCTCGTCGTCCCTCCCTATCTCGGCAGTGATCGGGCGTGCGGACATCATGGACCTCTATCCCCCGGGCTCGATGACCTCGACGCATTCGGCGTCCCCGCTGCCGGTGGCGGCGGCGATTGCGAATCTCAAAGTGCTGATGCGCGACAACCTGGTCGCCAACTCGGCGGCGATGGGGGAGGTGCTGATTCCTGGGCTGAGGCAGATTCGGGAGAGGCATGCGAACCGCCTGAGCCCGGTATTCGGCAAGGGGCTGGTCGCGGGTATTCTCGTCGTCAAGCCGGGAACGAAGGAACCGGACCCTGCCGCGGCGCTGGCAATCAACGTCTCCTGCATGCAACAGGGGTTGCTGATGTTCTCCCCGGTTGGGACGGGCGGACACTGTTTGAAGATCGCGCCGCCGCTCAGCATCACCGAAGAGGCGCTGCGGGAATCCCTGCAAGTCTTCGGGCAAGCGGTGAACGAGGTGCTCGCAGATTCCCACTGAGCGCATGGCGACCCTGCTACGGCGCTGTGCCGTGGGTGTGGCATCGCCGCCACGGGCCGGTTCAGTGGCTCGGCGCGGTCCCGGCGGCTAGAGTCTGGGCCGCGCGTCGAAGCGGCCCGTGCGTCTTCCCGATTGTCCCAGCCGGTGCAACAGCCCTGCAGGCGGTGGCGTAGCCGGAAAGTCGCCACCGCGGACCCCGCGGATGCCGCCAGTTTGGTTCGGAAGGCGGTCACCACGTTCACCCGGCGAGCCTGAGTGACTGTCAAGACCGGACCGGGCCGTCGAGCTAGATCCCATAGCTTCTTGTCAAGCTTCGATGCCCCAGTTGGGGTCGAAGTCCTGACCGTTGCGCCAGACTCCCCAGACGATGCTCAGGGCTTTGCGCA
>Ga0182027_10013541_pt1 | contig 11357 bp, 13 predicted proteins | sample 712E1DmetaG_FD_121300 | JGI IMG/M metagenome (GOLD analysis project Ga0182027, IMG submission 121300) | Permafrost microbial communities from Stordalen Mire, Sweden - 712E1D metaG (Illumina Assembly) | ecosystem: Environmental > Terrestrial > Soil > Wetlands > Permafrost | place: Sweden...
ATATTCTGTTTGCATTTGGGGTGGGTTTTTTTATATATCTGATAGTTAAGGCCAGAAAGAACGTTTCCGATAAGAATACAACTGTGTAATTATTCCAGCCCGCTACAATTAATCTACGATAAAACTTCTCATGGAAATGCTTCCATTCTGAATGGACTCGTGAATGAATTTAATGTTTTCAGTTTCACCGACCATCCCCAGAGTATATAGCATTGGAAGGTAATGGTCAAAGTACGGAATCGCTTTTCTTGCTGACTGTCCGATTTTATGATAATTGATAAGAGTTGTGAAATCCCTCTTTTCAATAAGGGTCTTTACCTGAAGGTCGAATTCATTTGCCCATCCAAAGGGTTTAGCAGCATCATTAAAATCAATTTCAGAAAGGTTATGAATGATGTTCCCGCTTCCAATAACAAGGATGTTTTTACTTCGAAGAACGCCAAGCTTTTTTCCAAATTCAAAATGAAATACGGGTTCTTTAGTCGTATCAAGACTTAGCTCAAGAACAGGTATATTATGATGAGGAAAAATATGTTTCAATATTGACCAGGCCGCATGGTCGATTCCTCTGACTTCGTCTTTAATGATATTGTTCTGACCGGCAGCCAATGAAACTGTATTTGCTGTTTCAGGTGAACCGGGTGCCTTATAATGATATTCATAGAGTGCCCTGGGGAATCCATAAAAATCATAGATCTGTTCCGGTTTTGATCCAGATGTAATGTAAGTTCCATGTGTCAACCAGTGCGCGGAAACAACAACTATAGCATCAGGTGTTGGCAACCTTTCACCCAGATTTATCATATCTCTTGTAAAAGAATTGTCAGCCAGAATGTTCATCGGAGAACCATGTCCGATGAATAGCGCAGGAAACAGATTCGAAGCCATTTTTTCCGGTCTTTTGTTTTTTAATCACGATGAACAATTTCCGGAGAGAAGGCCGGAAGACAGATTGCTATATACTCTGCACCTCCTTCAAATGGTGAACTGTATTGAACCCATTCCCCGCTGCTGGTGACGATTCCCATACCTGCAGAAACAATGAGTTCTTCTTTTTTGGTTTTAATCCTGAGAGAACCCTTTAGAACAATAGTATATTCGTTAAATTCAGGGCATTGACCGGGCTCTTCCCATCCCTGAGGGCTGGTCATCATTGCTATACTTACTTCGGAGGTCTTACTGTTGACTCGTCCAAAGAATTCCTTAATAATTTTTTCCTTGTTTCCTGCAGCTTTAATAATTGCAGGTTTATTAATCATTTGTACCATATGTCAGGTTATTAGTCTTCGAGATAGCCGAATTTTCCGCTGTCATCCATTGAACATCACCCTCTCCAATCACGCCGCTGTTGCCTGCACTATCGTGATGAGCTACCTTCCCATGGTATGCTATTGTGACTGTTTCAAATCCTCTGTGCGGATGAACTCCTACACCTTTAGGAATATCTGAAGGTGGTATTATAACTTTTGAATTATAGTCCATAAGAAAAAAGGGACTCATACCCTTCATCCCTATTTTGCTGTGCGAAGGGAAAAAATTATGTACTCTAAATCCATCTCCAACCATGTGAGGAGTGGGAGGAGGAAGTATTGCTTCAATATTTTTATATTTTATGCTCATTAGAATGTCTGTTAATTTCATCAGTAACAATCATCTGTTGACTAATGTTTATCTGACCCTATTGAATAGACAATTTCCTTCACTTTAGCTGCCCATTCGGAATGAGTCATTTCATCTGATAATGTTTTATAAGAAATTGGTTTGCCTACATTAACAGTCACTGTGGAATTTCTTTGACTAAGCATTTCGTGTGGAAGCAATAAAGTCTCCACGTACATTTTGATCCCCAGAAACTTTCTCAGGTTGGCGACTATATAAAAAAGGTTGGAATTTTTTCCGCTAATGAAGACCGGAATAATATCTCTCTCGTATTGAATCGCTTTTGTAATGAAGGATTTCTGCCAGACTGGATCTGATATTCTGCCTTTTTTCCTTCTTGATACCTCGCCAGATGGGAAAATCATTATCTGAGTGTCAGATTCAAATAATTCATTGAGTTTAAGGGCTGTTTCTTTAGTGTTTTTACCGAAAACATTTAATCCGAGAATTAACGGCCTCAGGTTTGGTATTATATTTAAAAGCTCATTTGATGGAGAAACAACATCCGGGAAAAACCTGTATATCATGTTCAAAAAAGCCAGAGCATCCATAGCTCCGACAGGATGGTTGGAGACAAAAATAAAACGACCCGTCTGAGGAATGTACTCTGAACCTTTGACTTCAACTTTCACTTGCCAGTCATCCAGAACATCATTTATAAATGGAACACCGGTTTTTTCATGACACTTAAAAATAACCCGGTTCATCTCTTTCTGCCCTATTATTTTAATTATCAGTTTGATAACTAACCGTGGCAGGGATTTTAAAAATCTTGAATCCCCATTCTTAATAGCTTTTTCGATGTCAATTGGTTTCCGGAGATCTTCCATCTGGTTCAATTATCTTCGGTCGGTTTCCGGCCTATCGGGCATACCGCCACGCACATGCCGCATACCCTTACATCAAGGCCAAGTATTAATCTGCCAAACTCTGCACATTGTTTTCGGCATTTAAAGGGATCAAAAAAATCTTCCCTCTTGACTTTTATGTCCCATAATTTTCCATCTGCAGCTTTTGCCGGACAAATATCAACACATAAATTGCATTTACCGCAGCGGCTTTTTTCAATAGGTTTTGATTTTGGTCTAATAGGATTTTTAAGAAGAATTGAAACAAGCCTTAGCCGTGGTCCGATTTTTTTCGAAATAAAAAGATCGGTTTTACCTATCCACCCCAGACCTGCACGGGTTGCAACCATTTTGTGTGACAGATCGGTACGCAATGTTTTGGAATATATCGTATCAAGGTCATTGGTATTTATCGTAGGCTGGATATTATTAGTTTCAATGCCGTTATTATTAAGCTCTTCTGAAATATCTGCTGTAAGTTTCTCCAGATCCTTATTAATTTGTTTGTAGTGAGAATAGTACTCCTTTGTCGGGCCCTTAATTATTGAATCAATTATATGAATATCAAGTTGTTTCCCAATTGAAATTCCAAAATTGAATCCGTTAAATTTGGGATTGAGAAATCCCGTCAGATCAGCAAAACCATAAATATATTGATCTTCCGGTTGCAGATGTGATTTTAAAATTTCTTCAATCATTTTTTTACTGCTTCAATACGAAAAACATCCTGAAGCCATTTCTCTGCAAGCATAGGCCAGGCTATAGCGGCACGTTTTTCAGGACGAAGACCGTACCCATGACCTCCGGTAGGAAAAAGATGAAGTTCGACTGAAAGTTTTGCATCCCTGAGAGCTCCTGCCATAACAAGTGCACTATTACCATAAGGATCATCGGCTGTCTGAAAAATGAAGATCGGTGGTGTTTCTTTCGTTAACTGAAGTTCTGGTGTCAGAGTTTTGTTTGGTCCAAGATCAAGATATGCGGGGTATATCAGCATTGCAAAAGAAGGTCTGCAGGAGAGACTATCGCAGTCATCAATGGGTGGATATGTTCTTTTGTTGAAAAGAACACTTGCACGAGCACTCAGACTTCCTCCGGCAGAGAATCCCATTATGCCTGTTTTTTCAGGATCAATTCCCCATTTTGTCGCATTCTTCCGTACAAGCCTGATAGCCCTCTGGGCATCCTGAAGCGCACCCTCTTTTTTATCAGGGATCCTGTATTGAAGGACAAAAGCTGAATAGCCCAGCTTATTTAGCCATCCGGCTATCTCAGTTCCCTCTTTATCATAAGCCAGGATTCTGTAGGCGCCACCCGGACAAACAATTACAGCCGACTTATTGTTTTTGGCAGGATCCGCCAGGAAAACCTCAATTGCCGGATTCGTAACTTCTGCAATTCTTACGACATTGTCATTCTGAGGTTTATCCATAACAGGAGGCTGTTTTTCTTTTGGTTCACCGGGTACTTTGCCGGGCCATAGATAAATAATCTCATTTTTCTGAGAAAAAGAACTCAGAGACATTAATAGAAAGATAAATGCTAATAATTTTTTCATTTTATATAGTTTTAAGGTTGAATTTTTTGCCTAATCTTTGGTTTTCAGCAGCAGAACTTTACAATATTAACTGGTTTTAAATTGTTGTTTTTCTGTTTTGCAGATAATTTGAATAACCCATTTCCCTGATTGTCCGGCAGGTGGTAGACCTCCGCCCGGGAACAACCATTGTCCGGCCATATAAAATTTTCTTAGCCCGGGTAAAGTTGGCTCCAGATTTGCCATCAGGTTTTTGCTTGAGGGTAAGAAACCCTCATAAGATCCTTTCCAGACACCCGTATATCTGACATCAGTAACCGGAGTAGCAACATCGACAACTTCAATTTTATCAGACATACCCGGGAAATGTTTTTCAAATATGACCCTGGCGTCTTTTTCAATCTGCTTTTTTTCGTTTTTATATGCGTCGTTTTCTATATCTTTCCAAAGGTCCCATGGACTTTCAAATCTCAGAACAATAACGGTTTTCCCGGCCGGCGCCATAGTGTTATCAAAAGAATAGTTCATTATTGAATAGCCCTGGTCCGTATTGGTTCTCCCAATCGTAAGATTCTTTACCATCCAGGACTGAACAGGACAATCCGATCTGATCTCTGAATTTATGCCAAAAGAGACCTGAACGATAGGTGAAAATAACTCCCAGTTTTCGTACGCGTTTCTAAATTTTTTATTGATGTATTTTCCTTCAAGCATTTCAAATATTGTTGAATGCCCATCGGCAGCACTGATCACATAGTCTGAAAATACTTCAGTTCCATCGGTAAGTTCTACACCTTTAGCTATATCATTTTCAACAATGATCCTTGCCACCTTTTTATCAGTTGATAGTTTCCCACCCAGGTTGAGAAACCTGTCAGTCATTCTTTGAGCCAGAGGAAGAGATCCTCCAATAAGGTACCCGGCATTTTTCTGGTTAAACCAGGCGAACATCATTATAAATGCAAGCGCTGAAAAATCACGTGTTGAGTACAGATTATTTAAGAAACCGGACAAAGCAGGATTTTTAAAATTCAGCTTATCAAAATACTGTTTGCAGGTTTTCCTTCCATATTTCATAAACAACAACATTATGGGCATCATAGCAACAAAGGAAATAACAGTATTGCTGAATTTACGCAATCCGGGTGGATCGGAGTAGGGTTGAAGGAAAGATGATTTCCTCATATCATTGCACATTTTTTTTATGCTTTTTATATCCTCGGGTGCAAATTTGCAGAGGTATTCTTCCCACTTGTCAAGATTAGTATAGATAATGAATTCTTTGCCCTCTTCTGAAAATACTTTCGTTTGAATTTCATGGTCAATAATTTGAATCTGACCATTTAAGACATTTGTCTCTTTCCAGATTTCGTGAAATGGGCCGGTCCTTGTTCCGACTAGCCAATGCAGGCAGTAATCAAACCGGTATCCTTTTCTTTCCCATGCTGTACACTGACCTCCTGTTATAGAATGCTGCTCAATGATTTCAGTATCGAAACCATTAAGTCTGGCATATATTCCGGCCGAAAGTCCGGCCACTCCGCCTCCGATAATAGCAATCTTTTTGCTCATTTTATATCTCAATTGTTGTATTATATACTCCTGAAGAATCAGCCTCACGCCCATGGGATGAGGTAATAGTTAACTCATTCCACAACCTCAGCCTTATCAAATCTATCATTCTGAAAGTTTACCCGGGTATGTTGCACTCTTTTTACGCCTTTCCCGCCAAAGAATCCCCAGCCGCCGCTGCCAAGAAGAAATCCAAGTGCATATAAACCGCCATTATTATTTTGTGCATACATTGCGATCTTTTCATTAAATAGCATACCTATAAAATCAAAGGGAGCTATGAATCCATGCCATAACCCACCGAAAAAACCATAGGTGTGTCCTGTAAGACATTGCTTAACTGATTCATTATTAGCACATCCCGATAGTACGATAATAAAAAGAAACATTATCGCAAAAAGAAACTTCTTTTTTGATAGGAAAGTTTTCATTGGTTGATTTTTAAGATTATGAATTAAATGTATTAAAAAAGTGAAATGTCAAAAGATTGTCCAGAATGCCTTTTTTCATGGTCGAGCAACCATTTTTTTCTCTTAAGACCACCACCGTAACCAGTCAGATGCCCATCTGATCCAATTACTCTGTGACAAGGGATTATTATAGAAATGCGATTCATCCCGTTTGCGTTTGCTACCGCCCTTATTGAATCAGGTTTACCAAGAGCGACAGATTGTTCCTGATAAGAACGTGTTGTCCCATAAGGTATTTTCATAAGTTCCTTCCATACAGCTTGTTGAAAATTAGTTCCAGGAGCAATAAGCGGCACTGAAAACTCTTTCCTGGAACCTTCAAAATATTCCTTCAATTGCTCTTTCAGAATTCTAAAATGACTGTTGTCTCCCTCTTCAATAGTGGTTTTAAAATATCTTGCAAGATCCTTATATTCAGTATTCAGCATTCTCCTGTCACTGAATTCCAGAAGGCAGATTCCCTCATCAACCGCACCTGCAACCATGATGCCCAGTTCTGTTTCAATTTTAGTTGTAGTTATCATTGCTGGTACCTGATGGTTATTTATTTTTTTTACCGAGAAAAAAAGCTGTAAGTAATCCTGCCAGGAAAACGGTTGTGCCACTGGCTATCATTATTTTTTTCTTTTTCTGTTCCTTTTCAGTCATTTCATGCCATTGCTTTTGGTTCTTGCTGAAAAGCAGATAAAGAACAAAACTCAGTCCTGCAAGTGAAATTAAAATTGCTATTAATCTTATCATATTTTGAAACTTTTACGATACTTATTTCATCTTTAATGCGAAAACCTGCCATGAGTAGACCTGATGAACCTGACATTTCTGAATCTCAGGGCCGACCAGTCATCATCAATGGAAATAAGTCTGACTTTGTCAAATCCACGATCTATCAATACTTCCCAACCATGATCACGGTCAATGTCAGATGATATTTTCTTGGATGTTTTTTTCGGGTAAGCAAACCATAGAATCCCGTCCGAAGTCAGATTATGAAGAGCTTCAGGAGCAACCAATTCTACTTCAGGTACATGCTGCACAAAAACGATAATGAATTCATAGGGAAACCGTTGGTCAATATCTTTATCGATTTGAACTCCCTTTAGTTCTTTCTCAAGCAATGCAAGAAATTTTTCACCTGCATTAATTAAAGCAATTCTTTGCTGTCCTTTGTAATTTAACTTGGTCAATAAATCATCCATATCGATATTGAGATCTTAAAATTGTTCCGGCAGATTAGCAATGTTCTCCAAATTCTCATCGGTGTCCGGATTTTATGCAGCTAATTTACCAAAAATTCAATCATCCCATTAAAAGATGAATTTATTCAAATATCAGAACAAATTAGTGTATCTTAGCACTATCAAAAATGGGGTGCCTTAATACAACGGGCTGAGATCACACCCTTAAACCTGATCCGGGTAATGCCGGCGGAGGGAAAAGAGAGTATCATACAAATCAGCTTCACGTAAAAACCTCATTATCTTGATCTTGATAATGATTTATTGTATTTAATTATTGCTATGAAAAGACTTTTTGTTTTATTGACATTGCTTTTCTTCTTGTCGGGAGCAGTATTTTCTCAATTTTCAATTTCCGGTAAGATCATGGATGAAAACAATCAACCTTTGGTTTCGGCTACCGTGTTAATTGAAAATACTTTTGCCGGAACCTACTCAGATCAAAAAGGTGATTTTGTTTTAAAGAATTTAAGAAAAGGCGATTATTCACTTAAAATATCATTTATTGGATATGAGACCCAATTAAAACAAATACTTCTCCAGAAAGACGAAAAGCTGGAATTTAAGATGGTCCCGGCTTCATATTTAGCCGACGAAGTTCTTATTCAGGCCACTAGAGTAAATGAGAAAACTCCTGCAACTTATTCAACAATTACCAAGGAGACTTTGTCAAAGAACAACATTGCTCAGGATATGCCTTATCTGTTAAATTACACACCCTCCATGGTAGTATCCTCAGATGCAGGGACGGGAGTGGGTTATACAAATATTAATATAAGAGGTTCCGATGTAAAGCGAATTAATGTGACAATTGACGGAGTCCCTGTAAACGATGCCGAATCTCATGGTGTCTGGTGGGTTGATTTACCGGACCTGGCTTCATCGGTAGATAATACTCAGATTCAGCGTGGTGTTGGAACCTCAACTAATGGTGCCGGTGCTTTCGGAGCAACAATAAATTTCCAAACCACCAAGATAAACCAAGAGCCTTATGCAGAAGTTAATTCATCTTATGGTTCATTTAATACCTCAAAAAACACTGTAAATTTTGGTACCGGCTTAATAAATAATATGTTTGCCTTTGACGTCCGGTTATCAAAAATCTGGTCAGACGGGTATATTGACAGAGCCTTCAGTAATCTGAAATCATTTTATGTTTCGGGAACAATGTACGGTAAATCGAGTATTTTAAAACTAATGATTTTTTCGGGAGAAGAGCATACATACCAGGCCTGGAACGGAGTGCCAAAAGTAAAACTTGAAAATGATACAGCAGGAATGCGCAATTATGTAAATGTCATGGCAAGCTGGGGCTATATATATGGAAACCAGGACGATATAGATAATATATTCAATTCAGATTCAAGAAGATATAATTTATATAATTATAAAAATGAAACTGATAATTACTGGCAGGATAATTATCAGCTTCATTATTCAAAGGAAATTAACAGCAACATTTATGCGAACATAGCCTTACATTATACAAAAGGAAAAGGTTATTACGAAAGTCTCGCTCCAAAGACAGAATTCAATTCATTCAATCTGCCAAATGCAGTTTTTAATTCGGACACCATCACCTCGACTGATTTTTTAACGCAAAAATGGCTGGATAATGATTTTTATGGTTTTACCTACTCTCTGAACTATAAAAAAAATAAATTGAATACTGTTATTGGAGGAGGATGGAACCAGTACCTGGGTAATCATTTTGGTGATATAATCTGGGCTAAAATTGTGACTTTTGACGGCGAAAAGTACCGATGGTACAAAGGCACCGGCGATAAAAAAGATTTTAACACATTTCTGAAAACAAATTACCTGTTGACGGAAAGATTAAACCTTTATGCCGATCTGCAGTTACGAACGATCAATTACTCAATCGGAGGGTTTGATGATAAACTGAAAGATGTGACACAGAATCATAAATATGCCTTTTTTAACCCCAAAGCAGGACTCATGTATGACTTAAATGAGAAACAGAAAATATACGCATCGTTTGGAATTTCTCAAAGAGAACCCGTTCGCGATGATTTTGTAGATGCTGACCCGGGTAAAACACCTAAACCGGAAAAATTAATTGATTATGAAGCAGGATACGAATTTCATTCAACAAAGTTATTATTTAAAGGAAACCTGTTTTATATGAATTATATTGACCAGTTGATATTGACAGGTAAAATTAACGATGTGGGGGACGTTGTGATGACAAATGTTTCAAAAAGCTACCGGGAAGGAATAGAACTTGAATCTGGCATTCAGATTTTGAAGAACTTAGACTGGTACGGAAATATAACATTCAGCAGGAACATTATACCGGTTTTTACCGATTATACAGATAATTGGGACACAGGACTACAGGATGCAAATACCATGCAAAACAAAACTATTTCGTTTTCACCTTCAGTAGTTGCAAGTGAAGTAATTGACTTTGAACCATTTAAAAACATTCATATAGAACTTAGCTCAAAATATGTTGGGAAACAATATATAGATAACACACAAAGTCCAGATAGAATGTTAAATTCATATTTTGTTCAGAATCTGTCTGTTTTATATAGCTTAAAAAACAAACTGAAATTATTTAAAGAGACCACATTCCAGTTTGCTGTAAATAATTTATTTAATGAGAAATATGAATCCAATGCGTGGGTTTACAAATATATTTCTGAAGGTTCAAAAAATGTCATTGACGGATATTTTCCGCAGGCCGGGATAAATATCCTGTTTAAGATTGGTGTAAGATTCTGATAATCAATGAGTTACAATGATCATATCTAACTGGTTATCAGATCATTACATAGAAGTCTTCGGAGCAATTACCGGGATAATATATGTATTCCTCGAGATAAGGCAGGCCATCTGGCTTTGGCCAGTCGGTTTTGTTACATCCGGAGTTTATGTATGGATATTCTTTACAGGCAAGCTATATGCAGATATGAGCCTTCAGGCTTATTATGTGGTTATAAGTGTTTTGGGTTGGTACTGGTGGGTGAGGGGGGCAGGGCTCAGGGCGCAGAGCTCAGTGAGGCAGGAAGAATCAGAGAGGGGGAGAAGGGGCGAGGGGGAGAAAACGGAGTTTGCAGTAACAAGATTAAAATTTAAAACCGGTATTGTTTTGTCGATCATATTTATCATCCTGTATTTTATAATGTGGCTGGTTCTTTCAAGGTTAACCGATTCACCTGTGCCGGGATGTGATGCTTTCCTGACATCACTTTCGATAGTTGCAACGTGGATGCTGGCAAGAAAGATTTATGAACACTGGTTTTTATGGATTGTCGTAAACTTTGTATCGGTCGTACTTTATTTCACCAGAGGCCTTTATCCCACTGTTATTCTGTACGTGGTCTATGCTGTAATGTCTTTTATCGGATTAAATGCCTGGAGGAAAACAATAAAAAACAATTACGAGCCTGAACCAGCGATAAAAAATAACTTGCCTGGTCAAAGCCATGAATCATTTTCCTAAATTTGTTGCTTATCGGAAGCGCTGGCTATAAATAATTAATGTAAATTTTTTATGAAAAGTGAAAATCAGAACTTTCCTGAGACCGCTATAATTGCCAATGGCAAATTCCCGGATCACCCGATTCCCCTGGGATATCTCCTGAATGCAAAACGAGTAATATGTTGCGACGGGGCGGCAGACTCACTTATTGATTTTGGATTGGAACCTTTTGCTATTGTAGGTGATTGTGATTCAGTGAATAAAAGAATTGCTGAAAAATTTAAAGACAGATTATTTAAAGATAGTGAACAGGAAACGAATGATCTGACCAAAGCAGTAAAATGGTGTTCAGCCAGGGGATTTAAAAATGTCGTTATTCTTGGTGCAACAGGAAAGAGGGAGGATCACTCTCTTGGCAATATATCACTCCTGACTGATTATGCTCATTTCACGGCAGTTAAAATGGTTACAGATGCCGGAATATTTTTCCCTGTGCTGCAAAGCTGCAAAATGGAGTCCGGCAAGGGGCAACAGGTTTCAATTTTTTCAATAGATACTGATACAGAGATTACTACTTCAGGGCTG
>Ga0182027_10013543_pt1 | contig 11356 bp, 11 predicted proteins | sample 712E1DmetaG_FD_121300 | JGI IMG/M metagenome (GOLD analysis project Ga0182027, IMG submission 121300) | Permafrost microbial communities from Stordalen Mire, Sweden - 712E1D metaG (Illumina Assembly) | ecosystem: Environmental > Terrestrial > Soil > Wetlands > Permafrost | place: Sweden...
GGGTAGTGGATACCGGTTCCTATACCGCGACACCCAAGAAATTTCATGAGTTTATCCCGTTGTTTTGTGCGGATAACAAAAAGATGAAATGCACTGTTTTCAAGATTAGTGGTTACGATTGTAATATCTCCAACTCCTGTTAATTTTCGTAGATACTTAACGGCGATAGCACGACGTTTTTTAACCCAAGAATCCAAATATTTGAGTTTTACTCGCAGGATTGCTGCCTGAAGTTCATCTAAACGGCTTGTACCGGCGGTAAATCGGCTGTGATATCGGGACACCTCACCGTACATGCGAAGTTGTTTCACTTTTTCGGCGGTCATTTTGCTTTTGGTTACGATCATGCCGCCGTCACCTAATGCGCCCAAATTTTTACTTGGGTAAAAACTAAAACAGCCGATATCGCCGATAGAGCCAACATGTTTATTATTAATTGTTGCGCCATGCGCCTGCGCGCAATCTTCGATAAGTAGAATTCGATGTTTATACGAATGAAGAATTTTTAAAATAGCCTGAAGATTTGCAGGAGTTCCATATAAATGGACAGCAACAACAGCTCTAGTTTTTGGGGTGATGACGTGAGATAGTAGGGTAGGATCAATGGACCCATCTACTCCAACATCAACAAGCCGGATTGTTGCTCCTGACTGTGAAACTCCAAAGGCGGTAGGATATGCATTAGCGGGAACGATAACCTCATCACCCTCGCCGATATTATTAGCCCGAAGACTTAACGTAAGAGCGTCTGTTCCGCTTGCAACCCCAATGGCGTATGGAACGCTCACATAGTTGCCGAATTCTTTTTCAAATTGTTCAACTTCTCTGCCAAGGATAAAATTTCCCCGGTCGATGACGTTTCGTATCGCGCGGTCTAATTCTTTCTGAATGCTTTTATGAAGTCGTGTAAGATCAAAAACAGGAATAGTTTTCATGAGATGTGGTGCAGGTAAAATACAACCATGTCTTTAATTGTCGGGAGAATTGTTTTTAGACTTCCGCCGCCGCCTGATCCGCTTCCGCCCGCGCGACAGCGGTGAGTAATTGTTGCCTCCGAAATACGATATCCGGCATCGCGCGTGCGCAACACTAGCTCAGCGTCTACAAATGCGGAAGCGCTGAAAAGTTTTACCTTTTGCATAATACTTCGCCGCATCAGACGTACTGAATTTGCGTCATGAACAGGAATATGAAAGAGGTTTTGTAAAAGCCAGTTGTAAATGGTTGATTGCCGTTTTCGACTTGGTATGTCACTTCTTTTGGTGCGACGGCCCAAAATCATGTCGGCTTTTGTAACTAAGGGTAGTAAGTGCGTAAGTTCATCGGCTGCTACTTGATAATCGCCGGGAAGTGTAAATAACCATTCTTTCGATCCCGCAGAATACAATTCTTTAATCGTTCCGCCATATCCCTTATTTTGTGAATGCGTGATGACTTTTAACTGTGGGATGGTTTTTTTTAGTTTATTTAATACATCAGCAAGATGATCGGGACTCGCATCGTTAATAACGATGATTTCAAAGGGAATTTTGAGACGGCGACCCACATCTTTCGCTTTTGTAACAACAATTTCTATCGTTAATTCATCATTATAACTGGGGATAAGAAAAGATAATGAGCGTATCATTGGGAAGATTGTATCATATCACCAATAATATTCTTTATTTTTTTGGTAATAGGTAATTGTTTTGGCGAGTCCCAGATCTAGTTTTGTATGAGGTTGCCATCCGGTGAGACGTTTAATTTTTGTGATGTCGCTTGCAAAATCTCCGGGTTCTTGAGCGGCGCGCTCTTTGCTGTATGCGGTAAACTCAAAAGATCCGCGTTTAGCGACACGGATTATTGTTTTTACAAGAGTTAACAGCGTGTCGGGATCGGAAAGACCCACATTGATAATTTCACCATAGCAGGCGGGTGTTGTTGCACAATTGATGATTGCCTCGACCGCGTCATCGATATACAGAAAATCACGTTTCAGTTTCCCGTCGCCGAATATGGGAATTGGACGCCCCTCTAAAATTAGCCGGATAAACCAATTGACGATCCCGGACCGATCATGTTTCATTTGCGCGCGCGGACCATATGTATTTGTTAATCGTAACATGACTGCCGGAATACCATGGATATCATTATAAATGCCGATAATTTTTTCAGCTGCCAGATTGGTAATTTCGTACATGCCCTTAGGATTTGTAGGAGCGTTTTCATCAACCGGTAATCGCATTGCTTTCCCATATTGTCCCCGTGTGCCAATATAAATAAATTTTACTTTTGGATTTACCCGTTTACACGCCTCAAGAATAATAGTGGTTCCGCGGATATTAATATCGATATCCGGAAATGGATCAGTTTGACTGATAATGTGATCTGTTTGTCGTGCGAGATGAAAAATATAGTCTTGGTTTTGTACGAGTTGTGTCATGGCGGGGATGTCTCGGATATCATTAAAATGTGTGGTAACTCGGTTAGCCACAGGCTTGATATTAAACAGATTTCCACCCTGTTGTGGCGTGAGATTGTCTATAATAGTAACCTTTGCCCCGAGTTTAACCAATGAAATTACGAGGTTGCTTCCGATAAATCCTAGTCCTCCGGTAACGAGAATGCGCTTTGTGCGAAGTGAGTTTTTCATCGCGGGTATTGTAGCATTTTGTTGTGTATAATACGACGTGAATCTATACCCTAAAGGGTATTAACTTATTTATATTAATTATTTAGGTATATGAAACGTATTATTTTAAGCGAAGCGGGCGGTGCGCTTGAGAGAAATTTTGAAATGTCCATTCGGATGGCGCCGGAAAAATATCATATTATTGGAATTAGTTCAGATCCATATGAATTAACTCTCTCCGGGGCAGATGAAAAGTATCTGGTTCCTTCGGCTATTAATTCTGCATTCTTACCGGTTGTCGCTAAAATTATTAAAAAGACTCACGCGGATATTTTACATTCCCAACATGACACGGTTATTAAAGTGCTTGCAAATAATGCTCACAAAATTCCTGTTATCATGTGTTTGCCTAACAAAGAAACGGTTAATGCGTGTGTCGATAAGTTTGAAAGTTATAAGAGGTGGAATGTTGCAGGAGTTCCAGTTGCAAGTACGATGGAAATTAAAATTCCAGAGGATTTGAAAATTGCGCAAGAAAAATACGGAACTGGTTTTTGGATTCGATTAAAAGAAGGCGGTGGGGGAGCAGGGGCCTTATCCGTTACGGATACCGAGTTTGCAAAATATTGGATACAGTATTACAAAGGATGGGGAAAGTTTACTGCATCGGAAAAATTGTCTCCACAATCGGTAACGTGGACTTCAATATGGGATCACGGAGAATTGGTTGTGGCACAGGGGAGAAAAAGACTGTATTGGTTGTTTGGCAATCGGACATTATCTGGTGTAACAGGTATAACAGGAACAGGGGAAACGGTATCTGATAAGTTGGTGGACGATCTAGCAGAGCGCGCAATATTCGCAATTGATAATAAACCGCATGGGATTTTTAGCGTCGATATGACATATGACGTCAAACGTACCTTACGGGTAACCGAGATTAATATTGGAAGGTTTTTTACGACGATTCATTTTTTTACCAAAGCAGGTTTGAATATGCCATATATTTTTTTGAAACTTGCCCTCGGGGAAAAGATTCCGCCGCTTTCGAAAAAAATCAATCCATTGAGTCCGGGGTTATTGTGGGTTCGGGGAATGGATACAACGCCTGCATTAACAGATGTATCAACGATTGAAAACTACAAACACGCTCTTACAGATTTGATGAAGTAATTATGAATGTATTAATGACAGGTGCAACCGGATTTGTTGGGCGACACTGTGTGGAAGAAATACAAAAGTTGGGAACAATTATTTCATTAGGGAGAAAAGGCGATATTGTTTTTGATTTAGTAAATATTCCAACATCTTCCGATCGAGTTAAAGTACCGAATTCTCTTGACGCAGTAATTCATGTAGCAGCATTGACGCAAAAAACAAAAAACGACAACACACTGCCGGAAGAATATCAAAAACAGAATGTCCTTGGAACGAATCATTTTTTAGAGCTTCTGGATACATCAAGAGTAAAACAGTTTATATATGTTAGTACGTTGGATGTGTATGGCGATACAAACGGTCAACCGATTTCTGAAACAACAGCGCCTCACCCTCAATCACCGTATGCTAAAAGCAAATACGAAGCAGAACAGCTTTGTTGTAATTGGACAACACAGCGAAATATTCCGTTTTGCATCGCAAGATTAGGGTTGGTTTATGGGCCTGGTGAGGAGGCATATGAAAAAGTTATTCCTCACTATATTCGCAGAGCCCTAAAAAATGAGCCTCTGACGGTCTATGGAGACGGCCATGTAAAACGGGATTTCATCTATGTCGTCGATGTTGCGAAAGCATTACGTTTACTAATTGAAAAAAAAGCCGTGGGAATTTATAACATCGCAAATGGAATATCGATAACGATTACGGAACTTGCTCGATTAATAAATACTCTTACCGGTAATACATCGGGAGTAAAATATATTCAATCACCATCGCAACAAGAGAGTATTACGTTTAATGTTTCAAAATTACATCATTTGGGATTTGTTCCCAAAACGCCTTTAGAAGAAGGTTTATTGCGGGAAATTACGTGGTTTAAGAATTTATGAATATTTTTTTTGATCTTGACGGAACATTACTTGATGTACATAAACGGCTGTATTGTCTTTTCGCCGAATTTGCCCGGGATGTAAACGTTATTCCCATTTCAGAACACGAGTATTTTGATAAGAAGTCGATAGGTATTATGGATCGAATCATTGCCGCGGATACGTTTTCATCAAAAGCACGAGAGTACCTAGTTTGGAAAAAAGATCATATTGAAGATGTCTCGTATTTACAAATGGACACCGTGATTCCAGGCGTAAACGAGGTGCTTTCAGAATTAAAGAAAAAACATAAACTTTTTATTCTCACGAGTCGTGTTCATAGAGAAAGAACAATTGATCAACTGAAGAAAAACGGACTAGTGGATTTTTTTGTTGAAGTAATTATTACACCCGGAGAAGATGCAACGACAATGAAAACTGATGGACTTCGTGAGGTATCATTGCGTTATCATTTAGACCTTAATCAAACCATCATCATTGGAGATAGTGAAGTAGAATTTGGAGTAAGTAAAGCTTTGGGAATCCGCTGCATATCCGTTACATCCGGATTACGGGGTAATCAATATTTTGAGTCTTTAGGGCAAAAAAATGTTGTGGATAGTGTCCGCGAACTCCAACAAGTTTTGATACAATGAAGATCATAATGAAAAAGGTATTTATTCTGGAGGCCGTTCTTGTTGTAGGAATTGCTCTTCTTCTTTCATGGCGTATTCAGGTTGGTCTCACAAGATTTTTTGATGTTGATGAATTTACTCACCTACATTGGGCAGCGGCAATGGTTCATGGTTCTAAACCGTATATAGATTTTTTCACGTTTTTTACTCCGGGATTTTATTGGTTTCTAGCACCGTTTTTTTGGATATTCAGCGGCAGCGTGTCTCTGTTTATTGCGGTTCGGGTTGTTGCGATAATCATTTTTTTCCTTATGCTTGCTCTTATTGGTGTGCTTTTTGGTATGCTTCGAAACCGCCGATATCTGTTGATTCCGGTTATTCTTTTGGCTTTTTTGCCCATGCCCTATGATAAATTTTTGGAACTCCGGCCTGATAATTTGGCAACAATGTTGGGCCTTGCCGGCGTTGTTATTCAGGTTTGGGCGCTGCTTAACGATACGCATAAAAAGGTGAAACTTGCTTGGGGGCTTGCGGGTTTTGCGTATGGTTGGGCGGCAATCGTGCTGGTTAAAATGTTACCGTTTGTCGGGGTCGGATGTTTAATCGCAATTTTGGATTGTGGAATTCTGGTGTCGGTTTGGAAAAGCATCACTGAGAAAAAACGAATTCATATTGTAATAGGTGTTGAATATCTTTGGTTTATCGCCGGGCTATGTATTCCTGTTGCAATTTTTGCACTCTGGGCAATATCACTTGGAAATTTAAGTACCGTTATTTATTCACTGACCAAAATGCCGTTTGAATCGAATAACATTGGGCATATTTATATTATGGAACCGCATTTGTTTTTCTTTCCCAACGCGTCGTTTTATGGTGGATGGGGGATAACCATGCCGCTTATTCTCAATAACGCGCTGTGGGCAATCGGGGCAGTCGTTGGCGTATACCGGTTTTTCACTCCGTATATCGCGGCTAACGGAAACCGTAAGAAAGTGTTGGCCGAGGTTCTTGTTTCATTAATATTTGTTCTGTCAGTAGTTGGATACGTTAATTTTTTTCCTTTAAAACATAGTCAGTATTTAATACCGATTGCAATATTCATCGCATTTTATGCAGGCGATATTTTTGTGGAACTATTGAAGCGAATGGAAAAATCCTGGGGAATAATTCCAGTGATTTTTTTGTTATGTTTTTGCATGTATGGACTTTGGCAACAAACGATACAAGTAAATCAAAGTAAATTGACAATGTCTAATACTATACAGTTACAGCAATTAAAAGCTTTGAAACTGATGATACCGGCGTCAGATGAAGTATTTGATTTGGAGGGTCGGATGATTTATTGGAAAGATCCATACTATATTTGTTGTTTACCGATTGGGAGTTTCGTCTCACTTTTATCCCGACAGCCTCCGCCGATTTCTCAGGTTTTGGAAGCGCGCAAAGTACCCTACATTTTTCAAGGAGATACCGGAAGACTTTGGGAGTTTAATAATGATCTGCCCTATATTACCGCCCACTACACCCGTGTTCCCGGCTGGGGCGATGCGTTGTGGAAAAGGAATACACCTTAATATAGAGATACTATGTCTGACGGAATTATTATTACATTTGCATTTACTTGCTCATTAATCCTTCACATCGTTATTCATCGGGTGTTATTAAAGCAGGGTGTGGTGACGATAAAATCCGTCAGAGTATACATCATTGGACTCGCGATACTTATTATTAGTTTCTTAAATAATATGCTTCTTTTACCATTATCGTCCTTTGTTTTATACGGATTAATAACGTTGGTGATGTATGCATATTATCTTGGTCTTTGCCATCCTGCTGAAACACCAGCGGGGATGATTCTCCGAGCATTTGCCCGAAAAAAGACGCAAACTCTCACCGAGTTAACACGCCTTTTTACTGTTCAGGGATTATTATGGAATCGTATTGATCAACTTGTCGTTGCAGGATTAGTGAGCCGAAAAGGGGAACGTTTTTTTGTGACGGCGAAAGGCGGATTTATTGCTAGATGTATCTGGGTGTATCAAAAGTTTTTTAATCGTCTTTTGGGAGGGTAAATATGGATACTATTATACTTGTGTCTGCGTTGATTAGTTTTATTGTATTTTGCGTCGTTCAGATGATTGTTTTCCGATTTACGGATGAAGACCGGGCACTTCTATGGCTCATGAAGATTTTTCTTATGGTGGAAGGATGTTCGTTATTTGCCGGATATTTTTTATGGGGACGGGGAGCATTTGTTGAAATAGTATTATGGCACGCAGTCATATTTATGCTTCTTGTTATTTCATACACGTTAACTGTTTTCAGTTATTCCGAAGCATCGATTACGGTACGATTATTGGGTGAAATATCGCGAAGTGGCAGTCGCGGAACAACAAAGAATGAAATTATCAAACACTATAATCTTGGTAGTATTGTAAAACGAAGATTGTCACGTTTTATTGCCAATGGTGAATTAGTTGCGAACGGGCAACGCTATCGATGGAAAAATTCGGTTTCATTATTTTTGCTTCGGGAAAAGACTGTGAGATTATTTCAGATGTTGTTTCCAAGTTGGCAGCGTTAGCCTTCTCCTTGCTTTTTCGGGTTCACGAATTATAATGACTCCACACATGAAAACAGTTATTCTTTGCGGTGGAATCGGGTATCGGTTGAAGGAAGAAACAGAATTTAAACCAAAACCCATGGTGTTAATTGGAAATAAACCGATTCTTTGGCATGTTATGAAGATATATGCTCATTACGGATACAATGATTTCATTATCGCTCTGGGATATAAAGGTGATTACATAAAAGATTATTTTCTAAATCAGAAATATTTTCTTAATGATTTTACACTTCATACGAAAAGCGGGCAGACACATATTCACCGTGTATCGGCAGGGGAGGGAATTGATGATTTCACAATAACATTTGTTGATACAGGGGCTGAAACGTTACCCGGTGAGCGGATTTTGCGGATTCAAGATTATATACCCCGCGAAGATGATAATTTTATGGTGACCTATGGGGATGGATTAGGTGATATTGATATAAAAAAACTTATTGCGTTCCATAAAAAAAGTAAGACAATAGGTACGATCACTGGAGTGCATCCGCGCAGTAAATTTGGGTTGGCCCGGGTGGATAAAAATAATAAGGTGATCACGTTTTTAGAAAAACCTCAACTTGGTCAACGGGTGAACGGTGGATTTATGGTATTTAAGCGAAAATTTTTCAAGTATATCCGTCCAAAAGAATTCGAACACGCAGCACTCCATCGACTGGTGGATGTAGGAGAATTATCGATGTTTAATCACGACGGATTTTGGCATTCAATGGATACCTATGCTGATGTGGAAAATCTAAATAAATTTTGGTTAACCGGCCCGAAATGGAAGATATGGCGCGATTAAAAAGCTTACGCGGGGAACGGATACTTGTCACCGGAGGAACCGGATTCGTTGGAAGCCACCTTACGGAAGCGCTTGTCAAACGGGGTGCGCAAGTAGTTGTTCCATTTCGAAGCATAGACCCCCGCAGTTATTTTTCTATTCAAAATCTTAACAAGAATGTTGTTATGGCAGTCGGGGATTTAAAAGATTACACAAGGGTTTTTGATATAGTTACGAAATACGAAATTAGCTACATATTTCATCTAGCTGCTCAGCCAATAGTAACAACTGCGTATATCAATCCTTTGGAAACAATAGCCACGAATGTTATGGCAACAGCAAACATTCTTGAAGCGGCACGGATGTCTCATGTTAAAGGAGTCGTCGTAACATCTTCTGATAAAGCATACGGAAAAAGCGATAAACAATATGTTGAGAGTCATCCTTTACGTGGGGATCATCCGTATGAGGCGTCAAAAAGTGCGGCAGATATTTTGGCACAGGCGTATATAAAGACATATAGATTACCCGTTGTTATTACGAGATTCGGTAATATTTACGGTCCGGGGGATTTAAATTTTTCGAGAATTATTCCCGGCATTATGCAGGCGATATTGAAAAAAGAAGTACTCCCTATAAGAAGCGATGGCACGTTTGTTCGGGATTATGTTTATGTTGGTGATATTGTGTCGGCGTATCTTTGGATTTTGGATCATTTTGATGTGGCTTGTGGTGAGGCGCTTAATGTTGCATCTGATACAACAGTTTCAGTTCTTGAGCTTATTAAAAAATCAAAAAAAATTCTTAAAAAATCAATTCCGTTCCACATAGAAAATTCACAGGTGAATGAGATTCGGTATCAGCATTTATCGTATGACAAGATTAAAAAATTAGGTTGGTCGCCGATTTACTCGTTAAGGCGCGGATTGACTCAAACGTATACGTGGTATAGACATAATAAACACATTATAAAATAATCAATGAAAATGAAATTAATTTCCAGTAGCGATGAAACATAAACATACGAGAAAAAAGGCGAGAGTCGCCATCATTGGGACAGGAAATATCGGAAGCGATTTATTGGCAAAAATTCTCCGGTCACAGTTTCTCATATGTGTTTTATTTATTGGGAAAAATCCTGATTCACCCGGAATAAAACGGGCGGAGAAGCTAGGTATTTCTGTTTCTTCAGACTCGATCGGTGCGATTATAAAGAATCCGGATGCATTTGATATAGTTTTTGATGCAACGAGTGCAGACGCTCATTTTATTCATGCCCCGATTTTAAAGAAGTTGCATAAATATACGATCGACCTGACGCCTTCAAGAGTAGGTGTCATGTGTGTGCCAATTTTAAATTTGTCAGAAGCGTTATCCGTGATGAATGTCAATATGATTTCCTGCGGAGGGCAAGCAAATACACCGCTAGTTTCAGCCATAATGAAAGTTCATCCGGAAACGTCATACGTAGAAATAGTTTCCAGTATCTCATCAAAATCGGCTGGTATCGGAACAAGAAATAATATTGATGAGTATACACAAACAACAAGTGAGGGCGTTGTTAAATTAACAGGGGCACCAAATGTTAAAACGATCATTATATTAAATCCTGCGGACCCGCCGATTTTTATGCACAATACGATCTATGCACAAATAGAAAAGCCAAATATCAACGCACTCGTTCGGGAAGTAGACGCAATGGTAAAAAAGATTCAGAAATACGTTCCGGGCTATCGACTAGTTTTAGCTCCAGTTTATGAAAATAATAGGGTAACTATTATGAATGAAGTTGTTGGTCGCGGAGATTATTTACCTCTGTATGCCGGCAATTTAGATATAATAAACTGTGCATCAGTGATAGTGGCAGAGGAGTATGCCAGGAGAAAATTATGAAAGATATTCTCATTATTGATTCAACGCTTCGGGATGGGTCACATGCTATACGGCATCAGTTTACAAGTGAGCATATTCGGACGTACGCGCGAGCTGCAGAGCATGCAGGAGTACCAATTTTAGTGGTGGGACATGGAAACGGGTTAGGTGCATCTTCACTTCAACTTGGTATGTCGCTTCTTAGCGATATTGAGATGCTTGAAGTGGCTAAAAAGGAACTGAAGCGAACCCGGTTAGCCGGCTTTTTGATTCCCGGGTTTGGAACAATTAAACGTGATATCGAGCCCGCAATGAGGGCAGGTATGCAGGTTCTCATGGTCGCCTGTCACGCATCAGAGGCAAACATTACTCATCAACATATTCATTTCGCAGCAACACATGGGCTAGATGTGTATGGAGTTCTTATGATGTCTCATATGTTATCTGCCTCTGAGCTATTAGTTCAAGCCACACTTATGCAGGAATATGGGGCAACAGGGATAATTTGTATGGATTCTGCCGGAGCATATTTACCTGGGGACGTTCGTGAAAAAATGTCTTTACTGGTTGGTGGGTTACATATTCCGGTTGGTTTTCATGCGCATAATAATCTTGGGTTAGCTGTTGCAAATACAATTACTGCAGTGGAGGCAGGGGCGGCAATTATAGATGCAACAAGCCGTGGATTTGGTGCAGGGGCCGGAAATTGTCAACTTGAGGTTGTTGTTGCAGTTCTCAATAAACTGGGATATGAAACTGGTTTAGATGACTATACTCTTATGGATATCAGTGAGCATATTATAGCGCCTCTCATGCCAA
>Ga0182027_10013544_pt1 | contig 11355 bp, 8 predicted proteins | sample 712E1DmetaG_FD_121300 | JGI IMG/M metagenome (GOLD analysis project Ga0182027, IMG submission 121300) | Permafrost microbial communities from Stordalen Mire, Sweden - 712E1D metaG (Illumina Assembly) | ecosystem: Environmental > Terrestrial > Soil > Wetlands > Permafrost | place: Sweden...
AAGTTGTAGATCAGCACGTTGGCGACCAAGGCGTAGCTGACCCGGTACAGAAGCCCGAGCACGAGCGGCCACGGCGGCGAGTAGCCGATCGCGGTCATGTCGTGGAAGCTCATGTGCGGGAACACGGTACTGAGGTGCTGCGCCACATACGGGTCGTGACCGGTGCCGACCAGGTAGCCGGTGGCCATGAAGATGCGCATGTCGTAGGAGTGGCCGAGCAGCAGCGCCAGCGGCAGCTGCACGGCGATGCTCAGGAGGAGGATGCGCCTGTCGGGGGTGGCAAACGGCTGCCAGGCGCCGGTGGCCCAAGGAGAAGAGGCGGAGCCTGCCATGCCGGCTACTTGAGGCCGCCTCCGTAGACGACCACGTAGACGACCACGCCCATCACGGTGCCCAGCATGTACAGCGCGTAGGCGCCGCGCATATAGGGCTTGTAGTTGACGAACCGCAGCCGCTGTGGCAGCAGCTCGTGACCCACCAGCACGACAAACACGCCGAGCAGCAGCCCGAGCGCTCCCACCAAGGCATGGACCGTCGTGACGGCGTACGTGGTGTGCCCGAGCTGGCTCGGTATCTCGGGCCGGACCCACAGCCAGAAGCGACGGATCATCCACGCTAAGACGACGACGGCGTTCAGGCACACGGCGCCCGTCTGTACCCAGCGATGCGCCGCGAAGTTCTTGCGGGCGGCAAGGCGCCAGCCGACGGTGAACAGTACCGCCGCCAGCAGCATGAGGGCCAGCGAGAAGCTGGCGCCGAAGCTGGGCGCCGTGCCGAGAAACCAGAAACCATGCGGATCGCTCATCGGCTAGCCCTCCGATCACCGCTGGACGCTTGCGAGCATCGGCACCCCTTCGCCTCCGGTGCCCTTCGGCCACTCTACGTCGTGGCTGCGGATCGGGCAACGTGATGACGCGGCCACCCAAGCTCAGCGTGGATGTGAGCGACATGCGTCGGAGGGGCGCAGTAGAGCTGCCGCTGGCATCTGCGCTTGGTAGACTAGCGGTATGAGGACGGGTGCGCGTGCTGGTCTCCGAGCCATCACGCCGCTCTTGACCTTGACCGTGGGGGCCGGGTGAGCCGACGACGCAGATCCGGGTGGCTAGGTGCGCTTCTGCTCGTGCTCGCCGTCGTTGGCGTCGCGGTCGTCTACTTTGTGGCGCGCGACGCCGGTCACGCCGACTCGGCGTCGCACGCCCAGGCCGGCACTCACAAGGCGTCGCCGCGACCGTCCGCGTCCGCTCTTCCCAGGCTGCCGGACCTGCACGTCCACGAGGGGTCACTCGCGACGCTGCACGTCAAGCTCGACCGGCACCGTGCAGCCGGCGAGCGCGTGTGCATCCTCATCACTACGCCCGGCCTGCGCACTCTGCAGACGCTCTACCTCCCCAAGCAGCAGCCGGCCGGCTCGGCGCTGACGCTGAGCTACCGGGCGGCCCTCGCGCCCGGCACCTACGGCTACCATGCCGCGACGGTCGACGCGACCGGCCGGCTGACGACGGTGGCGCACAGCGGTCGGCTTGTGGTCCTGCAGCCGCTGCACCCTCCGTTTCCCACCGACGCCGGCATCGCTGCCGCCTGCGAGTTCGCCGCGGGGCGCAGCGGCAGGGCGGCCGTCGCAGTCGTGGACCGCTACGGCCGCCTACACGGCTATCAGCTTCACGCCGGCTTCGAGAGCGCCAGTCTGATCAAGGTCATGCTCCTGATCGCTTACCTGCGGGAGCATCCGGATATCCCCGAAGACATGCTCGAGCCGCTGACGACGATGATCGAGCACTCCGACAACGCCGCCGCCTACGCCGTCTACGAGATCGTCGGTGACACCGGCCTGCGCAGTGTGGCCAGGCTGGCCCAGATGGAGGACTTCGCCGAGGGTCCTTCGCTGCTCGCCGCCAATGTGTCCGCAGCCGACTACGCCGAGCTCATGTACAACATCCGTACCTATCTGCCCCCAGGCCACGAGGCCTTTGCCATGAACCTGCTGTCGCATATCGCGCCCGAGGACTACTGGGGCCTGCCGGTCGTGGCGCAGCCATACGGCTGGACCGTGTGGTTCAAGGGCGGCTGGCTGGGAGCCAACACGACCATCCACCAGGCCGCTCTGCTGCAGAAAGACGGCGTCAACTGGGCGCTCGCCGTGCTCACCGACGGCGACCCGGACCCGACCTATGGTATCGCCACGCTGCAAGGCGTGATGAGCAGGCTGCTCGGGGTGGGAGAGTGACCCCGCCTTGTCGCAAGGACCACGCCCACTTCTGGGGGGGAATCACCCGGTATCCGGCGAAATCCTAGAAACTCGCCGTACGAGGTCGAGATACTACTCGCTGTTCCGTAGTTCGGGCGGACGGGAGCGGTGGTACCGCGTGCGCATCTTGCGCAGAAGAGATAAGTCCGACACGTCCGGCGAAACGCCGCCAGCGACGCCGCTGCCCCGGTCGCGCCGCACGTATCTCCCTCCCGTGCTCATCTTCGCCGTGCTGGCGCTGGGCGTGGGTGCGGGCGGCTACCTGATCTCGCGCAGCCAGTCCGCCGCCCTCAGGCAGCAGTCGGCCAAGCAGCTCGAGTCGATCGGCACCCTCAAGTCCACCCAGATCGCCTCTTGGGCGAGAGAGCGCTTGGCAGACGCACGGGTCCTGCAGAGCGATGCGTTCCTGGCCCAGGCCGCTCAGAGCTGGCTCACGTTGCGCCAGCCGAATGTGCAGGCGCAGCTCACGCGGGCGCTGCAGGCGCTGCCCACCCAGTACGGCTATGCCGATGCGGTGCTCTTCGACGCGCAAGGCCATCCCCGTCTCAGTGCCACTCCAGTAGATGTCGGCCGCGATCCGACGATCGCCTCGACGGTGCAACGGACGCTGGCGTCGGGTAGCGTCACGTTCAGCGATCTGCATCTGACGCTGGGTGGCCGTCCCGCCTTGGCGTGGTACGCGCCACTGATGGTGCCGGGCCGCAGCGCGCCGGTCGCCGTCGTGGGCCTGCTGAGTGACCCGAACACATTCCTCTACCCGCTGATACGCTCCTGGCCCACGTCGAGCCGCAGCGCCGAGGCGTTGCTTGTGCGTCGCGAGGGCGACGACGTGCTCTTCCTCAACGAGCTTCGTTTTCGCGCCCACACGGCGCTGCTCCTGAGTCTTCCGCTCAGCCAGCCCGATCTGCCGGCGGCGGAGGCGGTCCGCGGCAAGACCGGCGTGGTGGAAGGCAAGGATTACCGCGGTGTCGCCGTTCTCTCAGACCTCGAGCCTGTGGCCGGTACGCCGTGGTTCGTGGTCGCCAAGATGGACCGCAGCGAGCTGTACGCGCCTATCGTGGCCCGGCAGCGGCTCATTCTGGTCGTCGTGATCGCCATCCTGGCCGCTGCCGGCCTGGTCCTCGTGCTGCTCTGGTCGGCGCGTGAGCGCCGGGAGGCACGGCGGCTGTTCGCAGCTGAACGCGCGCTGCGCGAGCTCAACCTCACCTTGGAGACGCGCGTGAGTGAGAGGACGACGCAGCTCACGGCCGCCAACCAGGAGCTGGAGGCGTTCTCCTACTCCGTCTCACACGACCTGCGAGCGCCGCTGCGGGCCATGGACGGCTTCAGCCAGGCGCTGGTAGACGACTACGGCGACCAGCTCGACGAGACGGCGCACCACCATCTGCAGCGCGTGCGTGTTGCGGCGCAGCGCATGGGCACGCTTATCGACGATCTCCTCGCGCTCACCCAGGTCACACGCTATGAGATGGAGCCGGCCGACGTGAATCTGAGCGCGCTCATGCACGAGGTCGTCGACAAGGCTCTAGAGCAGGAACCGGACCGTCACGTGGAAGTCACGATCGCCGACGGAGTGCATGCGCGGGCCGACAGCCGTTTGTTGCGCATAGCATTGACGAACATCGTCGACAACGCGCTCAAGTTCAGTCGGGGTAGAGCAACGGCGCGCATCGAGTTCGGTGAGGCCGGCGACGAAGTTGGAGGACCGGTCTATTACGTGCGCGACAACGGGGCGGGGTTCGACCTCACGTACGTGCACAAGCTGTTCACGCCGTTCCAGCGCCTCCATCGGGCCGACGAGTTCCCGGGCACCGGCATCGGCCTGGCGATCGTCAAGCGGGTGGTCGTGCGCCACGGTGGGCGGGTCTGGATCGAAGGTGAGATCGACAAGGGCGCCACTGTGCGCTTCACCCTGAGCACCTAGGGGTGCGGGCAGTCGCCGGAGAGGGAGTGCGCGATGGCTGAGAAGACGACCTCCGACAAGAAGCTCTTGCTGGTGGAGGATAACCCAGACGACAGAGATCTGACTCTGCGGGCGCTGCGCTCGAACAACCTCGTCAACGAGATCGTCGTCGCGAACGACGGTGTCGAAGCGCTCGAGTACCTGCATGGCGCCGGCTGCGAAGAGCGCGATCTGCCGCAGCTCGTGCTGCTCGACCTGAAGCTGCCGCGAGTGAGTGGCCTCGAGGTGCTCGAGCGCGTTCGCAAGGACAAGCGCACCGCTCTGCTGCCGGTCGTTATCCTCACCTCGTCCATAGAGGAGGAGGATCGCCTGCGAGGCTACGGCCTGGGCGCCAACAGCTACGTGCGCAAGCCGGTCGATTTCGAGCGCTTCACGGAGACCGTGCGTCAGCTTGGCATGTACTGGCTGCTGGTGAACGAACCTCCGCCCATGTACGGGTAAGCCGTCTAGTAGGTCGGCGTCACCACATAGGTGATGGTGTCCGTGTAGGTGGCGGCAGGCACCGTGTAGTCGACCTGCACCTGGTCGGTCAGCACCAAAGTGTCCGCGCTGCCGCCGGTTGGGCCGGTGGCGCTCAAGAAGGTGGCCGGCGAGCCCGGATACCCCACGAACTGGCCACCAGAAAGCCCGGCAGCCATGGCGGCGCCATGGCCGCTGCCGGCCGTGAGGGTGCCGGAACACCCGAACCCGTTGGCCGGGAAGGTGCCCAAGCCGGTGCCGGGGCCCGAAGTGACGTCAGGGATGGTGTAGGCGGGGCTGGCGCAGGAGAGGCCGGTATCTGAGGCAGCCAGTGTGTAGCCGGTGCTGGCGTTGGTCTGAATAGTCAGGGTGACGGCCTTGCTCATGCTGGCGGCTGGGCCGGTCGGGCTCACGAAGAACGACAGCGCCGCCGTGTCGTTGCTGAAGGTCAGCGTCTGAGCCACGGTGACCGTGGCGATCGTCGAGGAGGGGCCGAAGGTCACTGCCCCAGAGGCGGCTGTGTCGATCGTCGCCGGAGTGCTTGTCTGGGTGGTCACGGTCGAGGTGTAGGAGCCGGCAGTGGACGTGTTCGTGAGGCCAGTGAACGAGAGGTAGATGGGCACACCGGCGGCGACGCTGACGGCTGTAGTGACCGTGTAGGTGATCGTGTTGCTGGCCAGCGCCACAGTGCCGGCGCCGAGGCCGTAGACAGTGCCTACGGCGATGGTGCCGGCTGTGCCGCTGGGCACCGTCATGGTGACGTACTTGATGGTGCCCGCGGTCGCCGTCTTGAAGGAGTAGGCGTACGTGACGGCGGTCTTGCCGGTCTGCGAGTTGCTGGCCGTCCAGCTCACGCTGGTGAGCGTGCCGGCGAAGGCCGGACTGGCTGCGAACGCGAGGAGAGCGATCAGGACGAGAACTGCGACGAGCACACGCGCCTCTGCCGCGAGCAGACGTGTTCCTGCTACGAGCAAGCGCGCAGGGCATGTGCTGGCTGCCCGCAGACCCATCGCCCTTCCGGGTCCTCGAGATGTGCCTCTTCTCATTGGGCTGCTCATTCTCATATCTCGGAAGTATATGACCCAGACGAGATCTCTGGCGCCTGCCTGGCGTGCCGTGGCGTGCGTGGCCAGTGGCGTGCGTGGACGTCTGTGCGCGGTCAAAAGGCGTTGCCTGCGATGGACGCTACGGCTGCGAGCCGCGGCCTAGAAGCTGGGCGTGAGCACATAGGTGATGGTGTCCGTGTAGGCACCGGCGGGCACCGAGTAGTCGACGCCGACCTTGTTGGTGAGCACCAAGGTGTCGGGGGTAGCTCCGGTAGGGCCGGTGGCGCTTAGGAAGGTGGCCGCCGAGCCCGGATAGCCCACCCATTGACCGCCCGTGAGCCCAGAGGCCAAGGCGGCGCCGTCGGTGCCGCCTCCCGAGAGGGTTGCGGAAGTGCCGAAGCCGCTGGTCGGGAAGGTGCCGACTCCCGTGCCGGGTCCCGCAGTGACATCGGGGATGGTGTAGGCCGGGCTCGTGCGGGAGAGGCCGCCGGTGTCCAAGGCAGCCAGCGTGTAGCCGGCGCTGGCGTTGGTCAGCACCGTCAAGGTGACCGCCTTGGTGGAGCCGCTGGAGAGGCCCGTCGGGTCCACGGTCAAGGAGAACGAGGATGTGTCGTTGGTGAAGGTCAGAGACTGAGCGATGGTGACCGGTGCGGTCGTCGTGGAAGAACCAAAGGTCACCGACCCCGAGGTGCCCGAGTCGATAGTTGAGGGCGTGCTCGTGCGGGTTGTCTCGGTGGAGGTGTAGGAGCCGGCGGTGGATGTGTTCGTGAGGCCGGTGAACGAGAGGTAGATGGGGATGCCGGCGGCGACGCTCACGGCTGTGGTGACCGTGTAGGTGATGGTGTTGCTGGCCAGCGCGACTGTACCGGCGCCGAGGCCGTAGACGGTGCCTACGGCGACGGTCCCGGCCGTGCCGCTGGGCACCGTCAGCGTCACGCTCTTGATGGTGCCCGCGGTCGCCGTCTTGAACGAGTACATGTACGTGACGGCGGTCGCGCTGGTCTTCAGGTTGCTGGGCGTCCAGGTGACGCTCGTGAGCGTGCCGGCGAAGGCCGGAGACGCTGCGAAAGCTAGGAGAGCGACCAGGACGAGAAGTGCGGCGAGCACGTGCGCCTCTGCCGCGGGCATGCGCCGGCGGCAGAGGCCTGCCGGTCGTGGGCCCATGGTCCCTGCGGATCCCCAGGAAGCGCCTCGTCTCGTTGGGCTCGTCGGTTCCATATGTCGGCAGTATATGACCGGTGACCGCCGGGTGGCTTCCCACTCGCGGCCCTCCGATCGCAGTGAGTCGCCGTGATGGCGGTCAGGCGCCGTTGCCAGCGGTGGACTCACCTGTTGGGTGCCCGAGGCCTACTAACCGTTAAGTTGGCACTCTCGTCGGTCGACATTCAAGGTGAGGGCATACAACAGGCCGGTGTTGCGGCTTGACGGAGCTCGACCTCGGCTGAGACCACAGGGGCCTCAGGGGGCGAGCGGTCATCGCGGCAGCGGCCAGAGCGGGACCCGAGAGGCGGTCGCACCTGCACCGGCAAGAGGTGCCAGACGGCCGCACTCGGGGAGGCACGGATGAGATGCGCCCAGACCTCCAAGTCAGGTGACGCGCCTCACAGACGGCTCAGGGCTCGTCTCCCGCTCGTTGCCGGCAGGCGGCTGTCGCACAGACAGCCGCCTGCCGCCTATTCTCCGGGAGAGACTCACTCAAGGTTTTGCAGGCTAGGCCGAGAATAGTATGGGCGGCGACCTGGAGGCCAGGATGCGAAGCTCTCAGTGGCTGGGTACGAAACGCGCGGCGGCAGTGGCCGGTGTCAGCGCCAGCACGCTGCGGCGCTGGGCCGACGCCGGCAAAGTACCTTGCCGGCAAACATCCAGGGGGCGCGAGTTCGCTCTCCGGGATCTGGACGAGCTGCGTAGGTCTGCCGAAACCGACAAGCACGGACGCGGCAGACGGTCCGTGGAGACTGCCCCGCATGTCGGGCCGCCACAGGCCGGCCAGTCCGAGCTTCAGTGCCTCGTGGAAGCGAGTCTGGAGTTCGGCGGCACGCTGGACATCGACGAGGTCCTGCCGGCTATCGCGCGTCACCTGCGCCAAGTGGCCGGCGCCGCCTCGTGCAACATCTGCTCTTGGCAGAACGGCGTCCCGCAGGGCGTTGTGAGCGTCGACGGCGATGTCATAGACGAGGCATACCGCGGCACCATCTGGCCCACATACACGTATGATTTCGGCCGCGGCAAGGAGCCGATGGCGGAGCCCCTCGAGGTCTGCGACGTAGAGACCGATGAGCGCTTGAGCGAAGGCGAACGGCGGGCCTGGCTCGCCGGCGGCTTCCGCTCCGGCCTCGTGCTGCCCTTCAAAGCCGGCGGCGAGTTCGTCGGCGGGGCCATACTCTTCGGCCGCGAGCCACGCCGTTTCGAACACCTTGATCTGCTGCAAGGGCTGGCTCAGCTCGCGGCTCGTGCCATCGCCAACGCTCGTCTCCACGACGAGGTCAGTCGCCTGCATCTGGGCAACCTGCGAGCGTTGACCACGGCCTTGAACGCCAAGGACGGCTACACGCTGGGCCACGCCGGCCGCGTAGCTGCCTACACGGTGCTGCTTGGGCGTGAGCTGGGCTGGAGCGACGACTACCTGGTGGAGGTGCAGGACGCCGCCTACCTGCACGACATCGGCAAGATCGCCATCTCCGACCGCGTGTTGCTCAAGCCGGGGCCGCTGAACTCAGAGGAGTGGGAGCTCATGCGTCAGCACCCCGCCATCAGCACGGAGATCGTAGGGCCGCTCTTCGGCCCGCAGTCCGTGGCCGGTGTGCGCCATCACCACGAGCGCTTCGACGGCGGTGGCTATCCCGACGGCCTGGTGGGGAAGGCGATACCGGAGATGGCCCGCGCGTTGTGCGTCGCTGACTGCTATGACGCCATGTCCTCCAATCGCCCGTACCGGGGCCGCCTGACCTACCGCCAGTGTCTGGCCGAGCTCCGGAGCTGCCGTGACACGCAGTTCGACCCCGAGCTCGTGGGAGTCTTCCTGCGTGTCTTGGATCGCCTTAAGAGACGGCGCCGCAGGGTGGACGCGATCGCCCGGCAGGCGGCCACACTCGTCGACGCGCACAAGCACGCTCTGTTGCGGACGCCCGCCGACGCCACGCGCCCGGAGTACGCGGAGATGGTCGGTGCCCTGCGGGCGCTGCGCGACGCCAACCCGCCGACGCGTTTCATCACCAGCTTCGCCTTGGTCGATGGCCAGTGCGTCACGGTGCTCGACACAGGTGACGGGGAGCAAGAGAAGTCACGGGTCGGCGACCCCTGGTTCGCCGACGACGGGCCGGCTACGGTATTGGCCGGTGAGACCATCGGCGGCAATGTCCTCACGTCGGACGATTACGGTACCTGGGTAACGTGCCTCTCCCCGGTCTGCGATGCGAACGGGGCCGTCGCAGCCGTTGTCGGAGTCGACGTGCCGGCTTTGGAATCGGTGACCTTGCAGCAGTTCCACAGCGACCTCTCGCCCGGTCTCGCCTCCATGCTTCAAGCGACGGCCGTGCGCTCCAGTCGCGCCGAGTTGGAGGCGACCACGGACGCTCTGACCGGTCTGTACAGCCATAGCTACTTCCAGGAGCGACTGGCAAAGGCGCTGACGCGCGCTCGCCACGAGGAGACGAAGCTGTCGCTGCTGTTGTGCGGCCTCGATGAGTTCAAGCGCTACAACGAGACCTGCGGCTACAGAGCCGGCGACGAGGCACTTTGTCGGGTCGCGCGCATCATCGAAGGCTGTAGCCGCGAGGCCGATCGGGCGGCGCGCTACGGTGGCGAGGAGTTTGCCGTCGTGCTCATGGGGGCCGACGCGCACGGGGCGGCAGAGGTGGCCGAGAGGATCCGGGCGGAGGTGGCCGCCACCCACGCAGCCTACGGAGAACCGCTCACAGTGAGCATCGGCGTCGCCACCTTCCCGGACGGCGCGCGCACCAAGGATGCGCTCCTGGAGAAGGCGGCCCGGGCGATGCATGCCGCCAAGAGCGGCGGTCGCAATCGCGTGGTCGTCTTCTCGGGTGCTCTTGTGCGCTCAAACGCAGTGCACGCCGACTGAGCCGTCGCAGACGGCGGCCAAGGCCCGTCCGACCGCTCCGCGCCTGCTGTTGCCAGGCGTGACCCCACTATCTGCCGCCGCCGACCCGCCGCGCGTTATCAACGGCAGGACGGCGGCCGAATCTACTCTGTGGGGCACTCGATGTGCCGGTGCGCCGCAGCGGCGCCACCGGTTGCGACGGGACCACGGACGCGGCCGTGTGCTCCGGTAGGAATGACGGACGGCCGCCACCGGGGACGCACCAAGAAGATGCGTCGCAACGGAGCGGGTGCCGTGCCTCGGGGAGCACGGATCCGAGCTTGTCTCCCGCTTGTCATCAGGCAGGCGGCTGTCTTCGGGCAGCCGCCTGCCGCCCCTGTGTGCCTGCGACCGGCGCATCGCCGGCGCCTTCGACACCCAACGTTTTGCTTTCCTCTGACATCGCTCTGACCCGATGCAGAAGACCGCCGCCGAGAATCGTTCCGCAAGCAGGCGGCGACTCAGGGCAAGGTCCATCGGCTTGATACGATGCATGCCGAGTGACCAGGACGGAGCGGAGGGGGGGCCGACGCATGGTCGGCACGGTGCTTCTCATCGAGGACGAGCACAGCATCGCCAACGTCGTGCGCATAGCGCTCGAGCGTGACGGCTACCGCGTCATCTGCGTGCGCACAGGCGAGGAGGGTCTCGCCGAGCTAGCGCGCCATCCCGTCAGCCTCGTGTTGCTCGACATCGGCTTGCCCGGCATCGACGGTCTCGAGGTCTGCCGGCGCCTGCGCGCCACGTCTGAGCTGCCCATCATCATGCTCACGGCCCGAGACGAGGAGGCTGACCGCGTCGTCGGCCTCGAGCTTGGGGCCGACGACTACGTGTCCAAGCCGTTCAGTCCGCGCGAGCTGGCGGCGCGCGTGAAGGCGGTGCTGCGGCGCAGCACCGCTGTGCCGCGCGCCGAGGAGCTCGCGATTGGCGACGTCACGCTCAGTCGGTCGCAGCACGAGGTGCAGGTCGTCGGCCGGCCCGTCGAGCTCACCGCCACCGAGTTCGAGCTGCTGGCCTTCTTCTTGGAGAACCCCGGTCTGCTGTTCTCGCGCGAGGTCTTGCTCGACCGCGTCTGGGGTCTCCACTATCCCGGCGGCACACGTACGGTCGACCAGCACGTCGCTCAGGTACGCACCAAGCTCGGCCGGCCGCATGTGATCGAGACGGTGCGCGGCGCCGGCTACAAGGCGGCAAAGAGGTGAACCTGCGCCTGGGGAAGGTCCGCCTGAGGAAGGTCCGCCTGGGCAAGGTCCGCCCAGGGTTTCTTGTCGCTCTCGGCTTAGTCCTTGTCCTGGCCACGTCGGTGCTGCGCATCGTGCCCTGGTCTGTCACTATCGTCGTCTTCGCGCTGATCGTCGTCGGCGTCGTGGTCAGCTCGCTCATCCATATCGTCTGGGTGTGGGGCAAGCGAGGTCCTTCCGTGCCTATGCAGGTCACACTGTTCCGCGCGGTCTTCGTTGCTTTAGCGGCTCTCTTGGCGCTCGTCATGGTAGGCCAGTGGTGGAGCCACAGACAGTCGAGCCGCGATCAGCGCTTCACTTCGTCA
>Ga0182027_10013545_pt1 | contig 11355 bp, 5 predicted proteins | sample 712E1DmetaG_FD_121300 | JGI IMG/M metagenome (GOLD analysis project Ga0182027, IMG submission 121300) | Permafrost microbial communities from Stordalen Mire, Sweden - 712E1D metaG (Illumina Assembly) | ecosystem: Environmental > Terrestrial > Soil > Wetlands > Permafrost | place: Sweden...
GTCAGGCTCTGGAGCTACGGCAAGCAGACCTTTGTGAGCACCAGCCAGCAGTTTTGCGGGCTGATCATGGGCGACCACTCAAAATGCGGCATCAATACAATGTTTAATACAGGTACCGTTGTTGGTGTAAATGCCAATGTGTTCGGTCCCGGTTTCCAAAGAAATTTTATCCCGTCCTTCACCTGGGGAGGTACTTCAGGCCATTCGAATTATGACCTGAAAAAAGCCCTGGAGGTAGCTGAACTGGTATATGCAAGACGTAAAAAACCTTTCGATGAGGTTGAACGGGATTTGCTTGCAAGCGTTTATTATCTCACGCTTAAAAATAAATATATTTAATTCCATATTTTCTGGCACGTAATTTGACATTGCCATTAGCCCGCTGAACCTAACCGGGTTTGATATTTATTTATGGAAAGAATACCTGAAAATATATTTCTTGATATGTCGGACATGCTTGATTCGGAAACCGAGTTTATCCCGTTGTTGTCTTCCGAGGATGAGGAGTTAATGAATAATGAGGATATTCCTGATGAACTTCCTATCCTGCCTCTGAGGAATACCGTTCTTTTTCCGGGAGTAGTCATCCCTATTACAGTCGGGAGGGACAAATCAATCCGGCTGATCCGTGAATATTATAAGTCGGGCAGGATAATCGGTGTAACAGGTCAGAAAGATGCCAGCATTGAAGATCCTGAATTCTCAGATCTCAATTCGGTCGGGACCGTAGCATTTATTATAAAACTGCTCCAGATGCCTGATGGAAGCACAACCGCGATCATTCAGGGGAAACGGAGATTCCTGATGAAATCGTTGCTTCAGACTGATCCTTATATCAAAGCCACAGTTGAACACTTTGACATACCTGATAAAGTGAACAATGACGACAAAGAGTTTCAGGCACTGATGGCTTCCATAAAGGACCTTGCAACGCAGATCGTGAATAAATCGCCGAATATTCCCTCGGAAGCGGCTTTTGCGATAAAGAACATTGAAAGCTCTTCTTTTCTTGTCCATTTTATTTCTTCCAACCTGAACATAGACGTTTCGGAAAAGCAGAAACTGCTCGAAACGGTGGATCTTTCCGACAGGGCGAATCTTGTTTTAAGGCTCCTTACAAAGGAATTGCAGGTTACAGAATTAAAACAGCAGATACAAAACAAGGTAAAGACCGACCTTGACAAACAGCAGAGGGATTATCTTCTGAACATGCAGCTTAAAACCATCCAGGAGGAACTTGGAGGTAGCCCGAATGCCCAGGAAGTGAATATACTTCGCGAACAGGCAAAAGATAAAAAATGGTCAAAGGAAATCGCAGAAGTTTTTGAAAAGGAGATCAATAAACTCCAGAGAATGCATTCTGCGGCTGCTGAATATTCCATTCAGGTAAACTATCTTGAAACATTGGTCCAGCTTCCATGGAATGAATTCACAGACGACAACCTCGATTTGAATCATGCCTTCCAGGTGCTGAATGAGGATCATTTCGGGCTGGAAAAAGTAAAGGAAAGGATTATAGAATTTCTTGCCGTGATCAAACTGAAAAAAGATCTCAAATCACCCATACTTTGCCTTGTTGGTCCTCCGGGTGTTGGAAAGACTTCTCTGGGAAGGTCTATTGCAAGGGCTTTGGGAAGGAAATATATACGGATGTCGCTTGGGGGGCTCAGGGATGAATCGGAATTACGGGGCCACAGGAAAACATACATAGGAGCTATGCCGGGCCGGATCATCCAGAGTATAAAAAAATCCAAGTCCTCAAATCCTGTTTTCGTCCTGGACGAAATTGACAAAGTGGCAGGAATGAATATTAACGGGGATCCTCAGGCGGCATTGCTGGAGGTTCTGGATCCGGAGCAGAACAGTGCTTTTTACGATAATTTCCTGGAGGTTGAGTATGATCTGAGCAGGATCATGTTCGTAGCCACTGCAAACACCCTGGCTACTGTGCATCCGGCTCTTCGCGACAGGATGGAAGTGATTGAACTCCCGGGTTATCTGCTGGAGGAAAAGCTTGAAATTGCATTAAGGCATCTTGTCCCCAAACAGCTCAGGGAGCATGGAATGAAGAAAACCCAGTTGGTTTTCGGTCGCTCCTTACTTCAGAAGATCATCGAAGAATACACCCGGGAATCCGGTGTCAGGTCCCTGGAGAAGAATATCGCAAAGGTCATCAGGAATAAAGCCAAAGCAATCGTTTCCGATGAACAATTCAATAAAAAGATCGGAGCTGAAGAGCTGAAGAAGATCCTGGGGGTCCCGGTATTCCAGGCTGAAAAATATATATCAAATGAGATCGCCGGTGTTGTTACCGGACTAGCATGGACCTCTGCGGGAGGGGAAATACTTTTCGTGGAAGTGAGCCTTAGCCGGGGTAAGGGGGATCTTACCCTGACCGGGAACTTGGGTGATGTAATGAAAGAGTCGGCAAGTATTGCTCTGGCTTATCTGAAAGCACATTCTTCCGGCTTTAACATTTCTTCAGATATCTTTGGAAAGTGGAATGTACATATTCATGTACCCGAAGGTGCTACTCCCAAAGACGGCCCCTCAGCGGGGATAACTATTTTTACCGCCCTGGCTTCAGCTTTTTCCCAGCGGAAAGTCAGAGAAAGGATAGCGATGACAGGCGAGATAACACTGAGGGGGAAAGTGCTTCCCGTAGGTGGAATAAAAGAAAAGATACTTGCCGCAAAGCGTGCAAAGATCAGGGATATAATACTTTCAAATGAGAACCGAAGGGATATAGAAGACATTAAAGCCGATTATATCGAGGGTCTGAGATTCCATTATATTGAAGAAATGAATGAGATCAATGATATAGCTTTAAGCAGCAGCCTGGTAAAAGTACCACTGGACCTGAACTATTGATCCCGGTAAATATCTTCAGAGCTCCTTATCTGTTGATCAGCATTTTCGCCGAGTAGTTCCTTCCCCCGGTACTCAGAGTGTATATGTATACCCCCGAAGGAAATGCACTGAGGTCTGCTTCCACTGTATTAGCACCTGACTGATAATCCACCAATGCTGATTGCCAGATCAGAGTTCCCAGTGTATTCGTAATACTGATCCGGGCTGCTGAATTCCCAGGTAAGATAAATGGAATTTTTGTTTTTGAATTAACGGGATTCGGTGAGTTCTGACCCAGTATGACCCCCGTCCTGTCTTCGTTTTCAGGGATACCTACAATTGTGGAAGCCTGCTTCAGAACAATCTCGTTATCCGGGTCGAAATAAAACGACTGGGGTTGCTTGCTGAACCAGAAAGAGAAGAGTTGATTGTTGACATTGTTCATGACCCTGATCGTAGTGTCGGAATTGTCAGTAAAATGGATCTTTAAGGGTAAGGGCATGGTAAAGAACGGCGCATTGGACTGAACCTGCCTGGTATTAAAATCGACCTGCCAGCTCCCGCTGCCAAGATTTTTAAACTGATATGTATTGGCATATACCGGGTGATTTGGTGTGAAAATCCATTCATTAAAGAACCAGTTGTAGTTCTTTCCCGTAACATTGTTGACGACCTGGTTGAAGTTCCCGATTGTAGCCGATTTGTATTTATAATTGGTGTCGGCACAATATGTTTTCAGAACCTGGAAAAACAGGGAATCCCCAACCACATAGCGGAGCTGATGAAGTGCACAGGCACCTTTGCAATATGTAATTTCCCAATCAAAAAGGACACTTATGGAAGGAGTGACTTTAGCCCAGCTTGAGTCAGAAATCGCCCATCCTGGATTCGCTTGCAGATAATCACCTGCGAAACTCTGTATTGCCTGGAGATAATAAGGATACCCCCCCGAACTCTCAAGCCAGAATGCCTCCGACCATGATGCAAATCCCTCATTTAACCAGATATCAGCCCATGTGTCGCAGGTGATCATATCTCCATACCACTGATGAGCGAATTCATGGGATATAAGATCGGTTCCCCAGCAGTTCGGACAAAAACTTGTAAGTGTTTGGTTTTCCATTCCTCCCCATGCAAACTGGGAGTTCAGAGTAGCGAATCCGTTCTTTTCGAAGGGATGCTCACACCAATTCCTTGAATAGTAAGAAGTCATGGAGTCGATCATGTTTTCATAAGGATGAGGATTTTCCCCCGCATTATAGTAAAAACGAATAGGTATGCTGTCGGCCGGGTTTGTTATTTTATGGTAGTATACAATATCCAGGTAATAGTTGACTTTTGACGTCATCACTGTGAGATATGTGGCTACATTATTTGCACTAACCCAATGATAGATAATTGTATCGGCTGTAACTGTGGAATCGGCAAGCCTTCCGTTAGATCCAAGCCTGACATTCGCAGGGACTTTTGCAGTGAGGTCCAGCAACGCTTTGTCCGACGGGGAGTCATAGCATGGGAACCAGTTCCGGGCGCCTTCAGGTTCGCAATCGGTGAAAACAAATCCTCCCGAAGCATAGAAAGCATTGTCGATAACATTATTATGCCTGTAATATATCAGGATCTCGGCAACCTGCCCCGGATTATAGCTCTTGTCGAGGTTCACAGTGAGAATATCACCGGTATGCGTGAATGAAATTGCATTAAGCTTTATGGAATCTATCTGAAGAGAGGAATTAGATGCATTAAGTTTAATACTGTTTATGACACTGTCGGCCTTAAACTGTATATTGATATTAGCTTTAAAATCATGGGGATAAGGTGAGGCATAACAGTGGTATAGATCCAGATTCATAGTGTATTTCAGAACATTATATGAGTGAGGGCCAATTGTGTTGACCTGAGAGGGAAGCATCGGCAATATCTGCATACTTGATTTTTTTTGAAAACAGCTGTATGCCCCGGATGTTTTCGGGTTAAATTGTGCAAAAACGCCGGCAGAGGTGACGGCAACCAAAAGCAGGGTGAGTGAAAACCATTTCATTGAATATTGTTTATAAAATTATAGTGGAATTAATGAAGATACCTGTGCAAAAATAGAAAATATCCGGCAGATCCCTCGAGTACATGCCTTTGGTCAGGGATTTATAATAAATTTGTGGGACTACTTATCTGATTTAATCCTCATGATATGATTTCAGGAAGAAGTAAAATTTCAGAAGGATTTCCTGTTTTGTTTTCTTTGTGTTTTCTGATCTCCTGTACGGGACCCGGGGGAAACGAGAGCATCAGAAATGTTTTCAGGTATAATGAGGCTGCCAACATTACCTCACTGGATCCGGCATATGCACGTGACCAGTCGGTAATCTGGCCTGTAAACCAGATTTTCAACGGACTTGTACAGCTGGACGATAATTTGAGGATACAACCTTGCATTGCAGAATCATGGGAAGTTAGTCAGGATGGTATGGAATACAGGTTTCACTTGCGCCATGATGTTTATTTCCATACCGACCCTGTGTTTCATACCAGGAATGGAAGGCTTGTCAATGCCGGTGATTTTATCTTCAGTTTTAAAAGAATCCTGGATCCTGCCACTGCATCTCCCGGGGCCTGGATATTTGACTTTGTTGCTCAGACCGACAGCACTCCTGCTTTTATTGCCCCTGACGACAGCACTTTGGTAATTAAGCTTAAAAAGCCATTCCCTCCGTTCTTATCAATGCTTGCCATGCCATATGCTTCGGTGGTCCCCAGGGAAGCCATCAGGCTGTATGGTCATTATTTCCGCAACCATCCCTTGGGAACAGGTCCGTTCAGGTTCAAATACTGGAAGGAAGGGGTCAAACTGGTATTGGTTAAAAATCCCGATTATTTTGAAACAGAAAACAATTACAGGCTGCCGTTTCTTGATGCGGTAAGTATAAGTTTTCTTTCCGATAAACAGCTGGCATTTCTTGAATTTATTAAAGGGAGGCTTGATTTTATTTCCGGTCTCGATCCGTCATACAAGGATGAGCTGCTTACAAAACAGGGCATGCTTCAGCCAAAATACGAAGCCACAATTGAACTGAAAACCCAGCCGTACCTGAACACCGAATACCTGGGCTTCCTGATGGATGAGAAAACCGTAGGGGACAAACCGAACCCTCTGCACGATAAAAGGGTTAGACAGGCGATAAACCTGGCTTTTGACCGGAATAAAATGATTACCTACCTGCGGAATAATATTGGATATCCTGGAATTTACGGTATAATCCCGCAGGGTCTACCTTCATTTGATTCCACCAGGGTTTATTATTCATACAATATGGATAAAGCAAGGCAATTGCTTGCTGAAGCCGGTTTCCCGGGAGGAAAAGGGATGCCGCCGGTAACTCTTGTTTCAACGCCTGATTACCTGGATTTCTGCAAACATATCCAGCAACAGCTCACAGAACTGGGAGTTGAAATGAAAATCGAAATCAGTACACCGGCAGCTATTAAACAGATGAAGGCTGAGGCAAGGTTACCCTTCTTCAGGGCTTCATGGATTGCCGATTACCCTGATGCTGAAAACTACCTGCTCATGTTCCTGAGCCAGAATTTCTGTCCGAGGGGGCCAAACTATACGCATTTTTCCAGTCAGGAATTTGACCGTCTGTATGACCTTGCCCTGCACCAGACTGATGATTCGGTGCGTTATAGTATTTACAGAAGGATGGAACAACTGGTCATGGAGGAGTCTCCGGTGGTGGTTTTATATTATGACCAGGTACTGAGGTTCGTAAGAAAAGGAGTTACCGGGCTGGGGAGCAACCCCATGAACATGCTAAGTCTGAAACGCGTGAAGATCAATCATTGACATTGAACGAAAGGCCGTCATAGGCCAGTTTTACATTTCCTGGTAACAGCTTCGAAACTTCATTGTATTTCCCCATCTGATGGCTGATATGGGTCAGGTATCCCTGCCCGGGTTGAAGCTCTTCCATCAGCGACAGAGCCTCCCCAAGGTTGAAATGGGAATAATGTTTTTCTTTTCTTAATGCATTCAGGACAATTACCTTTGAGCCTTTAATTTTTTCTTTTTCTGCGGATGAGATCCTGACGGCATCAGTGATGTATGTGAAATCGTTAAACCGGAAACCAAAAACAAAGTTACGGTTACTGAAATGTGTCGCCCTGATCGGAATAACAGTAAGACCGGCAACCCTGAATGGCCTGTTTACAAGATTGTGCAGTATAATTTCGGGAACGCCCGGATAGGGTTCCTTCTCAAAAGCATAGGAATATTCTGATTTAATGATCTCCTGAACTTTTTTTGCGGCATATACATCTACAGGCCTCTTCAGTATATAATTAAACGCCCGCACATCATCCAGCCCGCCGAGATGATCCTTATGGCCATGGGTGACAAGGATCGCGTCAATACTGTTAATTTTGTTTGAAAGCATCTGTTGCCTGAAATCAGGACCACAATCCATAACTATCTTCCGTTGTTTCCATTCTACCAGGATGGACGACCTGAGCCGGCGGTCACGCAGGTCCCGCGAACGGCAAACCACGCACCTGCATCCAATTACTGGCACGCCCTGCGATGTTCCTGTACCTAAAAATGTAATTTTCAAAATCAGAGGGATAATAGTTTTCTTTCAACGCTTTTCATAAGCCACATGGGGGTAGATGTGGCGCCACATATTCCTGCCGTATCGTCCTTTTCAAACCAACGTTCAAATATTTCATCCGGCGAGCTTATAAAGTATGTATTGGGATTTTCCTGCCGGCAAACATTGAAAAGAACACTTCCGTTTGATGAACGCTTGCCGGCTACAAAAATGATCTTTTTAAATTTCCTGCTGAATTCTCTGAGGCTGGGTTCCCTGTGTGATACCTGCCTGCAGATAGTGTCCTTAATAATCACCTCAATGCCTGTATCTTCAAGTTTTTTCACAATCTTATAAAAACTTTCAATCGACATTGTAGTCTGGCTATACAGGGTGATCTTTTTGGGCATCACTTTCAGGTCCAGGTCTTCAAACTGGCCAAAGACAATGGCTTTATTATTTATCTGCCCATTCAGGCCGATAACTTCCGGGTGGTTGGGCTTACCATAGAGATAGATTGTTTCACCTTTGTCATATGATTCCCTGAATCTCTTCTGAAGTTTCAGTATTATGGGACATGATGCATCGATAATTCTGTTTCCGTTACTAAGTGCGACATCATAGCTTCCAGGTGGCTCTCCATGAGCCCGGAATAAAACTACTTTATTATGTAATGAAGCAAGATCGCTTTTTGAAATATTCACCATTCCCTCAAGTTCCAGTCGCTTTACTTCTTCGTCGTTATGAACGATCTCCCCAAGGCAGTATAATTCACCTGAAGAAGCAAGTTCTTTCTCGGCTTTTTCGATCGCTCCGACAACTCCGAAACAGAAACCCGATTTGCTGTCAATTTCAACATGAAGGTTCAGCCTGCCCATATATCTCAGGAAAGATATTGTTCAAGAATGGTAAATAACAGACTCTTACTTATCGGTTTGGGAATATAATTATTAAAACCGCTTTCAAAAGCCTTTTCCTCATCTCCGTATAAAGCATGTGCCGTCATAGCAATGACCGGCAGTTTGGGCCGGAGTGTTTTGGACATCCGGGTTGCTTCATATCCATCCATTACCGGCATTTTAATATCCATCAGCACAAGTGATATCTCGTCATGGGTGTCAATTATTTCGATTCCTTCCTTCCCATTCCTGGCCCACAATAATGTTACATCAGAATGTTTCAATATTGTTTTGATAAGAAGGAAATTCGATTCTTCATCCTCAACAAGCAGAATGGTTTTATTATGAAGAAATTCCAGGGCGCGGGAATCCCCGCTGCTACCTCTCGTGCTATGCCAGTTCAGGTCCCTGCATGGGATCATAAAATAAAAAACAGACCCTTTCCCCTCTTCCGACTCCACCCATATGTTCCCATTAAGTATCTCGGCCAGGCGTTTGCTGATAGACAGACCAAGTCCAGTCCCTCCGAATTTGCGTGTGAAAGTTTCATCGGCCTGTCGGAATTTCTCGAAAATAACTTTTTGCATTTCAGGTGGGATACCTATCCCTGTGTCTTTTACAAAAAATGTAATTTCTTTGCCATTGCCAATAGTGTATCCGTATTCTATTGATCCGTGCTGTGTGAATTTGACAGCGTTTTTAAGTATATTGCTGAATATCTGGAAAAGCTGATTCTGATCTGTGAACAGATATAGATCCTGGTTTGAAGTATCAGGGCTGTAATGGATGGCAAGGTTTGGTTTATCCATGTTTTTTATCTCCATGTAAAGGATCTCATTAAGCCGGGAACGGAATTTTTCGAATGAAAAATGCTCCATTTCAACTTTTATGTCACCTGCCTCAATCATTGAAATATTGAAAAGATCCTCAATGATATTCAGAAGGTTTTTGCCACTTTTATTGATGATCCTGATATATTCTTCCTGTTCTGCAGAGTCCATTTCCTTGCCTATGATCCCCGAAAAACCTATGATGGCATTCAGCGGTGTTCTTAATTCATGTGACATTGTTGCAAGGAAAGCTGATTTCAACCGGTCACTCTCTTCGGCATGTTCCTTTGCTTTGATCAGCTCAAGTTCGTTTCGCTTTTTGACATAAGCCATACCTATACTGATTGCTGCCGTGGTGAGAACATTCTCTTCGGCTTCCGACCATGTCCTTTCCCTGGTACAGTCATCAAATCCGATAAACCCCCAGAAATTTGCTTCAATGAAAATGGGAATTATAAGCAATGATTTGATAGATTGAGGCTCAAGCACCATCCTTTCCAGATCCGGAAAATCTTTAACAAACCCACTTACCGACCGTCCTGTCGACAGGCGCTCAAACCACCTGGAGAAAGAAGTCTTATAAGAAAGATTATCTTTTTCCGGTGTGGATCTCAATCCGAATGAACCGTTATTTATCCACTGCTGTCGGAGCTGCATTCCTGTGTCGGAAGATTTTGGATCCCTGATGTTCTCGAAAATATAAACCCGGTCGGAATTAATCGCTTCACCAAGAATCTGCAAGGCCTCCTGAATGGCAACCTCAAGGTCGGCCCTGTGAAGTAAACTGATTACAGCCCTGGTCACCGATTGCAAGAGTCTGTCGCGCTGTTTTAACGCGGATTCTTCAAGTTTCCGTTCTGTGATATCCCTGGTTATCCCATGAACAGCAATGAGTTTATTGTGTTCATCAAGGATAGCGTTTGCATGAACCTCGCCGGTTTTTATTGAGCCATCCTTACATTTATGCTGAAGTTCAAGTTTCACCGACATCCCTGGGCGAAGCTTGCCCTGATCGGATAGCTTGCGGTATTCCCTGAATTTTTGCAGCACCACTTTCAATGATTCAGGAATATATAATTCATCCAGGTTGAGGTCAATGAACTCCTGCACTGTAAACCCCCTCTGACTCATTATGGACGGGCTTACATAAGTATACCTCATATCAGTATCCAGCATCCATATCACATCAGAAACGTTTTCTGCAATCGCACGGTATTTTTCTTCACTCTGCAGTAAGTCGTTTTCCTTCCGTTTGAGTGCTGTGATATCATGCATGTATAGGCTATGCCCTGTTATTTCACTTCTTTTATTATGCAACGAGGTGCAATTGATCTCGATGAATTTTGGAGGGAAAGCATAGACCTTTTCCTCCGAATGTGCATCAATGATATTTTTAAGAAGCCGTAAACGATCCGATTTAATGTCGTCAATCTTTTTCCCGATAATTTTATCTTCCATTCCGATACCAAGAAACGATACAGCCGAAGGGTTGATATCAACGATCCTCTTTTTTGCATCCACCACAAGAATGCCGTCCGCCATGGTTTCAAGCAATAACGTTCTGGCCCTGGGCAAAAGGTCGAGAAACCTCAGTTTTGTCATTGCATATACCAGGATTATTCCTGAACCTGAAAATGCGATCCTTGTCAGGTCAAGTCCGGGGAGGGGGTTAATACCCAAAAGGTAAAGAATGTTCCCGGTCCATGGAAGAATTGCGGCAATAAGCAGGGCAACCATCTGGTACCTGAGAGTATACCGGTACTGAATGAGTGAATTAATAAGAATGAGTATGCTTGAAAAAAGCATCAGGTAGGAATATCCCATGAACCCGATCCAGAACAAGCTGCCGTGCTGATATATTATCTGGTTTGAACCAGCTGGCCCGGGCAAAAAGCCAGTCCAGATTAAATGATGGTAGTCATTCGATACTGCAGCCAGGATTGTAAAGGCCGGTACGATGAAAAGTGAGACAATCCAGAATAACTTTAATTTTGTCCCGGGATGTGTGTATTGCATAGTGAGGAGAAGAAACAGAACCGGTACATTAACACCACCTAAATATTCCATTTTTGACCAAAAGAATTTTGCAGACGGCGTCACCGATGAGGTTTCGCATAAGCCGCCAAAACACCACCACGCAGTAAAAAGCAAAAGAGCAATCAGCGTGCGTCCACCTGAAACTTTACGGTGCTGGAA
>Ga0182027_10013546_pt1 | contig 11355 bp, 14 predicted proteins | sample 712E1DmetaG_FD_121300 | JGI IMG/M metagenome (GOLD analysis project Ga0182027, IMG submission 121300) | Permafrost microbial communities from Stordalen Mire, Sweden - 712E1D metaG (Illumina Assembly) | ecosystem: Environmental > Terrestrial > Soil > Wetlands > Permafrost | place: Sweden...
AGGAGCAAGTTGCCTGGAATCAATCGGTTGTGCGGGGCGTGGCGGCCAAAATCTTCATTGCATGGAGGTTGCGGATAAAATGCTCACAACATTCGGGTTATGGGTGAAAATTACGGATTTTGCGGGGTGGTGCCGGCAAAATATTCATTCGAGGATTTTTGCGGATAACATATTGATTCGGTGCGGCTTATTCGGAATTCTGAAGTGCAGCGGCGCAACAAAAACAACTACGGAGATTCTGGCTGCGCCAGAATGACGACTCCTGGGGCTGCGCCAGGATGACGAACAAAAACAAACAAAGGCAACTACGGAGATTCTGGCTGCGCCAGGATGACGACTCCTGGGGCTGCGCCAGAATGACAAACAAACAAAGGCCAATACGGAGATTCTGGCTGCGCCAGAATGACGACTTCAGCGGCGGCTTATTCGGTTGAGAAAGAACGGTGCAAGCGGGCGGCGGAGGTCTATTTCCGTACGGTCTAAGCTGCCCCTCGATGGATTTGATCCATATGTTAAGTGTATCAAGCGGAGCATAACTACTATGCCAACTATTTTTAGGAGGGAAGTGGTTGATGGGGTGGGAGTTAGGGGGATTTTTTGGTGTCGAGGGGCTTGACAAGGGGATTTGCTGGGCAAATCCGCGAAAAATAGTTTTCGGAGGAGCGGGAGCGGGTTGTCGCTGCCGAAACCCACGTCTCAGAATCGAGACGTGGGGCACCCGCGGGGATTTTGTGGGAGAAAGGGGTGGGCGGTTGGGGCGGGGTGGGGTTCATCGGGGTTCTTCGCGCTCGAAAGACGCGCTCAGAATGACGGCAAGAACAGACAACGACGAAAGAACAGGCAACGGCACGGGCCAATACAGAGATTCTGGCTGCGCCAGAATGACGATGTGGGGGGATGACGGCGCGGTGGGTTAGGGGGTGGCGGCGGCGCGGGCGGATTGGATGAAGCGGGCCAGGAGCGCGGGGTCCTTGCGGCCGGGCGACGATTCGATGCCGCTGGAGACGTCCACGCCCCAGGGCTTGAGCTGGGCGATTGCGTGGGCTACGTTCTCCGGCGTGAGGCCGCCGGCGACGATCAGATGCTCGCCAGCGGGCGCAGCGGCGAAGAGGGCGCGCGCGGCGGTCCAGTCGAACGGCACGCCGGTGCCGCCCAGGGCCGCGCCGACCTTCGAGTCGATCAGGATGCGGCCGGCGAGATGCAGATGGGCGATGCGCTCGATCTGGGCTGCGAGCTGAGCGGCGGGGGATTCTGTTGCGGGATCGACCGGCCAGTGCAGGGTCTGGATGATGCGCACAGAGCCATTGAATATTTCCGCGAGCTGCTGGGCCAGCGCCTCATCGAGACCGCCGTGGAGCTGGACCGCGGTCAGGCCTGCCTGCTGCGCGATGGCTGCGATCTGCCCGGCGTCGCGCGAGTGGAAGACTCCGACGCGCTCGACGTGGGACGGAAGGTGCGGCGTAATTGCTGCCACCTGTGCCGCCATTACCTGGCGCGGGCTGGGCGCAAAGACGAAGCCGACGGCGTCCGCGCCAAGCTCGGCGGCGAGCTCGGCGTCTTCGAGGTTCGTGTTGCCGCAGATCTTTACCCACATGGCATCGGCCTCATTCCGCTTGCTCGAGCAGACCGGTGAGCGCGGCGGCGGGGTCGGGTTGGCCCATCAGCGACTCGCCGATGAGGAAGGCGTGATAGCCGGATTTGCGCATCTGAGATATGTCGGAGGCGGTGCGGATTCCGCTCTCGGCGACATGTACGGCTTCGCGGGGAAGCCACTCGGCGAGGTCGAGCTGGGTCCGCGGCACGACCTGCATGGTGTGCAGGTTGCGGCTGTTGACGCCGATGACGGTGAAGCCGAGGGCGGCAGCGCGGTCCAGCTCCCCGCGGTCGTGTACCTCGCAGAGGACGTCGAGTTCCATGCGGCGGGCCTCGTCGCGCAGGGTCTTCAGTTCGGCGTCGGTGAGCGCGGCGACGATGAGCAGGATGGCGTCGGCGCAGGCGGCGCGGGCTTCGAGAATCTGGAAGGGGTCGAGGATGAAGTCCTTGCGCAGGCAGGGAATCGAGACGGCGGAGGACGCGAGGGTGAGATTTTCGAGCGAGCCTTGAAAAAACTTTTCATTGGTGAGGACGGAGAGCGCCGCTGCTCCGGCTGATTCAAGCGAGCGGGCCAGCGCGGATGGATCGAAGTCTGAACGGATGAGGCCACGCGAGGGCGAGGCCTTCTTCAGCTCTGCGATGATGGCCGGGCCAGAGGCTGCGGCGCTGCGCAGGGCGGCCTCGAATCCGCGCGGAGTGTGCGCGGCGGCCCTCTGCTGGAGAAGCGCGATGCCGGCCACGGCGCGGCGATTCGTCACTTCGAGCTGAGTATGCGCGAGAATCTGCTCAAGCTGCGTGGGCATTCTGTGTGATGATGGAAAAACTTTGGTGCCGAAGGGGGGACTCGAACCCCCACACCCTTGCGAGTACATGGACCTGAACCATGCGCGTCTGCCAATTCCGCCACTACGGCACTGCCTGTATGTCTCTAGCCCTGCGGTTGGACACGGCAGTCGTGAGTACTCAGTCTTTCAAACGCCGTGTCTGCTGTCAATTGCGCGGCGCTCGCCTTACACCTTACACTGGTACGGCTTCAGACTGCTCATCTTCCGGGAGGCTTTCGTCCGATTATGACCGAACCAACGCAGGCAGCGCCGCAGCCCGGCGCTGCGGAGATTCCCGAAGAGCTTGCCCTGGAGATACGCAAACTGGCCCACGACCTCTCCAACGCGCTGGAGATCATCGTGCAGACCAACTACCTGCTGGGCACGGTGGAGATGAAGGGGCCGGCGAGCGAGTGGCTGCGGATGCTGGACAACGGCGTGAACAGGGCGCTGGAGATCAACCTGGCGCTGCGCACCTACATCAAGGCGAACGCGCCGCGGTAGGGTTCTGATTCTGAAGTTCGTTGAAGAATAGGTCGGGCCTTCAGCCCTCGACTCTGTGCCTGCCCGTGTACCTGGGGCTGCGCCCCAGGCTGGTATAGATCGGGCCGTTGGCCCTTGGTCTCGTGCTGCGAATTAATGACTCAGGACGCTAGGGACTCACGCGGCTATCGCTTCGCGGCTTTGGCCGGCGGCTTCGCAGCGGACTTCTTTGCGGAGGATTTTTTCGCGTGGGATTTCTTTGCGGTGACTTTCTTCGCGGTGCGCCGGGCGAGTGGTTTCTTTGCGGCTGGCTGTTTTGCGGCTGACCTGGAAGATTTGGACGACTTGGCCGAGGCAGGCTTTGCGGCTTTGCCTGGCGTTGCCGGCGGGACGCTTCGGATGCCCATCTCCGCCTCATGGACGGCCAGCAACTTTTCGATCTGTTGGAGCAGGACGCGGGTGTGCATGGGCTTGACCAGCATCTTGTGGGCGCCGAGCGCCTGCCAGTCCTCCTCCGCGACGGGAAACGCGGTGAGCAGGGCGATGGCGGGGCGATAGCTCGCCAAGCGGGCCGCTGCGATGACCTCGATGCCCGCGGCGTCGCTCTCCATGCGCATGTCGGTGATGATCATGTTGTATTGGTGGGAGCGCAGCTTGATTCTGCCCTCGCGGCCGGAGGCGGCTGTATCCACATCGAACCCGTTAATTTCCAGCACGGCCTTGAGTGTGAGCAGCACGGCCACTTCGTCGTCTACAAGCAGGATTCTGCGGTTCATGGGACCTCCTCGTTTCAGGGGACGCGCGAACTGATGGCAGCGCGCCAAGGCACCAACCATACTGCCCCCACAGAGCGGCTTATGCAAGACGGGACGGGGGTAGTCGGTTTGTTTGGCGGTCCATCTCTCTCGCGTTCCCTCGATCGCAAAGCGATCGAGGGAACGCGAGACTTCAAAATGAGCGTGCATTTCGGCACGGCTGAAGCCGTGCCCTTCCGAAATATCCGCACGGGCTACTGGATTGTCCGGTTGCGAGGCGCGGAACGGGAGCGTTGCAGGAAGAACGTCACGGAGTCGGAGTCGGGGTCGTCCTCCTCCTCCTCTTCGTCGTCATCGTCCTCATCCTCTTCTTCTTCCTCGTCCTCGATGATTCTGCCGTCCTCTTCGTCGTCATCCTCGTCTTCGTCGTCGTCCACGTCTTCCTCTTCTTCTTTCTCGTCGAGATTGTCCTCGTCTTCCTCAGGGTCGTCTTCGTCTTGTTCCTCGTCCTCGTCGATGGGCGCGGCGAGGAGGGCAACGCTAGAGAGGCAGGCAAGCGGCGGAAAGAGGCTGGACTCCTGCCGCGGGGCGAAGCAGGGGAGAGGAGCGAGGGCTGGGTGGGGGAGGGTGAGGTTCTGTGGGGTCAGCATGGGACTGTCTCCTGGAGAAGCCAAGGCAACGGCAGTTGGAGCGAGTTGCTGGGTACATTGGTTCTAACATATTCGGCCACGAAAGATGATGATTCAGGGAGGATGGCCGTTTTTTGGGATGTGGGATGGATGGCTGACAATGCAGGGAGTTCTGTGGGAGAAAGGGATGGAGGGTTGTGGCTGGATGAGGTTCATCGGGGTCCTTCGCGCTCGAAAGACGCGCTCAGGATGACAGCAAGAACAGACAACGGCCAGAATAAATGCGGGGGTCCCTCCACTACGGCGGCAAACGCGCCGCCTCCGGTCGGGATGACGGATTCAATATGTCCGGTTGGGATGACGGCTTTTATTCTCGGGCACACCTACTCAAATACTGAGATTCTGGCCTTCGACTGCGCTCAGGGCAGAATAACGACTCATGGTGGAGGGGGGGTGGTCAGGCGGAGCGGAGGGTGGCTTCGATGCCGGAGTTGACTTCGGCCTGGGCGAACTCTGCGGCGACGCGGATGCCGTTCATGATGGCGCGCTCGTTGGATGCGCCGTGGCCGATGATGCAGACGCCGCGGACGCCCAGCAGCGGCGCGCCGCCGAACTCGGAGTAGTCGAGGCGCTTCTTGAAGTCGTTGAAGGCGCGGCGGGAGAGCAGGGCCCCGAACTGCGAGGTGATGGTGGACTTGAGGGACTCGCGCAGCAGGACGCTGACCAGCCGTGCCGTGCCCTCGCAGGTCTTGATGGCGACGTTGCCGACGAAGCCGTCGCAGACGATGACATCGGCGCGGCCGTTGAAGAGGTCGCGGCCTTCGACGTTGCCGACGAAGTTCATGCCGGGGCGGGCCTGGAGAAGGGGGAAGGTGTCGTGGGTGAGGGAGTTGCCCTTGCTGTCCTCCTCGCCGATACTGAGCAGGCCGACGCGGGGATGGGCGATGTGCAGAACATTGCGGGCGTAGATGTGGCCCATGACGGCGAACTGGAGAAGGTTGTCTGGGTCGCAATCGACGTTGGCACCGACATCGAGCAGGATGGAGGGGGTGCCCAGCGCGGTGGGCAGAATGGTGGAGAGGCCGGGGCGATGGACGCCGGCGAGCATTCCCAGGACCATCTTGGCGGTGGCCATGGCCGCGCCGGTGTTGCCGGCGGTGAAGAAGCCGGCGGCGGCGCCATCGCGAACCATGCGCAGGCCGACGCGCATGGAGGAGTCTCGCTTGGCGCGGACGGACTGGGCGGCATGATCGTCCATGCTGATCCACTCGGAGGAGTGGACGATCTCGATCTGCGGACGCCTGCGTCCGTAGTGCACGGGGAAGCGGCTGCGCAGGGCGCGGTCGAGGGCGGGGCGGAGGACCTCCTGGGGGCCGACCAGGTGGACCCGGACGTCAAGATGGCGAGACGCAAGGATGGCCCCGCGAATCTCGGATTCGGGGGACTTGTCGGAACCCATTGCATCTACAACAATGTCGATCGGCATCTGGGAGATTAAGTGCGCGGAACGGGTTTAGCTGGCTTCCTTTACGGCGAGGACTTCGCGGCCCTTATATTGTCCGCACTTCTGGCAGATGCGGTGGGGCAGCTTGCGCTCGTGGCAGTTGGGACACTCCGAGGTGCTGGTGGGAGTGAGGAAGTCGTGGCTGCGGCGTTTGGAGGTGCGTTGCTTGGAGTGGCGGCGTTTCGGATTCGGCATTTCTGTTCCCTTTCGATTGGCCCGCGCCTGCCGCAGTACGGATTGCGGCGGCGATTGGAAGGCCCGGTGAGGCTGAGATTCCGTGCTAACCGGGTTTGATCGTGCCGGCCAGGCCCGCAAGCGCATTCCACCCCGAAGGATTCTGTTTCAGTTCGGAGGAGGTGCAGTTGCAGGGTGCGAGGTTCAGGTTCTGGCCACAGCGCGGACAAAGTCCCTTGCAGTCTTCCTTGCAGAGCGTGCGGGAGGGCAGGGAGAGAAGCACCTGTTCGCGCACGACATCCTCAAGCGAGAGGCCGCTCTCCTCATAGTAACCGATTTCGGTCTCGTCGGGTGTGATGGAGCGTTCGCCTGGGTCGGCGTCCGCGGACTGCGGGCGGAAGATGAGGTCGAAGTCGCCGGCGAGCTGGGTGGGGACAGGCTCGACGCAGCGCGCACAGAGAAGCTCGAAGCTGCCGTGGTAGGCGGCGCGCAGGCGAATGTCGGCGACGTGCTCGCCGTGGCCGCGGCCCTCGACGATGAGGTCGGCGCGGCCGGCGACGGGCAGCGGACCGGTCTGCGTGACGTCGGGGGCGTAGTCCAGCGCGCCGGCGGGGATGGATTCGTCGAAGAGAAGCGGCTCTTGTTCGAGCTGAAGGGGAGTGATGAGCACGTGGTTAAGCGTAGGGCGATGCGCGGTCGCGGTCAATGGGAGGATTGCGGGGGGTTCTGTGCGGATTCTGATTGGAAGAAGCGGATGGCGGCGATGCCGGCGGCCCCGGCGGCGAGCGTGGCGGCGGCGTTGGTGCGGGTGATGCCGCCGAGGGCCAGGACAGGGATGGGGGCGGCGGCGAGACTGGCGGCTCGGAGGAGATCGAGGCCGGCACCTTTGGCGATTTTTTTGTCGCCGAGGGAATTCTCAGGCGCGCGATCTTCGGCGTCACCATTCAGGTTGAGCGCCTGTTCAGCAACTACATTTTTGGCGATGACTTTTTCGAAGACGGGGCCGAAGAGAATGAGGGTGGGGCGGTCGTTTGGGGCGAAGGATGCGGCGTTGGCGACCTCGGCGAGGGTGTGGCAGGAGAGGCTGACGATGGGGGCGGGGAGTGCGGCTGCGGCGTAGAGCGCGCGGACCTGCGCGGGGGTGAGTTCATTGGGCGAAGAAGTCAGGTGGACTCCGTCGGCGCAGGTGGCGATGGCGATGTCGGCGCGGGAGTTGATGAGGAGCCTGGGGGCGGGGTGCGTGAGGTCGGCGCGGAGGGTTGCGAGCAGGCGGTGGGCGAGCGAGGCGAGGGCTGCGGCGGAGAGGTCCCGCTCGCGGAGCTGGATAAAGTCGATGCCGTCGGCGGTGAGGCGCGCGGCCTGGGCGAGGAGGGCGGATTGTAGGTGAGGCTCGGCTTGCTGCCCGGATTCGGCGACGAAGCGGGCGCGGTCGGTGATGGCGTAGCGGAGCATGGGTATGGGTTCAGTGTAGGCGCAGGATTGGCGGGTTCGGATCAGGGCCAAAGTTGTGCACCATGCAGCAGACGGAGAATTTGGATCGAGTCTGGGCGAGTTCTGTAGATGGCGATGAAGGGGGTTCGATTGATAACCAGCTCGCGGGTTCCGGCGAGCCTTCCGAGGCGGCCAATCTCAGGAAAGTCGCACAGGCACCCTATCTGCCGCTCGATCTCCATATCGAGCCTCAGAGCAGCTCTTGCATTGTCCGCCTCAACGTACCTGAGTTGAGCGAGACGGTCCTCGGCCGCGGGACTGGTCCAAACTACTCTCAACTGGCTGCTTCTTGTTCGTCGGGCAGATGCTTTTCCAGCTCAGCGCGCAGGACAGCACACCGTCGATTAACCTCTTCGTGCGGAATCCATACGCAGTTGGGGTCGTCGGCCTCTCGGAGACCGGCCTCAACCTCTGAGCGAAACCACGCATCGTGGGCAGCGGCAGCGTCTGCCTGGGCGACTTCGGTGTCGATGGGGATGGTGGATTTGGCTGGCATCGGACGACCTCGTTACCAAAATTCTATGCGCTTTCGTCGAAGAAATGAAGACTGATTATCTCTGGCAGTGCGGGCAGAAGTGGGTGCCGCGGCCGGCGAGGGTGATGCGGCGGATGGGGGTGGCGCAGACGAGGCAGGGCTGGCCGGTGCGCCGGTAGACCTTGTGCTGGAGCTGGAAGAAGCCGCGCGCGCCTTCGGCATCGACGTAGTCGGAGACGGACGAGCCGCCGAGGCGGATGGCGTGGCGGAGGACCTGGACGAGCGAGGTGCGCAGGCGGGCCAGTTCGGCGTGGGTGAGGCGGGCGGCCTGGCGGGTGGGGCGAAGGCCGGCGCGGAAGAGGGATTCGTCGGCGTAGATGTTGCCGATGCCGTGCAGGAGAGATTGGTTGAGCAGCGCGGCCTTGATAGGCGTGCGGCGCGGATGGAAGAGAGCGATGAAGTCGGCCAGCGAGATGGTGAGGGGTTCGCGTCCGGGGCCGGAGAAGGTTGTTGGTTGCTGGTTGCTGGTTGTTGGTGGGGGAGTGTGGAGGGAGATGCGGCCGAAGCGGCGGGGATCGATGAAGCGAATTTCGCGCGCGGCTGTTTCCCCGGGCGCACCGCTCAGGGTGAGGACGGCGTGAGTGTGAGGAGCGATGGGAATCTCGGGCGCGGAGACCAGCAGACGGCCCGTCATTCCGAGGTGGATGAGGAGTTCGGTGGAACCCACCCATCGCGATGAAGCCGCGATGGATGGGGCACCCGGAGTTTTGTGGGTGAGGAGTTCGGTGGAACCGTAACCCACCCTTTCCGATAAAGCCGGAAAGGATGGGGCACCCGGCGCGATGGATGGGGCACCCACATCCTTTCTGTCCGGAGTTTTTCCTCGGTGAACTGTCATCACGATGGTCTTGCCGACGCGGCGAACGCTGTCGATGCGGGAGCCGGTGAGGGCGCGGGCGATCTCGTCTTCGGGAGACTTGAAGGTCTGCGGCTTGCCGCTGGTCCAGACGCGTACGATGCGCGCACCGTGGACACGGGCGTGAACGCCTGCGGCGATGGTCTCGACCTCGGGAAGCTCGGGCATAGGGATTAGAGTACTGCGTCTGGCGGCGCGGCGTGTCTGCGATGCGGCGGTATAGAATCGGTTATGGGCGTGCGGCGAAGCTGGCCGCGCGGACCTACCCCTTCTGGAGCAAAACTTTTCGTGAGTCAGCGTAAATCAGCAGTGGTTCTTGGCGCGCAGTGGGGCGATGAGGGCAAGGGCAAGATCGTGGATGTGCTGAGCGAGCGGTTCTCGGTTGTGACTCGCTACGCGGGCGGGCACAACGCGGGACACACCGTCATTATTGCGGGGAAAAAATTTGTGCTGCAACTGATTCCGTGCGGCGTGCTGAGGCCGAATTGCCGGGGGGTGATCGGCAACGGCGTGGTGCTGGACCCGATGGCCTTCCTGAATGAGGTGAAGCGGCTGAAGGACGCGGGGCTGAAGATCGATGGGCAGCTTTTTGTGTCGAACCGGGCGCAGGTGATTCTGCCGTACCACCGGATGATCGAGCTGGCGGCGGAGACGGCTCCGGGGCGGACCAAGATTGGGACGACTCGGCGGGGGATCGGGCCGGCGTACGAGGACAAGATCCATCGCAATGGGCTGCGGGTTGTCGATCTGCTGAACACGGCGCTGCTGCGGACGCACATCAAAAATGCGTGCGACGAGAAGAACACGATTGCGGCGGCGCTGTTTGGCACGGCACCGTTGGACCCGAAGGCGATGTACGAGGAGTACGCGCGGGCGGCGGAGCAGATTGCGCCGTTTGTGACCGATACGGCGGTGCTGCTGAACGAGGCGATCGAGAACGGCGAGAAGGTGATGTTCGAGGGGGCGCAGGGAGCGCTGCTGGACATCGACCACGGGACGTATCCGTTTGTGACCAGCTCGAGCTCGACAGCGGGCGGCGCGGTGACGGGGACGGGCGTAGGGCCGACGCGGATTGGGACGGTGATCGCGGTGACCAAGGCGTATGTGACGCGGGTGGGCGAGGGACCGTTCCCGACCGAGATCCATGACGACTCGGCTACGCTGCTGCGGGCGCGTGGGCAGGAGTACGGGGCGGTGACGGGAAGACCGCGGCGATGCGGATGGCTCGACCTGCCGCTGCTGCGCTACTCGAACATGATTAATGGGACCGAGTGGCTGGTGGTGACCAAGATGGACGTGATGGACCAGTGCGCGGAGATTCCCGTGTGCACGAGGTACAAGATTGGCGGTAAACAGATCGACACGATTCCGGCGGACATGAGGGGGTTTGAGGCAATTCAGCCGGTGTATACGACGCTGAAGGGATGGAACGCTTCGACGGAGGGGATTACGGAGTTCGACAAGCTGCCCAAGCTGGCGCAGGATTATCTCAGGTTTGTGGAGCGGGAGTCGGGGGCGAAGATCGGGATGGTTTCGACCGGGCCGGAGCGCGACCAGACAATGCTGCTGCCGGGATTCGATGCGGAACTGAAGGCGTAGAGCGGAGGAGCGATGATCAGTTTTACGGTACGGATGAAGTTTGCAGAGGCGGACCACGATGCGGTGGCGGAGATGCTGCGCAAGCTGACGCTGGCATCGCGCGAGGAGGCGGGATGCGTCACGTACGTTGCGCACTTTCTGGCGGGCGACCCGGCGACGGTGTTTATCTACGAGCAGTATGTGGACGAGGCGGCGCTGGACGCGCACCAGAACTCGGCCCACTTCCGGGAGTACGGGGCGGAGGGGTTCTCCCGGCTGATGCGCGCGCAGCAGATCAAGTATCTCGACGCCATTGTGTGAGAAGCGCGGAGTGGGTTAGCTTGCCATGCCGGCAAACCCTCGGGGACTAAAGTCCCCTTGATTGATCCGCTGTATCGTCGCGGCTAAAAAGGCTGCGGAAAAAGGCTGTTTTGGCGCTACGAGCAAAAGGCCCGGGGCTAAAGCCTATAGATTCGATTGGCTTTATTCAGGGGCTGAAGCCCCCTGCTCCCTCCGAAAGGCAAAAGCGGGAGTTTTTCCGCAGCCTGTAGGCAAACACGGGGGTTTTTCCGCAGACTGTAAATCCGCGCCCTGCAAAACAATGCAAACTGACCCGCTGCCGAAGATCGCTGTTGGGCGGGGAAAGACGCGTTAGCGAGAGATTGTTTTGACTCCACAGGGAGAAGCGGACTAGTATCCGTCACGACGGATTGCGAGACGGATAGACCCATGGCGCAACTTGACTCTCAGCATCGCGTATTCCGGTCCGGCGCAGGTTTTGCGGCACTGGCGTCTCTGGCGGCGATTCTGCTTGTTTCGGCCGCGCCGGCCAGGGGGCAGCATCCGCGGCGGAACGACCAGTTCAAGCACCAGGTGGAGCAGTTGGAGCAGGCGTGGCGCAGCGCCGAGCTGAACGGCGACGTGGATGCCATG
>Ga0182027_10013547_pt1 | contig 11354 bp, 8 predicted proteins | sample 712E1DmetaG_FD_121300 | JGI IMG/M metagenome (GOLD analysis project Ga0182027, IMG submission 121300) | Permafrost microbial communities from Stordalen Mire, Sweden - 712E1D metaG (Illumina Assembly) | ecosystem: Environmental > Terrestrial > Soil > Wetlands > Permafrost | place: Sweden...
CTCCCTGGTGGTCTGGTACAGGATCGGCTTGCCGATGACGTTCTTGCGCCCCGCTGCCGCGATCAGCTTCCGGTCCAGCAGCGTCTTCAGAACGCTGGCCCCCTGCACGCCCCGTATGGCCATGACTTCGGGCGCCGTGACCGGCTGTTTGTAGGCGATCACGGCCAGGGTCTCGAGCGCCGGCAGCGAGAGCTTGAGCGGTGGTTTGAGGCTTTTGACGAAGCTGCGGACGGCCTCGTGGTGCTCCGCCTTGGTGGTCATTTTGAAGCCACCGGCCACTTCCCGGATGCTGACGCCGTGCTCCGGCTGGTCGAACTCCGCCACAAGCTGGCTCAGCAGCGCCTGAATGCGCTCGACGGGCTGCGCCAGCGCGCCGGCCATCTGCGCCGCCGTGAGAGGCTCCTCCGCGACGTAGACAATGGCTTCCAGAACGGCCTTCAGTGGCCCGTCTTCCACGGGAACCGGAGTTGGCGCGCCTTCCGAAACCAGCAAATCATCCATGTAGAGCGCCGGCTGCGCCTCGGTCTCGCCGGGTTCCAGGCTTGCGCCTTGCGGGGGTGTTTCCAGTTCTTCCATGCCTTCTTAGATGTAATCCTTCTCGATGGCCGCGATGGGTTCGTCGGAAGCGAACACGGCGTCGAAGTTCAGGTATTGCTTCAGTGCGATTTCGCCAAACAGGCTCTTCTGAGTCACCACCACGGCTTGCATCCGCACCATTTCCAGCACCGCCAGGAACAGCGCGATCATGGCGCGGCGGCTCGGCTGCCGCTCGAAAATCCGCAGGATGAAGACCGGCTGGCCTTCCCCTGCCTCCACGAAGCGGTCCCTCAGATAGTGCATCATTTCCGAGACCGTTACGTCGGCCGCTTCCACTTCGTAGGTGGGGCGGTTGCGGGCGCGCTCCAGCATCTCGCCGAAAGCCTTCACCAGGTCGAAGAGCGTGATGGCGAGGCCCGGGTCGTCGTCCTCGGAAACGAAGGCTTTCATCTGCGGATTCGACCAGACGTTCTCTTCGATCATGCGCTTCTGCTGCAGCATCTCAGCGGCATTCTTGAAACGCTCGTGTTCCAGAAGCCGGTCCACCAGTTCCTGCCGCGGATCTTCCTCCGTCTCGCCTTCCGGCCCCAGGGCCGGGTCGCGCGGCAACAGCATTTTGGACTTGATGTGGATCAGGGTGGCCGCCATGTAGACGAACTCCGCGCTCAGATCGATATCCATCTCGCGCGCCTGTTCCATGTATTCCAGGTACTGTGCCGTGATGGTGGCGATGGGGATGTCTTTGATATCGATCTGCTGCTTGCGGATCAGGTCCAGCAGCAGGTCGAGCGGCCCCTCATACTGCTCCAGATGGATATTTAGCGGCGACGACACCCTTGTTCAACCATAGCATGGACCGGGCGCTACCTCTGTGCCGGCGCAGTGTGTTAAACCGGATAAAGAATCGAGGCCGGGTGATAGGGTTGCGCACTCTTTGCATTGCGATGCTGCTGTGGTCTCAGGCCGTGCTCTTCGCCCAGTCCCCGGCGCCGCCCGTCATTGACGTTACCGTCCTCGACCAGACCAGCCAAGCCGTTCCCGGCGCTCGAATTCAGCTCAAGGTTGGCCAGCAGGTAGTGGCCTCGGCCGAGACCGATGAGAAGGGCCACGCCCGGTTCGCCCAACTCACGCCCGGCCGCTACGCCATCATGGCCACGAAAGAGGGGTTCGATCCCGCGCAAAAGGCCGGCCTCGACCTGCTGCCGGCGGGCTCCCTCTCCGTCGACCTGACCCTGCTTCCCCGGACTCAACGGGAGAGTATCGACGTGCGGGAGACGGCCGCGGCCGTGGACGTGGGCGCGTCAGCCCCCAGCCAGATATCGGGGCAATCCGCCAAGGAACTCCCCAACCGCCCGGCTACCGTGGCGGATGCCCTGCCCATGCTCCCGGGTGTGGTCCGCGAGCCGGGCGGAGGGCTCATGATTTCCGCCAGCGGAGAGCAGCGCAGTGCCATGATTGTCAACTCCGCCGACGTCACGGACCCCGCCACGGGCCAGTTCGGGTTGACCATACCAATTGACAGCGTCGAGACCTTGAACGTTTACCAGACTCCCTATCTCTCTGAATACGGAAGGTTTACGGCTGGCCTGGTGTCGGTCGAGACGCGCCGCGGCGGCGACAAGTGGAAATGGGAATTGAACGACCCTTTCCCCGACTTCCGCATTCGCAGCTACCACCTGCGCGGTCTCAAGGACGCTACCCCGAGGCTCAATTTCGAAGGGCCGATTATTCCCCACAGGCTGTACCTGTCGGAAGGATTCGAATACGAGATCCGCAAGACCGCGGTCTATACTCTGCCCTTTCCCGACAACCAGAAACTGGAGCAAGGCGTCAACTCCTTCACCCAGTTCGACTGGGTGGTCTCGGATAAGCATCTGGTGACCGCCACCGTTCACGCGGCCCCGCAGCGCCTGGGCCACGTGAACATGGATTACTTTAACCCCCAACCGACCACCCCCGATGCCAGCACCCACAGCTATACCGGGACGGTGGCCGACCGGCTCACCCTATTCGGAGGCCTGTTAGAGAGCACGTTCTCCGCCATGCGTTTCGACGTCGGGGTCTGGGGCCGAGGCGACCAGGATCTCACTATCACTCCCATGGGTAATCGCGGGAATTACTTCGCCAACAAGACCCGCGACGCGTCCCGGTACAGTGGGGGGTCGAGCTATTCCTTCGCTTCCTTCGCCGGATGGGGGACGCACAACTTGAAGGCCGGGTCCTATTTCGCGGGAAGCTCGGAGAACGGCCAACTCGACGAACGGCCCGTGGACATTCTGGGATCGATGGAGCAGCCCATCGAACGGATCGACTTCCCCCGGAGCCACACCTTCCAGATTTCGGATGTCGAATTCTCTTTTTACGGACAGGACCACTGGGTTGTTTCCCCGCGGCTGGCCCTGGATTTCGGCGCCCGCGTCGATTCGCAGGATGTGTCGGAAGCCTTCCGCGTGGCGCCGCGGGCGGGCGTCGCGTGGAGCCCGTTCGCCCACACAGGTACCCTGGTCCAGGCCGGATATGGGTTGTTCTTCGACCGCGTCCCCCTGAACGTATACTGCTTCAACAAATACCCCGACCAGGACATAACCATGTATGGCGCCGACGGCCAGGTTTCGGCCGGGCCATTTCTCTATCTGAATACCCTGGGACAAGTGAAGGTCAAGCATCCATTCGTTTATCAGAGCCCCCAGGACGGTAATTTCTCGCCCGAGAGCGCCATCTGGAGCCTGCAGGTGGAGCAACCCCTGACGCATTTTCTGAAGCTCCGCGCGGGCTATCTGCAAAACTATTCCCAAGGCCTGGTCATCCTGAATCCCGTGGCTCCTGACCCCGACACCAACACCGGCGCTTATCTCCTCTCGGGCGTGGGGCAGTCCCGCTATCGCCAACTCGAGGTCACCGCGCGCATGCGGCTCAAGGGCGAGGGGCGCCAGTTGTTCTTTTCTTATGTGCACAGCCGGGCCCGAGGCGACTTGAACGACTTCAGCAACTATTTGGGCACGTTCCCCATTCCCATCATCCGCGGCAACCAGTTCGGCAACCTGCCGGCCGATCTGCCCAATCGCCTTCTGGCTTGGGGAATGGTGCAACTTCCGCGGAAATTCCGAATCGCTCCGGTGGTGGAATATCGCAATGGATTCCCCTATTTCGCGACCGACGCCGCCCAGAACTACGCCGGAGTTCCCAACCAGCACCGGTTCCCCAACTTCTTCTCTCTGGACTCCCGCATTTCCAAGGACATCCAGGTCAATCCGAAATACGCGGTGCGACTGTCGGTGAGCAGCTTCAACCTCAGCAACCACTTCAATCCGGAGGCCTTACACTCAAACGTCGCCGACCCGGCCTTCGGCTACTTCTTTGGCCATCGCGGCCGTCGTTTCACCGCCGATTTCGACGTTCTGTTCTAGTTGTAGCGCCGGCGGTCGGTTTTTGCCGCCGGTGATTGACACCCTGCCACCACCCGCGCCAGGAAAGAGGACACGCTGCCGGAGGCTCAATGCCGGTTGGGATGGCTCGGCGCTCAGAACTGCAATGCGATCCTCCCGCTCCAGAGGTCTCCGTCCGCCCTATTCGTAGTCCCGAAAGGGGTCCTTTGTGGGACATGACGGCGTCATCGAAGCTCGCTGACCCGACGCAACCCGATTGCGTGGCACTCTGTTGCGCATGAAATTAGATCTCTACACGAAAGCCATTCTCACCGTCATCGCGCTCATGCTCGTCGTGATCGCCTGCAAAACAGTCATCGCCCCGGAAACGACCGCGAGCGCACAAGGGCCGTTTGCGGGAGTGCAGTTCACATCAGATACCGGCCAGATGTTCTTTTTCGATACCCGAACCGGTGAGGGGTGGGAATACAATTACAAAGGTGGGCGCCCTGAGGTTTGGGATAAGTGGCGCGTGACCAAATTGGGGCAACCTATTGTGGTAACGTGCCAGGGCCCAGACAACTGCCGAGGGAAGTAACCGCCACGCCGCGTTTCACGAAGGGTAAGTTTCGGGACGACCGGCGCCGTCCGCAACAGCAGACCCTGTTCCGTCCGTTCTTGTTGTCCTGTTGTTCGCTCTGGGAATAGCGGGCAAGCGGAAATCGTAGCCGACTGCTCGGTGCGACTCGGTCGCGCGCCCCGCGGCGGTTTTAAAGCCGAATACTCGTTCCGCGGGCGCTTGGTTAGAGCGCCCGCTCGGTCGGCGTGCGGCGACTCGGCATCGTGGCTACTAACGCGCGCAGAACAGCGTTTACAGACTCCGCGCTCTGGAACACTCGCGCCACGTCCGGGTCCAGCAGGACCGCCACCGATCCCGGCCGGGCACGCCCGGCAAACCGGTTCGGCTTGGCTTTTGTGTAATCGAAATGGTACTCAGGCCGAAGTCCGTCGGCTCGTTTCGCCTTGAGCTTATTCTGCGATGTGTTCCTCATAATCGTGTTGTTCCGCCCTCGTGGCGCGGCGAGCGCTGATGATGCGAATACGGCCCGTCTCCGGCTCCGCAAAACAAACCAGCAGGAGGTGCTTCGCCGCGGAATGTCCAATGACGATCTCGCGGAATTCTTCCATGGAGTGCCCCTCGTCCGGGAAAATCCGCGCCAGCGGATTGCTGAATACGGAGATCGCCTCGGCAAATCCCACGTTGTGCTTGCGGTAGTTGGATCGGGCTTTGCGCGGATCCCATTCGAACACCAACGACATCGTGTCTCTCTACAGCATAACGAAATCGAAGGGCGTCGGGAGCCGCCAAACGGTTGTCGAGATCTTCGGGAATTCCAGCAACTGCCAGAGAATGAAGGGCTGGGACGCAGGGATTCGGACCCCGATGCGCACATCCGGGGCCTGCTCCACGCCTCTCTGCCGGCTGGACACTGCCAGTCGCCGTCTCCCCGTCACGCTGTGTAGCGTTTTTCAACAGTCGATGGGCCGCTCCGCCCCAATATCGGTGCCAGTTGTCCGAAAAAAATGAACTTTTGGCCGCCGGGCGATAACCTTTGTCACGCATCCATCGTCTTCACCGTTGAAGCAACACCACGGTTGTAACGGGGCCCACTGGGCTGGAAGGAAAAAAATGCAATCTTTCTCAAGTAGCGCCCCCGCTCCTGGCACTGGCGGCGAGCCACAGGGTATCCCGCCTCTGCCTGTTCCCGGTCCGGCGGTTGTGCCGCCCAAACAGCCGGCGAAACGGCGGGTCGCCATATGGGGGATTCCCCTGGTTGTGGCCATACTCGCCGGAGGCATCGCGCTCTATCTAAATACCGATTCGGGCAAGAAGGCTATAGGCAAAGGCGGCCCCCCCGCCCTGGTCGTGCCGGTGGCATCGGTCGCGCTCGGTGAGCTTCATGCCACGGTGCGGGTGAGCGGTACGGTGGCCGCGCAGAACTACGCAGCCCTACTGGCGCCGCGCATTACGGGCAGCCGGACCGGAATGAACCGCGGCGGCACCGACAATAATTTCGGCGGCGGCCGTGGCGGTGGCGGTGGTAGTGGTGGTGGCGGCACGGGCGGCGGCGGTCCCATGAACGATTTCAGCCTGGTGCTGATGTCGCTCGCCAAGCCTGGCCTGCACGTGAAAGTCGGGGACGTGGTGGGTCAGTTCGATCCGCAGATGCAGCAGCAACGCCTGGACGACTATAAAGACACCGTGGTCCAGACACAAAACAACGTCCGCCGGATGATCGCCAACCTGGCGGCTGTTAGAGAAGGGCACGACCAGACCGTGCGCACTGCCAAGGCCAATTGGGACAAGGCCCTTCTGGACTTGCAGACGGCCCCCATCCGTTCTGCCATCGACGCCGAGAAGTACAAGCTCTCGGCGGAGCAAGCCGACGCTACCTATAAGCAACTCCTGGCCGAGTCGGACTTGGTGATCGAGCAGCAGCAGGCGCAGATCCGGGTTCAGCAACTGAATCTGGACCAGTCGGCCATCGAGCTGAAACGGGCCGAAATGAACGTCCAGAGAATGAACATCAAGACCCCCATGGATGGAATCGTGGTGATGCAGAGCATTGTGCGCAATGGCGAGTTCGGGCAGATCCAGGAAGGCGACCAGGTTTTCGCCGGCCAGCCTTTCATGCAGATTGTCGACCCCACGTCCATGGTGCTGAACGCCACCGTCAATCAGGTGGATGCCGAGAAACTTCGGCTGGGAATGAAATGCACCATCCGGTTGGATGCGTATCCCGATATGGAGATGCCCGGCACCCTCATCGGCATCGGAGCGCTTTCTAAAACCAGTACGTTCCGCGCGAGCTACGTTGGGGAGATCCCTGTGCGGCTCAAGATCGAACGGACCGATACGCGTCTCATCCCGGATCTGACGGGAAGCGCGGAAATCGTGCTGAATTCCGAGACCAACGCGCTGATGGTGCCGCGTTCGGCGGTTTTTGAGGAAAACGGCGGTTCGTTCCTGTTCCTGCAAGGCCCCGAGGGGTGGATCCGCAAGCCGGTGGAACTGGGTTTGGTGAATTTCACCACCGTGGCCATCCATTCCGGGGTGAAGAAAGGGGACGTGATCGCGCTCCAACGGCCCCTGTAGCCTCGAGACGCGTTTCCCGTCGAGCAAACACTATGGCATCCAAAGACCTGAGACCCAAGCAGCGCCTGGGGCGCTCGCACCCGACCAGGGTGAAGATCATTACCTGGATCATCGGGCTGACTGTGGGTGGCGGCGGCCTGTATGCGGCCTATCGCTATACCGGGACCACCGAGGTGGAGGTCGCGGTGGCGCGCGTGAGGCGCGCGGATTTCATCATCAGCGTGCGCACGCGCGGCACCCTCAAGAGCGCCCATTCGATCGTCCTCGCGGCCCCGCAGGTGCCGGGCCTGCGCATTGTCCACCTGATGGACAACGGAAGGCCGGTCAAGAAAGGCGACGTGGTTGTGGAATTCGACGCCGCTCAGCAGGAACAGAATGTCATTGAGCGGACCAGTTCCGTGCGCTCGGCCGACGGCGACATCGAGCAGTTGAAGGCGACCCAGATCATGAACGGCGAAGGGGATGCCATGGACAAGATGGATGCCGAATACGGAGTGGAGGGCGCCCGGCTGGACGCCAGCAAAGCCGAAGTGCTCTCGGTGGTGGATGGCGCCAAGAACCGTATTCAGGTTGGGGTTGTGGAGGGCTCGTTGCAGCGGATCAAGGCCGTGATCAACGCGCACCAGGTGGGCAATGATTCGGACCTCGCCCGCGTCAACCAGCGCAGGAACAAGGCCGTCACGGATCTGGCTCAAGCCGCGGGCTACCTGACCATGATGCAGCTTCGCGCGCCGGTCGACGGCTACGTCAACGTGCTTCCGAATTTCCGTTCCCAAGGCAACTTCGGCCGGACCACGCCGCCCTTCAAGGAAGGCGACAATGTGTGGACCGGAGCCGCCATCGCTGAGATCCCGGAGCTTTCCCAGATGTACGTGGATCTGAGCCTGGAAGAGGTGGATCGCGGCAAGCTCCAGATGGGCCAGGTCGTAAGAGTGCGCGTGGACGCCATTCCGGACAAGGAATTCGAGGCGGCGGTCGATTGGATCAGCCCCATCGCGGCGTTGGTCTACAAGGGTGGCTCCACCCCGGAGAAGACTTTCCCGGCGCGCGCCACGCTGAAGAACCTGGACGACCGTTTGCGGCCGGGCATGAGCAGCACCGCCGAGATCATTATCGAGCGGCAGCCGAATCAACTGCTCATTCCCATTCGCGCCAGCATGGACAAAGACGGCAAGCCCGCGGCCTATGTGCAGATCGGCAAGCAGTTCGTGATCCGGCCCATCCAGGTGGGCGAGCGCAACGATGAGGACACCATCGTGACGAGCGGGCTGAAGGAAGGCGAGATCGTGACCTTGGAAAGCCCGGCGGACGCGGCCAAAAGGGCCAAGAAGAAGCTGTAAACGCGCGCGGGAGCGCTCTGGTTGACGGGAATGGTTCTACATGTTTAAGAAGGTAATCTTTCGGTTATTAGGGTTGGCCATACTGGTGGGCCTGGGATATGGCGGCTACCGGTTTTTCAAACAACTGCCGGAACGGCAGGAACAGATCGCGACCGCCAAAGTGCAACGCGGAGAAGTGGTGATCCGCGCTTTCTCGCGCGGAGAAGTGCACGCCGTGAGGTCGGCCACTCTGTTAGCGCCCAACCTGTTCGGAACGGTTCAGATCACAGCGCTGGCTCCCGTGGGAGCGCTGGCTCGTGAGAAGGACCTGGTCGTCGAATACGACGATTCCGAGCGCCAGGCAGCCCTCGAAGAGGCGCGCTTGGGAGTCCAGCAAGTGGACGAGTCGATCAAGCAGGTCAAAGCCACCCAGGCCATTCAGGCGAGCCAGGATACCGTGGATCTGCTGACGGCGCGCTACACCGTCCGGCGGGCCGAGTTGAATGTGCAACAGAACCCCATCCTGGACGCCATTGACGCCAAGAAGAACATCCTGACCCTCGATGAAGCCAAGCGCGCGCTGCAACAACTGGAAGTGGACGCCAAGTCGCGGCAGGACCAGTTCACTTCGCAGCTTGCCGTCAACCAGGAGTCGCGCAACCGCAGCCTGCTGAATGTGACCCAGGAATTGAATCGCATCGCGCAGACCAAGTCTCTGGCGCCCATGACCGGATTGGTGGCGATCCGGCAGAACCGCGCCGGGAATTTCAATTTCGGCCAGCAGATGCCCGACGTCCGGGAAGGCGACACGCTCCAGCCGGGCATGCCGGTGGTGGACGTGCTCGACCTTTCCGAAGTGGAAGTATGGGCCAAAGTCGGCGAACTCGACCGCGCCAACCTGACTGAGGGCCAGGATGCGCTGTTGCAGCTCGACGCCATTCCGGACAAGCAGTTCCATGGCAAGATCAAGGCCCTCAGCGGCACCGCAACCTCAGACGTGTTCTCCGGCGATCCCTCCAAAAAGTTCGACGTGGTGTTTTCGGTGGATATGCGGCAACTGCTCGCGGGAGTGGGGATGAAGCCCGCCGAAATCGATCGCATCATGGCCACGGCGGTGGAAAACGCCAAGAAGAACCTGGGTGGGCCAATCGGCGGCTCCATCTTCACCGCCGGGCCGGCCGACCAGGGTGAAGCGCAGGCTGGAACCCCGGGAGCGGCGGACAACCAATCCGGCGGGCGCCGCGGCGGTGGTCGCGGCGGACGCGGCGGGCAAGGCGGCATGTCCCAAGGGGACCGCCAGAAGATGCAGGATCTGATCAAACAAGCTCAGAATGGCACCCCGGAACAGCGCCAGAAGTTGATCGAGCAGTTCACCCAGGCCATGGCTGCCAGCCCGGCGCCCTCGGGGCGCGGCGCTGGCGGGCGGGGCGGCGAAGGCCGCGGCGCCGGCGGCGGGCGGCAGGGCGAAGGGCGGGCAATGGGCGAAGGCCGGGCGGCGGGCGAAGGCCGTGGCTCGAGCGACGCTGGCCGCGACGCCGGCGGCCCCGCGGGCGGCAACGCTCTGGACCAGTTGGTCAGACGATACAGTGTTTCGCAATACACCGAAGAGGAACGCAACAACGCCAAACTGCCCCTTCCTCCGGAAGAGGATTCGCAGGTCCAGGTGCTGCTGCGGCCTGGGCTGCTGGCCGACGTCGAAATCCAGGTCGAGAAGATTCCCAACGCCTTGCACGTCCCCGCGCAGGCGGTTTTTCAAAAGAATGGAAAACCGACGGTGTTCGTGCAACAGAAGAACAAGAGATTCGTGCCCCGCGAAGTACAACTCGTCAAGCAGAGTGAATCCATGATGGTGCTGGCCTCCGGCGTGCAGGCTGGCGAAATCGTGGCGCTTTCCGATCCCACCGCCGACAAGTCGGGGAAGAAGGAAAAGAGCGAAAAGAAATCCCAGGCCGGCCCCATGGGCGGTATGCCAGGAGGCAAATAGGCATGACGCTTTTCTCGCACATCCTTCCCGAATTGAAGATGGGGGTGGCGAACCTCTATGCGCACAAGCTCCGCAGCCTGCTGACCATGCTCGGCATGATCTTCGGCGTGGGCGCGGTGGTCGCCATGCTCTCCATCACCGCCGGCGCGCAGAAAGAGATGATGAGCTTCATCGATCAGCTCGGCGTCAACAACATCATCGTCGAGGCGCATGAAGCGGCGGATCGCAACGAGCTCCAGACCGTCCGCGCCGTTTCTCCCGGGCTTAGTTTCCGCGATTTCCGGGCCATTTCGGAAAACGTGTCGGGCCTGGTGGCCATCACGCCGCGCAAACGGTTCAAGCCCCAGAAGCTGCTGCCCAAGACCAGCCAGGAACCACCCCAGCTCATCGGTGTGCTGCCGAATTTCGTCGAGATCAACAGTCTCAGGCTGGTGGCCGGCCGGTTCTTCTCCGACGAGGAGAATCGGGCTTCCGCCCCTGTGTGCGTGCTGGGTGAAAGCGCCAAGGTCAACCTGCTCGGTTACGACAATGCCGTCGGCAAGTACGTGAAGGTCAACGACACGTGGCTGCAGGTGATCGGTGTGCTGACGCCCCAAGCCGGCGCCGACGCGGAGGTGGAGGGCGTGCAGTCCGTGAACCGCAACAACATGGTGATTGCGCCGCTCAACACCGTGATGCGGCGGTTCGAGGACAACACCAGCTTTCTCAAGGACGAAATCGACGGCATCTACATGAAGGTGGGCCCGGGCGTCGATTCCATCGAAACCTCGAGCGTCGTGCGCGCCATTCTCGAAGCCACCCATAAGGACGCGGGCGATTTCACCGTGGTGGTGCCCGCCGGGCTGCTCGAGGAGCGCCGGCGCACGCAGTTCATCTTCAACATTGTCATGATCTGCATCGCCGGCATTTCGCTGCTCGTGGGCGGCATAGGCATCATGAACATCATGCTCGCGACGGTCCTCGAGCGGACCCGCGAAATCGGCATCCGCCGC
>Ga0182027_10013548_pt1 | contig 11354 bp, 8 predicted proteins | sample 712E1DmetaG_FD_121300 | JGI IMG/M metagenome (GOLD analysis project Ga0182027, IMG submission 121300) | Permafrost microbial communities from Stordalen Mire, Sweden - 712E1D metaG (Illumina Assembly) | ecosystem: Environmental > Terrestrial > Soil > Wetlands > Permafrost | place: Sweden...
CGGTACTTGCCGGTTTGCGGGGATGAAGTCGAAGTTAAAAAGGATGGTGTTCCCAAAGGGCCGGATGTAGGCAACCGGAACGAGGATCGCGCGCTGGCCTTCGCTGAGGCCCGTTCCCGGCGGGAGTGGGATTTCGCTCACCAACATGCCGTTTACGACTACGCGCAACGCCGATCCCAGCGCCGCCTGGAGGGCGTTATACCGGTAATGCACATGCATAGAGAGATTTTGCTTTTCGCCGTAGTGCAAATCGGGTGGAACGTGAAAGTAGATGGGGATAGGGCTGGAACCGTCCGTCTGGAGGGCATTCTGGTTCCGGCAGCTTGTCAAGGGAGTTGCCCGGCCGATCGGCAGCCATCGCGGCGCGTCGTCTGGTTGGCGGGTCGCGGGCATTGCAATATCCGGCATGCGCGCGGTATCGCCACTCAAGAGAAAGCCTTCCGCCGGGGTCGCGGCAGTGGCGCTCTTTGTGAGTGAGAGTGTACGGGCAACTGTCAGAAGCTGCTCGTCATCTTCGCCGCCGATCACTAAAACGGTTCCATTCGCGTCCGACGGATTGGTCCGGAGCGCAAGCAGCCCGCCGGCGCCTTCAGGAAGCTGCAATGAGCCGGGCAGCAGTGATGGATTGGCGGAGAAAACGATCGCATTGCCTGACGGGATTTGTCCGATGGAAACCGAAAAGCGAACCGGCTTGGTGCTGGCGAGAAGTCCCAGCCAAGATGCTACAACTCCTGCTGCATCAAGCGTCTTCTGGCTCGGCTGGGAGAGAAAGACAAAGGGAATAGTGGTTGTGCTCTGGAGGTCACTGTCGAATATCGGAAGCGGGAGCTGACTCAGATCTTTCTTCCACGGGATGCGTTCGCCATTGACCTCAAGTGTCGAACCCGCGCTGATGTAAACGAACACATGAGCCCTGGCTTGTTCCTCTCGCTGCATCACTCCACTGCCGATGAATTCGAAGGTAAGGATATTGCTCCGCACCAGTAAAGCATCGGGGATAGGGACATAGGCCGTGAGAAAGCCGTCACTCTGCGCCGAAGCCGGCTCCGGAGGAAGAGTTGCAACCGCGATGCCGTTGAGAATGATTCCAAGGGATGTGGTATTCGGGTCGAGGTTGGGATCGATGCTATAGATCAACTTCAATGTCGCGCGCCTGGGGATCATAACGTACGACAAGGTGAAACGGAGCGAGTAGTAAGAATGGGGACCCCGCATCTCAATTGGATTAATCAAGCCCATATCTTTCAAACTCAGCACCTGGGGCGAGCTGCCGTCAAAGTCTGCCGGAGATTCCGTAGCAGCTCCACCTATTGCGCCTGGAACCGGGCTGCTTACGCCAACAGGTATACGGCCAGATGCGTTCTGGGCCTGGCTGGAGGCGGCCTTGCTGCCGGAATACGAAACAGTGGCTGCCCGGGTCGCCGCGAATGCCTGGAAACAGGCTCCCAAAGCAAACACCATCAGGATTGTGGCGGCCGTTGAAGCTGGACGCTTTTCATCGGTCACCGATCTTTCCGGAATCAGGCTTCTGAGTATTTGGTAAATCCCATATAGCGAAAGCCGGAAGACGCGCCCCAGACTGACAAGCGGACGGTCGATTTCCTTGTTTTCGATGGAGCCGAGCCATGCATCTGCTCGCGAGTAGAGCGCCCTGGTCAATATTTCCTGCTCGGCGATAGTGGGAAGTAAAAACGCCAGACGGAGTTCGTCGGCGCTCATGCCCACAACCTTGGCTTGAATCTCCGCATCTCCTGTCTGTTCGGGAAAAGCCAACTTGAATGTATCGTCAATGGCAAAGCGCTCTTCCTGGAACAAGTGGATGGAAGTGCCACCGACCGACATGTCGTTGGACATGGCATCAATCCGGCGGCCGTCCGGCAGGTCGATGCGCACGGGTATTCTGGCCTCAATGCGAACCGATTCGCGCCTCTGCTTCTGTTCGTAGGCGACTGCGGCTGACACTCCGAGAATTACCATGTTGAACAAGATCCAGGCCACGTTCATGATGACGGCGCCGGGATGTTGCGGATCCGTGACATACAGCCGGTAAGGAGCCGCCAACAGGCCCAGAAAGTTAAAGAACAGTATCCACTTTGTAGGCGCCGCGATCTTCCTGTCGAATTGTGTCTGGTTCAGTATGCCGCCTTTGTCTGTGACATTGAATTTGCCCAGTTTCGGATTGATGAAGGCAAGCAAGGTCGGAGCCAGGATATAGGGCGCGAGCACGGACTCATAGACTTCATTCCAAAAAGAATGGCGGTGCCGCCCCTGAATACGGGAATTGGCTATGCTGGAAAGAATGAGGTGCGGAAGCGCGTACCCCAGAATGGCTACCCAGTACCCGGGAATGATGGTTCTTCCCAGCAGCAGGTAGACCAGCGGCGCGCCCAGAAAAACCAGCCGCGGAACCGCATACAGATAATGAGCCATGGCGTTGAAGTAACAGAGGCGCTGGGAAATCTTCATCTTCCATGCGAATAAGGGATTATCGGTTCGCAGTATCTGGACCATGCCCCTCGCCCAGCGGACGCGCTGGCCCACGTGGGCCGACAGTGTTTCGGTGGCCAGGCCGGCCGCTTGCGGAATGTTGATATACGCGGTGTTATACCCGCGCTTTTGCATGCGCAGAGAGGTGTGCGCGTCCTCGGTAACCGTTTCGACTGCTATCCCCCCCACTTCGTCGAGCGTCGAGCGGCGCAGCACGGCGCAGGAGCCGCAAAAGAAGGTCGCGTTCCAAAAATCGTTGCCGTCCTGCACGATGCCATAGAATAGTTCCCCTTCATTCGGGATGGTCTTGTACTGCAGCAGATTGCGTTCAAATGGATCCGGCGAATAAAAGTGGTGGGGCGTCTGCAACATGCCAAGAAGCGGGTCGGCAAGCATCCAGCCGAGCGTCATCTGCAGAAAGCTGCGCGTGGGGACGTGGTCGCAATCGAAGATGGCCACGTAAGGCGAGTTCATAGTCGTAAGAGCATGGTTGATGTTGCCGGCCTTTGCGTGGCTATGCTCATTGCGTACGATGTAACCAACGCCGGCCTGGCGCGCAAACTCCTGGAATTCCTTGCGTGAGCCGTCGTCCAGAATGTAGACATGCAGCTTTTCAGGCGGATAGTCGATGTTGTTGGCGGCCAGTGCCGTATAGCGAACCAGGGCCAACGGCTCGTTGTAGGTTGGAATCAGCACATCGACATGCGGCCATTGAGAAATGTCGCCCGGCAGCAGGATCGGCTTGCGCCGCAGTGGCCACGCAGTCTGCATGTAGCTCAAGAACATGATCATCACGGTGTAGGCTTCAGCCAGGATGAGAATGAGCAGAAATGTCGTGTCGAGTCCACCGCGTTTGTTGGATTCATCAGAAAAGTAGTCCACCAGCAGGTTGACGCGCCACCAGCCATAGCGAAGGGTTGCGGTCATCGAAAAAAGCATCAATACCAGTGTGATGACGCGCGAGGCGGAGAACTTGTTCACAATCAGGGCGATCAGGACGCTAAAGCCCCCCAGGACCAACTGTTTGGGCCAACTGAGATAGAGGCTGATCAACTGAAGGAGCAGGAACGCGGTCAGGCAAAACACCAGCATTCGGAACAGTCGAGTCATTGCATCGGGTCTTTCCATATAGGTATTCATGCGGCCCACACAGTGCGCGCTGGGTGCGTCATCGAGCGGCCTGCCTCACCGCCTGATGCGGCTGGACCTCTCTCAGCGGAAACACGCCATACGCCCCTTCGTTCCATTGCAAGTTTATACCTCGATTTCAGCCGCCGGCTGCAGCGAAGAAGGCACGAGGAGGCTATTCTCTCCCATTTACGCTGGACCGTCAAAAGGGGGGCCTCCTGGCCAATTTCACCTACAGGATGCATGCCGCCTCCCGTCCGTATTTCAGTTGGAAGCTAGCCGTCATAAGGGGTCACTGCCAATAGCATATCTTTGACGCTCAACGACTTAACGCCTAGCGGTCTATCCCTCGTTCGGGTTAGCCGCCGAAAGCGCGTGGACTGATCAATTGCGGCAAGGAACGAATGAAGGTGCGCGTAAAATGTTTCTCAGAACGCTTGCGGAGGATACGATGCCGGGCAAAGACGAAATCGACTTCCAGTTTCTTGTCGAGCACAGCATGGATATCATCACCCACGCCGGAATGGATCGGATTGTTAAGTACGTTACTCCTTCTATATTCCATCTTCTTGGCTGGACGCCCGAGGAAAGAATCGGCAGAATGGTCAACGATCTGATTCTTCCCGATGATCTTCCTGTTTTTGCGGATGCGTATGAGCGCCTGCTTGCGCCGGACGCTCAAACAGTCTCGATAACCCTGCGTGTGCGCAGAAAAGACGGCTCCGTGGTGTGGATAGAGGCAAACGCCAGTTTGATCCGCGACCCGGCGACGGGAGAGCCCAAAGAGGTGGTCATCGTGATGCGCGACGTCACCGAACGCAAGATGTTGGAAGAGAAGCTTGCCGCACTCGCGCTCACTGACGGGCTGACCGGGCTGGCAAATCGACGTGCATTTGACCAGGCCCTGAAGCGGGAGTGGAAGCGCGCCTTGCGAGATGGGTCGCAGCTTTCCCTGCTGATGCTCGATCTGGATCATTTCAAGCGGTTCAACGACCAGTACGGGCACCAGATGGGTGACGACTGTCTCCGCGCGGTCGCCGCCGCCGCGAATGGAGCAGTGCGCACTACCGACACCGTTGCACGCTATGGCGGAGAGGAATTTACAGTCATACTTCCTTCGACCGGAGCCACTGGTGGAGTCGCGACAGCTGAGAAAGTTCGGGCCGCCATTGAAGCGATGCGGCTCACTCACGACCCCGCTCCGCAAAGCGAAATCCGGATCACTGCAAGTATTGGCGTGGCAACCGCTTTCGTCCGGACGGGCGGAACCGTCAAGAAGCCGGAGACGCTGCTTAAGTTGGCTGACAATGCTCTTTACAAAGCAAAACATGAAGGGCGCAATCGCGTGGTATCGTCCCCACACATTGATTCCGCCGACCAGTAAGCCGGTAACTATCTCCCGCCCGGGCCCACGGCCTGCGCGTTACAGGTACAAAGACATGACTGGCGGGCTTGAACACAATGGAAATTACGCTCCGGGCAATTCTTCGCGGAGATCGCTGGTAAGTTGGATGGTTGGATTCTTCAGCAAATGAGGAGATTGCATAGCCAGGATTCCGGCAGCGCGATAACGCTCCGGACTTCCAGGATAAGGGGCTTCGCCATGAAGATCGGTTTTCTGGGATTGGGCAAGATGGGCACACCGATAGCGCGACGGTTACTGGTCGCCGGGCATGAGGTAACCGTGTGGAACCGCACCCGCGAACGGGCTGAGGCGCTGGCCGCCGACGGTGCGCGTGTAGCGGCTACCCCGGCCGAAGCCGCACAATCTTGCCATGCGCTCATGACCATGCTCTTCGACGATGCAGCACATGAGGAAGTGTTTTTTGGTCTACAGCCATTGTTGGACGTGCTTGCGCCCGGTGTACTCCACATCTCGCTCGCGACCATCAGCGTCTCGCTTTCAGAACGCCTTACGGCCGAACATGCTCGCCGCGGGCAGCTCTTTGTGGCGGCACCGGTCTTCGGGCGGCCCAACGTGGCCGCAGAGGGTAGGTTGTGGATTATGGCCGCCGGCACTGAAGACGCGCTGGCCAAGGCGCGCCCACTGCTGGAACAGCTCTCCCGGGGCATTTCGGTCGTCGGCTCAGATCCGCGCCAGGCTCATGCCGTCAAGCTGGGCGGTAACTTTCTTATCAGCGCCATGATCCAGGCGCTCAGCGAGTCCTTTGTCTTTACGGAAGCGCAAGGCATCGATCCGGAAGCGTTTCTCAGTGCCGTGAACAGCGCACTCTTCCAGTCGCCGTTCTACGCAGCCTACACCCAGGTGATGCTGCACCCGCCGGAGCAGCCTGGCGCCACCGTTGCGCTGGGAGAGAAGGATACGCGGCTGTTGCGCGAAGCCGCCGCCAGCCGCAACACGCGCCTCAGCCTGGCCGACAACCTGGCGGAGATCTTCGTTCAGGCGAGGCAGGCCGGCCTCAGCGGAGAGGATTGGGCTGTGGGTCAATACCGCATGGCCCAGCGGCGGGCCATAATATAGAGCCATGAATCTCAACGGGAAAATCGTCTTAGTAACCGGGGCCAGCGCCGGCATTGGCGCGGCTACCGCACTGGCTTTTGCTGCCGAGGGGGCGAGGCTGCTGTTGGCCGCTCGACGCACCGACAAACTGGCTGCCGTGGCCGCCGCCGCTCTCAAGTGCGGGGCCAAGGCCGTGCATACCTTCAGCCTCGATGTGCGCGATCGCACGGCTGTGAAGCAGGCCATCGACACGCTTCCCGCGGAGTGGGCCGAAATCGACGTTCTGGTCAACAACGCCGGCCTCAGCCGCGGGCTGGAAAAGCTCTACCAGGGCAATATCGACGACTGGGAAGAGATGATCGACACTAACGTGAAGGGCCTGCTCTACGTGACCCGTGCCGTGGTGCCTGGCATGATAGAGCGGGGCCGAGGCCATGTGATCAACCTAGGCTCAGTGGCTGGCGAGATGACCTACCCCAACGGGGCTGTCTACTGCGCCAGCAAGGCGGCCGAGCGGGCCATCAACGACGGCCTGCGCCAGGACGTGCTGGGAACGCCGATTCGCGTAACCAGCGTGGATCCCGGCATGGTAGAGACCGAGTTCAGCCTGGTGCGCTTTCACGGCGATGCCGAGCGCGCCGCCAAGGTCTACAAAAACATTAAGCCGCTGACCCCGGAAGATGTTGCCGAAGTGATCGTCTGGGCCGCGAACCAGCCCGACCATGTGAACATTGCGCGCGTGGTGCTGACCACGGTACATCAGGCCAACGCCCTTCTCTTTCACCGCGAGGTATAGCTGCAGACGGAGAAAAACTTCGGGCCGGCTAGCCGATTGCCTGGATCTGCCTGTCGATCTGTGTCAGCGCAGCCTCCAGAGCGGCGCGGCGGGCGGGTTGCGACGTTGCTAGCGACAAGATATTGATTCGCTGTAAATTAAGCGCCTGTTTCTGGCGTTCCCGCACGGTGCGGAGCTGTTCCGTCAGCCTTCGCTCGTCTTCGCTGATAAAGCCACTTCCGTTATCTGCCTTCGGCTGCTTTCGGGGTTTTGCCATCTGAACCTCCATGGGGATTTACTTTCATGAACCACGCGACCTATCTTCATTCTACGAGGGTTTGGCCCTATCCCGTCCCGCGAAATCGGGTCTACGCCCTCGGCAAGAGGTAGAATGGCCCATGCGCGCTTGGCAGATTTCGTCGTTTGGTGTTGATTCTTTGGAGTTTGTAGAGCGGCCCACATCCTCGCCCGGCCCCGGCGAAGTGTTGGTCGCAGTGCGTGCGATTTCTTTCAACTATCGCGATCTGTTGCTGATAAAGGGACTCTACAACCCCAAACTGAAGCTGCCACGTATTCCCTGCTCCGATGGTGCGGGCGAAGTAACGGCAGTAGGGGAAGGCGTGACCGCGTGGAAACCCGGAGACCGCGTGGCCGGCATCTTCATGCAGAACTGGCTCGACGGCGCGCTGACCCCGATGAAAGCCCGGGGCGCGCTGGGCGGTGACATCGACGGTATTCTGGCTGACTACATCGTCCTCAATGAAACCGGGTTGGTTCCGCTGCCCGAACACCTCAGCTACCAAGAAGCTGCCACGCTACCCTGCGCTGCAGTAACCGCATGGAACGCGCTGGGTGCCGGCGAATTGAAGCCCGGGGCGACGGTGTTGATTCAGGGAACTGGCGGAGTCTCGATCTTCGCCCTTCAATTTGCGCGGCTCAGGGGAGCGCGGGTAATAGGCATATCCAGCAGCAATGAGAAGCTGGAGCGTGCCCGCACGCTAGGTCTGGATGAGGGCCTGAATTATGTGGACAAGCCCGATTGGGACCGCTGGGCGCTGGAACAGACTGGCGGCGAAGGCGCAGACCTGATAGTGGATGTGGGCGGCATGGGTACGCTCCCGCGCTCGCTACGGGCCATTCGCATCGGCGGTACGGTGGCCCAGGTGGGCGTACTCTCCGGCCCGTCTGAGGCTTTGCCCATCGGCACCATCCTCCACAAGCAGGCCCGCATTCAGGGCATCTACGTGGGTTCGCGCAAGGACTTCCTGGAGATGAACAAGGCCGTCTCACTGGCCGTGCTTCGCCCGGTTGGCGAGGAGTTCCACTGGACTCAGGCGCGGGAGGCGCTGGCGCGGATGGAAGAGGGCAGCCACTTCGGCAAGCTGGTGCTGACAGTGGAGTAGCAGACCGGCTGAATTGGCCATATCCGCAACCAGATGCCGAGCACCGAGGGCGTTGAGCGTCTCTTCATGAACATGGCTGTCGCTGCTGGTAAACTGGCATTCTGCTTCCGGCAAATCCAAATACACGAGGACGCACTCCGAGATTATGGCCTCTCAACTCTCTTTCGCTGGGTTTGTATGGAAGAATCTTGGCCGGCGGCGGCTGAGGACGTTGCTTACCCTGTGCGGAATAGGAATGGCCATCGGCGCATTTGTGGTCCTGGTGGGCTTTTCCAGCGCATTCGAGCACGAATGGCTGCGCATCTATTCCAGCAGCGGCACCGACATTGCCGTCATTCAGCAGACCTTTCTGGATACCTCGGTGGATGAGTCGGCAGTTGCAAAGCTGAAGGTGCTACCCATCGTCGATCGGGCCACGCCCATGACCTACAACGTGATGGATCTCACGCAGGACGTGAATGCGCTGGCCTTCGGCTGGAAGGCAGACTCCTACGAGTTTGAATCACTGCAGATTCTCTCCGGACGGCCCTTCCACGACGGTCACGCGGAGGTAATGCTGGGCGAATTGCTGGCCGGCAACTTGAAGAAGAAGCCAGGCGACACACTGGAGATTCAGGGCTCTCCCTTCACGGTGGTTGCTGTCTACAAGGGCGGTTCCGCGCTGGAAATAGGCGCGGTCATCATACCCCTTGACCAGTTACAGCAGCTCAGCAGCCAACAGGGAAAAGTGTCAACGATCCATGTGCGGCTGCGCCCTGCTCCTGCCGGTGAGGCGCCGGAAAAGTATCTGAAGCGCGCTCAGGCACAAATTGAGGCAGTTCTTCCCGGCCTGCGCGCAGTACCGGCAGCCGAGCGCGCCGGGAACAATCAGTTTGTCCAGTTGGCGCACGCCTCCGCATGGGGCACATCGTTGATCGCCTTGCTGATCGGCATCTTGGGAATTGCCAACACCATGGCCATGTCGGTCTTCGAGCGTACGCGCGAGATCGGCATCTTGCGCGCACTGGGCTGGAAGCGGCGGCAGGTGCTGATACTCATCCAGCTTGAAGCGTCGGTGCTTGGCCTCGGCGGTGGGATTTTCGGCATCGCGATTGGATGGTGCGCCCTGCACCTGCTGGCTGCCCTGCCGCAAACCGCCAGCATCGTCTCGGCGTCCTTTCCCTGGCCGCTCCTGTTGGAAGCTCTGGCCATTGCCGTTCTTGCCGGGTTGATCGCCGGTGCGCTACCCGCATGGCGCGGCGCGCAACTTTCCCCGGTTGAGGCGCTGCGGCATGACTAGGGTCTGTTGACGAAGACTCAGCTCATCTCCTGCGAAAACCGCTCCTTTAGAACCCTCCGGAGCATCTTCCCGCTGTGATTCTGCGGCATACCATTGGCTTCGAGAATCCAGATGCGGCGTGGCGCCTTGTAGGCCGCAAGATTCTGCCGGCACCACTCCAGCAACTCACTTTCGCTCACCACGGAACCGTCGTACACTTCGACCGCTGCCACGGGAATCTCGCCCTTCTCCTTGTGGGGCAGGCCAAAGGCGGCTGCACGGGCCACAGCTGGATGAGCCTGTATTACCTCCTCCAGTTCGCGAACGTAAACCGAGTAACCGCCGGACTTGATTACATCTTTCATGCGCCCCACCAGCCGAATCAGGCCGAGGCGATTCCGCGTGGCCAGGTCGCCCGTGCGCAACCAACCGTCGCTTGTCAGCAATTCCTGACCTTCGTTCTTATCCTTCCAATAGTGCGGAGCGAGACCGCGACGGCGTATCTGGCACTCGCCCGTCTCACCGGCTCGCACAGATCGGCCGTTTTCGTCCGCCACCCGGATGCGAAACGGCGGCATAGGAAAGCAAAGGTCGCCGCTTCCGGGCAAGAACGAAAGTTCAATGCCCATCATGGCCAGGCCGCCCAGTTCCACCATGCCGTAGCCGTTCAGAAGCACCGGCGGAATCCGCCGGCCGCCCGGCAACCGGACCAGCGCGCCGAACTGCCGCAGGCGTTGCCGCACTTCCGCGGGCAAATGATCGCTGGCCGAGAGCCAGACACGCACGCTGCTGAGCCGGGCGGGGTCTGGCTTGCTATTGACCAGTTGCGCGAACATCGTGGGCACGCCGACAACGGTGGTGATGCGATTGCGCTCGATGAGTTCTAACGCTTTTGCGACGTCGAAGCGGTCGAGGAAACAGCCGCGGATGCCCGCCATCAACCCGTAGAGCGCAATGCTGACGGCCATGATGTGGGACCACGGCAGCGCGATAAGCGCGAGATCCTTCGGTCCGAGGAACAGGCTGGTCAGTACCGTTGATGCGCGCGCGCCAAGCAAAGCATTGCTCGACAGGGCTGCCCCTTTGGGAAAACCGCTGGTTCCGGAGGTATGAAATACCGCAACTGTTGCGGCCGGATCGATGGCAGCCGGCGGAAACGGATCCCCGGTGTCGCAAAGGCGCACAAATCCATCCAGCGTCTCCGTCTCATCGTCGGCCTGTATCCATGTGCGCACATGCAACGCCTGGCGGCTTGCGATGTTGCGCTCAAAAACCGCCTTGTCGGTAACCAGAACCTCCGTGCCGCTATCGGCGAGAATGCGGCGCACTTCGGCGAGTGAGAGGAGCGGATTCAGCGGAACTGCGATTCCTCCAGCGCGGATGATTGCCAGGAACCAATGAAAACAGTTCCGGTCGTTGGTGCGATAAATAGCAACTGGCTGGCCGGGACGGAGCACAATCGATCGACGTAGAAAGGCATCCATGCGGCAAATGTCGGAGTGTAGATTAGAGAGATAATAATAGCCGTCTTCTCCGACGGAGACTACGCAATCTCCTTTTCGCCGCACCAGATCATCGACAAGATTGGCTGGTGTTACGCTGCGGTCGCGCGCGAGTTGAAAGCGGCGGAAGATGTTCATTGAGTAGTGATCCGCTTGCGGCCCCAGTCGCTGGCAATGCAGTAGTGAAAGAGGCGATCAAGGTAATCCAGCACCGGCGGCGGGCACACTCCGGCGGGCTCTAGCAGCCGCTCGGCGTTGCTGGTGTCGAACTGCATGCGCATGGTGAAGTAGTCCCGGTAGGCGCGGCCGTCGCGCAGCACGCGGCGCTTGCGTCCCCACA
>Ga0182027_10013549_pt1 | contig 11353 bp, 7 predicted proteins | sample 712E1DmetaG_FD_121300 | JGI IMG/M metagenome (GOLD analysis project Ga0182027, IMG submission 121300) | Permafrost microbial communities from Stordalen Mire, Sweden - 712E1D metaG (Illumina Assembly) | ecosystem: Environmental > Terrestrial > Soil > Wetlands > Permafrost | place: Sweden...
AGCCCGGCCGGCGTGTGGCAAGCTCGGACCGTGCGCCGGGTCGCAATGCGGCCCGGAACGGGCGGAGCTAATGTGAGAAAACCTGCCCGCTACGCGGGCAATGATTGCGGCCCGTTACACCGAATGACGGATTCAAGCTCAAGGTTGCCATCTGACTCGGTAAAGTGGACGCAAATCCTCGTGGCGGCGAGCAGGCGAAGGGAGCTCGACGCCTGAAGTCGCCGAAGCCCGTTACCGCACCGCTGCAGTGCCGCCCGAACGGCCATTGTGCCCGGTCCTGAACTCGGTCCCGGCTTGCCGCAATGCGCTCAGCTTGACGCCCAGCCTCTCGAAGCCACTTGAACCATGTCGCGCACTCACCCGTCGCACTCGGTCGAGACAGGTTGCTCCACCGGCGGCGGTGCCTAGCTCGAAATGGAAGCAGTCGGCGCCGATCGGCGGCAAAATGGCCTGAGAACTCCCGTTATCTTGCATTTGGAGACCCGAGGACATGACGGAGAAGCCCAAGGGACTCTGAGACGGAACCCTCGGCTCGCCCATGGGTTTGCCGGACGGATACGGCTCGCCAGGAATCCTGCGAGAGGGCTTCCGCCGACGATACTCGACTTTGGTGATGCCGAGGCAGCTCGCATTCGCGCGGCATTAGAGACTTGGGTCAGCTATGGCGTAAACGCCGACCGTCACTGGCTCGAACCGCTCCTGGCAGCCATTGTCACCACCGGAACCAGCATGGCACCATCAGGGAACGGTGAGGATTCTCAGAGATTGATCTAGCGTGTGCGTAACAGCCTCTGGATCTGACAGGCGGATTGAAAGCATAAACTTCGCGAGGCTGGCCGGCAGGCAGGCACTGAATTTCAAATCCTCGATCGCCTTCGCAACCTCAACGCAGGATCCGCCCCGCGGTGGATCCTGTCTCACCGCTGCGCGGATAGACTCCATCTCCCCCGCTTTGCTCCCACCTCCAATCCTGATCGCGAGGTTGTCTGCCAAGGCGTCCACGCCAGACAGGCCTCGCATCGCATCTGACAGAGCTGCGTTTGCGCGCAGACCGGCGAAGGTCCACCAATAGGTGCGCCCCTCTGACTGCGATGTCAGAGCGGTTGTCGCACCCTCAGACAAGAAGGCAAACTCTTCGCGCGCATTCGACATTTCCTCCGCAGCTCGGCGGGAGTAGTTGGCGGAATGCGCTTCGGAAATGAGGACCGCCTTGATCGCCTGGCAGTGACGGAATGACAGAGGCTGCCCTGGTCCGAGCCACCTTGATCTGCCGACCTGTTCCGTCGGCTCAACGTAAGCAACCCTCTTCACCCAGTCAATACTCGTAGCAACCCAGCTTCTGCCAGCCAGCGACAGCACTGGCTGGTCACCCGTTCTAATCAGGAATGACGACTCGTGAACTTCTCCTAGATCCGTCCGGCCATGCCTCACGGTGAAAAGGGAGGGCTCTGGAAAACGGAGAGAAGCTCCATGAAGTTCCTGCGGCCGAACGCGACTTCGCCCTCTTTTCCAAACCAGAGCACTCCTTCATCGTCGTTCAACAGACCCCCGCTCAGCATATGTGTGACGATGGACGCTGTCTCTTCGTCGCTCATCCTGGCGAACGCCGGCATTCGGCCAATCCATTCGCGCCACGTTCTCCTGCCAATGCCGCCCTGCTGGAGCGCCAACGCCATTAGCTGCTGCGCAAGAATGTGGAATGGCGCCGGCGGAGACTCTATCGGTTCGACATACCCGCTGCTCCACAATTCGATGAGCCCCGCGGCGCGGACGAGCGCAGAGCGGGAGGTTGTGAGGAACAGACAGTTCCGAAGGGCACCGGTGCGTCGTCCTGTTCTACCCATCCGCTGAAGGAAGGAAGAAACAGTTGTTGGCGCATCGATCTGAATGACGCGATCCAGGTCGCCTACGTCGATTCCAAGCTCAAGGGTACTGGTAGCGACGATCACGCAGTCAGACCCTTCAGTGAAAGCCTGCTCGGCCCTCTTTCGTTCCTCGGCGCTCAGGGAGCTGTGTGAAACGTAGGTCTGGACACCGCCAGCCCGTAGTCTCGCCGCCAGTTGCTCCGCCCTGGAACGACTGTCGATGAACACGAGCCGTTTCTCGCCGCGATGCAATCGCGAGATCACGATAGCTGCGTTATCCAGGTTGCCGACGAAATCGAGTTCAACCTCCGCCTTGGCGCTGGCACTATCTTCTGGAGCAATTACCACGCGCTCACCCTCGCAATGTCCTGCGAGCCAATCCAGCAGACCGGCCGGATTGCCGACGGTCGCGGAAAGGCCAATGCGCTGGATCTCCCGTCCCGCGATTTTCGTCAATCTCTCCAGCAGAGCCAGCAGGTGCCACCCACGGTCATCGCCCGCAAAGGAGTGAATCTCGTCGACGATGACCACGCGGAGATCTCTGAAGAGGGCTTCTTCGTCGGTCCGTCTCGACACCAGCATCACTTCAAGAGACTCTGGAGTAGTCAGCAGACAATCGGGCGCCTCCCTCAGAACCGACCGCTTTTCTGCATCCCTGATGTCTCCGTGCCAAATCCCGGACCGACGCCCGACTAGGTTGCAGTATCCGCCCAGCCGGACATCGAGGTTGTTCAAGAGCGCCTTGATTGGGCAGAGATATAGGACGCTGAGTCCGGTCCAATTCTCCGACAGCATCCGGGATAGGACGGGAAAGAACGCTGCCTCCGTTTTTCCCCCGGCGGTGGGCGCAAGCAAAATAGCGTGCCGGCCCGCGAGGATGTGGACGATGCTCTCTTGCTGAAGAGGGCGCAATTCGCGCCAACCGAGGGAGTTGACGATGTGGTGCTGAAGCGCGGGGTGCAGGTGATCGAAGACCGTCACAGCTTCAGTTCAATGTCATCCACGCTGGCGGCGGCTGTGACATTCCTCTCAATTTCGGTGAGTTCTGCCTGGCTGATCGTGAGCGTGTAGTGCTGGCGGGGGTCGAAGTCCGGATGCTGGTCGATCCGGTCAAGAACGTCCGACACCAACTTCTTCAGGAAAACCCGAGGTGCAATCCCAACGCGCCCACCTAGATTGCCCGTGACCGCCTGCGCGAGATCCCGGACATAAGCATCGTCAGCCATCATCCGAACCACGTCAGCGCGGTTGCAGCCTTCGGCGAAAATGTCCCGGACTTTTCTACCAACCTCCACCAGCGAGTCGAGATCGAACCCTCGCAGTCTCACTTGAACGGCACGTTGATTGTCGAACCGCGAGTCAGCGCCGAAATCGACCTGGAGACGCTGTGCAAGTGGGGGCAGGCGGTGTACACCCTGCGGACCGTCAAAAAACGCCGGTGTGCCAGTAATCAAAACATAGAGTCCGGGAAACTGGCCAGAGTAAACCTCGTCGATCAGTTGCCGGAGTGCATTCAGTCCCTTATCTCGAACATCGCTCCGCACGCGCTGAAGTGTCTCTACTTCGTCCAGGACGATGACCAAGCCGGCATGGCCAGAGTCCCGCAAGACAACGAGAAGTCCTTGCAGAAAGCTGAGGGCGCCGTAGTGGTCGATGTCCTCCTTGATGCCCGCATACCTCTTTGTGGAAGCGGCGACATTTGGTTGGGCCATCAGCCATGCGACGATCCCCTCGGCAGTGGCGGAGTCGCCCTGAGACAATGCCTTCCGATAGCCACGCAGTGCTATAGAGAAGAACGGCGCGGTCCGGGCGATTGCGGCCAGCCGTTGTTCCATGAGTTCGTTTGTCCGCTCCAGTAACTTCGTTGAGTCCGCGGGATCGAGATCACCGACAGCAAGGACATCCTCCTCTAAGGTGTAGAACCAACCGTCAATCACGGTTCGGAACGCGCCAGAATCGGAATCCGCAGTTGCCAGCCGCTCCATGAGCCGCCGGTACACGGTTTCCAACCGATGCAACGGTGTCTCGGTCTCCGAGATCTGAACCTCCGCCGTAGCGAACGACAGGCGTTTGGCGCGTTCCTGGAGCCACCTCGCGAAGAAGGTCTTGCCGCTCCCGTACTCTCCACGGATCGCCTTGAAGACTCCTCCGCCCGTTCGCGCCCCCTCCAACTCCTGATCGATTGCCTCCTGGAACCTGTCCATGCCAACCGCAAACGTGTCCAAACCTCGCTGCGGCACAGTCCCACGGCGAAGCGCGTCAATAATCTCCCGGCGCCTCTGTGGGCTAACCATTGGTGGGCTCCCCCTGGCTCAACTCAAACTGGACTTCCAGCAATTGCCTGTTCAAGACAACTGAGCCCGAGGCGTCATCGACGGAGAGCACGGGATAGCCCTCCACGTTGAGAACCCGCCGCAAGGCCGCAACCAGGCCCGGCATTCGGAGCTCCGGCTCGTCGAGCTTCTGAGCGAGCGCCTGCCTCAAAACAGTGCCGCCTCGTTCGTCCAAGGCGGCGAGGACTCCACGTATCGTGTCGATTGCGGGGGCGGCCCGTCCGGCTTTTTTCAGCTGACGGACAAAGACCGGGGAGTTCAGGAGTTGCTCGATCCATGTCCCCGGTGAGGGCGCGGCGAACGGCAGCTCCGCCTGACCGCGCTCCGAGTATCTCAGCCTGGGCTGAGCAGCGGCAGGAGGTACTGGCACGATGTGTGGGGCTGGGCGCTCGATTGCACCGACAATCCACCAAGCAGGATCGTAGGGCGCAACGACTTCAAATCCCTCAGGCACGAGCGCCGGCCAACTCAGAAGCGCGAGCGGAATCACGCACTCCTGCGGAGACACGCCGCCGTGATATCCATTCCGTTTGCTCCCATATCGGATCATTTCCGACCACGGCGCGATCACAGCGCCCCCGGGTGGAAGCACCACCCTCGCGCCCTTGATCCGTACCTCTCCGTCCGCAACGTCCACATCATCAACCCGATATCGCTCGCCGGGAAGGGCAGACCGGAAGGTCGTCCGGCGGTCAAGCACATGACCATGATCGCTGGTCAGGACGACCAAGCGTCCGGATTCCATTGCCGCCGCTAGCAAATAACTCAGCACCGGAATGTGCCGCAGCGTCCACGGCACCGCGACCTGCTCCCCCTTGAGGAGATGGTCATCTACGGCATTCACAATAGCCGCAACCACTCGACGTTTCGATGATGCGATTTCCCGGCGCAGATCTGCAGCCAGTGCGGAACCACCGGCATCTGTCAGATCGGACTTCTGGAAGAGCAACGGCGGCGCGCCGGACTTCGGAACCTGCAGCAGATCAGTCTGACTGGCAAACCCTTGTTTCTCGTCATCTCCGGTGCCGGCCATCAACTTGCCACACAGAAGGCTGCGGCGACAGACCTCGGTCACAGACGGCAACGCCGCGATGGCTGGTTTCAGCGGCGGGTCGCCCTTCTTCGTGACCTCCACCCAGCCGGTGGATCGAATGTCCTCCATCAATTCGCGGTAAACCGCGTAACTCATACCGTCGACGACCACGAGGAGCAAAGGAGCGGACTGGGCGGCTGGAGCTACTATCGTTCTCAGAACGTCCTCGATCAGCACAGTCGACCTAGTTCGCGAACCGGCCTCCATCCAGGAGGCGAATAGATCCGCGAAATGGCGGTTCTGTCCCTGCCTCCGCTCAGCGACAACTTCGCAGAGCTGATTGTAGGCGGACGAGACCGCCTCGACAGGATCGCCGTAGTAGAGTGACTGCCTGGCCCAGTCTACGAATCCGCCATCGCGGGCGTAGGCAAGCGCTGCGTCCTCGAGGCTCTGCAATCCTGGATCTGCGCCGGGGCGCCCACCTGTACTCAGCCATTGGACGATTCTCACCGCCATCTCCACCTGGGACGCTCGCGCGGGAAACCGCTCGGACCACCGATGTTTCTGAACCGACTCCGCAGCCGCCAGGAGATCGTTAGGAACTCCTTCCGATTTGGACGAGAGCGCCGCGGCGAGCGTGCGCCCAAACTGATCCATCCTGAGTTCGAATCCGAGTCTGGAATAGTCGCTCAGCCAGGCGAAACTGTCCACGTGGGCTTCCCGGAGTACTTGGTCCGACCGGTCGGCTACCGCCATTACCTGGTGATCATCGCCCTGCGACACGAGCCGGTCGTAGAGTGCCGTTGCCGCGTCTGCCCATGAGCGCGCGACGTCGGGGGGAATTGGCCGTCTGCCCGCGTACCGCTCCAACCGGGCCGCCGCTGACTGCAGCTCTGGGAACGACGTGTCGGCAAAAACAGTCCCGAACGCTAAGCCGACCGGAAAGGCATCGGCGCCTAGTCCCGCATCAACGCAATCCAACACAGCACCGGCCATTCTACCGGCGGAACCCTCGATCCATTCTCGGACCGCGCTGCGCATATCCGGTGAGAGCGCGGTGATCCGGCTCAGGTTGCTCGCGTCAAGCGACCACTGAAGCAAGTCCTGCGCATCCGGCCGCGCAGTTCCGAATCCGAGGCTCTTCCGTAGGATTAGGCCCCACACTGTTTCGGCGTCCAGCACCCCGGTCGGAACGGGGTCAACGCCATCCAGCGGCAACACATCCATCACGAAATCGGCCAGCCATGGCCGGCGAAGCAGACTCGGATCAATCTCCCGCGCCTGGAATACGTCTTTCAGAATGGTCCACCCTTCAACGGAATGGAGCCGCCGCCTCGCAAACCGCACGACGACATCCTGTCCGAGATCGCCCTCCTCCAAGTTGGTCACGACAACGACTGGCGTGGACGTTGCCCCTGCATCCAGGAGGACCTCGCGGATCTGCAACTCGGACGCGCAGTAAACAACCTTGAACTCGCGGTCACTCACGCTGATCTGGGCGTTCCCTTTCCAGCCATTCACAGTCCGTATTCCGATGACGCGCGCCTCCGGCAAGCGGCGAACGATGTTCGCTACCTGGGCGCGAATTTGAGAAAGAGAAGCCATTGGGTCTATCCGTTATGGGCGGCGTCGACCCTCAGGGAGACCCGCACCCCGAACAGTGTCATCTGGCGCGATGCCAAGTCAATGACGCAGTTCTCATCCGCGTGGATGAGGGTATGGAGTGTCGGGCTGACCACAATCATGTTCGACCGCTCATCGGCGCCACCCTTGGACAGCGGTCGGATGTGATGCACTTCCAGCGCTTCCCGGACCTTTTCGGCAGGCAAGTTCTCCGGGACAGAATCGCCGCGCACCTGGCTCGTCCCATACAGGCGCGTCAACTCTTCGATCAGTTGTCGATTTCTCTTGAGGCCTTCGGTGTTGCTCCCGTAAAACGCGGCTACTTCCGCTTCATCGCTTTCGAGGTGAGAGAACTTGTTCGGCTTTGCCGGCGAACCGTCGCCTCCGAGTTGTGCGACGCCACCGGGCCTTGGCGGCTCCTGGGTGACAGTCTTACCTGGAGGAGTTCTTCCTTCTGGCTGCGTCTTCGGCACGTCGGCCAGGAGCTTCACCGCACGGCTCTGCGCCTCGGTGAGGGCTGGGCCGAGTGCCACCGCAAGTTCATCTGCCCGGAACGCTTGCCGCAAGTCGGTCCAAGTGGCCTGTGCTGCCTGCTTTCGGCCATCAGCCAACCGGAGTACCGCTTCCAGCAACTCCCAGTTCACTCGGGAGAGCGATTCAAGCACGTCTCCAGCCTTCTTGAAGCTCGTGCCCATTGCCTGCTCCGAGGAGGCCACTTCTCCCCTCGCCAGGGCGTTCAGGAATGCATCTCCCTCGCTTTGGGCCAGAGCATCCACAAGCGCCTTCACCGCCTGCGCCGTCCTGGTCCGGGCAGGCGTGGTGCCGGCATCAGCCAACTGCGGTGCAACCTGTCCTAGCCGAACCAAGAGTTGCCCGCAGGTATCCTTCCTCGCGGCGATCTCGGCCTGAATATCACCGATGAGTTTCGACACGTTGGAGGCGTTGAGCAGCGGTGAGGCGGTGACCCCGAATACCGCGGCCGCGCGCTCCCGAACGTTATCCCACGTCGATTGTGAAGGTAGCTTTTGCTCGCGGAGTTCCAGTTCATCCGGCACGTTCTCCAGGCTGGGCTGTGTGGGCCCACCATGCAGGAAGAAGCTCCGGTTGGTTTGCAGGGCGAAAACCAGGATGATGAGATTTTGAACCTCCCGAGGCAATCCGAACGCCTGCGGTTCATCGATCCACCTTCGCATCTTGCCGACCGTCATCGCGCCGCCATGTTCCGCCTGTTTCCGGAGAAAATGGGTTCTCCAGTGATGGCCCAGCAGAAAATGGGTCTCGTGCATCTCCCCAAGTTTCAGCGGATTCGCGACCTGCCGCAGCTCCCTTCGTTTCGGCTGATCAACGGCGATCCGCCCATCGGGTGTCTGCGTGGCACGCTCCAGTTCGGCGAGGACCCGCTTCAATGTCGCAGGCCCGAGGTTCGTCTCATCCTCAAATGCGGGATGCGCAGGGAACTGGTGTCTCAAAGCCTGCCCCAGCAGGTGCTGGAAGGCCTGCTGAAGATTCGCGCCCACCGGGAGCTGAAGATCAAAGGCCGGGTCGAGCGTTTGGAAATGCTCCGACACACTCAGTTCGGGAGCGGTGTCGAGCGAGCCTTGGATCGGATTTGACGCCTGGTATGCGCCTTCCAGGTATTGAATCAGCCTTTGGCGAAGCTGGCTCCGCTGGTTTTCAAGCAACGTCTTCGCCGCCTGCCGATCCACCGGTGCCAGATGAGTCACGTAACTTGTGAAGCGCTCCCCAGTGAGAATATGGTCAAGGACAACCAGTGTGCCCAGATCCTTCTGCGCCTGTCGGCTAAGAAATGAAGGAATCCACAACAGAGTGCGGCTCGGAGGCTTCTGCTTTGCTCGATATGTCTCGATCTTCGAGATGTCGTCCTTCGGGCCATGACCCTCGTCGAACGGGTAGTCGATGATCACTTTCCAGTCGTCGGTGCCAGCCTCCAGGGATTCATCCGTCAACTCGCGGACATTCGCTACCAGGACTTCGCACGAGCGCTTCGTTGCCCGCCACTTGAAGTCATACCGGATGAAAAGCTGATCTTCCTGTGGAATCCCGAGCTGGCCGAACAGGAGTTCCTTGATCTTCAGAATCCGGTTGCCCGGGTTGTCCACCGTCCTGGCCTGCTCCAGAATACTCTCTGTGTCCACGCCGGTCAGTTGCACGGAGATGGTGGGATTCATTGGCTCGTCGCCAATCTTGATCTGCCCGATTTCCGCTGCCCACCTCCGGCATTTGCCGAGGACCACGTTTCCTTCGCGGCCCGGAATCGGCGACTTGATTGTGCCGTGGTTCAGGGCGGCAAGGCGGCTGGCGGTCAACCCCCGTAACGCCTCCACATTCGGAGCCAACGCGGAGAGCAGCAGCGTCTTCGCCAACCTGTCATCGTTCCGAAGCGCGGCCACCCGCGCATCGTCAGCGGGTAGCAATGCCGCGTGCTCGAAAGTCAGACCGTGGTCGCGTTCCAGGATCGGCCGCAGCTTCTGCTGATAGAGTTTCTTGGCGTTGTCGAAGTGGACCCGCATCACGTCGGAGAACGGTTCATCCCCTTCCGCAACGGCGTCGAATAGATCGCCCACTGGCACGATGTCACCGAGTTTGAGCCGGTCCTTCTGTTCCACCAGCACCTGAAGCATGATCTTCAGTGCCGTCCGTTCGCGCTGCAGCACCGACGAAACGTCCACCAAGGTCTCCACCAGAGCCGGGCTGAACGGGTAGACCTTGCGGAACGCGGCCGGATCGGAATCACTCGTCAGCAGCACATCCATCACTTCTTTTTGGATCTGCTGCGTTTGACGGAAGGCATCGTCCATCTGCTGCCGGGCGGCTTCGGACTTGGGTTTGAGGATTCGTCTCTCGGCGATGGCCGGCAAGTTCCGGTCTTCCAGTTTGATGGTGGTGAACCGAGCTTCCCAATGCTTGAGTGTGTCGCTGAAACTGACGATGCCCGCGCCGGTCAGATTCTCGCCCACCAACTCACGCAGGTCCCGCTGCCGCGCCACGAAGCTGAGAATCGGCGTAGGGCGGTCCGCTGTCTGCGATTCCACAAGCTTGATGAGCTTCTGCCCTTCGCGGGTCACGAACTCGACGTTTGCTGCGTGGCTGGCGAGCCACAAGATCAACTCGTCCAGAAAGAGAATCAGCCCGTCATACCCGAGCGACTTGGCGTGCTTGCTGATGATCGACAGGCCGGTGTCGAGATCGACGAACTCCGACTCCCCTGTCCTGGCGTACGTGAAGAACTTCTCGACAAGATCACCCACCAGACGAATCCGGTCCTCGGCCTTTGGCGGCGCGGAGATCGCTGATTCAAAGGACGCGGCGTCCCATCCTTCACCGATCTCGCCCCACCCGGAACTATTTGTTTCGGAACCCCGGTTGAGTGCGGTGAAGAATCGCTCATCACCCATCTCGGTCCGCAGCTTCTCGGCGTCCCGAAACATCGACTCGGCCAGAAACACCCCAGGAACCTTCGAGCCGGGGTGCAGCCGCTGGACCTGGTTCACGTACTCGCCCAGGATGTGCGATTCCATGTTCTTGGCGCTGAGCATGTAGTACGTGATCAAAAGGAACTTCTTGCCCTGAATCCACGCGTTGTGCCGATCAACGACGGGCGCCAGTTCCGCAACGGACCGAACAGCCGGGTTGTGCTGCAACAAGAGATAGAGCGCCGCCATGAAGTGGCTCTTGCCGCTGCCGAAACTGCCGTGCAGATAGGCGGCCTTGCTGGTGCGTCCCTCAATGCCGGCGCGGATCATGCCCAAGGCATCGTCGAAGCACCGCACCAGTTGCGGCGTGACGACGTACGTGTTCAGCGTCTCTTCGGGCTTCGTCACGCCCTCGGTCAACCGGAGGACGAAATCGCCGCGCCGAACTTGATCCGGCAATTCGATGAGGTCTTTGATGTAGGTCGCCATGAATCTCCTGTCGCAACGCTCCTCGCCGAAACGTTACGTATTCCTCTTCTTCCCCCCGCGCGTTCTCGACTGCACCGGAGGAATCCACTGCCGGATCTGGTCCACGGTCATCTCCATAGCGCGGGCTTCGTCCTCGACAAACTGTTGAAAGAAATCGCCCATTCGCTCGTGAAATTCGGGGTGGATGTCGTTATGCCACTGCTTGAGCCACGGGATGAGTTCGAGAATCCCCGTGAGCAGCGGGACGCGGCGGTTAGGCATCCAGCCTTCATAGTTCTTCACCCGCTCGTAGTAGGCGGCGATGGCTTGAGCCTGCTGAAGGTGGTCCCATCCCGCCCACCCTATTATCGGAGTGGAATCCACGTCGCGTTCGCAGAACGGAAAGCTAATGAAGCGCTCTTTGGGGACATCGAGCTTTCCCCGCATTGACCACCAAGATTGCTTTTGGAAATCCGATTCGTCAGAAGAATCTGTGGGTGAGTTCCGGCTCGGGCAGCTTGCCAAGTGAGTGATATAGGGCGAGTTCGGTGACTCGGAACGTTCGGAACCCGTAGGATCTTCTCATAGTGACTTTAG
>Ga0182027_10013550_pt1 | contig 11353 bp, 6 predicted proteins | sample 712E1DmetaG_FD_121300 | JGI IMG/M metagenome (GOLD analysis project Ga0182027, IMG submission 121300) | Permafrost microbial communities from Stordalen Mire, Sweden - 712E1D metaG (Illumina Assembly) | ecosystem: Environmental > Terrestrial > Soil > Wetlands > Permafrost | place: Sweden...
CTCTGGGGCGCAGTCTTTCTCCTCACCGGCCTCTTTGAAGAGGGCAGCTTCCGCTGCTACCTGCAATACACCCTCACCCGCGGCATCAACTTCTGGTGGGCGCTGGGGGTAATCGCCGTCATTTGCGGGGATTCGCTGTTGAGAGCCAAAGGCAATGGCGTCTGGGGCGTCTATGGAATTGCCCTGCTGGGTCTGCCTCCCTGTCTGTTACTGCATATGAAAAAAGCCGAAAATTCCGGCTTCTGGCAGGCGGCGTGGGTCACATCCACCCTTTTCGGCTTCATCCATACGGGCAACAACGGAGAGAACTGGATCGGCATCTTCGCCGCGGCATTCATTGGCTTTGTCTTCTGCGTCAGCGTGCGGGTGACCGGCTCGGCCTGGTGGGCCATTGGCTGCCACGCGGCCTGGGACTGGGCGGAGACCTATTTCTACGGTACGGCCGACAGCGGGCTAGTGGCTTCGGGCCACTACTTGACTACCACCACCAACGCGTCGGCCAGCGTACTCTGGAGCGGCGGCACGGACGGCCCCGAGGGCAGCTTACTGGTGATTCCCATCATCCTGCTCCTTCTGCTGGTGGTTCTTGTCCTCTACGGCCGCAGGAAACCGGCGGCGCAGGCCCCTATGGCGAGTTAGGATATTGCCAGCTACAAAGTCCTTGATCACGATGGATCAATCTGCCAAGCCTAACTATCGTTTCGGCCCGTTTCGCTATGACTCCGGGCAGCGGCTCCTTTTTCGAGAGGGCGAGATGGTGCCGCTGGCTCCCAAAGTGGGGGAGACCCTGCGCGTGCTGCTGGAACGCCATGGAACGGTTGTGGAAAAGGCCGAGTTGATGCGGGAGGTCTGGCCGGATACGACCGTGGAAGAGATCGGATTGGCGCGGAACATCTCGCAACTGCGCAAGGCTCTGGGCGATGAAGGCGATGCCGGCACATACATCGAAACGCTACCCAAGCGGGGCTACCGGTTTGTCGTTGAGGTAGTGTCGGACGGGCCAGAGAACGGCAACCGGGCGAACAGGAAGGGCTTCCCTATCTTGATCAGGCGCCTGTTGCTGGCTGCCGGGGCGCTGTGCGTAATATTGGGTTTAATTTATTGGCAGTTCTATCGGCCGTCACGCTACCTTTCTCCCGGAGAACACATTGCCAGCATCGCCGTGGTGCCCTTCGAGTGCCTGAGCCCGGAGTTGGACTGCGGCGCTTTCCCTCACGGCTTGACGGACCTGCTGGTGGCGCATCTGTCGAAACTCGAGAACGTCCACGTGCTTTCGCCGTCTACGGTTCACAGCTACCAGCGCGCAAGGCTGTCCATGGCCTTCATGGCTCGCATCCTGGGGCTGGACGTGGTGCTGGAAGGCACGATTCAGCGGGCCGGGGATCGGGTCAGAGTCACGGCGCGACTTGTGGATGTGCATAGCGCCAAGCTGGTCTGGTCAGAGAGCTACGAATACCCCGTCGAGCATCTAGCGGATGCCCAGGACCGGGCTGCCCGCGAGATTGCCACCCAGGTTGGCGCTCATCTAATGCTTCATGGACAGTTTTTGCCGGCAAAGCCATAATTACGCTCAAATGAAACTTTCTGAAGAGTTTCTTCAATAATTCATCAGATATTCAGAAGCTCACATACGGACCCATCGGCGCGATATTGGAGCGAGTGGACAAACTCCGCGGAAGGAGAGATTCAAATGAAGCTAACAATTACGTTTTGGAAGAAAGCCATGAGAATAAGCCTATTATTCATCCTTCTGTCGTGCTGCTTGACCTACACCGGATGGACCGGCCCCCAGCCCGAGGTGCATCGACAGACCCTCCAGGTACCCACCGAGATTCAGGGTTATCCCTGCGACAAAGGGTATGCCTGGTTCTTTGCCGACGGCCGATTGAACCGCTGCATGATCACGCGGGAGATTCCGTTTGGCGAAGTGCGCATCCCGGCCGGATCGTACATCGGATTGCGTCCGGACGGCACTCCGGAGATCGTTCAGATGAGCCACAACGCGCCGATTCTGAACATGACTTGCATGGGCGGAAGCTTGCTGGGCCCCGGCGAGGGCGCAATGGTGGCCTTTTATCCCAACGGCAAGCTCAAACAGTGTTACCTGGCGGGCGACCAGGCGGTGCAAGGAGTTCCCTGCATGAGCGGAGGGTTTTTTGCCGATGGCCGAGGTGGCGGGGCCATGTTTTATGAGAATGGAAAGCTGCAATCCTGCAAGCTGACCAAAGACTTCGGCACATGGCGGAAGAGCGACCGTTTTCATCAGGCTCCATGACTTCAGGACTCCGTGAGCCGTCCGGGCCACGGAGTTATTCTGTAATAGCCGATGCCAGAAACCGACTCAGTGGACCAATCGCCTGCAACTCCGGGTGAATCCCGCCCCCACAGCCGCAAACGCCTTTGGTTGCGAATTCTAGCGTGGATCGCGGGCGGAGTGCTGGCGTTGCTGCTCGTTGCTGCAGCGGTGATTGTGCTGTGGCTTCGTGTTGCTGAGAAGGCCGCTTTGCCGGTGCTAGACGGCTACGTACGGGTAGACGGGCTCTCCGCGCCGGTTACTATCAGGCGCGACGCCCATGGCGTGCCCCACATAGAAGCAGCCACCCAGGATGATCTCTTCATGGCCCAGGGCTATGTAACCGCCCAGGACCGGCTGTGGCAGATGGACGCCTTCCGGCGCAACGCAAACGGCGAACTGGCGGAGATTCTCGGCTCCTCGCTCCTCAGGCACGACAAGATGCAGCGGGTTTTGCAGTTCAGGAATACAGCCCAGCGCATCTATGCCAACCTGCCCACGGCTGACCGGGTGCGCCTTGACGACTACGCACGTGGCGTCAACCTCTTCATTGCCCAGCATCCAAATTCTCTTCCGGCGGAGTTCCGGCTGCTCCTCTATCGACCCCGGCCATGGACCGGTATGGATTCAGTTTCGATCGGCCTCATGATGGTCCAGATGCTGGATACTCACTGGGATGTAAAACTCTCGCGGGAGCGGATTTCCGCCAAACTGCACGATCCCAAGTTGGAAGCAGACCTCTACCCGGTTGGTTCATGGCGCGATCATCCGCCTACAGGGCTTGTGGTGGACTGGAGCCAGCCTCACCCTGTGCCTCCCGCGACCAGCGACGACGAAGACGACGACCGGACGCAGACGAGGAACCCGATGCCGCCTGCCGCGCATGAAGACCTGAGCGCACTGCGGGCGTCGCTCGGATTGCCGGAGTGCACAGGATGCATGGTGGGCTCCAACAACTGGGTCATCTCAGGTAAACACACTGCCAGCGGCAAGCCGCTGCTCTCGAACGATATGCACCTGGGCCTCACGGAGCCCAATATCTGGTTCATGGCCGACCTACGCGCACCCGGCTACCATGCCGCCGGAGTCACGCTGCCGGGATTGCCGTATGTGATTGCGGGGCACAATGAACATGTGGCATGGGGCTTTACCGCGCTCTATGCCGATGTGCAGGACCTATACATCGAAGAATTGGACGGTAAGGGTAATTATCAGGATTTGGATACGAAATGGAAACCGCTCAAGGTAGACCACGAAGTGATTCACGTGCGTGGCGGCAAGGATGTCGAGATCGACGTACAGTCCACGGCACACGGGCCTCTCTTGAATCCCATCTTTACCCGGGAGACACGGCCCATCGCGCTCAAGTGGACGCTCTATGACCCGGCACTTAACACGCTGCCGCTCTACCAGATCGATGTCGCATCCAACTGGGCGGAGTTTTCGGCGGCCTTGAGCACGTGGTCGTGGCCAACCCAGAATGTTGTTTATTCCGACGATCAAAGCCACATTGCCTACCAGGCGGTGGGCCGGGTTCCGCTGCGGCCGGCGGGCCTTCAGGGCGTGCCTATTCAGGATGCGGCCCACGAGTGGCAGGGCTACATCCCCTTTGACGCAATGCCGAGCGCTGTCGATCCGCCCTCCGGTTTTCTGGCAACCGCCAATTCCCGCGTGACTAAGCTGAGAGATCCAAGCTTGCCCAGGGACCGCTGGGAGTCGCCCTACCCGCTGACGCTGGAATGGCCCGATCCCTACCGTGTCGAACGAATCTACAAGTCGCTCGAAGGACGCGACCGGCTCACGCCCCAAGACCTGTTAGCGGTGCAGACCGACATTTACAGCGAAGTGGATCAGGAACTGGGCCATCGTTTTGCATACGCCATCGACCACACACCCGGCGTGGACGACCGGCTGAAGAAGGCCGCCGACCTGATGCGCAGTTGGGACGGCAGGCTGACCACCGGCTCCGCTGCTGCTTCGGTGGTGACACAGGCCCGGCGCGCTTTGTGGCCGCTTATTCTGGAGCCGAAGCTGGGCAAGGAGGCCGAAGATTATCGCTGGTCCGAGTCCATCTTTGCCGAGGAAGAGATCGTCATGCACGCCAGCCCCGATTGGCTTCCGGTGGGCTACAAGAACTGGGACGCTCTGCTGACCGAGGCCGTTCGCAAGGGAATGAAAAATGGCAAGGCTCCCGGCGACTTGGCCGAGTGGAGTTATGGAAGCTGGCATGTGGTCGATATCGAGCATCCGCTGGCCGGATTTTTGCCGCTGGTGGGCCGCGTGGCAGGAACCGGCGAGCAGCCGCTCAGCGGCGACACCACTACGGTGAAGCAGGTGGGCCGCGACTTCGGACCCTCGCAGCGATTCACCATGGATTGGAGCAACATTGACGGCTCCACGGAAAACATTGTCCTGGGCGAGAGCAGCAACCCGCTTAGCCCTTACTTCCGCGACCAATGGAACGACTGGTACGGCGGAACGACCTTCACATTCCCATTCACCCCATCAGCGGTAGCCGCCCAGAGCCGGCACACGCTGCGCTTACTGCCATGAGTCTGACGATTTCCGCTCGCTTGAGACGTTGTATCGGCCCGGCCGTCATCCTGGTTGCCGCCTTGGCGGCTATCGTCCCGCAAATGCTGCGCGGTAACTCCTGCGGCCACGACTTCGACTACCATTTTGTCTCCTGGCTGAACTGCTTGAACGGTTGGCAGCATGGAATCGTCTATCCGCACTGGGCGGCCAGCGGCAATTACAGGGCCGGAGATCCTCGTTTCCTCTTTTATCCACCACTGACCTGGATGCTGGGCGCGGCATTGGGAGCGGTTCTTCCCTGGACGATCGTGCCGATGGCCTTCACCTTTCTGGTGCTGGCAGCCACGGGACTGGCCGTGCGGGCACTGGCTCGCCAGGCGCTCGACAACGGCCCGGCAACCCTGGCCGGCTGCGCGGCCCTCTTCTCCGGCTACACCCTGTTCACCGCCTACGAGCGCACGGCCTTCGGAGAGCTTGCGGGCGGCATCTGGATTCCCCTGCTTCTTCTGTTTGTTTTGCGAGACCGCAACCCTTCCAGCTCTCTGTTCAAGCGCGCATTTGACGGTTCCACCGCGCCGTTGGCCCTGGTGGTGACCGGTGTCTGGCTCTCGGACGCCCCGCTTGGCGTGATGGGCAGCTATCTGCTTGCCTCAGTTGCAGTGGTCTCGGCATTACTCAAACGGTCGTTGGCGCCTGGGCTACGCGCCGCTGCCGCAGCAGCCCTCGGGATGGGGCTGGCTGCCGTCTATTTGGTTCCTGCCGCCTGGGAGCAGCGCTGGGTGGATATCCGCCAAGCCACCGCCGACCCCAGCGACATGATTGAGAACAGTTGGCTCTTCGCCCGCCACACTGACCCGCAACTCGACCAGCACGACGTGGAACTGCTGCGCGTCTCGTTGATTGCTGTCGTCATGCTCGCAACGGTCCTTTTGGGCCTGTTCTTCACCTGGCGACGAGACAAACTGCCGGCCAGCCGAAGCTGGTGGATTCCCCTGGCACTGATCCCTTTCGCAATTCTGTTTCTGCAACTTCCCATCTCGCTGCCGGTGTGGAATCTGCTGCCCAAGCTACTGTTCCTACAGTTTCCGTGGCGCTGGTTGGTGGCGCTGGGGGCGCCGACGGGCATCTTTCTTGCGTCGGCCGTGTGGGTGACACGCGGTTGGCGGCGAGTGGCAGTAGTGGCTGCCTGTACAGTTGTCTTTCTGGGCGCATCGGCGGCAGCAGGGCAATTCTTCTTCCAGGAGTGCGACGACGAGGACGGAGTGGCGAGCATGTTGAGCGTCTATCGCAGTGGCCCAGGTTTCGAAGGAGACGGTGAGTTCGCGCCCCCCGGCACAAATAGTTCTCTGGTCGCGACCAGCCTCCCAGCCGCCTGCCTGGTGCACGACCCTTCCGTTCTGCTGGGGTATGGATCGATGGGGGCCGTGCCTGCATGGAGCGCCAGCCAGGGTAGTTGCGAGGCCACATTTTCAGCGCAGGACTACGGGCCCGAGCATCTGCGGATTACGGCCACCATCGGTAAAGCCGGCTATTTAGTCCTGCGGTTGCAGAGATTCCCGGCCTGGCGAGTTAAGGTGAACCGCCGACTTGTCACCAGCCTGTCGAAGCGCGCGGATGGTCTGATGGCCGTGCCAGTGCCACAGGGATCTGTAGACCTGACCGTGGACTGGATCACTACCGGCGATGTAATCGCCGGACGCTGGCTGAGCCTCCTGGCCTTGTTGCTGCTCACAGCCCTGTTTCTACTGGAACGAAAGCTATCCCGTTCTCGGTTATCATGAGTGGGATGCCAGCCAATGTGAAAACGCTGATACAGGAGGGCGCGGAGTTGACCGACCGGGCGCTGGAGGAATTGCTTCCCAGCGTCGAGACGGTCCCTGCGTCGATCCATGGCGCAATGCGACACTCTACCTTTGCCGGTGGCAAACGCTTACGGCCAGTGCTGGCCATGCAAGCCGCCATCACCATTTCCGGCGCATTGCCTTCGGGAATTGCCCGGCTTGGAGCGGCCCTGGAGATGCTCCACACCTATTCGCTCATCCACGACGACCTGCCCGCCCTGGACAACGACGACCTGCGCCGCGGCAAGCCCACCTGCCACGTGGCTTTTGGCGAAGCAATCGCCATTTTGGCCGGCGACGCCCTGCAGACCCGTGCCTTTGAGACGCTGGCCGGGCTTGAATGCCCGCCTGCGGCCGCTGTCCAGATTATCGGCCTCATCGCCAATGCCATAGGCACCGTCGAAGGCATGATCGGCGGCCAGGTGCTGGACCTTGAGAGCGAACACCTGAAGCCCACGCCGGAACTGGTAAATGCTATTCATCGTGCCAAGACCGGCGCTCTGATTCGCGTGAGTGTTGTGGCGGGAGGCATCTATGCCGGGGCATCGGAGGAAGACGTGGTCCGGCTGGATACATTCGGGCGCAAGGCCGGCCTTGCCTTTCAGATTGTGGACGACGTGCTCGACATGACCGTTGATTCGGCCCACCTGGGCAAAACCGCAGGCAAGGACATGGCCACGGAAAAGGCAACCTGGCCCGCCGTTTACGGCCTTGAGCAAAGCCAGCGCGACGCGGCACGCCTCATCGAAGAGGCTTTCGTAGCTCTCACGCCCTACGGCGGCCGCGCCGAGGGACTAAAAACCGTCGCCCGGTATCTAGTTGAGCGGAAGAACTAGGGCAAGTTCGGACAAGAATCGCAGAAAGCCGACATCTCGGCCAGCACACATCCATGTCGCCTCATCCTATCGTCAGAACTCTCTATAACTCCCACCAATCGAGCAGCAACATGCGCGGATAGTAGAGGCCGGCGCGGAGGAGGGAGTCTTTGCCGTGCAGGTTGCGCAGAACCTCAGCGTAGGCTTCGAGCTGGGGCGTGAAGATTTTTCTGAGCTCTGGAAGAGCTGTGGCTGGGTCAGCATTGTCAGCATGGGCGGTTTTGTAGTCGATGATCCACCAGCAATCATCTCCATCCGACCGGGGCACCGGCCCGGCGCGAAAGACGCGGTCAACCTGGACCGTGTGCAGGCTTCCATCGACGACTCCTGCCCAACGGACCTCGCTCGAGGCTTCTGTGTGCGGCGAGAGAATCCATTGGCCAATGGGGTCAAGGGAGGCGTCAAGCGCGGATTGGAGCGCTTGGGCGGCTATTTGCGCGGCCTGGGCCTGATTGAGGCCGGAGGCACGCACCTGAGAGGTGATGCGAGGTTCCAGGCGAGAAAGAGTCTCTCGGGCCGCCTCCCAATTGGTTGTTGCTCGCAGATGGGATAGTTCTTCCAGGAGCGTATGGACGGCGGTGCCCAGGGCTCGTGAGAGCAGGCCGCCTTCGTGGCGGGAGTATTCATGGTTTCCCACCCTTTCCGCAAAAAGACGCGGAAAGGATGGGGCACCCAGGATTTGTGGGGCAACCGGCTGGAAATCCGGCGGCAGGCGGCGGAGGATCGTTGGTTTGGCAAGGGAGGGCATCTCGAGGAGATTGCTCACGCCGGAGGCGGCGATGGATTCAATCTCCTGGCCCAAGTTGGACTGCGAGGCGGCTCTGGCGGCCTTCCAATCCTCGAACTGGGCGCGGACTTCGTCTTCCAGTGCCGGCCATGCGGTGGCCAGCAGACTGTTCGAGGGTTCGTGAAGGCTGAGAGTTCCATCGCGTTCCGCCTTATAGGATGGCCGGGCAAAGAGGTGCAGCTCATTGCGCGCGCGGGTGGCGGCAACGTAAAGAATGCGGCGATCTTCCTGCTTTTCGCGGTCGCGATAGACACGATCAACCCAGGTCTTGGCCTCGCCACGAACGGCTCCCTTGGGTTGAAAAGGAGCGACGAGAAATTCTGTGATCTCCCCAGAATCGTCTGGGCGGGTGAGTCCGCGTTCGAGCCATGAGAGCATCTTATGGCTGCTGTTGCCGCAACCGGCCTGCAAGTCTGGAACGATCACCACTTCGAACTCCAGCCCCTTGGCCTTGTGGATGGTCATTAACTGCACGCCACAGTCGCTGCTGGCCCCTGGGTCGGGCTGTGCGGTCAGCTTGTCGAGTGCCGCATCGAGGGCTGGGCCCAGCAAGTCCTGCTCGCCTGTAGGAAGCTGGTCCAGAGAGCTCCACAGGAGGTCGAGGTTGGCGCGGGCGGAGGGATCGACACATTCCGCACCACCCAGGCGGAGCCAGATTTGTTCGAGACAGGTTCCTATGGATGCGGTGGGCAGTTCGGCACGCAGCAAAGGCACGGTGTCGAGGGCTTCCAGTACGCGCTGAGCGGCGTGCTGGCTGGCCGAGCTGAGGAGCGAGAGGCGCTCGACGAGCAACTCCGGTACAGGCCGAGCAAATACCTGCGGATCGTCGGCGCTCGTGAGTTTATGCAGGTCTCCGAGAGTAAGGCCGCACCATGGGGCGCGCAGAACGCCCAGCCAGGCTACGCGGTCGTGGGGATTGAGCAGGGCGCGAGCCAGGGCGAGCGCGTCAAGGACTTCGGGGCGGGCTGCGAGCTTTTCGAGATCGACGGCACGGAAGGGAATCTGAGCCTCGCGCAGGGCCTGGGCGATGGGGGCGAGCGCCTTATGGGTGCGGCCCAGAACGGCGATGCGGTATTTTTTATCCTTATCCTGCTCTCTAGCTAGCCCGGTCTGCTCGATACGTTCCTGATGGCTGCGGATCAAGGCAACGATTTCGTTGACCTGCTTTTTATGAACATCTTCTTTTTCACGTTTCGACTCGGGATTGGCGGTTTTACCCGGCCCGGTGTGCGGCACGAAATCGAGATGCAGCGCGTAGCTCGGGCCGGGGCCTGATTCCACTTCGCGCATCGGCTCGGCGGAGGAGAAGGTGACTCCGCTGCCGTCGGGAAGCACGAATACCCTGTCGAAATCCTTGTTGAGGCGTTCGACCAGAAACGGTGTCGTGCGGAAGTTGGCTCGAAGGCGAACCGAGTCGAAGAGGAACGGGTCGTCGGCGGGAATCTCCAGGCCGAAGGCCTTCACGCGCGGGAAGAGCTCTGCGTCGGCCTGTCGGAAGAAGTAGATGGACTGCATGGGGTCGCCGACCACGAAGCAAGTGCGGCCGGCGCGATCAGGCCATGCTGCGATGAGGCGTCTAAGCAACTCATGCTGGCGTCGGCTGGTGTCCTGGAACTCGTCTACCAGCAGATGACGTATGCCATCGGATACGGCCATGGCGGCATCGGTGGGCAAACCGTCAGCGCCTTTCAGCACGCGCTGGGCGATCTGCGCGACTTCTGTGTAGTCCACCGCTGAGGCTTCGGCAAAGACCACCTGCAACTGGCCTGCCGTATGGCGCAGCAGGGTGAAACAGGCCTTCACGATCTTCCATTCGTCGTCGGTGTAACGGGTCGGCGGCTGGCTGCTGACGGCGGCCAGGGCGAAAGGCCGTTCAAGACGCTTGCGGAGCGCCTCCCAATCCTGATCAGAATCGAAGACGAAGTCATGCATCCAACGGTCACGCTGACCGAGCATCTCGACCAACAAATCTTCCATCTCTTTCCAGTTATTGTCGCGCCAGAGAAGCAACTCCGAGAGAGCCTCTCTCAGGGTCGAATCGGCCTCGTCCATCTTCTCCAGAGAGCGGCGTGCGGCGCGGCGATAGAGTTCCGTGGCCGGATCGGCGATCTCCAGGCCGCCGCCGAGACCGGTGAGCAGAGGCTGTTGCAGGGCCAGGTCGCGGCAAAAAGAGTCAATGGTCTTGATGCGTAGTTGCTCGGGAAGGTCGAGCAGATTCCAACCAAGAGTCTGTGAGCGTTCCAGCGCGCGGCAGGCGAGAGAGCTGAGCTCGTCCTTTCTCAGTTCATCAAGAATCCGATTGCGCATCTCGGCGGCGGCGGCGTTAGTAAAGGTGATGGCGACGATCTGGCCGGGCTCATCGACCTCGGCCAGCAGGCGGAGGAAGCGTTGGGCAAGCAAGGTTGTCTTGCCGGAGCCGGCAGGAGCCTGCACCAGAATGGAGCGGCTGGGGTCGAGGGCGCGTTGGCGCTCATGCTGATCGAGAGGCAGGGATTTTGCCGTGGTCTTATTCACTGACAGCCTCCTTGCCTTCGGAATCGTCCTCGGGGTTGAGTTGAGCTTGATGCTCCTGAATGCGGCAGAGGGTTTGCAGGCCGCAGTGCTTACAGGTCTTGGGGTAGTCGCGCGGGTCCACTTCGGCGCGGCCGGCGAGGAAGTCTATGGCTAGCTGCTCGATGTGATCCTTCCAGTCGTCGAGCAGTTCGTCGGAGAGAGGCTTTTTTACCAAGTTTCTGTTGCGGGACAGATTGGCGATGAGGGTGGTTCGGGCATCGCGAAGATGCCCGGCAAACTCCGGCTTACCGGCTCGCACTTTGGCAAAGACCAGACCGCCGAGTTCTTCTTTTTGGGAGTCGAGGGCAAAGCCGGCATAGAGCGGCAGTTGCACATCGTCGGGACGGGGCAATTCCCAGGAGTTAGGCGAGACATCGCCGGATTTGTAGTCGATGACCAGCAGGGAGCCGTCGTTGAGGCGGTCGATACGGTCCAGACGCAGGTCAAAGGTGAGCCCGGCGAGGTGAAC
>Ga0182027_10013551_pt1 | contig 11353 bp, 7 predicted proteins | sample 712E1DmetaG_FD_121300 | JGI IMG/M metagenome (GOLD analysis project Ga0182027, IMG submission 121300) | Permafrost microbial communities from Stordalen Mire, Sweden - 712E1D metaG (Illumina Assembly) | ecosystem: Environmental > Terrestrial > Soil > Wetlands > Permafrost | place: Sweden...
AGACAAATGACAAATGCAAATATCCCCCGGATTTTTAGCAGTAATATCCGGATATTTTGAGGCAATATCCTCCAAACTACATGAAAATGAACAAAGTACTCAGGGTTTATCTGGTATTTGATATCTAAAATTGACAATCACGGCTATTTTTTTATATCATATAGTTCAATATCATCACCATCGTTACGCTCTAAAACCAAGAATAAAAACCAAGTTAAAGTCTCTTACCACTAGACATAACCTAGCAACTAAAAGTTATTCAATTAAGTTTTCGATTTGGCAAGCTAACAACATGTTATCAATTCTATTTCTAATCTCATGTTATTTTAAGGGGCGGTATGTTTTACAAAGTTTTAGATGGCCTAAAGGTTATCGAATACGGCAATTTTATCTCCGCACCATTTTGTGCTAAAATCCTGGCTGATCTCGGTGCAGAAGTCATCAAAATTGAAGAACCTTGTTGCGGCGATGATTCCAGAAGACAAGCACCTTTTTTAAATGATATTCCGAGCCTGGAGAATAGCGGCTTATTTCAATATTTGAATATGAATAAATTGGGGATTACACTCAATCCAGCGAGCGCCACCGGCACAAAAATATTCAGCGAATTACTAAAATCCGCCGACGTTTTTCTCGAAAATAATTCCCCTGAAAAAATGAAAAAGCTGAAACTATCTTACAGTCCGATAAAGCAAATTAACCCGCGCATCATCATGACGTCGATTACTCCTTTCGGGCAGACCGGTCCATATAAGAACTATGAAAGTTGTGAATTAATAAGCGCTCATATGGGTGGCGTGGGTTACATTTCCATGCGTGAAGGCGATATCAGTAAAGAGCCAATAAAGTTGCCGGCGCATTTGTTTAGTTTCCAGGCCGGTCTGAGCGCCGCTGTCGCCACGCTGAGTTCAATATTCCGGCAAACTACTACCGGTTTGGGGGAACAGCTTGATGTTTCCGAACAGGAAAGTGTTATCCAGAATTTAAATTCTTCAATCGCGCGTTACGCCTATGCCGGGCAGATTATGGCTCGGACAGACGCCGCGGGTCATGCTCCATTTCATATTTTACCCTGCAAAGACGGCTTCGTTTGCGCCGCTTTCGTCGAAGAAGCAGAATGGCGGCGTTTTGTCGAAGTTATGGGGCACCCCGAATGGGCGGATAACGAGTTATTTAAAGATTTTGCTTCAAGGGCGAAATACTGGGATGCCCTCAAACCGTTGATAATCGAATGGACGATGCAATATACCGAGGAAGAAATCTACCGGCGTAGTCAGGAGAACACCGTGCCACTGGGAGCGGTTCGTACCGCTCATCAGGTTCTCCAGGATAAACAGATGGCTGCGCGGCAATTTTTCGTTGACATTAACCGTAAGGATACTGGTAAATGGACGTTTCCAGGTGTGCCGTACCGTTTTTCTGAGATTCAACGGGAAAAACCAGTGGCAGCTCCGCTCCTGGGCCAGCATAACGAAGAAATATACTGCGGACGTATGGGTTATACCAGGGGCGACCTGGTAAGATTTAAGGAAGCCGGCGTAATCTAAAATTTGATAATAAATTATGCTCTACCGGAAATTGAGAAATTAAGGCAAGGAACAGGGTTATGAGTACTCCATCGCTAAAAGGTATCAGAGTTATTGCTTTCACCTGGGTTTGGGCGGGACCGTGGATGGGTGGGGTATTAGCGGATATGGGGGCAGAGGTTATCAAGATTGAAACCAGACAAAGATTGGATTCTCAGCGGGTGGTGAAAATAACTAAAAACCCCGAGCAGGGGGTAAACCAGGGGCAATTCAATGTCACCAATCGCGGTATCAAGAGTATCACCCTTAATTTGAAACAACCGAAGGGACTGGAAATCATTAAAAAGCTGGTCAAAATTAGTGATGTCATTATTACTAACTTTGCTCCCCGGGCATTGCCCGGTTGGGGCATTGGTTACGATGTGCTCAAAGAAATCAAGCCGGATATTATTTTAGTGACCTTACCTGCTTTTGGTAGTACCGGCCCGGATAAAGACTATCTTTCTTATGGTTCTACTCTTGAGGCTGTCGGCGGATTAAGTTCCTCATTTGGATATCCTGGTGAGACGCCGGTTATTTCGGGCCCGTATCCGAGCGATCCGATTGGCAGCATGTATGGCCTGGTTGGCCTGTTGGCGGCGTTAAATTACCGCAATCGGACCGGTAAAGGACAGCATGTCGATATTGCCCAGAACGAAGGGGTAACGAGCCTGATTCCGGAAGTCATCATGGAAGAAGTGATGAACGGCAGGACACGGCCCCGTATGGGGAATCGAGATGAAATCATGGCGCCCCACAGCTGTTATCCCTGTAAAGGTCATGACAAATGGGTTGCTATTGCTGTTGATACCGATGCGAAATGGCATGCATTTTGTCGTATCATGGGTGATCCTGAATGGAGCAAAGACGAAAAGTTCTCCGACCAGTATCACCGCTGGCAAAATCAGGATGAGCTGAATAAACTGATCGGCGGCTGGACAAAAGATTTTACTCATTATCAGGTGATGCAGCAGCTTCAGAAAGTAAGGGTTGCCGCCGGTCCTTCCTTTAATATCGAGGAATTAGTTAACGACCCGCATGTCAAAAATAGGAGCATCTTTATTGAGCAAAACCATCCTGTGGCCGGCAAAACTATTGTCTACCGTTCACCCTGGAAATCGGCCTTAACCGCTAAAAATCCTCCGGCGCCGTGTCTTGGGGAAAACAACAGTTATGTGTTTAAAGAACTATTAGGTATCAGCGACAAAGAAATTGCCGAGTTGATCGAAACTAAGGTTATTTACTAGGAATAAATGAGTTCCCTTTTATCAGCTTTTAAATAAATCCAGTAAGTTAAAAAGGAGAAAATACAAATGTCTGCAAAAGAGTTAAGCCCCATCGAACAGTGGTATGAAGTATGTAAGAAAAAAGGCCGCATTTACACCAGTGAAGAAGCCCGCGCCCGCGGGTTTGAATATATGAAACCTTATTTCAACCGGGAAGTTACGATTGACACCATCGAGCACTTTGTCGACGGTATCGGCGACCTTAATCCCCTTTACCGTGACCGGGAATACGCCAAAAATACCAAGTACAAATGTCTCACCGCCCCTCCCAACTATATCTACACCATTACTTATGCCCAGTATCCGGATGATTGGCCGGCCGGCATTTCCGGATTTTATTCCGGTTCTGCACATGAATGGTTCCGCCCGCTTTGTGAAGGAGATAAACTCAATTACCGGGTAAAGTACCCGTCTGATGCCAAATTAATGTCCAGTAAATTCGCCGGCCAGAAAGTGATGTCCTACGAAACATGTGACTATTACCGCGGCGGGTCCATCGTCGGCGGCTATCAGTCATGGGAAACCTGGACCGAAAATGCCAAAGTCGATGAAACTAACAAATACAAAAAAGAAGTTTCAAAATTACCGGCATATACGCAGGAAGACCTGATAAAAATTAACAAAGCCCAGGATAAGGAAGTGGAGATGCTGCGCGGCGCCAATCCCCGCTTTTGGGAAGATGTAAAGGAGGGAGACGAATTGACCCCGGTGGTGCGCGGGCCTTTTACCTTGACCGAAAAAGAAGCCTGGAACATCGGCGGTCACGGTAATGTCCATTTTTCGGAACGGCTAATGCGTATTTATAAAGAGAGAGACCCTCATCACATCGTCTCTTACGACCCAACTTTTCAGGCGCCGAACATGGTGCGGCCGGGGTCTTTACTGCGTTTTGCGGCCGGGGAACATCTGGAAGCCTGGCTTGCCATGGTCTTGACGAACTGGATGGGCGACGATGCGTTTCTCTGGAAATCACGCTCCGAAATCCGGAAATTCTGCATGCTGGGTGACACCTGCTTCTGCAAAGGTAAAGTCATTAAGAAATATTGTGATAACGGCAAATATTGTGTTGATATCGATTGCTGGTGTGAAAACCAGCGAGGTGAGGTCATCGTACCGGGTACGTCTACCATCATTCTCCCCTCATGGGAGTTTGGTCCTGTGGTTTACCCGCAGCCGTACGCTCGTGTTGCTCAGCCGTGAGACCCCGTTTGACTTCAATTCATCACTGTAATATGCTTTGATATTAACAAGAGTAATACCGAATATAATGTGGCATACAATTCGATGCCTTATCTTTAGTTCTTAGAAATTATCAACAGGAGGACATCATGGCAATTGTTTCGTATCAACATCTTAATCCGCCCATTCGAATTCTACTGGGACCGGGACCGAGTAATGTTCATCCCCGGGTTCAGCAAGCAATGGCAGCTCCGATGGTTGGTCATCTGGACCCGTACTTTGTCAAAATAATGGATGATACAGTCGAGCTGCTCCGTTTTCTTTTCCGGACGCAGAACAAACTCACTTTTCCAATTTCCGGCACCGGTTCCGCCGGTATGGAGGCCAGTTTCTGCAATTTCCTCGAACCCGGCGATACTGTTGTCATCGGTGTAAACGGGGTATTCGGGGAGAGAATGGTAGATAATGCCGCTCGATGCGGCGCCGAGGTGATTCCGGTAACTGCCGAATGGGGGAATATCGTTGCACCTGAAGCCATCGAGACAGCTTTAAAGTCCCGGAAGAAAGTTAAAATGCTGGCATTAGTCCATGCGGAGACATCGACCGGCGTCCTGCAGCCGCTGGCCGAGGCTTCAAAATTAGCTAAACAATACGGCGCATTATTTATGGTGGACACGGTTACTTCTCTTGGCGGACAGGAAGTGGCGGTTGATGATTGGGGTATCGATATCTGTTACAGCGGTACGCAAAAATGTATCAGTTGCCCACCGGGACTTGCTCCTTTTACGGTTAACCAGAAAGCGCTTGATGCCATGCAGGCCAGAAAAGCCAAAGGCCCGAGCTGGTATCTCGATCTTGGGTTGCTTTCTGCCTATTGGGGGACCGGACGGGTTTATCATCATACGGCGCCGATATCGATGATTTATGCTTTGCATGAGGCATTGGCATTGATCGCTGAAGAAGGATTGGATGCACGCCTAAAACGCCATCAGAAAAATGCCGCGGCACTCACCGCCGGTCTGGAAGCCATGGGCATGGTGATGCATGCCCAGGCAGGTCACCGGTTGAATTCATTGAACTCGGTGCGTATACCGGTAGGCGTGGATGATCTCCGGGTCCGGCAAAAGCTCCTGAATGAATACAGTATTGAAATCGGCGGAGGGTTGGGTCCTTTGAAAGGGAAAATCTGGCGTGTCGGGCTCATGGGTGAATCTTCCAGCGAAGCCAATGTATTGTTCCTGCTCTATGCACTGGAAAAAATACTGGTAGCAGAACGCTGTGATTTGGAATTGGGTGCGGGCGTAAACGCCGCCATTAAAGTATTGAAAACATCCTAAAATTGTAAAGAAAGAGGGGGAATGTCTATGAAAGGTAGAACTGCCATAGCGAAAATCCTGAAGATGGAAGGAATAGAGTTTGTCAGTGGTTTCCCTCAAAACGATATTTTTGAAGCCGGCGCCGAAGAGGGTATCAGAACTATTATCGCGAGGACTGAGAGGGTGGGCGTGAATATTGCCGATGCTTATACCCGTGTCTCAAATTGTCAACGCATTGGTGTCTGTCTCACGCAATCCGGCCCGGGCATCGAAAATGCTTTTTCAGGAATAGCGCAGGCGTACAGTGAATCCGTCCCGATTCTGGTGATGCCTGGTGCACTGGAACGGCGTCAATTCCGTCCCCCGGGGTTTAGTGCCTCTAAAAACTATCAGGGAATCACCAAGTGGGCGGATACAATTAATTTCGCCGACCGCGTACCGGAGATGATGCGGCGGGCCTTTACTTATCTCAGAACCGGACGCCCCGGCCCGGTATTGCTCGAAGTACCGGTCGATATTTTAAATGAAGAATTTGACGATGCTAAATTTCAATATACACCGGTAAAAGCTGTTAAAAGTGCCGGAGACCCGGCTGATATCAGGGTTGTTGCAAAAGCATTAATTGCGGCCAAAAACCCAATCATCCGTTCCGGGCAGGGCGTGATTCACGCCGATGCGTCGGATGAATTACGGGAACTTGCTGAACTGCTGCAAATCCCGGTGTTTACAACGCTCAGCGGGAAGGGTGGTTTCCCGGAGAGTCATCCACTGGCTCTCGGGGCGGGCGGTAACACCCGGCCTAGAAATGTGGTATATTTCCTGGAAAAAGCTGACCTGGTCTTCGCTATCGGTTCCAGTTGCACCAAAGAAATCTTCACGACACCTATCCCTGAGGGCAAGAGGATCATTCAGTCAACGGTGGATGAACGTGATATCAATAAAGACTATGCTCTGGAGCATGCTGTCATCGGAGATGCCAAACTGGTACTGCGGCAGCTTATCGATGAAGTGAAAGCGCAGCTCGGTCCTGAATTTAAAAAGAAGAGCAGTGATGTTGTAAAAGAAATTAAAGCCGTCAAAGAGGAATGGTTGAAAGAATGGCTGCCGAAGCTGACTTCCAACGAAATTCCCATCAATCCCTATCGTGTCGTCTGGGATATGATGAAGACGCTGGACAGCCGGGAAATAATCATGACCCACGATTCCGGCAGTCCCCGGAATCAATTGCTGCCTTTCTGGGAGAGTCCGGTCGGAGGGTATATAGGTTGGGGTAAATCGACCCCGCTGGGCGCCTCGTTAGGTTTTGCTATGGGGGCAAAACTGGCGAGACCTGAGAAAACCGCCGTCGCTTTTATGGGTAATGCGGCCTTCGGTATGGTCGGTATGGATTTTGAAACAGCGGTCAGAGAGAATATTCCTATTCTTGTTGTTTTAGTTAATAATTCAGTGCTGGGAGGATACATCAGAGAAAACCCCGTAGCTACCAGGAAATATCATCTCACCAGTCAATCCGGGGAGTATAGTAAAATCGCCGCGGCGCTGGGAGGCTACTCTGAAAAAGTCGTCCATCCGGATGAGTTTATTCCAGCCTTGAGGAGAGCCATGCAAGCCGTCGATTCCGGACAGGCGGCACTTCTTGAGATTATCACTTGCGAGGACAATACCAGGTCTGTGAAATGATTAAGAGAGGGAGTGCGAAAGCACTCCCTCTCATCTATCCCTGCTGTTTGAGCTGGAATTGTTCGCAGGTAATAGAGCTGCGAATGTTGTTTTATAATATAACTGCTGCCCAGATTCCTTCTTCGACTGCTTCACGGATTTTCCGTGCTTTAACACAATCCCCTATTTCAGCAAATTCAAGATACTTACCCTTAAGCGATTCACCCAGAATGTTGTTGGGTGTAGAGCCGGCGGCTAAAACAATATTATCCGCTTCTAGAAAAATGGTTTCCCCTTCTCTGGTGGTAAGTTCTATCCCTTTTGGATTAATTTTTCTATACACTACCTGGGGATATATTTTAACGTTATACTTCGCCAATTTATCCTGGAAGTACTTTTTAAACATCCAGTACTTTACCTCAAGCGCCGGTTCGATAAATGTCAGAGTGACCTGAGCACCTTGCTCGGCAAGAGCAAAACACGTCTCACAGCCAACATGCCCTGCCCCGATAACTACAACCTTTTTCCCGACTTTTTTCTCTCCGGCTAGAAACTCCCGGCAATTGACCACATTATTTCCTTTAATACCCGGTATATCGGGAATAAACGGTGTGGAACCTATCGCCACAATGACAGCATCCGGCGCAAATTTCTCAACTGCTTCAGGTGTTGCCTCTTTGTTCAGGACTACCTTAACGCCGGCTTTTTCCACCTGGATATTTAAGTAGGTAAGAAAATTCCCTAAATCCTGTTTATCCGGCGGAATCGCAGCTAATATTAACTGTCCGCCGAGCCGATTGCTTTTCTCATACAGAGTTACATCATGCCCCTTTTGTGCGGCGATAATTGCGGCCTGCATGCCGCCCGGACCGCCGCCTAAAACCAGCACCTTTTTCTTTTTTGTTGTACGCGGTAATTTTGCCTGGAATTCCCGCTCTTTGCCGACAATGGGATTTACTGTACAGGACATCGGTGAAAAATCACATACAACGTCTTCAATACATCTTTTATCCCAAACACACGGGCAGATATCTTCTACTCTGCCTTCTTTGACCTTGGTCGGCCAGTAAGGGTCGCAAATTAAGGCCCGGCCCATGCAGATAAAATCTGCCTTACCGTCTCTTAATATCTCCTCAGCCAGAGAAGGCCGATCAATTTTACCGGTAATCCAGACCGGGATTTTTACTCCTCCTTTTTTAACTGCTTCGGTGATATCCACGTTACAACCATCAGGCATGAAATAGGCGGGGCCTGTCCATTCGGGAGTCACTGCTGACCCGCTGGTGATATTAACGGCGGTAGCGCCGTTGGCTTCCATTATTTTACATAACTCAACGCACTCTTCGATACTCCAGCCGTCGGTACCTCCGATTTTCGACAACCGGTCAGAACCCATCAACCTGAGAATGACCGGAAAATCAGGAGATGTTTTTTCCCTCGTTCGCTGTACCATATCCAGCAGATATTTAGCTCTGCCTTTCAGGTCGCCGCCATAGGCATCGGTTCTCTTATTGAAAACACGGGAGAGCAACTCACAGGCGAGGTAGCCGTTAGCGCCGTGAATCATCACGCCGTCAAAACCTGCTTCCATGATTCTTCTGGCAGCTTCCCCATATTCTTCTATTAGTTCTTCCATATCGGCGACGGTAATAATCCTCGCCTTCTTGGGAATAGACGTAGACCATCCCGAATACGGATGCGGAATTCCCGATGGTGATGCCGGGTCGACTTCATCCATGCTCCCCTGGTGGCTGCTCATTTGCATTACGGCTTTTGCCCCGCCCGCATGAATAATATCCGCTAATTTCTTCAGCCCGGGAATGAATTTATCTTCGTTTACTAGAATTCGCCCTGGCTTCCCGCGAGGTGGTTTGCGGGTACTGGCGCCCTCGGTAACTATCAGGCCGGCGCCGCCTTTAGCGCGTTCGCCATAATAAGCTAGTTGCTGGTCGGTTACGACACCGTAATGTGATGAATAATGAGTGCCGCAAGGTGCCATGATTATTCTGTTTTTAAGAACAACCTTTCCCATTTTTCCGGGTTCGAAAAGCTTTGTAAATTCAGCCATATAAATCTCCTCTTCTTGGCAGCGATATTAACACAACCCTATGATATTTTCAAGCGGCGGTCATCTGGTTTGAGGGCGTTGATAAATCAAATCGGAAGGAATATAATCATTTCCAATCGTATGTTGTCAAGGATAACCATCTATTATCAACTTTGGTCTGGTCAACAATCCACGCTATTGATGACATAAAGCAGGTATACCCGAGAAGTTCTATAATAATCGTGGATGCCGAAAAGGCCGAATGAAGACCTGAGAAAACCGATGCGGCAGTAAGTGATAATTGAGTCTGGAGACTCCTTTTAAGGAGGAGAAAATGAATAAACCAGATAGACCTGATTTAAAGTCTTCAGGAAAAACCAAGGTGATAAAACAATCTATTCTCAAAGATAATGTTACCGGATGTATGCAAGCAAAAGAAGCTTTAAGAATATCAGAGGAAAATTTTCTTTCTCTTATTTCACAAAACGCCGATGGAATTGTCATTCTGTATTCTCATACAACGGTATTTGCTAATAACAGGATATGTAAGATTACAGGATATTCGCAAGACGAAATTTTAGGCAAACATTTCATGGATTTAGTTGCTCCCGAATATCAAGAATTGTTAACAGCAAAATACGAAATGAAACTGGTCAACGGAGAGCCGAATGCTCTTGAAATGAAAATTATCGCCAGTGATGGCAGGAAGATAGCCGTTGAAACAAGAGCGCAGGCTATCGTATTTAAAGGCAGAGCTGCTACTATGGTTATAATCCGCGATATCACTGAACGTAAGCAAGCAGAAGATGCGTTAAAGCTGTCGGAACAAAATTTCCGTAACTCAATGGACAAGTCATCTATAGGCATTCGCATAGGCGGTGAAACAGAGGAAACTTTTTATGTAAATAAAGCCATGTTGGATATCTTTGGTTACAAGAATCTGGATGAAATTCAAGCAAAACCGCCGCATGAATACTATTCATCTGAAAGCGAGGCCAGTTACGTGGTTCGGCATGAGAAATTTCTACGCGGTGAACCTATGCCCAAGCAGGTGGATATTGAAATTATACGCAAAGATGGTACTATTCGGAATTTAGAAGTTTCGATGATGGATGTATTCTGGAATGGCAAGCAACGGCATCAGACTCTTTATAATGATGTCACCGAGCGCAGGCAGGCGGAAGAGTCTTTGCTATTATCAGAAAAGAACTTCCGTAATTCAATGGATAGTTCGTCAATCGGCATAAGAATTTCTGATAATTACGATCACACTTCGTATGTAAACAAAGCTCTATTGGATATCTTCGGCTATGAAAACATAAACGAAGTTAAATCGAGTCCGCCGCAGGAACATTATTCTCCCGAAGCACATGCCGTTTGGGTACAGCGCCATGAGAAACTTCTGCGCGGTGAACCGATGCCCAAACAGATAGATATTGATATTGTAAGGAAAGATGGCAATGTCAGAAATTTAAATGTTTCTATGATGGATGTTTACTGGGATGGTAAGCAGCAATACCAAACCCTTTATAACGATATAACTGAAAACAAGAAAATGTCTGAACAACTCTTAGCCAGTCAACGGATGGCTTCGATTGGACAATTGTCAGCCGGTATTGCCCATGAACTTAACAATCCGTTGACTAGTATTCTAGGTTTCTCCAATATGCTGCTGGAAAAAGAAGTTCCATCTGATTTGAAAGAAGAATTGCAGATTATTTCCAGTGAAGCCGCACGAGCTGCTCGAATATTAAAGGGCCTACTTACTTTTGTTCGAAAGAATGATGCACAAAAGACACTCGTGAATATAAATCGAATACTGGAAAGTGTGCTGGAATTACGAGCTTACGAACAGAAGGTAAACAATATCCAGTTACACACCCAGTTTGATCCTGACTTACCGGAAATTATGGCAGACCAATTTCAAATGCAGCAGGTCTTTCTGAATATTGTCATTAATTCAGAATACTTCATGCTTGAGGCGCATAAACAAGGTAATTTGACTGTTTCGACGAAAAAGACAGGAGATATTATAAGGATTATTTTTACCGATGACGGACCGGGTATTGCCCTTGATAACCTGACACGTGTGTTTGATCCTTTCTATACCACCAAGGAGGTAGGTAAGGGAACCGGGTTGGGTTTGAGCATATGCCATGGAATAGTTAGTGCTCACAACGGTCGCATATATGTGGAAAGCAAATTCGGTGAAGGAGCTTCCTTTATCGTTGAACTACCTTGTCAATGACGAATAATAAAAGTCAGTATTTTGTTATTCCACCGAATAATTGAGTCATCTCC
>Ga0182027_10013552_pt1 | contig 11352 bp, 22 predicted proteins | sample 712E1DmetaG_FD_121300 | JGI IMG/M metagenome (GOLD analysis project Ga0182027, IMG submission 121300) | Permafrost microbial communities from Stordalen Mire, Sweden - 712E1D metaG (Illumina Assembly) | ecosystem: Environmental > Terrestrial > Soil > Wetlands > Permafrost | place: Sweden...
AGTCCTTGTTCTTTTTGAAATTCATATGCTCTTTTAATAAACGCAAGAAATTCTTCTTTAGTATCTTTATATTTAATTCTATTACATTTTTTACAACAGGGAACACAATTATCAATAGAATATCCCTTGGAATTATCCACACGATCAATACCATTATAAATAAAATCACCATTTTCTCTACGATTTTTATTTACATTGGATGGAGAAATTCCACAATAATGACAACGTTGATTTGTTATATTTTCAAATTCAATCAGGGACAAATTAAACAAAAATTTTCGCTTTATTGCTTCTCTTTGATATCTTCTAAAAACTTGATTTTTCGCTGATTCACCATATGGTTTTAAATTAACTCGACTGGTAGTTTCGGCAGCTAAACAACCGCAACTTTTTGACATTCCCGATGTTAATGCGCTTCCTCTTATATATTTAATTGTTCCACATTCACAACAACACTTCCAATAATACTGATTATATCGTTGTCTTTTAGATAATTTTAATACTGTCCAGCGACCAAATACCATTCCTTTTAAATTTCTTCTAAGATGCGCCTTCTTATCTCCACAACATTTAACATCACCGGATACTAATCTTGCTGCCTGAATTATTTTTGTTTTTCCACAATTACATTTACAAATCCAAAAGGAACCCTCTCCTTTCTGAGTATTATCTCTTTCGATAACAATCAATTCTCCATAAACTTTTCCAGTTAAATCTTTTATGGCTGGCATATAGTTTTTAACCTCTGAAGTAAAAAACAATAAAATTGAGCGGTTGCTTGAGCGTCATTTAAACTATTATGGGCAGGTCCAGCAAAGGGAACTCCCCATTTTCGCATTGATGTTTTTAATCCACCTTGAATAGATTTTCCTTGTGATTCTAATAATGCTTGATGTAGATTTTTTACATTCATTTCTGTTCGACCAAACTGCCACCAATCTGAAGAATCCCAACGACCTAAATAATTTGCTTGGGCATATTTATAAACTTGATCCTTAAGAAGGGGCATATCACCAGCACCCCAAGTACAGCACATGAAATGTGTTTTATTTTTCTCTTTAAATCCAACTAACTTTTGATAAACTACCCCAAGATCTTGGGCAGAATCAACATCGCATTGATGAATCCCTGTGAGTTTAATAATTTCAGGATTTAAAACTTCATCAGTATGAACAAATTCATGGAATTGGTCTAGAAGTTCGCCAGTTTCGGTATTAAAAGCACAAGCACCAATAGAAATTATTGAGTTACTGGGTTGGTTTAGTTCAAGATCGACGGCTAATCTAATCATTTGTAACCATTCCTTTGCTTATATTCTTTGGATTCTTTTACTCGTTTAGTTAATATTTTATGGATTTTCTCACCATATTCTGCCCAGGATTCATTATCCAGTTTCTCATTAATAATTCCTTCATTATGCCAATCCATATCTTCAGAATCAGCATCAGTTTTATCCCCTGGTTCGATTCTTATTCTGATTCTTTTAGCATCATATCGACTATCAGTCGGACCATAGTTTTCTAAAATATCCCATAGAAATTGCCGGAAAGTATCGTGTTCTTCTTCGCCATCGGCACTAACAAGTTCTTCAACTTCAGTTTGAATACTATCAATAACATCTCGCTTTTCCAGGATATAACCATTTTTTGCCCGAGCAAGTTTAAACAATGTATAATTTTTCTTATCACTCATCCTCTAATTCCTTTCCGCAATCTTTACAAATCCAATAAAAAGTTATTAATAACCATTTCTTTTCTTTATGATTATGCCAGCAATGTTTCGGAATATCCTTTGTAAGTTCTCCAATCGTTAAAAGATCTAAAAGATCAACTAACATTTGTATATCTTCCGGATCATCCCACTGTACCATTACTCCATTTGGATCTCGATGAATAAATCGAAATTTACCAGTTAAACTATCATAGTTATCAATTTCAACTTCTTGAAGTCCATCTTTAGATTTAAATGTATCACCAACTTTCATTCGGGATCTCCAGGAGTAGGTTCTCGAATAATCTTCATCATACATTTTTCTTCAGGATAATAAAAAAAACCTTCTCTTTCTAATTTATCCTGAACAAAGTATTTCTCAAATAATGACCTAATAAATAGGTGATATAACCTACTTAAGAGGTAGTTCTTAATTCCTGTGTCCACCGGGACCATAATAATGATCTCCTTGATTCTTCCATTCTTGGCAAGAAATTTCTTTGCCATTATCGATACATTTATCCCACCCCGAGCATCCAACAAGACCTAGCAACATAAGGATTAACAAATACTTCATAAATATCTCCTATTTAGATTTACTTCGAAATTCTTCTAGTTTAGCATAATTTTCTGCAGCTTTATCTAACAAATCATATCTAGTTTTATTTAAATTACGTTTAAATTTTGGAGATAGGCAATTTGGACATCGAGTTCCTACTTTTTTTCCTTGCCATTCATGTTGACAATTAGTACATTTATAGCGAAAATATGCCATATAAATCCTCCATTATTAAATTATATCATAAATTTTGAAAAATGTCAACTAAATATCCCAAGGATCTTCATCATCTGCTGGATTAAAGTTAAACTCTAAATCATTTTTAGTTAGTTTAATTTCAGATTCAAGATCATCCTCATCTTCTTCATCTTTAGTATCTTCAGGGATTTCCGGTGGAATCTCATTAAGATCTTCTTCTTTCATGTCAAAGAACTTCATTAAATCTGCTTTTTCAACCATAGGATTGCATTTACAACTACATATCCTACAGAATGCCGACTTTGAGAATTGTTCAACAAAGAATACTTGCTTTTCATTAAATTGGGTCTTACAACCGGAACAAATATATTTCATTTATTTCTTCTCGAAGGCAGTTTTACACATTTTGGCTGAATCCAATCCCTCAATATCTAATTTTACAAATTTTTCCATACACGCTTGTTTTCGTTCGGCAAGTGGAGTATAGAACAAACTCGAACATCCTGTAAAACTAAACAGTAACAAACTAATGAATAGTAGTTTCATCTTTATTTTCCTTTGCAATTTGGGATAGTTCACTCAAACTATCTCGTAATCCTATTAATTTTGATTGAAGTTCTTGGGCACGAGCCATAAGCATCCCAAACAATACCGACATCCTATTCCCATGATTCTTTCCGGCCTTCTCAAGCTCTCGATCAATTTCTTTTTGAAATGGGATAAGTTCTGGCTTTTCCGTCAAAAGTTGATTAATTTGGTCGCGATATTGTTTAATTTTAACAAAATCAATCATTTCTTGCCCTTCTTTTCTTTCATAGCTTTGAACATTTCAACTTGGGCTAGGCGTTTTTGAGCTTCCTCGCGGCTTCGGTAGGTTCCTAAAGTCTTCTTCCCATCATGGGATTTTACAACAAAATTTGGTCCTTGTTTTACGATCATATTTACTCCTTTTTCCCAACAACTTCGACACAAGCCAAAACCTTAAAGTTATTGCCCAATCTTGCTGCAAGTTCTTCGGCTTGTTTCTGGGCAATCTTTTTTGCACCATCGATGTCCATATCCTGTCCAGATACTTCAAATTCGGCTTCCTTTGTTGCTTGGAGAAGATACTTGAGCTTGTACTTGTATTTGCCTTTAGTGATGTAACCTTTCATTTGATCTCCTTGGTTATTTGAAATTCAATAACATCAGAACAATGCTTAAGATATTCTTTTTCTGTATAATAAAGCTTGCTTGTTTGACAGTGAAAACAACATGGAACTGAATTCTCTAATTTATAATATGGTTCATTATTTAATCTATCAACTGAATTTAGTGGAAATTCTTTATGTGTTCTTATATGTTTTCTAATTGAAAATTTACCACAATATCGACATGGTTTTCTAATTATTTCTTCATATTGTTCTCTAGATAACTCCGAACAATAACCTCTTTCTAATGCTCCCCGCAGATGCGCTAAATATGCTTGATTGATAACAATTTTATCTTCACGTAATATCGCATTTTCAGTATTTTTATGTTTCTTTTTACATCCACAAGATAGATGACTATAACCTCTTCTTAAAATTTGTCTTTTTTCTTCAATGAATTCCTTTCCACAATCACATCTAAATTTCCAAACTGAACTCCAATCAGTAAATTTAATAAATTCTAAAACAGTAAGACTCCCAATTTTCAGTCCAACTCTCAAATCCCTTGATTTTAATGCAAATTCACATTGACCGCAGGATAGATTTTTATTGTTTCTCGTTAATGTTCTTGAATTAACAATTCTTTCTCGACCACACTCACAACGACAATTCCAATTAGTTGCTGTTTCGGTTGTTTTTTCAACTTCATAAAGAACAGTCAAGTGTCCTCGTTTTTTTCTTTTCCAATTAAATTTATTTTTATGCCACATGAAATACCTTTCCCACTAATGAAATTATTAATTCTGCTGCTATAAGAATTATAATTAACCATTCTAATTTAACATTTTTATTATTGGTAATAAGTTCTAAAAGAATTTCATTGCTTGATTTTATAGAATCCAAACTTAAATTAATACTTCGAAATCTTGGTTCGATATCAAAGATATCTTTAAGCTTAAGAAATAATTTTTCTAATTTTGGATCATCCCATGCTTCATCAGGTAATGTTCCAGAAACATATATATTACTTAATATCTCTTGTCTGACATTCATGCAAAAACCAATAAATTTAATTATATCAGTTCGATTTGTTGGGTATTTACCATCTTTACTTAAAGCTTTACTATAAATTAATGTTTTATCTAGAACTGATTCTATGGTATTTTCCCAAAATTCAAGAGCGACAGATTGTGCCAAACATAATGATGATATTCTAATTGTTGTGATACTATCATTTGAGTTTATATCATAAGTCTCTTCTGCTTGAAATTTATCAGTATAATCTGTTATTTTTTTAAATCGTTTAATTAATTGATTGGCTTCCTTTCCTTCGATTCCAACTAAAACATAAACTCCGAAACTATATATTATTAAGTACTTATCAGTTTCTACTTTGTAAACTCGTTCATAATTATTGGAGTAGATTGTTTCGTAATGAAATAAGTTGCAGATTTCTTTGAACTTGATACGGTTAGGAATATTTATAGCTCTAAGTTTCATAATCTAATAAAAGATGGTCGGTTAACTTCCATATCTACTCGACCATCCAACCATTGAATCCAACTCTTCCTGAGTGTATTCATTTTATCTGGGCAGGAATCCTTCTCTGGCCAGATACTTATATTATACCATACTTTCCATCGCATGTCAAGTTTGAAGACGACATACTCTGGAGTCTATTTGATTTTGTCAATAAGTCCTAATTTTTGGGCTTCCTTTGGGGATATAATTGTATCACTCTCCAACATACGTTTTATCCTATTGATTTTATTCTTTCCCCGAAATCTTTTCGCTAGGATATTCACCATAATATCGCAAGTTCGATAACTTTCCTTACCCCACTTTTGGAAGTCAAGTGTATTCCCTTGATATCCTGTGGAACCATAATGCATCATAAAACTACAGTTTGGTGAACTTACCCTCAGATCTCCAGCCTGCATTATAAGCATGGCTGCGCTCATACATTGGCCGTAGGATTTAATTACAACTGGTACAGTACACTCCATAATTGCGTCATATATGGCCAATCCTGCGTAAATGTCGCCACCACCAGAATTTAGGACAACTTGGATAAATTTAGGATTTTGTGCTTCCAGGAACTTAAGTTGGGCAATAAATTGGGCAAAAGTTTGGGAACAAATGGAACCATCTGGAATTAGAAGGATAGTTTGCTGATTTAGCATTTCTTCGGGAGTTGAGGGAGCTTTATCGGAATCTTCAAGTTCTTGATTTTCAAATTCTTCGGGGTTTAGCGGATGACCATCGATATAGATTTTATGCGATTTGATCATCTAAACCCTCTTCAAAGTCATCCTCAAGATTTCGGACTAAACAAAGAACTCGAACACCTTTTGGAACTCCTTGGTGGAATAGGAAGGAATTCATATCATGGACACTGTCAAATTCACCTAGGACTATTTTGGGTGGGTTATTTTTATCCAAATCCTTAAAACCAACACGTACTGATATTTTACTCATACATTTATTATATCATAATTTTTTGAAAAAGTCAAGGAATTTCATTTAATTAATTTGGAAAGATTTTCTTTCCAAATCCATAAATCTAACATAGTTATCTACTTTTGAAAAAATACAACATTTTGGGAATACCAAGATACCTTAAATCCTGTAATTTTGGCAAGTTCCTCAATAGATTTTCTTGAGTGGATTAAACAATGTCCAATTCTCGGGTCGACATAACCGGAATTCTCAAGATTGCCGAGAAAATCAACAAATGAGGATTCAATATAAATTAAACTGTTTTCATTTAGGATTTCATGGAATCGGTGAAATAACTGGATAGGATTTTCAATATGCTCAATAACTTCGGTCATGATTATGGTATCGATTGAATTTTGATCGATATCAGTTAGTTTTAGGGTAGTATTCTGGTCAACACCATTTGATGTATAATTTTTTTCTAAATTAATTAGATTAGTCATCTGAGCATTGCCGCAACCAAAATCCAGGACTTTTTTGGGATTATGTTTTTCTTCAATCCTGCGGAGTCGTTCAAGATTGATGGGACGTTCGTTTCTGGCTTTGTCGCAGTCATTTTCGGTGATAAGGAGTTCTGGGGGAATTTTGGATAACGTGTATAAGGCGGAACAATTTGGGCATAAATTGTATGTAATTGTAAATTTTATGAAGGTTTGCCCACCAGAAGTGCCGCAAATAGGACAACTATGTTCCATATTTTTCATTCCAATACTTAATTAGATCTTTTAATGCATCGTGTGGGGTTTTACCTTTACCAATTAACCATTTTTTAGGTTCATCACTCCACCAAAATTCCATTTCTTCAACATCACCACCATTAACTGCTTCGGGAACTTGATCATGATCACAATAGAAAGCCAACCATTGGGCATCAGAATATATACCGCCATAACGATCGTTAATTATAGTGCAGGGATAAATATCTAAATCATTTTCGTCGATCTTCATCAATAGCCTTTTTTAGAGCTTCTATATACATTTGGGATGTTGTTTGTTCTAGGCAACGATAATCCCCGAAAAAACAAAATTTGAAATCATGTGAATAAACAAAATTCATATTACTTTGGCAATATCTACACGCAACAGATTCTGGAGGAGTTACAACTTCAACATTCCAAGCATATTCTGCATGACGATATGGTACGCGAGTTCGCGGCTCAACCGAACTAAAACCATAAACTATCGGAACATCACTTAATGCCGCAAGGTGGAGCAATCCATTATCTAAACCGATAACGGCTTTGGATTTATCCATAATACTAACTAGTTGAATTGTTGTAGTCTTATCAATTAAGGATATTGCACCTTTTGATGTTTCTTTTTCGATATCTAACCGGGTAAAACCACGTAATACTGTGCCATTTAATGCTGCAGCTTCATTTTTCCCAGAAAGAACCGGAGTAATTCCATTAGCTAAACAGAAATTGATTATATCCTGGAGAATGGATACCTTCATTTCGCGGGCAGGAGCTGTATGCATGATCGGGATTATAACATAGTTTTCGGGCAGATTAAATTCTGATACGTCAACTAATGGACACTTAACATAATTCCAATTTTCTGGGTCCATTGGGATTTCATCGCACATTGCCGCGTAAGCTTGCCAAACTAAGGGCATACGCATAGTTGTAAGTCCATCTTTGTCGGCCATGATTGCGATTTCATTTCCAAAACGTTTTTTGAGTTGCTGGGCTTGAGCAAAGGTAAACCACTTGATTTCGGGAAGGCAATGCTTGCCAAGATCTATAAAATAATCCGGTGCGATAACTTTAAGTTTAATGTAAGGATAATGTTTTAGGATATAATTGAAAATGGTTAGGCGGGAAATCTGGTCACCTAAACCTGATTTATTTAGGAAGAAATAAATATGTTTTTCTTCAGGAATTCGACCAGATACACATTTTTGGAGAAGTTGATTAATATCCATTATACACCATAAAAGTTATCGATTATTGCGTTTTCTAAATGTAAATAAATATCGGCTTCCATTTCATCATTTGGCCAGCAAACTCCGATAATATTCGGATTAACAATCCCAAAATATTTTACATCACTTCCAATAGTATCTCGTTTAGAATCCATTAGATACTCGAAAGCAAGATGTCTGGATGTTTCTTCTGCCCGAGATCTCATAACTTGGTCGGCTCATTCAGGGCTAACCTACCAGAACCTAAAGCTATATCTTGGAGTTTTTGAAGAAGTTGGGATACTATGACGATATAGTCAATCGAATCCTGACGGTTCTCTTTAGGTAACGCTTCGGATTTTCTGATTTTATTTAACACATCCAGAGAACTTGCACATAAAGTATATAATTCTGCTATATGACGAACCTTTAAATTTACAAGTCCTTCACCCATAAATTTATTCTTATACCAATTGGCTTGTTTTCGAAATGCTCTATTGGGACGAAGATCTAGATGAGTCAATAAATCATCACAAATAGTTATAAAATGTCTTTTTTCCATCGGCGTAAAATCTATAAGCATAGTAATCTCCTATTTTATTATAGTATAGCACAGTTTTCTGGGAAAGTCAAGCAAATAAGTTTAGGACATACCTATCCCGTTAAGATCTTTTATATATTTGGCAACCCGAAGGTTGCTGACCTCTCGGTCAGAAACCGGAGGTAACCAACACCTCAGTGTACTGTTTTATTTTATCACACTTTTGGAGAAAATACAAGTACCCGGAGATAACTAAATACAATAAATCCTAAAATTATAACAGTTTACATATTGTAATTGTTCTTTGGCGAACTAAACAAAATTAATTGATATACCAACATTTAACTAAAACTAAACAAAATAATGATACTATATTATAATATTTTCCAGAAAATGTGAATCTTTCACAGTTTTTAGTACGAATAATTGCCATTTTTCACATTTTTATATATTATAATACTATTTTCCGCATAAATTGAAAGTATACGGATTTTGGTATATCCCAATAACTTTGTTATATATCCCAAATTATCAAGTATTAATGTACGTTCCAATTCTCACAGCCATTCTTATGGCAATAGTCAATAAAGACAAGGAGTTAACGGAACTTACAACTTTTTTTATGTCTTTTTACCAAGTTTCATGGAGGAACTTTTATGTCTAAATTTCAAATCCATTATCTTTTTTTAATTCTTTTGGTTCTGGTCGCAGGACGAGCAGTATATTTTGGATATGATTGGCAATCCGGGATATCAATGTTGGTTCTTGGCGGACTTTTCGTAACAATGGACCTTATGTTACGGTTTTTCCAAGCTAAAAAGGAAATCATGACCGAAAATGACTTCCGCAAAAAGGTTATGGAAGACATTGAAGCTTTGAAAGCTCAGATGAGTGGTGTAAAACTCGCCCAACTCAATAACTTGAAGGGAACTAAACATACTTCATTGTTTTAAGGTCTTATATGTCTAAAGATAAAGTCAAATCATCTGTCCAATTTGCCAACAAAGCCTTTGAATCATTAGAATCCCAACAAACTTACATCAAAGAACTCGAAGATAAAGTTAAACATCTAGAAAACCTCCTAAAAACGTCCAATATTCCAACCATTGAATCCAATTCTCCTTCTAATTCCCCACTTTCCCGCAAATCTCATGAAGAAGAGATTATCCAGGTCGAATTCCGCCGACTTCATCACAAGGTTGTCGGGCAGAATGAATCCTTGACTCGAGATGATCTCAAAAAGTTCGAAATCCTGGTAAAAGCTCTTGTTGCCTTGAAAACTGGACAAATTAAGGAAGATAAGTCCAAGAAATCTAAGGAAAAAGAAACTCCAGTTGAAGATTTGCTCCGAATAGTCATGTTGGATGGAGAAGATAATGGCCAATCTGAATGATCTTCGGGATTTAGTCGAAAAGACTAAGAATTCTGTCAAATTTACCCCCGCCCCAGTAATTTCAACTTCTGTCGAGATTCCTACCAAAACTCTTGCCGCAGTTTTAGAAACTGCCAAGAAAAAAGCTGGCCGACCAAAAGGAAGTACGAATCTTGGTGGTCCAAGGATTGGTGAGCAGAAGGCAAAAGCTAAAACTATTAAGAAACTTTGGGAAAAGGGCGTTGTCCACTGGAAATTGGACTCAAATCAGAAATCTCTCTACGATAATTTCAAAAGTAAGTCAGATCCCCTCCATGTTTGGCTAATGTCCCGACAAATTGGCAAAACCTTTGTTTGCTGTATTATAGCTATCGAAGAAGCCATGCAACATGAAAACATGTACATAGCTTATGTTCTTCCCCAGCAAAATCAAGCCCGTAAGATTCTTTATAAGAAATTCAATGAGATACTTCGGGATTGCCCGGAAAGTTTGCGCCCAGCTTTTAATACCCAAAATAATATTTGGACTTTCCCCAATGGTTCGCAGATTATTTGTGTCGGAACAGATAATGGAAATATCGACAATATCCGGGGTGAAACTCTCCACATGGTAATTATGGATGAGTGCGGGTTTATGGACGATTTTGAATATTGTTACAAAGACGTACTTTTTGCGACAATGTCAAATCATGATAATCCTAAAACTATAATGATTTCAACACCTCCCAAGACTTCGGGGCATCCATTCAATACTTATATCAAAGAAGCAACCTTTAAACATACCCTAGTAAAAAGAACTATTTGGGATTGTCCTCGCCGTAAACCTTGGCAAATACAGCAAATCATTGATGAATGTGGTGGCGAAGATTCTCCATCTTTCAAGCGGGAGTATATGTGCGTCGATGAAAATACACAAATCAAGACACTAAATGGGTATAGGAAAATTAAGGATATTAATCTTGGTGACATGGTATTTACTCATAAGGGTCGATATCGTAAAGTTTTAAATAAGTTTATAAATCCTAAAGGTGATAGAAAAGTATATAAAGTTCAGTCTTCAAATAATGAAGGTATTATTTGTACTGAAGGTCATCAGTTATATATAGCAAAAAGTCAATATAAACAATTAGATAATGGATATTCAATAGATTGGAAAAAGGTCGAAGATATCGATTTATCTGATGAATCTAGAAGAATGTATTTTGCTGTTCCGATAGATCGAACATTATCACCATCTAATTATTCCGAAGATTTAGCATATCTAGTCGGTTGGCATATTGCTGAGGGACATACATGTGGTAACTCTCAAGTTTTATCTTTAAATTATAAAGATGACTTTAATAAAATTAACGAGTTAACGAAGAAAATTTGGGGAAAGGAATATAGGATATACATTAAAAATGATGGAGGATTTCAAGCTCAATTAAATTCAAAAAA
>Ga0182027_10013553_pt1 | contig 11351 bp, 3 predicted proteins | sample 712E1DmetaG_FD_121300 | JGI IMG/M metagenome (GOLD analysis project Ga0182027, IMG submission 121300) | Permafrost microbial communities from Stordalen Mire, Sweden - 712E1D metaG (Illumina Assembly) | ecosystem: Environmental > Terrestrial > Soil > Wetlands > Permafrost | place: Sweden...
GGCCTGCGCCGGCGCATCGGTCTTGGCCGGCGCTCCCGCATCCGCGCCGGGTTGCGTTGTGGCGCCAGGCGATGGACCAGCGGCCGTTGGACTGGCCTCTTGTCCCTTTGCGTAGCCATTGTTGTAGTCGTCGAGCGCTTCGACGTTTCGCGGCCCTGGGTTGGACGGGGCGCCGCTCAGGCCGTCCTTGTATCCCTGCGCGTAGTCGTCGGATTCAGGCTCCGGGTTGAGCTGGCGATGAATCGCGCCCGAGAAATGCTGCAAGGTGTGCGCCAGCTCGTGCGCCAGCAGCCGCTTGCCCTCCGGCGTGGCGGGCCTGTACTGCTCCGGCGCGATGACGATGTCCGCGCCTTGGGCGTAGGCCAGCGCGTGGATGGAGCGAACGGAGCGCCCGGCCTCTTCATCGTTATGGATTCGCACATCCTGGAGGCCTGCGCCAAATCGCGGCTCGAAGAAGGCGCGCGTCGCGGGATCAAGCGGCTGGCCGGGACGGTTGAGCGCCCGACGCACAATCGGCGGCGCGTGGCCCGCGGCCTGCGCCCGCCCATCGCTTTTGCGCTGAAGCTTCTTTTCCTCTTCCTCGTGGTCGCGGTAGCGGCGCACCTGTTGGGAGCGGCCCGCGCCGGAGAGCGCAGGATCGGTCATGCGCATGACCCGGTCGGCGGCGCGGTCGGCCTCGGCTTCAAGCGGATCGTTGACCGAGCCGACGGCCAGCTTGCATTGGATGGTGGAGAATCGCCGCAGGGCGGCCTGATTGCCGGAGTAAGTTTTATCGGCGGTGTTCCGCTGTTCGGCGGCAGCAGGCGCACGGCCCGGATCGCGCCGCGCGCGGCCGGCATGCGGAGATAGATAGGCGGATCCTTGCATCTCAACCCTCCCAAGCTTCCGGCATGCGGACCGCGAACAGGCGAATCCGCTTGGCCGGTGTTCCCGTTCGCAGTTGATCTGTTGAACGCCAAGGCTGCCGCCAAGACATTCAAGGCGGCTGGCCGGGCTCTCGTGCGCGGCTTTGGACCAGAGCATTTTCGGCCTGACTGTTAACGGTTCAAGTTGAGATTTGTGCTCTCCCACCCTTGAATCAAAAAGCGATTCAAGGATGGGGGCCCACCCAGCTTTTGTTAACACTTGACCCGAAAATGCTCCAGTCCTGTGACCAAATGATTTCGTACCTTGAGTTCAAGCTATCCCAGGTCCCAAAATCGGGACCTGGGGCACCCACAGTTGGTACAACTTCATGCGGTCAGAGACCTGGAAAACCTCGGGGAATGCTGCAAACGGAGAAAGGAGCTGAGATCAGCCCCTTTTCACTTGGCTCCAACGGGCGTCGAACCCTCTAGCACCATAGGCGCTATCCTCTCCGGAGGTGAGAGCAGCAGAATCAAAGTACCCCATTTCCAATGGCCGCGTCAACAGGTTTCTGCGCCTCAAGGAATATTGTTGCCGACCTTGAAGCAACTGGTGTAGTTAGCTGACGTGGAGACATTCTCCGCCGCCATCCATAGGTCGTAGTTGGGCAAGCCGTCCACGCTTGGCTGCAGGTACAGGCCCAGGGTAAAGCGAAGCATACAGTTGCGCTCGATCAGTACCCGGCGGCCAAAGGCGCCCACGGCCTTGATCGCATAGGTCGCCTGCCCGCCTTCCGTCCCCGCTTCGCCAGAGCGGTAGAGCACCATGTGATTGTCGCTGACGATGGCGCTGTTGACGGAGCCCAGGAAGATGCCATGGCGGTCGCCGGTCATCTCCGGCGTGATGCGGATATTGATGGTGTTGCCGCAAATCTGCACCTGGCTCACCGATAGATGCGAGACAACAGGGTCGGCCTTGCAGTCGCTCAGGCCGACGTGAATCCCCTGCGCGGCGCCGTCGATGGTGTTGTTGAGGATGCGGATGTCGTTGGCCAGGTCACCGCCGACGACAATGCCCTGCGAGGAGGTGGAGTAAAGGTTGGGCAGGACGGCATTCACCCAGTTGCGGAAGGCCGGCGCCACCGAGTCCGGAGCCTTGAAAACCGTTTCGGCGATCTTGAGGACCGCGCGATGCAAGTCGCCCGCCGTGCTGGTCTGCGTCAATCCAGCCGTGCGCAGGGCTTCGGTCCAGGCATTGGTCAGCTTGCCGGTGCTGATGAACTCCAGCTTCAGCGTTCCGAAGGTGGCGTTGATACGGGCCCGGCCCAACTCGCCGAGATTGATCGGCGGCAGCGGTGGCTTGAGGATGGCAGCGTTGATTTCCTCAGTTTTAGAAGGCGCCGCGGCGGCTGGCTGAGTCTCCGCCGCCGGAGCGGGCTCGGCGGGCACGGGCGCCACCATGGGAGCATTGACCGGCACGGACGTTCCCGCTGTGTTCTTCTTCTGCTTCTTCAGCACCCGCCTCTTGGCCTTCTTTGCGGCCGGCGGCGCGGTATTGACGATAGTCATGGAATTGACAAGCTGCTTGCGCAAGCGCGAGGCGAGCGCCGTATTAGCGGCCAGGTCGCCGATCTTCACATTGCGCGCCGTCTGCTCGGTCACAACCAGATTGCCCTCGATCTGGGCGCGATCCGCGTTGACCAGCAGGATGCCGACCTGGAAGTGGCCCACGTTGAACTGGCTGTTGAGCACGCGGACGTTGTAGCGCGGTGCAACCTGGCTCGTCGCTGGGACAGTGTTATACACGGCGAGGCAGGATGCGGCGCGCAGATCGGCGCCGGCGCAGGCCAGGAACACCCGCTCGATATCGACCTGCGCGCAGTCGCGGAGGGTGACCGCGCCCTGCAAGCCGGCGGTGGCGGGATTGTTGGAATATCCCGCCACGCCAGCCACCACCGAGAGATCGGCAATGTTGACGTTGGGACAGTTGTCGAACTCGATCACAGCCTCCAGGCCGATGCCGGCAAGCAGCGTGCCTTCTCCGGCGCCGATCATCTTCACCGACTGGCCGGTGAATACGATCTTGCTATCGACCTTGAATTCGCCCGGCTGGAAGCAGATGCACAACGCCTTGGCGCGACTGGCAATGGCCGCGTTGAGCTTGCTCCGCCATTCTTCCGCGGCGCTCAGCACCAGGCAGCAGCAGGCGCACTCCTCGTTGTCGGTGAGCGGCTTGAAGTGCTTGCGGCAATCGGCGACGATCACCCAGCCAATCTCGTCCAACTTACGTTCCACGATGGCCAGATCGCAGAGCCATTGGCGAGGGCCGTCGGGGAGTTGCGGCGCCTCCAGGTAGCGGCGGGGATAGACCATCTGCGGCGTGTTGGGGCGCACGGCAAAGCACCAGAAGGGCCGAGCCTGGAGCGGCCACGTGGGCAGGGCCTTGATCCGTACGGTGACCGCCAGACCCGAGGCATCGTCCAGATTCACGCTCTTTCCGGATGTGAAAGGCACTTCCGCCTGCCATAGGCGGACGAAGAGGGTGTGCCTGCCGGCTGGCAGCGTCGTGCCCGGCGGCAGGGTCAACTTCTGGGTGGCGGGATCGTAGACCGTTCCGCTTCCCAGCGTGATGATCTGGCCCAGCGGCGCGGCGACATAGTTGCTGTCGACCGGGTCGCCCAGCACCGCCTCGGTTTGCAATATCTCAATGGCCTGGCCCGGCTGCGGAGTATGGACGGCATCGACGGGCACCTGGTCGAGCCGCAGAACCCGCGAACCGGCCACCGTGGCCCGATAGAGAAACGAGGCGTTGTTCCAGCCCCAGAGCAGTGTGCCTGAAGGCGCGGAAAAACTGGAGACTGTCACCCTCACCAGCTGATTGTCAGCACCCAGATAGCCGCCCTGCGCCGGCGGGCAGCAGGGGTTTTCGCGTTGCGTGGGAGGATAGAAGCCGACCTTCAGATCGGCGTCGAACCCGAGCGCCAGCGTCGCCGGATCCAGGCTGAGGCCCATTTTGGCGAGCATGGCGCCAACATCGTCCTGGGCGGCGTTGCACAGCGACGCGGGGGTGGGGATGCTTACAAAATGCTGCATCAGCCGGGTGCGGGCGGAGGTGTCGGGACCGCCCAGGGCAACCTCGCGCAATGCTTGGTCCTCGGTGGCCGAAATGCTCTGTTCGCTCACCAGCAGCGCCACCAGCGATCGGCTCCGGTCTTCTTCATTCGCCGCAACCCCGGACCGATAGATTGCGGGAAGCATATCCAGCCAATCGGGCTGATCGTCGAGCGGCACGGCGTTGTCCAGAGTCAGCCGCCAGCCGCCGGCGTACATGGTTCCCGGCGCCACGACAAGGCCCAACTTGGCGTCGTATGAGACCTGGTAGCCGGTCTGTTCGGGCGTTCCCGCGGGGCCGACGACATCGATCGTCTCCAGCCGCAGCGCCTCGCCGGCGATGGCGGTCTCTTCGTTGATGTCCGCTTCCAGCGTGACCCGGCCCTGTTGTGCAACTACCGCGCGGTAGTCGCGCGATGGATCGAAACCGATGCGTGCGCGATCGCTTCCCACGATAAGACTCCTTCAAACTCCTGCTCAGGCGTTCTAGTTCACGTCGATCCAGACCGGCAACTGCCCGATCGGGGAATACTCTTCGTACTTCAATGCCAGGCCGCGCCGTTTGAGCGCAATGCCTTCCAGGCAATAGACGCCCATCTCCGAGCCGTTCTGCGCGCCCGCCAGGATGGTGCTGCCATCGGTTGCGCCCGGCAGCGAGCAGCCGCAACCCGAGCCGCCCGCGCCGGGAGCCAGGATTGCCGAGTCCGCGTCCTGACGCAGCTTGGCGTACTCCGGCTGGCCAAAGCTGCGCGACTCAAAGAGCGGCGCTCCCGGCGCGACCTCCACCGAGCGGTAGGGCTGATGCAGGTTGCTTCCTTTGGCATAAGCGGTGAACCGCACGCAGCCGGCCTGCGCATCCTCCACCAAGGCCAGGTTGTCGAGAATGCATTCAGAAGCCTGGAGCCGGTGCGTATAGGCCGGACCCAGAACTGTGCATCGGCAGAGCGTGACGGTTCCCTCTGAGAAGCCGAGCGCCAGATCGGCCAAAGCCAGCGGCCAGGCTGCCTCGGCCTGCGCCGGGGTAAACTGCTGGATGGCCGCGGTCATCTCCGAGACCAGCGCGCTGGAAGGCGCAGCTCCTGCCGTGTAGCCGGCGAGGCTGGTCTGGAGCGCGGACGAGCCTGCCACCGCGTGCTTGGCCAGCGCATTGGTCTCATACTTGAGTGAAGCGGCCAGGCTGACGGGGTCAAAGACGGTTGCATTGCCGAGCGTTCCGGTGGTCGCGACCACGTGCGTCGGGATAGCCTGAACAATACTGTCGCTGGCCTTCAAACTCTCAATCGCGCCGCCGTTCCGGGTGCGAATCGGTCCGGTGATCGAGCGCTCGATAATCAGATTCGTAACCGCGCCCTCAATGTAGAGCGTGCTCGGCCGCAGCGGCATATTGTCGATGGCCGAGCCGTACAACGGCAGCGGCATGGGCAGCAATCCGTGCGGCGAAACCGGCGGCTCATAGGCGGTGCCGGGGTCGAGCGTCATCATGCGCAGATAGATGGTGTCGAATGCGCCTTGCAGCACAACGTCAGCGCCCTGCATCAGAATGCCTTCAAGAACCAGGACGGTGGGCGCGACCGAACTCGCGGCGTTGCCGACGATCGTCCAGCTTTGCGGTGCGGCGCCGGCCCAGCGAAGGACAGGCCGCTCCCCGCTCTGAGCGCTGACGGCAACCGTTGCGCCATCGGGCACGGTCAGCGTCTGCGTTGGGCCGGCGTAGGTAAGCGAATCGGCAAACTCCAGGTTGGCGCTGGAGGCGACTGCCTGTAGCGCGTCATTGAGCTTGGCGGCGTCGCCGCCGGCGATGGAGACCGTCGCTTCGGGCAGAGCCAGCGCGCTGAGAATTGCGCTGTTGTAGCCGCCCGCGCCAATCTCGGAGAGCAGGCCGAAGTTATAGCAGACAGCGAGATTGTCACTGGGAGCATAGCCGGAATAGCTGAAGCAGCCCCGCTGCGGATAGATAGAGAGCTGGGCCCGCGGCAGGGCAGCGCCCGTGCCTCCTGCCAGCAGACCGACAGAAAACGCTTTTGGCTCGAAGGCGTTCGAATAGAGCTTCTTGGGAACCGTTTTCCAAAGCGTTTCGCGGATGGCGACCGGCAGCTCCCACTCGCTGGGCGAAACCCAGTGTTCGCCCCATGCGCCGGCCTCGTCAACCCGCTGCGAAGGGGCAAAGAGCGGAATCTCGCGGCCGGTGGGATCGAAGGTGAAGCACGGCGGCGTTGCGCCATTGCTCACCGGCGTAGCCGCCGAGATGGGAAAGGCCCGCAGCCACCACAGGAAGACGCCCAGGTTGCGGATGTTGAAGTGGCCCAGCGTCTGACCGCCCGCGCGCAAATCGGCGGTATAGGCGTACTCGTCGAAGGCCGTGCCGGTGTTGCCGGCCGCATAGGCGTTGCGCAGGTCCGCGAAGCCCCCCATGGGCGTCTTGCTGTAAGCGCCGATCAGCCCTTCGGCGATCTCCAGCTTCCTGCCGGTAAATCCGATCGGCCCATCGACCGTGCTTTCGATGCTGTAGCTGAGAGGCGGATCGAACGAGTGGCGCGTCCTGCCCATGCGGCGAAAGAACTCGACCACGCGCGCGTCGCGCGAGGCGATGTCGGCGGCCAGTTCCTCCAGCAAGCCCACGGTGCCCGCGCGGCGGCGATAGTAGATGGTCTTGGCCACGTCGATGCGCTGCGCGGCCGCGTCAAGACAACTGACCAGCCGCGTCGCCACCAGGTCGCCGATGTAGGGTACGACCCAGTCGTCGCAGGTTTCGATGGATTGGTTTTCGCTCAGCCGGTCAATGTTGCGGCGCACCACGGCGGCCTGGGCTCCGATGCGGTTCACCAGCTCCTGAAGCGGCCCCGCCGCGCCGGGCGTGGGACCAGCGTCCATGGTGCGATAGACCGCCGGAATTAATTGCCACAGCCGGTTGGAATACCACTGCGCGTATCCGTCGCTAATCATTGCCGGCCACCTCCGTGCTGGGGAAGAAGCCGCTGGGATCAAGCGAAAAATAGGCTCCCTCGCCGGGATTGTGCAACGGTCCGGCGTTGATCGCGCGTTTGATGGCGAACTGGCTGGACTTGATGGCGACCACGCCGGTTACCGCGAGACACGCGGCCTCGATCCTGCTGTCGAAGAGCTGCTGGCCGATGCCGATTTGAGGAGGAGAAAACAGTCCGGCGGCGGGATCGCAGAGCGCAGTTTGAATCGCCGCTGTAATCGCCGTGGGGTCCATGCCCGCAGCCACGATGAAGGCCATGGTCAGGGTCACCGGCAGCTCGGTGGCGGGCAGCGCCAGCACCGGACGGTTGGGATCGCCGGCCGCGGAGAGCAGCGTTTGCACGGAGCTGGCGACATTCGGCTCTCCGGCGACGTAAACGATCACGCCGGCGCGCTGGTTGCTTGCATCCCACGACCAGACCGCCGATGCCATCGAGACGCCCGGAGCCTGCGCCGCCAGAGCCTGATAATCGAAGATCGAAACCGCGCGGCCAAAGGTCAGCACCGAGCGCGGCGCGTACTGCTTGAGCAGCGCGGCTGGATCGGGATCGCTGCCCCCGGTGACGGCCACCGGATTCACCACCGATTGCAGCCCCGGATAGCTCTGCGCAATCACCGTCAGCTTGCCGGCGGGCGGCGAAGCCGCGCCTCCGCCGATCCGGTAGCTGGCCACGACGTTGTTGGTTCCGGTTGCCAGCCGCGCCCCGTTGACCCCGTCCCCGAAGTCCACCCAGGTGTTCTGGCTGGAGTCTTGGCGGGTGACAAAGACCTGCGCGTTGGCGGGCTGGCCATAGAAGCTGGCCACCTCGGTCCAAGGCAGGCCGTTCACGGCAATCGAGACGGTGCTGGCATAGCCGGAGCCGGCGGCCAAGTAAGTGACGGGAGACTTCGACAGCATGAAGCTCTGCCCGGCCTGCGTGGCGTCGCCGCTGCCCAATATCTCGCCGGCGACGGTTTTGCCGCGGGTGACGGGAAGCAGATTGAAGAAGACGCCGAGGGGAGGCTGAAGCGCCGGCGACAGAGGAATCGGCGTGGCGGCCGGCCAATTGACGCTCAGGCTGCCGCCATCGCCCGCGCCGGCGGCCGCTGCGCCGTTGCCATTGCTGTCCTGCATCAGAATCGGAGTGGGGCCGTTGGAAGGGAACTGCGCCGGCTCAACGGCAAGCAGTTGGGCGCTGCCCGTCCAGGGTTGGGGCGGCTGATCCACCAGGGTTCCGGCTTCCACCCAGCCGTAGAGCATGGCGATCGACGACGCGCCCGCGTTTTGCAGCGTCTGGTCCAGACCGCTGCTCAGCGTCAACTGCGTATGCAGCACGGGAATCGGATGCTTTTCCGAGTCGGGGGGAATCGTGGTGGACGATCCGGACGATGTAGCGTCGCCGAAGACATCCTGCACATTTGTCACCTGCGCCAACTGCGCGTAGGGCAGCGCGGGCGCCGTAAAGACCACCCAGTCGTTGGGCTGAATCTGGCGGGCAACCCCGGCCAGATGAACATTGCCGCTGCTATCCACGAAGCCCGGATTGACCGTCCAGAGCGGGGCGCTCTGGTTGGCCTTTAACAGGCGGGCGTTGGCCGCCTGCATCGGGCCGGGAGCGTTGGCGGTGGTGAAAACCAGTCGAGTCTGCTTGCCTCCTCCAGCCACGGTCTGCACGGCGGGCGGCGCGACGAGCGTAATCAGGCTGGGTTCGGCGGTGTCGTCGCGTGCGCCCAGCAACAGCATGGTTCCGTTGCTCACCGAGGTAACGCTGCCGCTGAGCAGCAGACCGTACTTTTCCACCGTGGCGGGATGGTACGTGATTTGCTTCGAGGCAAGGGCCTTGGCATAGGCCTTCATCGCCCCGCCCCGCGCCAAATCGACGATATCGCCGTCCAGCATGGACAGAAGGCTGCTGCCAAGGTCGGCGATCAGGTTGGGCTTCGGCAGCGCATTCACCTGGTCCGGAAGGCCGATGGCTGTCGCGGCCGAGAGTTCAAAGGTCTGCGGCGCGCCGCCGGGGCCCGGCTTGCTCTGGAACTGGAAGCCCCGCGGCAGGGTCACCGTCTGGCCCGGCAAGACGCTGGGCGCAACCAGCGCCGCCAGCATTCCCGCCGCGCCAATTGCCGGACGCGGCCGGTAGCCCAGTAGTTGAACCATCTCCGCGGGCGTCTCCGGCAAAGCGGCGGTGCGCAGATAGTCCTCATTGGCAATCCGCTCGTTGTAGAAGGTGAGAATGTCGGCCAGATAGGCCCACCACTCGACCATCATCACCGCCAGATCGGCGACCGATGGATCGGAGTCCGCGCCGGCCTGCCAGGCGTTGAGCGATTGCTCCAGAGGCAGCTGGCCCGGCGCGGCGGTCAGCGGCGTCAGCAGCGCGCGGCGAAAGTCGTTGAAGCCGCCGGCGCGGAAGGCGATCCGCGAGAGTCCGGGAAGATTCGCGATGGCCTGCGTGCCGGCCGCATCGCATGGGCAAACCGGTGTGGTGGTCATCGTCCGCCCTCCGCAAAGACGCGAATCGTGCCGCGTTCCGGATAGTTGGGGTCGTTGGCGACGCGGAGAATCTGGCCGGAGCCGAATTGAAGCACCTCCGGCAGCGGCTGAAAGACATTGCTCGCGCCGCGTTGGCGATACTCCACATCGAGAACGCCGCTCACCCCCGCCACGCCCTGGATGGCCGCCTCCAGGTTGCTGCGATAGAGCGGGGTTCCGAAGGTAAAGCTGTCGGCATAGAAGAAGCCTTCGCTTCCATCCGGCTGCTTGGCATCTGCCAGGCGCGCCAGCACTCCAGCCTCCACGTCGCTGGACAGCCAGCCGCTCTGGACGCAAACCGCGATCCGGAGATCGATCGAAATCAGCCAGGGCGGCGGCGCATAGGACTCATACCCAGCCAGACGGCGGCGGTTGAGCAGCTCAATCAAACCCTCCTGCTCGCTGAGCGTCACACTGGCTCCATTGGTGTTGCCGGCGACCGGGTCGGCGACGGTAAACACCGTCAGCCAGCTTCCCGTCCAGCGGAAGGACGTGCCCGCCTTGAGCACCCAGGGCAGCGTCTCGGCCGCTGCCTCATAGTCTTCCGGCCGCACCGCCCGGTACTGCACCGCGCGAAAGGCCTGCGGGGCCATGCGCCGAATATGCTGGGGCGTTTCGGCGTCCGCGCCGTTGCTCACGACGAAGGGATTGCTGACGCTGGTCAGATAGGCCGTGGCGCTGGGATCGACATTCTTGATCGCGCCCGCCGCCACGTTGCCGGCCGCACCCAATCCGATCCGGTACTGGACCGTGAAGACATCGTCATCGTTCGGCTGCGCGCCGAAGTTCCCGTCGCCGAAGCGCAGCGTGTCGCCCTGATCGCCGTCGTACTCCCATTGCGCCGGTGCGCCCTGGCCGTCGGTGGCCACCACGCGCCACGCCGCCGGATCGATGGTGCAGGCCGTCTCGGTCGCCGTGGCGTCCAGCAGGCTGGTAGAGAACTGGAAGTCCGCCGGTTCGGGATGAGTGCGCCGGACAATCAACTCCGGAACCCGCTCGGCCACGTCGGGATCGACCAGATCGGCCACCACCGGGGAGTCGCCGCCGATGGCACTGGGCAGCCATGCCAGCCTGCCTTGAGCCGGATTCGAGCGCGAGAGCGGGTAGCGGATGATCCAGTTGGGTTGCGACTCCGTTCCGTTCGGACCCAGGCGCGCGATGGCGACCGGCATGGCCATCGCCCCGGCGGGCGCGCTTCCCACGGCAAAGGACTCGGAAAAGCGCTGGCCCTGGGTGGCCGGAAGCAGATTGCCCGCCAGATGCGTCCGGGTAAGGTCATGGTCGCGGGTAAGAGCGTCGGCCGCACCCCAGGCAATATACGTTACGCGGGTATCCTTGCCGCCGTGAAGATAAATCGGGTCCCGCATCTCAGTGGCCGCGGTGAGATGCACCACCTCGCGGATGCTCTCGCCGGGAAGATCGGTCTGGATCAGCAGCGCGACGCCTTCCGCGTCGATATGCTGCTGGAATTTGAAGCCGTGGCCCCGTATCCACATCGACGTTGCGCCGCGGGGAAGGCACTGCTGGCTGTCGTCGAACCAGTAGGGCTGGAGTTTTCCGTCGTTCCACTTGGGCGAGACGGCGAACTTCCTGGTGTCTGCCAGCCCCGCGCCGATCTCGAAGGGCACAACCGCGCCGCCGGGCGTGGCAGCGCCGATCAGCGCGCCGGCGGGAACCGTATCGCCGACGACATTGCACTGAACGGTTGTGCTGGCCGAGAGCGCGGGCGTGGGCTCGTAGTCCACCAGCCGCGCCATGCTCACCAGCGAGCGGCGCTGGGTGGCGTTCAGCAGCGTGGCCTCGGTGGCCACACGGTCCTGCAGATAGCTCAGCTCGTCGGCCACGGAGCAGAGGGCTTCCATGAACATTACGCCGAAGTCGGCCTCGGAGCGCTCCTGCCA
>Ga0182027_10013556_pt1 | contig 11350 bp, 7 predicted proteins | sample 712E1DmetaG_FD_121300 | JGI IMG/M metagenome (GOLD analysis project Ga0182027, IMG submission 121300) | Permafrost microbial communities from Stordalen Mire, Sweden - 712E1D metaG (Illumina Assembly) | ecosystem: Environmental > Terrestrial > Soil > Wetlands > Permafrost | place: Sweden...
GTAGCGGGGGCAGGATTTGAACCTACGACCTTTGGGTTATGAGCCCAACGAGCTACCACTGCTCCACCCCGCAATATATTGTTAGAAAAGCTTAATTTTAGGTGGGGCAAAGATAGTCAACATTTTCTTTTTGCAAAACATTTGGTCAATTTAAAACTTCCGATGCCGCACAGGTTCTAACATACATGATGCCAGTCCTTAAAGGCCTTTTTTGCCGATGGAACAATAAAAATTTCTGACATCCTGTCATTCGCAACATTAAAATTTGAATTGGTAAGCGATTTGTAGTAATTTTGCATAAAATTTTAAACTTTTCAGACATGATTGGAATGGGTCATATTTTGATTTTTGTGGTCTTCCTGGTTATAAGCTTAGTGGTTGGCCAAACATTAAAATTTAAATTCAAAAAATATTCTAAAATCCCCTTGGGATCAGGCAAAACGGGCAAAGATGTTGCGGAAAAAATGCTCCGCGATAACGGTATTAGTGATGTAAATGTTATTTGCGTACAAGGCAGACTTACAGATCACTACAACCCGGCAAACAAAACTGTAAATCTGAGTGAAGATGTTTACTATGGACAAAGCATATCATCTGCTGCCGTTGCAGCTCATGAATGCGGACATGCCGTGCAACATGCCATGGCGTATGCCCCTCTCAAATTACGGACTGCTTTGGTTCCATTACAAAATATCAGTGCGCAGATCCTAAACTTCATTTTTATTGCAATGTTCTTCGGAATGGCTTTTGTCGGCGGGATTTTTTCGATAAATACCGCCCTGATCATTTTTATTGTATGCTATGGTATTTTTACCCTCTTCGCATTTGTAACACTCCCGGTTGAAATAAATGCAAGTCAACGAGCCCTTGTGTGGCTTGCTGACAGCGGTATAACCAATGAATCAAACCACGACATGGCCAAAGATGCACTTAAGTGGGCAGCCTATACTTACCTGGTTGCAGCTCTGTCTTCCCTTGCAATGCTGCTGTATTATATTATGCTTTTTATGGGCCGGCGTAATTAATCTGATTTAATATTATAATATAAAACCCTGAGACAATATCTCAGGGTTTTTTGTTGCTCAGAACAAGTATACAATAATTTGCCGATGAATCTAAAATTTGAACCGAAAGCCCTGATAGATGAGATTTTCAATTTAGTACTTCCATATTTGCAAACACAGCAGAATTTAAGGCACATGAGATCCATTATCTATAATATTAAAAGTTTTGATGAAATGGAGATTCTGTTATTTAAAAATTAAAGTCCAATAGATCAACCCATAGTTTGCACATTTCTTTTAATGTCTATCTGCCCAATTTTCAAAAACTTTTTCCCCTTATCACCGTATAGGGTAACCATGATTCCGCGGAGAGAGATAATTAAATCAAATATGTTGAAATTTATGAAAGTAAAAAGTATTATTCTCACAATTCTGATTACAATTGGTTTTGGAGTTAAAGCAGAAGAAAATATTTCAAATGCGCAGGCCGTCTTTATTTACAACTTCCTGAGGCACGTGAATTGGCCTGAATCTGGTGCAAGTGATAAATTTGTGATCGGAGTATTTGGTAACAGCAATACGTATGATCAACTCGTTGGATTTATGAAGGACCGAAAGATAGGAACAAAAAGTATTGTGGTTTTGAAACTCAAAACGTTAGAAGAGAGCGCTCAATGCCAGCTTATATTTGTGCCATCCTCAAAAAAATCAAAAATCGCGGAAATAAAAAATTCCATCGGAATAAAACCCTGTCTCATTGTCAGTGAAAGCTCAGGGACAACTTCAAATGGTTCAGCGATTGAATTTGTAATTGACAATAACCGACTAAAATTTCATATAGATGAAGCCAATGCTAAACAGCAGCATCTGACTATAAGTCGAGCATTGCTTGATATGTCAGTGTAATAATATATTTACCTTAAAAGAGATTGGCAACCGCCAGTCTCTTTTTTGCATTTGTGTTGCCCTCCAGATAAAAATAATATCCTTCCCAACGAAATTTTTAAGCAGAATAATCACTCATTTATAGCAGGTTGTTTAAATAAACTTATTTTAACTGCCAAAAGTCAATAATGTTTACTAAATTGTCACAACCTAGATCATTTTGTGAGTAATTAATGTGTTTATCTTCAGAAATATATCACAAATCAGCCCCCTGAGTCATAAGTTTTGATAATGCTTTTTAATGAAACTAAAAGATTATAGTACCAATCCGGGGAAATTATTGTTGTTTATGCGACATATAAACATTTTGGTTTTATTTTCTTTAACCTTTATTCTTCAGAATTCTGATAATATGCTTTATTCTCAGCAAACTTCAACATCGTTTGCTGATACCAAAATAGTTTTTGATAAGGTTTTCTATAACGACCAGAATTCTCTTGGCATTGTTGAGGTAATATACCAGGACTCTCATGGTTTCATCTGGTTTGGCTCTAAGGATGGACTTTTCAGATACGATGGCATTGAATATAAATCCTATTATTTTGATCGGAACGATCCCTCCAGTATAAGCAACAATGTAATGTGTGATATATTTGGCGATCAAGATGGGACTATGTGGGTCGCTACAGAGAATGGGTTAAACAAGTATAATGAAAACAAGGATAATTTCACAAGGTACTTTGGTAATATTAATGATACTTCAGCGCTCAGTAACAGTATGATACGGAAAATTTCCGAAGATAAAAACGGGAATTTATTACTGGCAACTTTTAATGGCGGACTTTGCAAACTTGACAAAAAAACAAACAGATTTACCAGATATATGGAGAATAGTCCTGCTGCCAGACGTGTTATAAGCAATAATCTTAGATCTGTATATGTTGATAATGATGGCATTATATGGATTGGCACCCTCAATAAGGGCGTAAACTATATTACTGTTGATGGCAAAATTTCAACTTTATTGCCAGGACCCCAAGATGGTGTACATCTTAATGGTGAAGATATACGCTGCATTTGTGAAGGTCCTGATGGAAAAATTTGGTTTGGATCACAGGGTAAAGGAATATCATGCTTTGATAAATATTCACGTAAATTCAATTACTACAAGCACGATCCTTCAATACCTTCCTCCCTGGGTAGCAATGTAATATATTCTATTTATGTAGATAAAAGTAAAAACCTTTGGGTTTGTACTGAGGACGGAGGGCTGAATTTATTTCTGCCGGATATAAAAGGATTCAGACAATTTAAATATTCAGTAAATGACCCGAATAGTATAAGTTCAAATATTGTAAGAACTATTATTGAAGATAACGCACAAAATTATTGGATCGGAAATTTTAATGCGCCCGTCAACTTTATTGACATGCATAAAAAAAAGTTCTTTAGTCTTCAGAATATTAAAAATTGTAATAATTGTCTTAATTATAAGCAGGTAATTTCTTTTCTTGTCGATCACGAAAAAGAAATCTGGATAGGTACCGATGGCGGAGGACTAAGTTTCCTTGACATGACTTCCGGTAAACATGGAACTTATACTCAACTGCCTGAAAATAAAAATAGTATTGGAAGCAACAAACCATTGACCCTTACTGAAGATAATAAAGGAAATATCTGGATTGGGTTTTTTGATGGAGGACTGGGTTGTTACGAGCGGAAAACAAATAAATTTCTTAATTTCTTCCCCGATGGTACAAACAAAACTCCTAGAGGGAAGCGCATCTGGGACCTATTATACGACAATAATAAGCTCTGGCTGGCTACTGAAAAAGGAATTGATGTTCTCGACCTGCAAACTAAAAGCTTCAGCTATTTACCGGTAGGTAAAAAAAACCAGGAAGGCACTAATGTTGAAGACTGCTGGTATCTTATTAAAGATACAAAAGGCCGAATCCTTATTGGTACTTTATTTGGCCTAAATGTTTATTATCCTGAATCTAAGAAATTTAATTATTTTGAGCCGGAGCTCAATAATCCACATAGTATCTCCGATAAATGGATTCTAAATATTTTTGAAGATTCAAAGCATCGGATCTGGATTGGAACAAATGGTGGTGGTCTAAACCTCTGGAATGAGACTGATAAAAACTTCCGATGCTTTACAAGCAATGATGGTCTGGCTGGAAATGTTATAAATGGAATTTTAGAAGATAAGCAGGGATATTTATGGATCAGTACAAATCATGGACTGACAAAATTTAATTATGACAGCTTGTCATTTGTGACCTATAATACCAAAGATGGTTTACAGGATAACCGGTTTAACATAAATGTTGCATTTACCGATGTCGAGGGTAAAATGTATTTTGGAGGAATTAATGGTATCAGTTATTTTAAACCGGAAGAGATTAAAGAAAACCCATTCATCCCTCCTGTAGTATTTACCGGTTTTCAGTTGTTCAATAAAGATGTCGATATAAATAACCCAAAATCGCCTATTCATTCAAGTATCTTAACTCAAAAGGAAATTAATTTATCCTCTACCCAATCGGTATTTACAATCAAGTTTGCGTCGCTCAATTATATCAAACCTGAAGAAAACAATTATAAATATAAACTTGATAATCTGGAAGATAGATGGAATTCAGTAGGTCATCAGCATTCTGCCACCTATACTTATCTGACACCCGGAAAATATAAATTCAGGGTAATCGCTTCAAATAACGATGATGTTTGGAACCAGAAAGGAATCAGTATTGACGTTATAGTGCACCCACCTTATTATAAGACCTGGTGGTTTATTACTGCAGAAATAATACTTCTTTTGTTGATCATTTATTCCATATATCGCCTGCGAGTAAATGATATTCGAAAACTTAACAAGAATTTGGCAAAACTAGTTGCCAACAGGACCCATCAACTGGAGCAGCAAAATGAGGAAATCATAAAGCAAAGAGATATTGCAACCAGTCAGCGTGATCAGATAATAATGCAGAATGAAGAACTTGGTATGCACCGTAATAAACTTAGTGAACTTGTTGATGTTCGTACCAAAGAATTATTGGAAGCTAAACTTAGAGCGGAAGAAAGCGATAAATTAAAAACAGCTTTTCTAGAGAATATCAGCCATGAAATCCGAACACCCTTAAACGCAATCCTGGGTTTTATTAATCTTCTTTCCGAAGAAACGGACAATAGTACTACTGATAAATATTATTACCGAATTATCAATGAAAGCGGTAAAAGTCTTCTGCGATTAATTGAAGATATTATTGATTTTTCAAGATTGCAAACCGGCGAGCTTAAAGCCTCTCATGCAGCTTGCGATTTAAATGAACTTTTAAAACAATTCATACTGCCTTACCATGAAAAGATAGCTCGGGAGAAGCCCGATTTAACTTTAATTACTGAAATCCCTCAGGAGAAATTATTAATAAATACTGATCAGAAGAAACTCTCTCAGATTTTTATAAAGCTAATAGAAAACGCAATTAAGTTCACTGATAATGGACATATCAAAATTGGGATCTCCGAAATCAAAAATAATCTCATTACTTTTTATATTGAAGATTCAGGGATTGGGATTCGTCCGGAATTTAAGGAAAAAATTTTTGAGCGATTCTTTAAAGTAGAAGATATTAACTCTACTAAATTATATAGGGGCGCCGGTTTAGGTCTGGCGCTGGCTAGGCAGTTAGCTCAGGTTTTGGGAGGAAGGATTTGGGTAGATAGTGATTACGGCAAAGGGTCCACTTTTTATTTTTCAATCGCATTTATTAAGACAAAAAATGATTTAATCGATCAGCCCGGCAATTCTTCCTTACCTATTTATTACTGGCCTGGAAAAACAGTATTGGTAGCCGAAGATGAAGATTCAAATTTTCTCCTTCTGGAAGCTTTTTTTAAAGATACCGGTGTAAAACTTCTTCATGCGAAAGATGGTATTGAATTTCTGGAAATAATCGATAATGATATTCCCATCGATTTGGTATTGCTTGATATCAATATGCCCCGAATGAATGGACTTAATGCTATAAAGATAATCCGCAATAGTAAAAAACAAGTACCTGTAATTGCACAGACCGCTTATGATTTTACCTACCACCGCGAAAAATGCCTTGAATTTGGATGCAATGAATTTATGATTAAACCCATTAAAAAGGATGTTTTATTGGGATTAGCGAAAAAATATCTTGACTGATGTTGCCATGTGAAAGATTTTATGAACAAAATCTATTTTTTATTTTATACCTAAATTTCTCAATTGCTATTTTGAAGGATAAATAATTCTAATTATATTCTTATTCCTTTTATTTTAATGTATTTCAATATTTTATCTATTCTTAACTAAAGTAATTATCAATATTTTTTTTACTAAATCCTAAAATATCAAACTTCCTTTTTATAAAAAAATAAATACAGTTTACCCCTGAAACTATACATTTGGAACATCCAGAATACTGACAATTCAATAATAATGCCTAATTTGGTTATCAACAAACTTTAAAAGTCACGATATGAATAAAGGAGAATTAGTTTCAGCTATTGCTGAAAAATCTGGTCTTTCAAAAGTCGCTAGTGAAAAAGCGCTGAATGGTATAATGTCAGCTATTAAAGGTAGCCTTAAAAAGGGCCAAAAAGTTGGTCTTGTTGGCTATGGTTCATTTAATGTTGTCAAACGCGCTGCTCGTACGGGAAGAAATCCACAAACCGGTAAAGAAATCAAGATTGCTGCAAAGAAAGTGGTAAAATTCAAACCCGGTGCAAAACTGAAAGTTTGATAAAATATTCACTAACTGAATTAGTTAGCGCTATTACTTTTGTAATAGAATATCCTTAGGAATTGATCAATTACGGCCTTACGTATGAAAACCCAACTTTTCACTCTGAAATAGCTGGGTTTTTCATTTTGGGGAAAATGGTTTCTTGAAATGACGAAAATAAAAAAAAGGAGTGGTTTAATAAACTACAACTTACAGCTTGGATTTAATCTTATAACAAATTACCCTGTGTATTTACCAAAATTAAAATGTGACAAGAAACCCGGAATTTCCTGGACCTTCTTACATTTTAAAAAAATAAGCCGGCATCACTTGTCTGCCGGCTTATTATAAGCGTTTTAAAATGGCGGAATTATTCTTTTACCATTTTCTTTACTGAAGTTCCCTTATCAGTTGTAATGACAAAGAGATAAACCCCCTTTTCAAGACTTGTTATATCAATACCGTTTGCTGTAAAACTATTCAATTTAACCATTATGCGACCTTCGATATTGCATATCTCTACTTGTTTAAGATCGGCAACCGTTGATATATAAACCAGGTCTTTGGCAGGATTTGGATAAAGGCTTACACTTTCTGCAGTTTCCGTTGAAACACTAGAGACACCTGCATCCTGCGTTACTGTGACTGTTTTAGAAGTCACGCCTGTTGCTGATACGGTTACTGTAGCTTCGCGAGTTGTACTTGCCGGGTTTGCGGCTGCAGTAAAAATAAGCTTGCCATTGCCTGTACCTGAAGTCGGACTCACAACCAACCATGTTTGATTGGAACTTGCTGTCCAATCGGTGTTGGATGTTACATCTACTGAATCCTTGCTGTTTACTTCTTCAGCCACACTAGCTGTGGATGCTGATACAGATAAAATGACAGCCACCGCAGCCTGGGTTATGGTAACAGTTTTTGAAGTTGCCCCCGCTGCCGATACAGTAATTATTGCCTGACGGGTTGTGACTGCAGTATTGGCTGTTGCAATAAAAATAAGTTTACCATTAGCTGAGTCTGAAGCAGAACTAACAGTTAACCAAACCTGATCAGAACTTGCCGACCATTTTGTATTGGAAGTTACAATGACTGAATCTTTGCTGTTTGCTTCCTTAGCTAATCCAACTGCATCAGACGAAACTGCAACTGCAAATTCCTGAATATTGGTAAAATCGGACCATTGACCAGCTGCCTGATATGCGCTCAATGAACCTGCAGGTACCAGTAAAATGATCTTGGTTACAGAATCTTGTAAAAACACAGTAGGTGATGCAGTTAAATCAACCGGAGTTGCCCTATATGAAAATAATGATATCAGGTGATTACATCTTCTAAATGCAGATTCATTGATTGTGGAAACTGATGCAGGAATGCTTATGGAAGTTAAACCGACGCAATTCTGAAAAGCAAGCGTATCGATGCTGCTCACTGTTGAAGGTATAACATAGACTCCTGCTTTAGAAGTAGGACACTGCATCAATTTAGTTTTAGCTTTGTTAAACAACAAGCCATCAACACTTGAATAGTTTGGATTGCCAGCGTCTACTGTTATCATTCCGCTGCTACCTGCAAAAGCATTATATGCGATAGAAGTCACAGTTGAAGGTATATTCACTGAAAGAATATTTGTCCAAAATGCAAAAGCATCCGTTCCAATAATTTTTACTGATGCTGGTATGATGAGCGAGTGCAATCCGATACAATTTGAAAATGCCCAGTCTCCAATGGTTGTTACCAAAGAAGGAATGTCAGCAGAAGTTATGCCCATGCAATTCGAAAAAGCAACAATTCCGATGGCTGTAGTTGAAAAAGGCATTTTTACCGTTTTTAAAGTAAGTTTACCTGCACTGGAAACTGGATCTGTGAAAGCCCTATCCGGAATCTTATTTGCAGCATAAACATGACTGCCGTTAACCGTTCCGGATGTTCCTGTATAGGCATCAATAGTTGCACTGTCCATATCAATAATTGCAAGATTAATCAGACTATCGCGCATATATTCAAAATCCGTGGCATCAATAGTCCCTTTTATCGTAAGTCCGGAAATTGAGTCTTTCTCATATATAGCTAAAGAATCGTTTAAACCACCTGCTGTAGAATTGACAGATACGGAAATCTTGGCTTGCGTCAGTATAGTATAACACAAGCATAATAATAGTAATGTAGTTTTTTTCATAGTTTAAAAAATTTTATGGATTTATTATTTATTTAATTTCGATTTAATAATGTGCTGATGACTCGCTGTTTTTATTCATATTATGAAACGGATTTCCCTTTCAAGGGTTACATAAATTTGAGAAAAGTACCTAAAATCATGCACTGATTGCATAAAGGAGGAAATACTATGGTTTATGAACCTGTTATACTAAAGATACAAAAATTCTAAATCTTTTACAATGCAGAAATTAAGCAAATAGAATAAAACCTATGAATCAAGTAAATAAAAGAACCTGAACACTGCAAAAAGTATTTGGGAGCCGAAATAAGGTGATTCAGAACAATATTATAGCTTTAATATTATGGAAGGCTTGCTTTTTATGACGAACAAACGAAACCGGTGGCTTTTCGCATGTGCCATACCTTAAAGAAATAACATCTTTTATAATTAAAGACAGCCCACACATCCTGACTTAGAAAAAGGTCCGTGTCCTGGTACCTGGTTTAAGTGAACTATTCAGCGGTAAATGCAAGCATTAATTAGCAATAATTTAAAATGCGAATTAATAACCTATTGTAAATCGCTCCCTGTGATGGGCTTCTTTTTCGAATTCATCCATCATTGCCACGGCATAATCTTCTACCGATATAGAACTTTCGCCTTTTTCATTTACAATTAGATCATCTTTACCCAGACGAAATTTACCGGTCCGTTTGCCTGGGGCAATATTACTTGCAGGCGAAAAGAATATCCAATCGATTACATTTTCTTTGGTTAATATTTTCAAATAGAAATCGCCCAATGCATTTATAGCGGGCAAAAATTCAGCAGGAAATATACCGGCATCGACCAACCTGATTCCAGGTTTGCAAAAAAGAGTGCCAGCGCCTCCCACACACAGTAAACGTTTTACTCTGGCTTTTTTGGCACCGGCCAATATGGAAGAATATACAGATAAAGTTTCTTCCGCTATTTTGGGATTAGTCCATCCGGGATTATAGGCACTTATCACAGAATCAAAACCATTACAAATGCTGCCTACGGTATCAACCGATGACACATCTGCCTTTACTAAGGTGAGATTATCACTCTTTAAAGTGATCTTTTCCGGATTCCGACAAACAGCAGTTACTTTATGACCACGATTGATGGCTTCTTTTAGGATGGCCGAGCCAACAAAGCCACTTGCTCCGATTAAAATGAACTTTTTCATTTTGGCAGTCTTAATTACAATGTAAAATTGCAAAATATGGCTGAAAAAAGACAAGTTAAATTACCCGAAAATAAATCGACGATCAATTAAGGGGATGTTGTGCGCAAAAAGCAGCTTTAAATAATCACTCCAAATTTAATCTAAACCAAAAAAGGCATTGCAAGTATCTCTCTCACAATGCCTTCCCATTTAAAATCGAGGTCACGGGCGGATTACTCGCCTCCTATTGTCGGCTCGTGAGCTCGTCGCTACGCTCCTCGGTCCGAACGGTTCTCATCCGCCCGAAATATGTAACATTATTACAAAAAAAAGCGCCCCAATATCTGAGACGCTTTTACGTTTCGAGGTCACGGGCGGATTCGAACCGCCGTACGCGGTTTTGCAGACCGCTGCCTAGCCACTCGGCCACGCGACCAATTATTTTTAAATACCGGCGACATCATTCCATGCCGTTAAGGCATGCAAAGATAAAAAAATATATTAATTCCGAATTGCCGGTCGGAAAGTAGTTGGAATTTAGTAGTCCGGAGTCGGGTGTTTGAAGTTAGTAATAAAATATTTACTTCCGACTTCTGTCTTCGGTCTTCCGACTTCCATTTACTTCTCAGCATATTCATTCAGGCACTCCTGACAAATGCAATCGCTATACGACTGAGTAATTTGCAGGTAACTTGTTTTATGTATTTGCACCTTCTCGCACCAACAGTCTTCTTCACCCTGACAAGTGAAAAATTTACCACACGACGGGCATTTTTTTAAAGTTCCTTTCATAATGTCCTTTCTCTCGTAAGTTCGATGGTTGCAGCTTTGACTTTTCCACCGACCAGCGGGTTCATTTTCGATATTTTTATTTTGGCAGCCCAGATAAGTTTGGATGCCTTGAAAATACTGTCAAGAATTCTGCCTGCCACATGCTCAATCAGTTTGGAAGGTTTTTCCATTTCTTCCTTCACGATTTTGTATGCTGTCTCATAATTAAAAGTATCCTCGAGCTGATCACTATGAAATGCATCTTCAAATGCGGTATCCATCTCCAGATTTACCAGGAACCGTCCTCCTATCTTTTGTTCCTCAGGATAATACCCGTGAAACGAATGAAACTCGATATCTTCCAGAATGATTTTTCCCATTGTTGCAAACTTATTGCAAAGTTAGGAAATTCTTGGGCAAGTAGCTAGTAGCTAGTAGTCAGTAGTTAGTATGTCAATTGTCAATGCCTAAATTACGTTGACTTTTTTATTAATAATTTGATTATTTGAATTATGTATATGATTTACAGTTGATAACGGGTAATAACTCTTTTGGGAGTTATTCTCGATATCAA
>Ga0182027_10013557_pt1 | contig 11349 bp, 10 predicted proteins | sample 712E1DmetaG_FD_121300 | JGI IMG/M metagenome (GOLD analysis project Ga0182027, IMG submission 121300) | Permafrost microbial communities from Stordalen Mire, Sweden - 712E1D metaG (Illumina Assembly) | ecosystem: Environmental > Terrestrial > Soil > Wetlands > Permafrost | place: Sweden...
ATGAACATGATATTGATGCTTTATCTAATGCCATTATTGAATTATCTGATAATGTTTCTTTACGAAATAAAATAGGCGCCAATGCTAAAAAGTTTGCTATAGAAAATTTATCGGTTGAACTAAAAGAAAAAGAATTAGAGGATATTTATTTAATGGCAATTAAGCAGAATCAAATAAGCTGAATAAATTGATAATAAAGCGAATGATAGAAGTTAATAAAAATTTAGTGTTCAACTATTAACTAGTTTTTTGATATGTGTGGAATTTGTGGAGTCGTAAAATTTAATAATCATCAGGTAAACGAAGATGATCTGCGTAAAATGATGCAGACAATGAAGCATCGTGGGCCAGACGATGAAGGGGTATGGAGCAATGGTCCGTTTGGGTTAGGTTTTGTAAGGTTAAGCATCATAGACCTTTCACCTGCCGGTAATCAGCCTATGCTTTCAAAAGATGGTCGCTATATAATAGTCTTTAATGGTGAAATATATAATTACATTGAGCTCACTCAAGAACTTATCTCTAAGGGTTATGTTTTTAATACAAGGTCCGATACAGAAGTATTGTTATCAGCATATAATGAATGGGGCGAAGATTGTTTAAATCGTCTTAATGGAATGTTTGCATTTGCTATCTACGACAAAAAGAATAAATCCATTTTTGCAGCACGGGACCGTTTCGGGGTAAAACCTTTTTATTATTATAAAGACGATGAACAATTTATATTTGCATCAGAAATCCCGCCTATTTTAAGTGTATTAAAACAAAAACCAAAGCCCAATAACCAGGTTATTTTTGATTATTTAATTTTTAACCGTACCGATCAAACCGGGGATACGTTTTTTGAGGGTATTAAAAAGCTACAGCATGGTTGTCAATTATCAATTGTTAATCATCAATTATCAATTAGAAAGTGGTATAATCTTCATTCTAATTTAAAGGAGCATTTTTATAGTCCGGAGGAATACAGGGCATTGTTTACTTCTTCGATAAATATGCGTTTGCGCAGCGATGTCCCGGTGGGTGTTTGTTTGAGCGGAGGACTGGATTCCTCAAGCATTGTTTCGACCATGTTACAACAAAATGGTATTACTGATTTTAATACGTATTCTGCAATTTATGGCAAAGGCAAACCGGGCGACGAATCAGAATACATTCAAGAATATGCTGACAAAATCAAGTTAATGCACTATGCCAAACCTGATGCTTCTTCTTTATTGAACGATATAGACAAATTTATACTAGCTCATGCTGAGCCTATACCATCCACTTCTTCCTATGCCCAATTTAAGGTAATGGAGTTAGCCAAACAAAATGTTAAAGTTATTCTTAGCGGACAAGGAGCAGATGAAGAGTTGGCAGGCTATCATTATTTCTTTGGTTTTTATTTTAAAGAGCTTTTATATAAAGGCAAGATTTTTAAATTAATTGATGAAAGCTGCCATTATTTAAACAACCATCATTCATTGTTTGGATTTAAAACATTTTTATATTTCATTTTGCCAGATAAGGTGAAAAAAAATTTTCACGTCTTAAAGAATATAGCCCTTAATCCGGATTTCATCTTAAAATACCAGGATAGTAGCCCTGTTATAGCTGAAATATATAACTCAGATAGTTTGAACAACGCGCTTCTTGACCATTTTGAACATAAGCTCGAACATTTATTAAAATGGGATGATAGAAATTCAATGTTTTTTTCATTGGAGGCCAGGGCCCCTTTTCTTGATTACCGTTTAGTGGAAAAAACATTATCACTACCACCTGATCAGTTAATTTATAAAGGCACAACCAAACATCTTTTAAGAGAATCAATGAAAGGTATCCTTCCTGAAAAAATAAGGACGAGACAAAGCAAAATTGGTTTTTCAACACCTGAAGATGAATGGTTTAGAGAGGACAAATTTAGGGCCTTTATATTAGATATTTTTCAATCTCAAAGTTTTAAAACCAGGGGTTATATAGATTCAGAAAAAGCAATCAGATTGTATCAACAACATTGCAACCATAAAATTAATATTTCAAAAGATATATGGAAATGGTTGCACCTGGAATTATGGTTTCGTATGTTCATTGATTAATAGCAAACGATGTCAATTGTTATTGTTGATTATGGAATGGGGAACCTTCATTCCGTTTATAATGCATTTAAACGGCTTAATATACCGGTAGTAGTGAGCGGCGACCCTAAAACGATAATGGATGCCGATAAACTTATCCTACCCGGTGTCGGTCATTTTAAAAAAGGCATGGAAAACCTAAGGGCTTCGAGTATTAAAGAAGCTTTGGATAAGAAAGTAATGGAAGAGAAAGTTCCAATTTTGGGGATTTGTCTGGGTATGCAATTATTTTCGAAACACAGCGAAGAAGGCAATGAACCGGGCTTAGGTTGGATTGATGCCAATACAGTCAGGTTCAATTTCACTAATTCAGCCAGTGTTCTCAAAATACCACACATGGGATGGAATAATATTACTATCGTACATAACTATCCAATAATGGATGGCGTTAACCTTGATGATAAATATTATTTTGTTCATTCCTATCATGTGAAATGCAACGACATCAACGATGTTTTGTGTACTACTCAATATGGTATTGAGTTTACGTCTGCTGTTCAAAAAGCAAATATCATTGGCATGCAATTTCATCCTGAAAAAAGCCATAAAGCAGGTTTAAAAATTTTACAAAATTTTATTAGATTATAAATGTTTCGGCCTCGTGTAATACCTGTTTTGTTGTTAAAAAACAAAGGACTGGTAAAAACTGTTAAATTTAAAAATCCTGCATACTTAGGTGATCCCATTAATGCAGTAAGAATTTTTAATGATCTTGAGGCTGATGAATTAATTTTTCTTGATATTACTGCAACAAAAGAAGGTAGAACGATTGATGAGGATATTGTAAGAAAAATTGGGGAGGAGGCATTCATGCCCTTTGCTGTAGGGGGAGGAATTAAAAATTTAAATGACATTCGAAGTTTAATAAAAGCAGGGGCCGAAAAAATTGTTATTAATTCGGCAGCAATCACTAATCCTCAGTTAATTAAGGAAGCTGCACTTACTTATGGGAATCAAAGTATTATAGTTTCAATTGACGTAAAGTTAAATTTTCTGGGAAAGTATAAAATTGCCATAGTCGGTGGATCTCAAACTGTGGACAAGAACTATGTTGAACATGCTCAGGAAATGGAACATCTTGGAGCAGGTGAAATAATTATTAATTCAATTGATTGTGACGGGACTATGAGAGGCTACGATACCATCTTGATTAAATCTGTAGCCGATTCGGTAACAATACCTGTAATTGCATGTGGCGGAGCAGGAAAATTAAGCGATTTTTCGGTTGCTGTAAATAAAGCAAATGCCAGCGCTATTGCGGCAGGTAGTATGTTTGTATATCACGGCGAAAGAAAAGCAGTACTCATTAATTACCCTGAAAAAAGACAATTGGAAACAATAATATTTACGAACCAAGGAAATTCATAAAATATAATAGGGTATTTATTTATAATTGTTTCAATTAGTTTTGTTACTGTACTTTAAATAAAAATATGGAATATCAAATTTGTTCGCGTGGTTTATGGGACACAACAGTTCCAGGGATTACATTTGATACAAGTGGCGAATCAAATTATGCCAAAATGTTTGATAACCTTGTTGAAATGTATCCCAGAGGCCAAAAGGGAAAGAACGATTGGTTGAAAATTGTGGATAAAATAAAAAAAGAAGGCAAAAATAAACCTTACGATTGTATTATTGGCGTAAGCGGAGGAACCGATAGTTGTTATTTACTTTATCTTGCTAAACAGTTGGGATTAAGGCCGTTGGCTGTAAATTTGGACAATGGGTGGAGTAGTGATATTGCGGTTAAAAACATTAAAAAAGTGACCTCCAAACTAAATATTGATCTGGAAACGTATGTCATAAATTATGAGGAAGTTAAGTCCATACTTCGTTCATATCTTAAAGCTGGGCTTCCCTGGGCAGATGCCCCGACTGATTTGGCTATTAAAGCTGTACTTTATAAAATTGCTTTAAAGCTTAAAATTAAATTTATTTTAAATGGCAGCGACTTTAGAACAGAAGGGAAGCAGCCCAGAGAATGGACTTATACTGACTCAAAACAAATGCTTTACCTATTAAAACATTTTGAAAACGCGAAATTAAAAACTTATCCTTACTATTCTTTTTCGAAATTATTTTTTTATGGCTACATAAAAGGCATAAAAATGTACCGTCCATATTATTATCTGGATTATCAAAAGAAAACAGCACAGGAATTTTTGAAAAAAGAATACGGTTGGGAGTATTACGGCGGTCACCATCACGAAAATTTATTTACAAAGTTTGTGATAGCTTATTGGATGCCCGAAAAATTTAATATTGATAAAAGAAAAATAACTTTGTCAGCTCAGGTTTTATCAGGCGAAATTTCTAGAGAACAAGCGCTTGAGGACATTAAGCATCCTCCTTTTCCTCAGGAGCAGCTTAAAAGGGATAAAGATTTTGTTTTAAAAAAGCTTGATTTTTCTGATGAAGAATTCCAAAAGTTATGGGATTTACCTAATAAATATTATTTTGATTATCCATCTAATATGCCTTTAATTAAAAAATATAGTAAAATTTCAAGAACAATTTTTAGGCATATATTACCCTTTGTTCCCTCGTTTTTCTTTGAACTGGATACAAGAAATTCTTAAATTTAATTGATGAGGATTTTTATTGATTTGGGGCACCCAGCTCATGTTCATTATTTTAGGAATTTTATAAAATTAATGGAGGCCAAAGGGCATGTATTTTTTATTTCTGCCCGCGACAAAGAAGTAAGTTTTGTTTTGTTAAATAAATATGAGATAGATTTTTATAACCGGGGAAAGGGCGCCAAAAATATTGTCAATAAATTTTTGTACCTATTTAAATCTGATTATTTGCTATATAAACAGGCAAAACTGTTTAAGCCTGATTTATTTATGAGTTTTGCATCACCATATGCAGCTCATGTCGCGAAAATTTTGGGAAAGCCACATGTAGCATTCACAGATACTGATAATGCAAAACTTGGTATTCTTTCTTTCGAACCTTTCACAAAAACTGTACTTACCCCCATATCGTTTAAAAAATCGTTTGGGAAGAAACATATTAGGTTTAATGGATTTATGGAATTATGTTATTTATATCCTTCTTACTTTGAACCAAATCCTTCTATTTTTTCGTTCTTAAAAATTAATCCCGGTGAAAAATTTATCATATTTCGCTTTGTATCTTGGGATGCGAATCACGACATAGGGCAAACCGGTTTATCATTAGAATATAAGAATAAAATAGTACGCGAGTTATCTAAATATGCAAAAGTATTCATTTCATCAGAAGCTAAACTGCCAAATGATTTAATTCCCTACCAAATCAATATCCCTGCTGAAAAAATACATGATGCTATGGCTTATGCAACCTTGTTTATTGGAGAAGGGGCAACTATGGCATCCGAATGTGCCATGCTTGGCACTCCTGCAATATATGTGAATACCCTTTCGGCCGGTACTTTGGAAGAACAAGAAAAGTATGGATTATTATTTGGATATAGAAATTCAGAAGGTATACTTGAAAAAGCTCTTGAACTGCTTAAAACTCCCAATTTAAAAGAAGAATTCCAAGCGCGCCGACAAAAAATGCTGGCAGACAAAATTGATGTCACTGCCTTCATGGTCTGGTTTGTAGAAAACTATCCCCAAAGCGTTCAAATGATGAAAGATAATCCGGATTATCAGGATAATTTTAGGTAAAAAAAGATGACAAGGTAACGAGGTCACAAAGTGACGAGGTGATGGAAGAATCAAGATAAAAGTTGAAATTTGGAAATTTGATTTCCATTTTTCAACCTTTATTTTTATTTTTGAGTTAAAAACAAATGATTAAACGCTATTTATATTCCGAATTAAACTTCTCCATGGAGAAGTTTCCGGCAGTCTGCTTAACAGGTCCTCGCCAGTGTGGTAAAACTACATTGGCTAAGCTATTTTGTTCTGAACAAAAGAAAGATTTTGTATATCTCGATTTGGAAAAGGTGGAAGACTATAGGAGAATTCAAGACCCTGGACTTTTTTTTCGGGATAATCGCCAAAAAATTATTGTAATAGATGAAATACAACGAAAACCGGACCTGTTTCCTGAAATTCGTGCCGAAATAGATACTGATCGTAAAGCGGGAAGGTTTTTAATTCTTGGCTCCGCCAGTCCAGATATTATTCTTAATACATCTGAAACATTAGCCGGACGTATAAAATATATTCATCTCCATCCATTTATAATAAGTGAATTAAACAATAAAACAGATTGGAAAGATTTGTTTTTTTGGGGAGGTTTTCCTAATGTAGTTTTGGATAATGACTCACTTTTTCGTAAAGACTGGCTTGATAACTTTATTTACACCTACCTTGAACGAGATTTACCCATGCAGGGTTTAAAAGCTTCTCCGGTTCAGATACGAAGATTATGGGAAATGCTTGCTTATCAGGCTGGTAATTTGCTTAATTCATCTTCTCTTGCTCGTTCTTTAGGAGTATCTAACCACACGGTAAATGCTTATATGGATTATCTTGAAAGCGCTTTTATGATCTATAGGATTGATCCATTCGAAACAAACATTGGCAAACGTATTGTAAAATCAAAAAAAGTATATATCGCCGATACTGGCCTGCTTCATAGATTGTTAAGAATCGACAATTATGATCAACTCATGAGCACCCCTTTGGCAGGTCACTCCTGGGAAAATTTTGTGTTAACACAAATACTTCCGGTTATCAGAAAAAACTGGAATATATGGTTTTATAGAACACACACAGGCATTGAAGCTGATCTGGTTTTAGGTAAAGGCCTTAAACCTGAAATATGCATAGAAATAAAACTCTCTTCTGCTCCTACCATTACCCATAGTTTTGCAACAGCAATAAACGATTTAAAGACAACCAAAAACTATATTATTATTCCCGACGGTATGAAGTATCGCTTAAGGGAAGATATTACGGTATGCAGTATCAATGATTTTTCGGAATTGATCCTCCAAAATTAAAAGAGACAAAACAATATGGGGCATGTTACAGAATAATCGGGGTGTGATGATATGACGAGGTGATGGAAGAGCAAAGTTAAAAGGATGAAGAAACAAGACAAAAGATAAAAGTGGGATTTCAAACCATAGGATCACAATAGCGGAATTTTATGAATATCATTCCAGGTCGTTAGTTTCCCATCTTTTGTATCCCTGCTTGAATCGCCCCCATAAATTACATAAGAGTTTTTAACCTTATTTTCATAAACTCAGAAATAATAGTACAAAAATGCAAATCAAATGCAGAATTGTACGATTGCTACAAATTGAGAATTGATAAGCGTTCCGTTCTTTTTATCTTTCAACTTTTGTCTTTTATCTTTTGAAAATCTTCCTCGACATCGCCCACCCAAAAAATTTCCACAGCATAAAACATTTTATCCGTATTATGCAGGAAAAAGGCCATGAGTTTTTTATCGTGGCGAGAGATAAAGATAGTACATATCAACTTATAGAGAGTAAAAATATAAAAATGACATTCACAATGTCAAATTTTATACTATATTTGTTATTTGAAATGTCAAATTATGGATGCATTACTATTACAGCAGGTAATTTCCGATCAACAATTAATGATCGATAACAAAGACAGGGGTATTATCAGAAATGTTGACTTTGAAAAACACCGGCAATCAAAACAAATATCAGTAATTACCGGCATCCGCCGATCGGGTAAATCAACACTGATGCTGCAATTGGCTGATTCATTTCCTGATTTTCATTTTATTACATTTGATGATGAACGATTGATAAATTTTGAGGTTGCAGATTTTAACCCATTGATGATTGAATTGAATAAAAAGTCACCTTCGAGGGTTATTGTAATAGACGAGGTTCAAAATATAAAAGGCTGGGAGCGTTTTGTTAGGAGATTGCACGATGAGGAATATAAAATATTTTTATCGGGCAGTAATTCCAGGTTGTTGAGTTCAGAACTAGGAACCCATTTGACAGGCAGATACATAAAGACTGAATTATTCCCATTTTCGTTTTCCGAATTTCTAAAATACAAGCAAATAGATAGTAAAGTTAAAACATCGTCCAATATAGCCAAAGTAATTGCAGCACTTGATGAGTACAATGAACATGGTGGTTTTCCTGAATATGTGATCAATGCCGACCCGGAATACCTTAAACGGATATACGAAGACGTGCTTTACAGGGATTTAATTGTAAGGTTTGGTATTAAAAACATTAAAGGGTTTAAAAACCTTGCACAATATTTATTCACTAATCTTGCAAAGGAAACCAATTATAATACGTTAGCCAAATTACTTGGATTTAGCAGTGTAACCAGCGTGCGTGATTATGTTTCGTTTCTTTCCGAAAGTTATATGGTGTTTGAAGTTTATAAATATGACTTTTCGTTGAAGAAACAATATATAACCAATAAGAAAGTATATGTTGCTGATAATGGGTTGAGAAACACGGTGTCATTCAGAACTGGTCCGGATAAAGGCCGATTGCTTGAAAATACGATATTTATTGAACTTAAAAGAAGAGGACAGGAAGTTTGGTTTTACAAAACAAAAAATAATCTCGAAGTTGATTTTTTATGGTTTACTAATCAACCTCAATTGCTGCAGGTATGTTATGATCTTTCAGATCCTTCGACCTATAAAAGAGAAACCAGCGCATTGGAAGTTGCTATGCAGGAATTGTCTATAAGCAGTTCAGCCATTATTTCATACAATCAATCAAATAAAATTAAAACTCCTACAGGGGTTATCAACGTTATTCCTGCGTGGCAATGGTTAACGGAGAGTAATTAAACAGCCCAAAGGAACCTTAATAGAACACAGATCCCGATAGTTATCGGGACAATTGCAGCTGATTTTGACGGATTAAATTTGCGAAAACCTCCGTTTTATCTGCGTTCCGTTCTTTTTATCTTTCAACTTTTGTCTTTTATATTTTGAAAATCTTCCTCGACATCGCCCACCCAAAAAATTTCCACAGCATAAAACATTTTATCCGTATTATGCAGGAAAAAGGTCATGAGTTTTTTATCGTGGCGAGAGATAAAGATTGTACCTTTCAATTATTAGATAGCGCAGGGTTGCCATACGTCAGCCGGGGTAAAGGCTCGTCAGGGATATTGGGCAGGGTTTTTTATATGTTACGCACGGATGCTACAATGGTAAAGCAGGCACGGAAATTTAATCCCCACCTTTTTATAAGTTTTGGCTCCCCTTACCTGGCCCATGCTGCATTTCTGCTTCGTAAGCCACACGTTGTTTTTGACGATACTGATCATAATCCATTGGTACAGTTGCTTTACAAGCCTTTTACAAGAGCTATTGCAGTACCATCGTGCTATACGAATAAAAAAACACATAAACACATCACTTTTAACAGTTATCTCGAACTGGCATACCTGCATCCGAACTATTTTACTCCTGATACCAGTATCACCGCTCAACTGGGCTTGTCCGCTAACACGCAATATGTTATTTTAAGGTTTGTATCGCATAAAGTTGTGCACGACATAGGGAAAAGAGGAATTACTAATGATGTGAAAATCAGGACTGTTACTGAATTTTCGAAATATGCCAGGGTTTTTGTTTCTTCAGAAACAGAGTTGCCTGATGTACTGAAATCATTTGCGTTTCCGTTGCCACCAGAAAAAATGCATGATGCACTAGCTTATGCCAGCCTTTTATATGGCGATAGCGCTTCGATGGCTGCTGAAGCTGCGGTTTTAGGAGTTCCTGCTATTTATGCAGATCAAAAGGGAACGGGTTATACCGATGAATTGGAAGCAAGGTACGGACTGGTTTTTAATTACCCGGTAAATGCTAAATCAATAGACGGTTCTATTCAAAAGGGCATTGAAATATTACAAAACAACGCTGGTAAAGAAGAATTTCAGCAGCGCCGCCAGCAAATGTTAAATGAAAAGATTGATACCACGGAGTTTATGGTGAAGTTTGTAGAAACAAGATAAAAGGATAAAGTAAAAAGACAAAAGATAAAAGGATAAAGTAAAAAGACAAAAGATAAAAGGATAAAGTAAAAAGGATAAAGTAAAAAGTAAAAAGATAAAAATAAATAAATATGCCAGAGAATGAACTTACAGAAAGGCTGTTTTACTTTTCGGTTAATGTTATTAAATTCCTAAAGGAGTTACCTAAAAATCCGGAAAATAGTGTTGTTCGGTATCAATTAGCAAAAAGTTCAACTTCTTCCGGGGCAAACTATGAAGAGGCACAAGCAGGTTCATCAAAGGCGGATTTTTCGAATAAAGTGCGGATATCACTAAGAGAAATGAGAGAATCAAATTATTGGCTCAGATTAATAAAAGCTGCAAACCTTGCGGAAAACATAGAAGATTTGGATCTTTTGATTAAAGAATCGAATGAACTTAAGAATATTCTGGGAGCGATAATACAAAGGTGCAGAAAGGCGTGAAGATAAGACCAAACAAAAGGGAAAAGACAAGACAAAAGGGAAAAGACAAAAAGGAAAAGATAAAAGTGAAGATAGGACAAAGCAGTTTTTTCTGCACATCCAATTATTATCTGTTGCTATTTTGACCCCTGATATTATTAATATTTACTGCTAAATGTCAATCTATGTGCCATTTATCTTTATCCTTTTGTATAGGGTCTAATTTCTTATCTTTTGTCTTTATCCTTTTGTCTTTTATCTTTCTATATTACCACAAAAATTTGCTAACTCAATGAAACGAAACAACCTTCTCATAATTGTGCTTGATATGCTGATTGTTACGGCATCTTACGCATGTATTTTATATATTAAATCAGAAGGGACTTTTAACGATACCGAGAAATATTTTAAACCTTTTTTTGGTTTTATCGTAACATGGTTTGTTATATCTTCTATTTACGGCAAGTACAATAGCATACCAACCCATTCTAAACTAATGAACCGCAAGCTTATTACCTCGAATTTCTTGGTTCTTGCTTTATTGATTATTGTGATGTATGCAACCCGCAGGGCAGAATATTCAAGGTTGGTTGTTTTTGGCATTGTTTTTTTATCTACTGTTGTTGAATTATTTGTATGGGGTTTTATGAATAAGTTTAGTATAGCGACTCCCGGGAGGAAAGATTATCATGAAGTTTTAACCAAGGGGCATCCAGTGTTACCTGTTAAAACCAAAAGAGAGGTTCACCATTTCAGAAGGCAAATTATTTATTCGCTTGAGAACGTAAAATCGTATATTATTAATGATAAAGGTGAAAGGGTATATCAGTTTTTTGCGAACTATATCAATCC
>Ga0182027_10013558_pt1 | contig 11348 bp, 7 predicted proteins | sample 712E1DmetaG_FD_121300 | JGI IMG/M metagenome (GOLD analysis project Ga0182027, IMG submission 121300) | Permafrost microbial communities from Stordalen Mire, Sweden - 712E1D metaG (Illumina Assembly) | ecosystem: Environmental > Terrestrial > Soil > Wetlands > Permafrost | place: Sweden...
AACAGTAGCTGCTAAAACAACGCCAATGTAAATCAGTGCGTCTCCTAAATCCGGCTGGAGGAAAATAAGAACGGCAATCGGAGCTAATAAAATAAAAACGTTAATTAACGATCGAAAATTATAAATTTTATTATTAATTATGTAACTGGTAAAAGTAATTGCTAAAAACGGTTTAAGAATTTCTGAAAATTGTATCCTGAAACCAAATAGGTCATACCATCTTGCCGCTCCCCTGCTTTCGATCCCTAAGAAAAAAACTAATCCAAGCAAAATCAAAGACAAAATATATACGGGCTTGCTATAAATCTTAAGAATCTTGTAATTTGTTTGCGAGAAAAACAAGAATGCAAATACAGAAACCAGTAGAAAAATTAATTGGCTTCTAAAAAAACCTATATTTATAGAGAATAATGTTACCAGGCTAATTACTACCAAAATTCCTACGGGAAGAACTAAAAACCAATCAATATCCAGAAGTCCTCTTCTATTCATCTTTTGTTACCGAGAATTTTTCGGCCTCGGAAATAGAACTTATCAAGGCTTTTCTTTTAATATAATCTTCGTGTTCTTTTGGCCAGAAAGGAAGCGTAATTTTTACTTTTTCGTCAGGTTTTGTACCCAAGTTTTTTCTTTCTTCCTGAATTTTCCTGACGATATCACGTGCCAATCCAAAATTTAGATCCAGATTATCGTCGCTTGTCTTAGCCTGTACGGAATAAACATCATTTTTCCTATCGAATTTAAGATCGTAGACATTTACCTCATCCTTAACCACCTTTAAAACTTCCTCAGATAATTCGCTTGGTCCGCTATACGTCATCTCCCTGATTGGAATCCTCACTTTAACCTCCGATTGCTTTCTTAAGGCATGCACCGACTCCACAATTTGCCTCGCCCTAATAGTTTCTGCTTCAAGTTTTTCATTAATCAACTCTTGATTCGCAACCGGCCAGTCAGAAAGATGAACCGACTCCTCTCCCGTTAAATTGGTGTAGATTTCCTCTGAAATAAACGGCACAAATGGGGCGAGTAGCTTTGCCAAAGTTACTAGAACCAAATAGAGCGTGTTATAACAATTATTCTTATCCATCGGATCTTGGGCTGAAGGACCAATTCTATCCCTGCTGCGCCTGACATACCATAAAGATAAATCGTTAACAAACGTTTCTATCTCGAGCGAAGCTTTTTGCGCGTCAAAATTTTCTAATGACTTTGTCACGACAACTATTGAACTATTTAAGCGTGACAAAACCCATTTATCTAAAATGTTTTCAGACTTTTGATTCTTTGCATCTGCTATTTTGTATTGATCAATTTCGGCGTAGGTTACGAAAAAGTTATAGATATTCCAAAGCATTAAGTGGAACTTTCTCCTTGTTTCATCCGCCTTTTTATAGCCGAATAACAAATTTTGCTCGGGGTTATGAGTTGCAAACATCCACCTCATGACGTCAACTCCGATTTTATCCGCGCCTTCGGTAAACTCAATCATATTTCCCCATGATTTATGCATCGGCCTACCATCTTCCCCAACCATTGATCCATATCCTAAAACCAGTTTAAACGGATTTTTCTTTTCCAAAACCGTAGACATAGCAATCATCGAATAAAACCAATTCTTAAATTGCCCGGGGAAAGACTCGGTAATAAAATCTACAGGAAACCATTCCTGCCAATATTTTTTGTCGGTTATATAGCTTAACTGATGTGTTTTAGGATCAATGTAAGTTGAGAAGGGCACAATTCCCGCATCCAACCAAACATTTCCAACATCATCCAATCTTGAAACCACTTCCTGGCATTTTGAACACTTAATTTTTACTTCATCAATAAACGGTTTATGTGGACTATGACCTTCAAATTCTTTCCAACCTAAAACTGCTCTTTCTTCCAATTCTTTTTTTCCACCGATTACTTCAAAATTACCGCATGCCTTGCATTCAAAAATCGGCAAAGCCAATCCCCAATAGCGGTTTTTTTTACTGATTAGCCAATCATGCATATTAGAAAGCCAATCAAGCTCTCTTTCCAGTCCAAATTCGGGATGCCATTCAATCATTTTGGCGGTATCCATCATTTGCTCTCTCAAAGTTTTACCGCCCTTTTCCTTTACGTCCATTGCAATATACCATTCAAGCGTTACGCGCCAAACCAACTCTGTTTTGCATCTCCAACAAGCAGGATAGCGATGTGTATATTGCATGGTTTTAAGCAAATACCTGCCGTCTTCGAGAGTTTTAAGATGGTTAATAATTAATTCTGGGTGTTTCTTCGCATTTTGCCTACTAAATTCACCCATTCCGTCAATGTAGATAGCTTCATCGTCAATCGGCGAAATTATGGATAGTTTTTCTGTCTTTCCCAAATCAAAATCTTCTTTTCCGGCGCCCGGCGCAACATGCAAAAGCCCGGTTCCTTCGGTTGAAACAACTATTTTTGACCCGTCAACTATCGTATGGAACGTATCAGAGTTTTCTTTTCTCGACTCCTGAACCAATGGAAGGTTATCAAACGGCGCCTTATACTTAAACCCAACCAATTCTTTACCGGAAATAACCTTTTCCAATTCATAATTTTCTTTATCATCAACATTCATGAATATATATTCTTGAAGAGGAATTTCTGAGTTTTTAAATAATCTTTTTGGATGTTCCTTTAATTCATTCAATCCCAAAAATACAATTCGTTCTCCCGTCTTTTTATTTTTCCAGATTTCGTAACCAAATTTCGTATTTATACCCACCGCGACGTTTGCCGGAATTGTCCAAGGAGTAGTAGTCCAAATCAGCAGGTAAGTATTTTCAAAACCGTTATCCAAAATGGGAAGTTTGAGAAAAACTGTTTCATGGGTTAACTCTTTGTAGTCTTCGGTTAACATTTCATGTTGGGAAATTGCCGTTTCGCATCTTGGACACCACGGAACATTATCCTTACCCTTATAAATCCACCCTTTATCAAAACAGGTTTTTAAGAAATACCAAATCATATAGTTATTTTCTTCTGACATCGTGTAATAGGAATTATCCCAATCCATAAAATACGCCAGACGCTTGCTTTGTTCTGTTTGAATCGTTGAGTATTTGGTCACTCTTTGTTTACAAAGATTGACAAACTTAGCAATACTTTTCTTTTTGTCATTGGGAACTAAATTTTCAATGTCCTTTTTATTTCTAATTCCCAACTCTTTTTCAACCTCAACTTCCACCCAAAGCCCCTGACAATCAAAACCGTTTTGAAACCTTTGTTTAAAACCCTGCATATTAAAGTATCTTTGCCAAATGTCTTTATAAGCCCTTCCCCATGCATGGTGAACTCCCATCGGATTATTCGCAGTCATTGGACCATCTAGAAATGAATATCTTTTTAAAGAAGAATCGTTTCGATGTAAATACTTTTCGAGAAGTTTATCTTTTTTCCACTTATCTAACAAATCGTTTTCGAGTTTAGGAAAATCTACTTGAGGAGAAACGGGTTTAAACATGCATTTAATTTTACCTTAAATACTGCTTTTGTTCAACTTCTCGCTTTTTCACTAAATTGAAGTAATCACGAGGAGCGTCAACTTTTTTTAAAAAATCTCCTAATCCAATTATGATCGTGGATTTCGCTTATAACAAAAACTATTGTAAGAACTATCACTACATAGATAATCGCATCTACGCTAGCTCTTCCCTGTCTTTCCCAATAAACATCCTTTAAATATAACCATAGCGCGAATTCATCAATTACCAGTGCCGCGCCGATGCCGAAAAGAATTGCCATAAAATGTCTGATTTTGTCAGATGCCCAAAAAGAAAGTCCGACATAACCGCTGATTAAAAGTAATAAAATTCCCGGAACTAAATGATGAATATGTAAAGTCGCTCTTATTCCGGGATTAAACAAGGCTCCTATTTTCTGGAGGTAAGTAATTATCCTTATGGAAGCAAACGCTACTAAAAAACTTACCAAAACCAATATCTGAGCTAATCTTTTACTATCTTCAATCTTTCGAATTAAATGGAAAACAAATCTTAGCATAGCTACTTTTATTATAGTATAGTAAGTAAAAATGACAATAGCAGCTTTACCCTTGCAAAAAAAATCAATTACAAGTATTATTTCTTAAAATAGACATGCTTAAAAAAATTTCCGCATTTTTTAAAAAATATCGCATTGAAATTATTGCCCTGCTGACAATTTCCGTTCTTTATTTCGCTTCCCGATTTATTCTTATTACAAAACCACTCGTGTATTCCGACGAGGCAGAGTACATTCATTTTGCCCAAGTAGCGCTAGCCAATCCCTACAATTGGCTTGTTTCGTTGCAAGACGGAAGACAACCTTTATTTATCTGGGCCATTTGCTTTTTTTTGAAATTTATTAAAGACCCGCTTCTTGCTGGAAGAATCGTTTCCGTTTTCACCGGTTTTATTACCATTACCGGTTTAGGAATTTTATCTCAGGTACTTTTTAAAAAGAAAAACTTAAGTATTTTAACAATGGCTTTATATCTGGTTTTCCCCTTTGCAATTGTTTACGACCGGATGGCCTTACTAGACAGCATGGTTGCGGCAATTGTAATTTGGATTTTAATTACCTCAATCGCTTTAGCTAGGTCTTTAAGAATTGACGTCGCCTATACACTAGGCATGCTAGCGGGAACTGCTATTATTACTAAATCTAGCGCCTTGTTAGGATTTTATCTAATTCCACTTTCCCTTATTTTTTTTGATTTTAAAAAAAATAAAAGAGTATTAAGATTTTTAAAATGGGTTTTCTGTGTTTTAATTGTTTATTCTGTTTCGCAAATATTTAGTTTAATTACAGTCTTAGACCCAAACTATCAAATAGTCCTCTCAGCTAACGCCATTTTTATCTACCCCTTAAAAACTTTTATTCATCTGCCGATTGCATTTATAATTAATAACTTTATTAAAAACGAAATTATACTTTTAGGGTTTATTATTGAATATTTAAAATTGCCATACATTATTTTAATAATTATGTCTTTATTATTTATAAAGAAAAGCTTTAAAGAAAAGGTCTTTCTATTTTCATATTTTATTTTTCCTGTTTCCATTTACTCTTTGTTTGGAAAAGGTCAATTTTTTGCACCAAGACACGTCTTTTTCGCAAGCCTAACGCTACTGGTTTTATCCGCTTGGACACTAAACTATTTTTTTGAATTTGCAAAAAAACACTTCAAAAAATCAACGTTAAAATATTATTTAACTATTGCGATAATCTCCTTCTTATTCTTGAGCTATTCGAGCTATGCTAGTCTTACTTTTATCTTTACTCCACAAACCTCATTAATTGCTTCTTGGGATAAAACATCTTATACAGATCGTGTAATCGCTTGGGGTTTTAATGAAAGTATTAATTTCTTTAAGGCCCAAGCAAAAAATCAAAAGATCTTTATCGCGGCCAACGGTTGGCAAGGAACTCTTCCGGATGCTTTGGAAATTTATTTAATTGGAAATAAAAATATTGAGGTACAACGCTACAAAAATTCTAACTTTGTACATGAAGACGTCTATCTTCATCAAAAAACAACTAAAACATATTTTGTAAGCTTTAGGGGTAAAGATGAAAATTTTCCTAAAAAATATAACTTAAAATTAATTTCCTCAACAAAAATGGGAACCTCCAACACCTACTACAAAGTTTACGAAGTAATGGGTCAAGAATTAACCGATTAGTTTTTTGTTTTTAAGACAAAACATAGCCTATTTCGCCGTGAGATGCTTCGTCCAAACCTATTTTTTCCTCTGCTTTTGTCACTCTAAGCTTCATCTGAAAACTAAGTAATTTTAGCAAAACCCACGTGCCCAAAAAAGCGTAAAAAGCGGTCGCTCCAACAGCAATCAGCTGAATAATTAGTTGATTGGGATTACCAAATAACAGTCCGTTACTTCCGGCGGCGTTAATTGCCTTTTCTGCAAAAACACCCGTCAAGAGCGCTCCCGTCATCCCGCCAACACCATGCGCTGCCCAAACATCCAGCGTATCATCAACCGGAATTTTTTTAGTTCTGAGAACCAACGCAAGATATGTGACTACTCCCGCAATTATTCCGATCGCAATACTTGCCATGGGACCAACAAATCCGCTGGCCGGCGTAATTGCTACCAACCCGCAAACCGCACCTGTTGCAGTCGCTAGCGCACTTGGTTTTTTATGCTCCCGCCAGCTTAAAAACATCCATACTAGTCCCGCAGCGGCCGCAGCCGTATTTGTTGTCACAAAAGCATTCCAAGCCAGTCCCGACGCTGCCAAGGCACTACCAGCATTAAACCCAAACCAACCAAACCATAACAATGCCGCCCCCAAAAATACAAAAGGAACATTATGCGCATGTTGAACTGTTTGTTTTGATTTCCCAAGCGATCTCCCACCAACAAGCATCGCAGCACAAAGACCGGCAAAACCTGCGCTAATATGCACCACTGTTCCTCCGGCAAAATCCAAAGCCCCTAGACCATGCAACCAACCACCCATCCCCCAAACCCAGTGGGCAATCGGATCGTAAATAACAGTCGTCCAAAGCAAAGTAAAAATAATTAAAGTCTTAAATGAAATTCTCTCCGCCACTGCACCAATAATTAAAGCCGGGGTAATAATTGCAAACATTGCCTGAAACATCATAAAAGCCAGTTGTGGAATAGTTGCTGCATACATCGGATTTGGGCCGAATCCGACATTCCTAAGTCCAACAAAACCTAATCCTCCAATAATTCCATGAATATCTTTTCCAAAAACCAAACTATAACCCACCAAAACCCACTGTAAACTGACAATTGCCAAAATCACAAATGACTGTTTTAAAATGCTGACTACGTTTTTTCTCCTAACCATCCCCCCGTAGAAGAACCCAACCGCCGGAGTCATTACCATTACCAAAGCCGTAGCAACCAATACCCAAGCGGTATCACCGCTATTAATATTTGCTACACCGACTGTACCGGCAGATGCGCCGGCAAAAAAGCGGGAGGATAATCCCACCAAAATACCCACAATAAGAACAACTATTGATGAAGAAATCAACTTTCTCATAAGACTATTAGAAAGTATTCCAAAGGGCTTGATTAGTTACTTCGTGATGAAAAATTACTTCGGAATTTTTAACTCTTGTTCCCAATTCCTTGGGGCTTCTATCGGCTACCTGCTCTTTGAAATAAACATACTTTTCTTTGTTTGTTTCACCTAAGATGCTTCCGACAAAATCGCTGGCTTTAAAAATTTTGATGGCGTCACTAATGGTCCCCGGCAAAAATCTTAACCTGTCTCTTTTGTTTTTATCTTTCTGCAATTTTTCTCCGGTCATTCCCGTTTTTATAAGCGTATAAAGCCAAAGATATGGATTTGTATCCGGCGCAACCGAACGCACTTCAATCCGCGCTGTTTTTTCATTACCTATCGGAATACGAATCATCGATCCCCTGTCAATCGGTGACACTTTAATTTGGTTTGGCGCCTCAAAATGAGGATCAAGACGTCTATAGGCGTTAACGCTTGAATTGATAATTAAACAAATTTCCGAGGCGTGATTCAAAAGCCTCGAAATAAAATCCCAGGCAATCGGAGACAAACCCTCTTTCCCTTTTTTATCATAAAAAATATTTTTGCCGTTTCTTGATAAAGAAAAGTTGGTATGCATCCCACTACCGTTAATCCCCATGAACGGTTTTGGAAGGAAAGTAGCAGTCATCCCCAGTTTGTTGGCAACTTGTCGGCAAACAAGTTTATACAACTGGATTTGATCGCAAGCTCTAACAACTTCTGTGTAAGAAAAATTTAACTCAAATTGAGATGGAGCTACTTCCGGATGGTCTTTTTCATTTTTGAAACCCATTGCTCGTTGCGCTTCGGCAGAAAAATCAATAAATTTACGTAAATCATCCATCGGTAAGGAATGGAAATAACCACCGGTTGAAATAAGTTTAAAACCGGCACTTTCTTCAAATTGTTGCTCCGCGTTTATTCCCTGCACCACAAATCCTTCAATCTCGGCTGAGGCATTAGCAGTAAATCCTTGTTTATCTTTTAATTCTTTTGCGTATTGCTCTAATAACCCCCGAAAATCTGATTCATATTGGGTTTTGCCTCGGTTTAAAATGTTTGCAAACATTATTACCTTCCCCGGCCCAAATAAATCAGATGGCAAAAACATAAAACTTCCCCAGTCTATTTTAAAACGGAGATCCGATTCGCTTTGCACGGTAAACCCCCTGATTGAAGATCCGTCAAAAGTTAAGTTATCTGAAGAATCAAGCAAAAACTTTTTATCATAATCCAACATATGGAAACGTCCTTCAACATCGGTAAAACACAAAGTAATTGCTTTAATTCTTTTTTCCTTTATTAGATATGCCCTATATTCTGCCTCTAGTTTTGCAACATCTATAGTTAATCGCTTTTCTTTAGCTTTTAAATTAAGTTCTTCTAATTCATCGTAGGGGATTTCTAGAAAATTTCTTATTTTTGAAGTATCGTCCATGTTTCAGAATTATAATAACACCATAAAATATTATTTGTCAAGTACTTTATATTAATTTCTATTCAAAATATATTAATTATTGTCATAAATGATATATTTTATTGATATTTATTAATTGCTGCGACTTGACAAATGTTTTCTATCCTTATAACATGTAGCAGAACAGCGACTTTACATACCTAACCTAATGAAACAAACTTTAGAATTATTTGACGAAAACTTTTTTGCTCAGTTTAAAGCTACTCAACAATTCAAAAAAAGTCAATTAATACTTGGCCCCGCAGCTGAACCGTCAGGAATATTCTACGTTAAATCAGGCTTTGTCCGACTTTATCTAATCTCCGAAAGCGGCAAAGAATTAACTCTTAACATATTTAAACCTGGAACATATTTTTCGATGATTTGGGCTTTAAATGATGTTCCCAACATTTATTTTTACGAAAGTCTTACCGATGTTCTATTATTAAAAGCGCCAAAAGATGAGGTTTTAAAACATGTCATTGACAATCCTGAGGTACTTCTTGATCTCACAAAACGCACACTAAGAGGTTTAGATGGTATGACAAGATTAATGGAGGCGCTCGTAACAGGCACTGCCTATCAACAAATCGCTTCTGTTTTATTGGTATTGGCAAGACGATTTGGAAAAAATAACGGATCGGATCATGAATTAACAATTGAATTACCCTTGACGCATCGCATTATCGGAACACTGGCTGGACTATCCCGCGAATCAACAAGCTTGGAGTTAGAAAAACTTACTAAAGATAAAACTATCTCGCAAAAGAATCATTTAATATTAATTAAGGATCTTAAAAAATTAGAAGAAAAGTCACCAATTAGTTTTATCGAAGAAATTCAATTCTAGAAGTTTTTTATTTCTTACCACCAAAAGGCCCGATATGAAAACCCTTATGCGGTTCTGTTGACGCTTTAGCGCCTCCTTGACCCTGTTGACCTGCTTTTTTTCGTTCCGCTGCCAACGCCCCCAATGCAGCAATCCTTGATCTAACCAAATCCCCAATCTCCTTATATCCAGAAAGATCAATTCGTCCTTCATTTATTGCTTTATTTATTTCCATGGTATCAATTACAACACCATTATCATTTAATATAGCAAGCATTCTCGCTAGATCATCTATTGTCGGGACTTTGTCAAGAACGACATCTCTTGCTTTCATAATGTCTATTTTTTCTTCTCCTTCTGGCACAGCCGCACCTGCCGCCTTATAGGCGAGATCATTCATATATCTTCTTGCCTCAATGGGAATTTCCCTACCAGCTAAACGCAATAAATCATAAAGCCTATGTTCATCCATTCCCGGAACAGCAGCTAACATGGGAATTAATTGTAACGCCCGCCAAACCTGAAGCGGATTTTCTATCGGGTTAGAAAGGCTTGAATCAACTCCTCTGAAAATCTGACTTCCATCTTCAAGCTCGTAACCAATTACCATGACAGGCGAATCAACCGGTTCTTTTTCTGTCCCGAAATTTATCCCCATAAATGGAGTTATTAATTGAGGTGCTAATTGTGTTCTGCTACCATTGTCGGTTTTGACTTGTGACTCAAACACTGCCGTAACTGGCTCTAATCTTAAAATAGAAACAATTCCATGTCTGTTCCCACGCTCGGCTGCAACTACTACATCAGCTTGAGTTGCTCCCCCACCTGGTAAACCATCTGGTCCTCTTCCTGGCATAATTTTTGCAGTATATTACGAAATAAATAATTTGTCAACTTAAGTTTTCTTATAATAATATTGACCGCTTCTTTTCTTTATTAATAGATTTTTGCTATCATTAGATAGTAGATCTATTTATGAATAGCAATAATAAAGTGGTTTTGGAAATTAAAACTCCCAGAACTTCCGAAGAGACACCGGAAGCAATGGCTCAATTCTTATCAAGCCTTGTTAACTTAAAACATCAGATACTCTATTTTTATAGACGCGGTATCCCAATTAGCCTTGAAATTGCGTCATTTAATCAAAGCATTCATCTTTTTATCGTTGTCCCCGAAAAATTCCAAATACTGATTGAAGGACAGTTAATTGTTCAGTATCCAAAAGCCCTAATTACCAAAACCAAAGATTACTTACCAGATGTTCTAGCCTCTCCGGAAAAATCATACGAAGGAAGAATAAAATTAAAACACGGCTCTTTGTTTTCGATAAAAACATATAAAGATTTTAAAGACGTTGATCCGGTCAGTTCGATTTTAGGAATTTTATCAAAAGTCGGCGTGGACGATAAAGTAGTAATTCAATATTTGCTTGTACCGATTGGAACAGGCTGGCAATCTAAAGGAGAAAAAATAGTTTTTGCCACCAAAGATCCAAACGGCGATAGTACTGTCAGTCCGTACAAGAAAATGATCGCAGATAAAATCAGCCAAAACGGTTTCAAGACGGGGATTAGAATACTCGTAAAAAGCAATAACCCCGGTTTATTTTTCGATATCGTCAACGGATTTTCAATTTTTAACAATCCTACCGGAAATAGTTTCTGCTTAAGACGCCCCCATCTTTGGCAAAACAAAAGATTTGAAAAAGCGTTACTTGAAAGAAGCAGATCGTTTATTCCGATCAATCAAGTTTTAAACGTTTCGGAAATTGCCACGCTTTACCATTTTCCAACTGAAACATTATCAAAAATTCATAATATCTCCTGGACGAAAACAATCTTTTCCGATGCACCGGAAAATCTACCTGTGGCCCAGGGGTTGACAGAAGAAGAAAAAAAGGATTTAAATTTCTTTGCCAACACGGTCTTTAAAAATAAACTGACGAATTTTGGCATCAAAAGAAAAGACCGACGAAAACATTCCTACTTTATTGGGAAAACCGGTGCCGGAAAATCAACC
>Ga0182027_10013560_pt1 | contig 11347 bp, 7 predicted proteins | sample 712E1DmetaG_FD_121300 | JGI IMG/M metagenome (GOLD analysis project Ga0182027, IMG submission 121300) | Permafrost microbial communities from Stordalen Mire, Sweden - 712E1D metaG (Illumina Assembly) | ecosystem: Environmental > Terrestrial > Soil > Wetlands > Permafrost | place: Sweden...
AGTTTTGAAATGTCCATATATTTATCTCCCCGTTGCTGGAAATCAGAAAGGACTCTGGATTTTAATTTTAACGACATTTCACAAAGGGGGGCTTTACCATTCTGAGAAGCAACAAGTACCTGAGGCATGCTTCCGTTTTTAGTAATCCATACCGGAACAACAACTGATGTTAATGGAAAACCAATCACTGACCACATTGTAGTCAACATTGGATCTTCGCCATTCTTAACTCCCTGAAAAATAATAGCTGAAGAGGATATTGGTCTTGGTATATAATCCTGAAACCACACATACCTTGTGTCTGATGAATCTTCAGGAAGATCTTTCGACAGATCAGTTTTTGTTAATGAATGTTTGAGACACCTGCAAACATCATTGAGCAAAAAACTGTATTCGAATTTTTCTTTATTATTTCTGTCTTTAAATAATTCCCGGGCAGTTGTATATCTTATGTAACCGGCTCCTTTATCCTCTATGCCGCTGCAGGAGTAATTGGTCCTTATAAGATATCCATCAGGAGCTACAGCAGGATCATTTACATCATATTTTACATAACTAAAATTGCCGGTCTCAAAATAAGCAGCGCCGCCGTTAGCATCAATTACACCGAAATTGGCTTCAACACCAAGGGGTTTCGGAAGTTCCCCAAGAAGTTTTTCAAAATCAGCAACAGTGGCACAAATCTTCAAAGCGGCTTTCATTAATACGCCTTCTTTGTCCGATAATTTTGTAGTATCATTCTTCTTAATGTTGTAAGATGCAGAGTTAATAATTGAAAACCCGGTACTATTAAAACCACCCCATACTTCCTTTCCGGTACTGTCATTTGAATTTACTAATCCAATATATGGATATGTCCCGTCATTAAAATACATAAGCTTGTTTTGCAATTCATCGCTATCACGGTTTTTAAGTAAAAGAGGTCTTCCATCTTTTGTCGCTTTACTAGCTATTATGCAGGTGGTACAGGCACTAACCGGCATTCCGGAAAATGACAATATCGAAATAAGTATAAATAACGAAAAACCCTTTTTCATCATCCGTTCCTTTTATAAGAGGTTGATATCTTTAGATAAAACTTAGCTAAATATCGGTGAAAATAAAACTGGACTTTCCGAATAATTCTTTGCATTTAGTTTACCTCATTTATTCTTTAAACAAATGGAATTTCACTTTTCGCGGTAGACAATTATATAAGCGGTATATCGAAGGCCACAGTGTCAGTCCAGTATTTTCTGTTGGCAATTGACGAGGTTCCGGTTACAGCTAAAAATACTACTACATCCTTCCAATACGACAGATCCGATATTTCATTTCTTTCCAGCTTCCTCTTTATTAAATACTTCGATTCCCCTTTCTTCCTTACCTCGTCCATATTGTCGGGAGTTATTTTAATAGTTTTATATTGAATTTCAAAAACAAAATCTCTCCATTTTCTGAAGTTATATAAATAGTAAAATATATGGAGAGTAAGCGGAGGTTTTATTAATCCGCACATGTCAAATGTAAAATTTAAGAAGTTGTTCTCAAAAGAAAACTCGGGAATATAAAGTTTATGCCCTTTGGGTATAACAAAATTTTTAATGGATAAATTACCATTATAAGCAAGCGGCATATTATATTTAATCAACTTTTGATATGCATTCCTCCCTTCCAGAGAAGAGGAACTCCATATTTCTTTCAGAACAGGAATATTGTTTATTCCTTTGGCAAAGTTTACAACTGATTTGAAATTATGTCTGCCGGTGACAGCCTTTTTTGTCCTACTCTTTTTATGAGTTTTTGCATATGATTTAAAATATGTTATATTACCAATTGTATAAAATTCAACATTTCCAGCAGGACCACTTAAATGAGTTTTGTTTCTTTTGCTGACCAATCTGCCCATAATTACTCCGTTTTTTATTTCAAAATAATTTAATTTCAGGCCCAAATCGAGCGCATTTCGTGCGCATCTGGTGCGCATTTCATATCTATTCATGTAACATCAATGTAAGTTCAATGTAACATCCTAAGTTTAGGGCACCTGCATCCCGCATTCCACATAATTCATTGTCTTACATCTAAACAAGGCGTACGATTTTCAATATTAATCATCAATGATTATTGTTCCAACGTAAAGATCAGACTTACAGCTTCATTTGCCTTTTATTTTATCCATAAACGGTATTGCATTTCCCTTTAAGTGGGATTTACAACAACCACAGATATTCTACCGTTTTTATTTTGAATCGCAATACTTTAAATGAGAATTTAATATATATATAAATATAAAATAATTTCTAATTTTATTCACCCGCTTTTTCACTATAAAACCTTTTAAGAGTATAAAATGCTTTCTTCTTTTCTCCCTTTTCAGAAATAAGACCCTTCCTGTTAAAATAATCCTGAATTCCTGTTAACTGTCTTCTTGGCGACCGAAAATCCATTAATATCCATGGACTCATTCCCCTTAAAAATGGAATCTTCTTAAGCATTTCAATCTGATGTTTATAAAGTGCTTCCTGATTTTCCTCACTCCATGAAGTCTTTTCATCAGCATGAAATCCATAAAGCGCCTCTCCGCCAAACTCACTCATAATTAACGGTTTATTATAAATACATTTCCATTTTATACTATCCGTCTTTTCCGGTAATCCATCATACCAACCGATATATTCATTGCACCCGAATACATCGACAAATTCACCCAATGGATCATCAATCATTAGCGTATATTTATCAGTATAATGCCTTTCCATAGCTGCTGTAAGAAGTCTCGCAGGATCTAATTCCCTTGCACGTTTTAACAATGTTTTAAGAAATTCATTTCTGGATTTACCAACGGGGGTTTCGTTCGACACAGACCATAATATTATCGAGCAGCGGTTTTTATCTCTGTCAATCATATCATCAAGCTGACTGAGTGCATTTGCCAATGTTACTTTATTGTCCCAGTCAATTGTCCAGTATACCGGAATTTCAGACCAGACGAGTATACCTAATTTGTCTGCTGTTTTAACCATGTTTTCATTGTGTGGATAATGCGCAAGCCTCACATAATTACAGCCTAATTCTTTAGCCCATCCTAATAATGTATCCGCATCTGCCTGGCTGTTGGCTCTTCCGGTGCGTATTGGGGCTTCTTCATGAATGCTTATTCCCCTGAGAAATATACTTTTACCATTAAGCAGGATTTCATTGCCGGATACTTCAATCGATCTGAACCCAATTTCATCTTTAAGCTTTTCAAAAGGAGTAGAAATCTGAACGTCATATAATTTCGGATTTTCAGGTGACCAGAGAATTGGATTAGTATTAAATGCGAAGCGGCCATAGCCAACGCTATCAAGAACAACGTTCTTATCTATTGATAATTCAGGGATTGAAATATTAACAGATGTATTCTTAACATTACCATTAATCTTTACATACCCGGCGATCTCGGTTTTGGAACCCTTGCTTAATTGAATATGGTAATCCTGTATAAATGTTTCAGGTTCTTCAATAATAAAAACATCGCGGGTAATTCCACCGTAATTCCACCAGTCTGTATTTACAGTCGGCACAAATTCCCGGCTGCGTTTGTTATCAACTTTTACAACAACAAAGTTATCTTTGCTCTTTAATTTGCCTGTTACCTCAATATTAAAGGGAGTAAATCCTCCCTCATGTTCTCCCACTTTTTCCCCGTTCAGGTAAACAATTGCTTTATAATTAACCGCTCCGAAATAAATAAACTGCCTGGTATCAGCCTTTAATTTATAATCAAAAGATTTTTTATACCAGACTGTTCCTTCATAGAAAAACAATTCGGGTTTTTGAGTATTCCAGTCTCCCGGCACATTAAGTGAAAACGATTTATCGAAATCATATTCAATATGCTCCCATCTGTTCTTTGGTTTTTCATTCTTAAAATAACCATTATCAGTCGGCTCCAATCTGTAATCATAGTATCCGTTTTCATAAGGATCAATCAGAACCTGCCATTTGCCATTAAGGCTGTAAAGGTTCCTCTCCCCCACATTAGTAATCAATCCCTGCGCAGAAGTATTGAATAAGCCCAGACACAAAAGTGCTATGAATAAAGTAATTATACTTTTCATACAAAATACCTTCAATCTTAAAGTTAAATTTGGCAATTTGAATTTAGTAACACATGCGTTTTTGAATTCCCAATCGCGTTTGTTTGAGCATCTGGATAAAGCCCGGATTTCCGGGCTTCATCAGAAAACAATTAGGCTTATACTATTGGTAAATCTAAAATACTTCTTTTCATTTCATCTTCTTGAAAATCTGTATTTTCCAGATTCCCCGCAAAATAGGAGGCGTAGGAGCCAAGATCCAGAAGTCCATGACCGCTAAGATTAAATGCAATTGTTCTTGAAACACCTTCCTGTTTACAGAGCAGAGCTTCGTCAATAGCAACCTTTATTGCATGAGTTGATTCAGGAGCAGGAATAATTCCTTCATTTTGGGCAAACAGTAAACCTGCTTTAAAACAATCTAACTGATCAACAGCCCGTGCTTCAATCAGATTCAATTCTTTAAGATGACTTACTAATGGAGCCATACCGTGATAGCGTAGTCCACCGGCATGAATTGAAGGCGGGATGAAGCCGCTTCCAAGAGTATGCATTTTTACTATTGGAGTTAATTTTCCTGTATCTCCGAAATCATAAGCATAAACTCCTTTTGTAAGACTCGGGCATGCGGTTGGTTCAACAGCTATCACTTTTATTTTCTTTTTCTCTCTAAGCATTTCCCCTATAAAAGGAAAAGTGAATCCTCCGAAGTTACTCCCTCCTCCTGCACATGCAATCAATATATCAGGATATTCTTCAGCTATATCAAATTGCAAGAGGGCTTCTTCTCCAATTATTGACTGATGCATTAATACATGATTAAGCACACTCCCTAAACTGTAATGCGTATCTTTGTTCATAGCGGCAATTTCAACTGCTTCACTTATTGCTATTCCCAGACTACCTGGAGTATCGGGATATTTTTCTCTGATACTTCTTCCAATATCAGTCAGGTTCGACGGACTGGAAGTAACTTCAGCTCCGAATGCCTGTATCATTGCTCTCCGGTATGGTTTCTGGTCATAACTTATCCTAACCATGAACACATGCACATCAATTCCAAAGACTGATCCTGCAAAAGCAAGAGATGATCCCCACTGACCTGCTCCGGTTTCAGTTGTTAATTTTTTAATCCCCATTTGTGCATTATAAAAAGCCTGGGGAATTGCTGTGTTGGGTTTATGACTGCCGGTTGGACTTACACCTTCATTTTTGTAAAATATTTTCGCGGGAGTACCGAGTGCTTTTTCCAACCCAGTGGCACGGATAAGAGGTGTAGGCCTGTAAATTCTATACACTTCACGAACCGGTTCTGGTATTTGTATATATCTTTCGTTACTAACTTCCTGAAGGATTAATTCCATCGGAAACAAAGGTTCTAAATCAGCCGGCCCGATTGGCTGTTTTGTACCTGGATGAAGTGGAGGGGGTAATGGGACTGGTAAATCTGCCTGAATATTATACCAGTTCTTAGGCATTCTATTTTCTTCAAGAAGAAATTTTTTCACTGACATATGAACTCCTTATTTACGTATAACAATTAACGATATTTAATTCTTTGCTTAACCCCTGAATAACAGTTAACCATAAAATTGTAGTAGCAATATAAATTAAAACGCAAAATATAATGTTCTAAATCAAAAGTCCAACGTTATCATAATAACCTCCCGATATTATTTAGCAGAAAATTATTTTGTCCATCAAGACCGATTAAAATATTATGGAATAATTATAAGTTTTGAGCGGACGGCAAAAGCATTAAAATAGCCCAATGCGTCATTAGAGAAATTTGAAATGGGATTAGCCGGGGATGCTGCCTGCGGTCCCCCATTGCCGCTTGCCTGCCGAATTGTTCTGAAATAATCGAACACATTTTTATCGATGCATAGGAGAAAAACCTGAACCTTATCTCCCGAATTTAATGTATCTTCATCCGCAAACAGACTACTTGTGATGGTTCCACCATCCTGCAAACGATCATCATAAAGGAATGTGAATTTCTGCACAACACCATTTCTTACTTCAATAAAACGATAGTAGTTTTTTACATTTGCAGAGTCCTGAAAGATTACATTTATATATTTTGTTTGATTCCTTCCAAAAGCCTGGATCTGCACGCTCAGGGAATCTATGTTAACCGGAGGGGGCATTGTTGAAACAGCAACGTATTCGCTACCTAAGGCATTGACTGTCAATGTATATGTTCTGCCGGGAACACCCTGAATAGTTGATGTTCTATACGTCCCGGAAATAGTTTCTACAAGTGAATCTAAATTTCCGGCATTGTCACTAAGAATTATTTTAGCTCCGGAAACTGGAGGGAATGTGTTTGTCTGGTCAAAGTTTACAGTCTGAGATAATTGTACATAATAAGGACCTGCCTGATCTGAAATGTTTGCTTCAATAACTATGTGGGGAGCTGCTGAATTTAAATCTATACTGACAACCTTCTCACATGAAATATTGAGCAAACTAATTAACACAAAAAAGCAGAGAGTTATTTTATTATTTATAAAGGGAATTATAGTCATATTAAAACCTGAAATTATATGTAATTGAAGGAACAAACCTGAACAATGAAGTTTGAACAGCCTGGGTTTTTGTTGGATCGTTAGGATCCTGCTGGAATCTGATTGAATATGCATTCTCCCTGCCATAGGCATTGTAAAGAGAAAAGTTCAGGCTTGATTTTTCAAATTGCCATGTAGCGCCAAGATCCAGGCGGTGGTATGCAGGCATGCGGTAAGCGTTGCGTTCAGTATAATAATTAAGAACCTGACCGGCAATTTCATATTTCCCACTGGGGAATGTAACAGCATTACCCGTGTTATAAACCCACGTCGCGGAGAATGTCCATTTATCTGATAACTGGTATATCCCAACAATGGAAATATCATGAGTCATATCCTGTCTGGCAGGATAATAATTTCCATTATTCACTCCATCAAATTTCAATTCAACTCTTGAAAGGGTATATCCTATCCATCCATTGAAACGTCCATACTTTTTCTTTAAGAAGAACTCGATACCATAAGCCCTGCCGGAGCCGTATAATAACTGCGACTCAACATCTTCATTGAAATTAAGCTGCGCACCGTTTTTATAATCTATCTGATGCTGGAGGGCTTTGAAATAGGTTTCGGCAGAGAATTCATAATTGGCATCATCAAAGTTTCTGTAATACCCCAGTGATATTTGGTCTGCAATTTCCGGCTGCACATTATTGCTACTGGGAATCCACATGTCTGTCGGGTTACTGCTTGTGGAATTGGAAAGAAGATGCAGATTCTGAGTGCTTCGGACATAAGAGGTTTTCAAGGAACTTTCCTCATCCAACACATAAGTCAAAGATATCCGTGGTTCAAGATTAAAATACGTTTTAACAAATTTACCTGAAGAATAAGGGAGCGAGTCAAGTCTGTTTCCAAGATCGTCGTAAGTATATAAAACCCCGGGACCAACAACACTAAACGAAGAGAAACGGAGTCCATATTCTATATTTACAATTGGAGTCGGTTTATATTCATGAGATATATACAAGGCATTCTCCCAGGAATATTTATTAGTAAGAATCAGGGAACTTGTTTGAGAATTATTTGTGGCAGTAACAGTTCCGGGAATTATTGAATGATATACAGAATTTAGCCCAAACTTTAGTCCATTTTCATCATCAATAAAATAGTGTAAATCCTCTTTTAAATTGTAATCCTGAATTCTCGAATAGATATTAATATTATTCCCGCTAAAATCCAGTTTAATATTATAATCATACTTGCTGTAAATAAGAGAGGTATTAGAGAACATTTTTTCACTGAAGAGGTGATTCCATCTGAGAGTGCCGGTTGTATTACCCCAATTGATACCGACTAAATTACCAAGACCGAGCACATCGCTTCCGAAATAACCGGACAGATATAATCTGTCATTCTCGCCAACCTGGTAATTCACTTTAGTATTGAGATCATAGAAATATAAACGGGACTGATTTATTGTTGTATCTTTGGAAAGTTTAAGGAACAGATCCGCATAAGTTCTTCTACCGGAAATTGAGAATGAAGCTTTATCATCTATAATAGGTCCTTCAACTGTAAGGCGTGAGGCAATAAGTCCAATTCCGCCATTAACGCCGAAGTGTTTATCATTCCCCTCTTTCATTTTAATATCGAGAACAGAAGAGAGGCGGCCGCCATATTCAGCGGGCATAGTTCCCTTATAAATAGTAATATCCCTGATGGCGTCAGAGTTAAAGACAGAAAAGAACCCCAGGAAATGAGAAGCACTATAAACTGTTGCCTCATCCAGGAGAATCAAATTCTGATCAGATCCTCCACCCCGCACATAAATTCCACTGTTGCCTTCTCCTGCTGATTTAATACCCGGAAGAAGCTGCATTGTTTTTAATATGTCTTTCTCACCAAATAATACCGGGATGTTTTGAATTTCCTTCACGTCGAGCTTATCGGCGCCCATTTGTGTGTTGGTGATATTATCGTTTCTTTTTTCCCCTGTAACAACAATTTCTTTTTGTTCAAGACTTTTTTCAATAAGGTGGAAATTCTGCTTAACATTTTGTTTCAGATTGATTTTAAAAGACAACGATTGGTATCCCGTAAAATGAGCTGTAATTGTATAGGAACCTTCGGGGATTGTTAGAGAGAAAAATCCATAGGCATTAGTAACCGTGCCGGTTTGGGGTAATTCTTTTATAGTTATTGCGGCACCAACCAGCTCTTCTCCTGTTTGAGAATCTGTGACAAAACCATTGACAGTAAATTTGTTTGGATTAATATTTACCAGGTCTGACCCTGCGAAAGTATTTGCGGCTATAAACAAGAATAAAACAAGGTACCTGAACATATAAACATTTTCCTTTGGGGGTATCCACTTGTCAAGCGGTATTAAAAATTCAGAATGTAAAGATAAATATAAATATCAGATTTTTTCAGATTTAGTATTATCTTTAATATGTAATACCCTTTGGGGCGCAAGCCTGTCCAAAAGAAAGGTTCGTCTTAAAAGCCAGAAAACTTTAGATTTAGTGATAATCTTACAACATATTAGGCAAATAATAGTGATTGCCTTTAGAAACAAAACTTTCTACTTTTGTTATAGTTTAGTTAATATTACGCGAAATTTAGCGGAATGAAACTGACAACAGATAGAAATGCAATAAAGGAATTTTCATATATAGCTGTTACAGCGCATGGATTTAAAGAAGACGAGCAAAATACATTAAATACCGGATGTGATAGTTATTTAGCAAAACCACTTACTAAGAATCTCTTCTTGGTTTGATTGATGAATTTATTTTAATAATTAAGTATAATTGTAAAAGCTTAAAAAAAGTGAGTAAAAAAGGACCTATTATTAAACAAGAACACGGAATTGGAGACAATAATGAATACTGAAAGAGATAAATTAAATAACGCAAAGGAAATGACGCGAGTTGGTATTGCCGCTGATCATGGAGGGTATGAATTAAAAATGCAGTTAATTGAATTCCTTAAGAACTCCGGGTATGAAGTAGTGGACTATGGCGCTTTTGAGTTAACACCAGGAGATGACTACCCGGATTTTGTAGTGCCTATGGCACAAGCCGTTGCAAAGGGAGAGGTTACCCGGGGCATTGCAATCTGCGGCAGTGGTGTGGGGGCCTGCATTGCAGTAAATAAATTACCAGGAGTACGGGCAGGAATGATTACGGATTCTTTTTCCGCGCATCAGGGAGTAGAAGATGATGATATGAATATTATGTGTCTTGGAGGGCGGGTTACCGGACAAGCGCTTTCATGGGATCTGGTAAAGATATTTCTAAGCGCCCATTTTAAAAGTGACGAAAGGTTCAAACGCAGACTTGCAAAAGTGGCAGCTTTAGAAAAACAATAGATTTTTTTATATAATAGAATAAGCAGCTCATTTTCCTAATAAAGGGATGAGCATAATAATATAAATGTTGGTAAATTTACAAAGGATTTGGAGAAATTCTTCAGTCACCTCGTTCCTTCAGAATGACATATAAATAAGTTATACAACAGTCTGCAGGCGAAAACAAATAATCAATGGAAAGGAAATAAATATGAGTACAAACATCCCGCAACTAACTACACTTAAGTCCTGGCAGGCACTCGAAGCCAATTATCAGAAAGTAAAAGATTTACAACTTCGAAAGCTTTTTAAGGACGATCCAAAACGCGGGGAGTCTTTGACTGCTGAAGCCATGGGTATTTATTTTGATTACTCTAAGCATCTTATAACAAATGAGACACTTGGACTCCTTTTGCAGTTGGCGGAGGAATCAGGTCTGCGATCCCGCATTGATGCAATGTTCAATGGTGAAAAGATAAATGTAACAGAAAATCGTTCTGTTCTGCATGTAGCTCTTCGGGCTCCCAGGGGACAATCCATTATTGTTGATGGCGAAGACGTCGTACCTCAGGTGCATGCCGTGCTTGACAAGATGGCCGACTTTTCTATGCGGGTGCGAAGTAATGAATGGAAGGGATATACCGGAAAGCCTATTAAAAATATTGTCAATATAGGCATAGGCGGATCTGATCTTGGTCCGGTTATGGCATACGAAGCATTAAAGTACTACAGTCAGCGTGAATTGACTTTCCGCTTTGTTTCAAATATTGATGGAACTGATTTCGCCGAGGCTACCCGGGATCTTAATGCAGAGGAAACATTATTTATTATTTCTTCAAAAACCTTTACAACACTTGAAACGATGACCAATGCGCATACTGCCCGAGACTGGTCGCTCAGTACTTTGAAAAATCCCGCTGCTGTTGCTAAACATTTTGTTGCAGTCTCGACCAATGCTGAAGCGGTGTCTAAATTCGGCATCGATACTGCCAATATGTTTGAGTTTTGGGATTGGGTTGGGGGGCGTTATTCAATGGACTCGGCGATTGGTCTTTCAACGATGATCGCCATTGGACCGGAAAATTTCCGTGCAATGCTTGATGGTTTTCATCAGATGGATGAACATTTCCGCACAGCTCCATTTGGACGCAACTTGCCGGTTCTTATGGGATTGCTGGGTCTCTGGTACAATAATTTTTTCGGTTTCCAAACCATTGCGGTACTTCCGTATGAGCAGTATTTAAAACGTTTTCCGGCTTACCTGCAGCAGTTAACTATGGAGAGCAACGGTAAATATGTTAAACTTGATGGTACTGAAGTCAATTATCAAACCGGACCGATCTACTGGGGAGAGCCAGGTACTAATGGTCAGCATTCATTCTATCAAATGATTCATCAGGGAACAAAGATTATCCCAT
>Ga0182027_10013562_pt1 | contig 11345 bp, 12 predicted proteins | sample 712E1DmetaG_FD_121300 | JGI IMG/M metagenome (GOLD analysis project Ga0182027, IMG submission 121300) | Permafrost microbial communities from Stordalen Mire, Sweden - 712E1D metaG (Illumina Assembly) | ecosystem: Environmental > Terrestrial > Soil > Wetlands > Permafrost | place: Sweden...
CGTACTTGGACGCACGTTTATGCACCCTGTGGATTCGCCTTGGACGGTTGTGAAAAAAGAAGTTAAAAAGTTGAAAAAAATTACGCCAAATATTTTAATAGATTTTCATGCGGAAGCGACTGCAGAAAAGGTTTGTTTTGCCAAATTTTGCTCCGATTTAGGAGTTAGCGCACTCGTTGGAACGCACACTCACGTGCAAACTGCGGATGAAAAAATTATTAACGATATGGCTTATATTACCGACGTCGGATTTTGCGGCGTATCAGACAGCGTTATAGGGATGGAATACAAAACCTCCCTCAAAAGGCTTTCGACAGGGCTTCCTGAAAGATACGAAATCCCAAAATCAAAAGACGTTATAATCAATGCGGTTGAAATCCTGATTGATTTAGAATCGGGTAAATCGCTTGAAATAAAAAGATTTTTGTCAGAAAAACATTACTAGGAGGTAACAGGTGAAATCAGATTTGCATATTCACACAAACTACTCGGACGGAGTTTTCTCACCCGAGAAAGTTGTAGATGCGGCTATTGAAGCGGAGCTTGATGTAATTGCACTAACAGACCATGATAACATTTTATCTTATGAGGTGGCATTAGCACACATTGAAAATCTAAAAAAAGAAAAGAAAAAGATCATAAAAGTGATTCAGGGAATTGAAGTCAACACGATTTACAACGGTGATGAAATTCATGTTCTCGGGTATTTTATGGACACCCAAAACGCTGATTTTCAGGAATTGATTAAAGCTCAGCAGCAGGCACGTGTTAAGCAGACAAAAGAAATAATCACACTTTTAAATAAAAAAGAAGGAATCCATGTAAAATTTGAAGATATAAAAAAACAGGTTGCAGTGGGCGGCAGTATCGGACGACCTCACCTTGCCAAAGCGATAACAAATGTGGGCGGCACAAGCAATGTTATTGAGGCGTATGAAAAATACATCAACGACAGATCCTCTGTTTACGTACAAAGAAAGACCGTTTCACCTCATGATGCGGTTGAAATTATTTATGATGCCGGTGGAATCCCTGTAATTGCGCACCCTCATGATTTGGATAATGCCGCTGAGATTATAAAAGAGCTGATGCACTACGGTTTAAGAGGGGTTGAGGCTTATCACAGAAAGCATTCGCCTGCAATTGTCGAATATTTTTCGTCTATGGCAGAGGACTTAGGGCTTATCGTAACAGGCGGTTCGGACTTTCATGCCCCAAATATCATGAACGGTCAGTTAGTTTTGGGCAAAAATTTTGTTCCCGAATGGATTTATGATAAATTGGTGGAAGAAAAGAAACGCCTCGATATGGCTTAAAATAGTGAGGAGTTAGAAGTTAGTAGTGAGTAGTAAAAACTCCTAACTCCTCACTACTAACTACTAACTAATAGAAGGGGATATAAAATGAGCAAAAAAGGATTCACAATAATTGAAATTGTTGTAGTATTTTTGCTTATGCTCGGCGTAATATTTTTGGTTTATCCAAGGAGCGTAGATAGCACAAGACAAGCGAAGCTTATTTCTAAATGGTCCGAAAAGGTTTCTGAGCTTGAATATATGTTTTCGGTGATAAAAGCGCAAAAAGACGGCGAAATTGAAGACCAGTTTCACAAAACACAAAGTGACGATAAAAAAAATAAGATAATGATAGATACGATTAAACCTTATTTAAGAATCACATCGGAACTTAATACAGTTTATATGCCTGGTTTTATGGACAAGACAATAATTCCATCGGATAGTAAATATTATTTCGGACACTATTATTTAACGAGTTCAAATGAAATTGTAGGCTTAAAGTTCATTAATTCTAACTGCAAAGACAAGGATGTTTGCTTTATCATGTCTTTTGATATAAACGGCGTGAAGCCTCCGAATGTCTGGGGATACGATATTTTTGGAATTGATGTTTTTAAAGATAAAATCGAACCGTTCGGAAAAGAGATTAATCAGGATATGTTAAAGCAAAATTGCTCCAGATACGGAAGCGGAGTTTACTGTTCTTATTATTACTTGATTGGGGGAAGATTTGAGTAATAATATAAAAAACGTGTGCGTATATACTTCTTCCAGCAATGAATTAGACAAAAAATATTACGAAACGGCAAAGGAATTAGGCGTTTTAATGGCGCAAAACGGTTTTAACCTTGTTTACGGCGGCGGAAACCTTGGCATGATGGGTGTTTTAGCGCAAGCGGTTAAGGATTTCGGCGCAAAAGTTTTTGGCGTTTTACCTGAAAAACTGCACCAATTAGGTGTTGGGGATGTCGGCTGCGATGAACTTCATATTACAAAATCCATGCGAACAAGAAAAGAAAAGCTTGATAATATTTCCGATGCAGCCATTGCGCTTGCGGGCGGGTTTGGCACACTGGAAGAATTATCTGAAATGATTGTTCAAAAGCAGTTGGGATATAGTGATAAAGCCATTGTAATTTTGAACACGGACGGGTTTTACGACAATTTATTGAAATTTTTTGATGAAATTATCAGTAAAAATTTCGCCCGAGAAGAAATGCTCGCTTCGTATTATGTAGCAAAAACCCCGCAAGAAGCGATTAATTATCTTAAAAATTATCAGTCTGTGTATTTTGATGCACATTTAAAGGTGCAAAGCAAAAGTTAGGATGGGCTTCAGCCCATCCTAACAAAAATACATGTTAAAATTTGTAACAAAAAAACTTGCAGGTAGCAAATTTTTCTTTCAGAGGGTTTAAAACATTTGTTAGAGAATAAAAATGAAAGGAATTAATCATGGAAGTACAAAAAACAAATAATCAACCATCGTTCGGTATGGCTAATAGTACAGGTGTTGAAAGAGCGGTTAAGATTGCTGTAGCAGGAGTAACATCTGCCGGTGATGCTTTTGTTTGTGCAAATACCGGAGCAACATATCCGACAGTACATGCAATAACCAGCTTTGATATCACTGATGCGCTTATAAGTCTTAAAGCGCTTGTAAAAAGACTCTTTAAACCTACAGTTGAATTACCAAAAAGACCAAGGGGAAACTTTAACAGTACTTCTAATTAAAGTCAAATAAAAACCTTTGAAAGTGGCAAAAATTATTTTCTGATGATTTAGGGCATGTGTATAATAAAGTAAATTGTAGAGCGGTGCTATTTCGCCGACATGAAAGGGATTTAATTATGAAAGTACAAAAAACAAACAATCAACAATCATTCGGCATGGCAGTACATATAAAAGCAAAAAATATGACATCTGCAGAAATTGGTTTAATAGACAAACATTTTGATTTGCTTGATACTGTTTATTCAGGGCTTCTTGCCAGAATATCTGTGGTTAATGACGGTTATAGAAAATTTGTTTTTAGTGTGTCTAAACTTCCAACATCTCGTTTGGATAGAATAAAACAATTTTTTGGGGGTGGTGTTATTAAAACTCCAAGCGGAAATATGGGCGGTGCAACAATAGATAGTTCTACAATTAATGCGAGATTTATAGATGTTGTGAAAACAGCACATAAAGCATATTTAGACGATAAAAAAATTATGGAAAAAGCACAAAAAGCAAATGCTAAGGCTCTTCAAAGAGTAGCAGCCCATCAGGAAGCTGCTGCTAAAAACGAGGCATTACAAAAACTTAGAGCTAAATATAAATATGATGTTTAATTTATATTTTAAATTTTAATATTATTGAGCGGGCGAAATTTTACCTAAAAATTTCGCCCGCTTTATCAGTTGTGCAAAGGTCTTTTTGTAGTAATATAATTACGGAAAGAGCAATGAAAGGGATTTAGGCATGAGAGTACAAAAAACAAATAATCAACAACAATCATTTGGAATGGCTTGGCAGGTAAAATTAAAAGGGATGAACGCTCAAGATATAAGGGTAATAACAAACAAAATGAGTTTACTTGATGAAACTTTTAATAATATTGATGCGGTAATATCAAAAAGATTTTTTAATAGAATAAAAGGTACCTCTTGCCCTATCAACAGAGCCACAACCCGGAGATTTGGGCTTGGCTTGAACACAACAAACTATGTTTTTGATTTATCCGAGGCATATAAATCATTTAGGGCGGAAATAAAAAATTTCTTTGGAAAAGGACTAATTATTAGAGATAGCTCTACTGATATAACAGGCATTGATTCAGAAAAAGTTTTGGGTGGTATTTTTGAATCAGCTGTAATTGATGCAAAAGCTGCTTATCTTGAAAATGCAAAAGTTCAAGCAAAAGCAGCAGCAGAAACAGGAAAACTACCCCAAAAATTAACAAAAGAAGAAGAAACTGACAGGGAAAAAGCAATAAGAGAATTTAACATAAAAATTGCAAGAAGATCTCAACATTATAAACTTTAATTTTTATTTTTAATTTTATAATCAATTATCGGGGGAAATTTCTGTACAGAAATTTCCCCCATTTTATCAGTTGTGCAAAGGTCTTTTTGTAGTAAGATAATTAAAGAAAGTAAATTTTTGGATTGCCGCGTCGTTCGTTTCGCTCACTCCTCGCAATGACACAAGAGCAATCATTTTATGTCATTGCGAGGAATTTTACGTAGTAAAATGACGAAGCAATCCAAAAAAATATTAAATATAAAGAGAAAAAATGAAATTATACAATTCATACAGCCAAAAAATAGAAGAATTTGTCCCACTTGAGGGAAACAAGGTTAAAATGTATGTTTGCGGACCTACGGTTTACGATAATGCGCATTTGGGACACGCCCGCTGCTACATTACCTGGGATGTTTTGTACAGATATTTGAAGTTTAAAGGTTATGAGGTTACTTATTGCAGAAACGTAACGGATGTTGACGATAAAATTTTAAAAAAAGCCGAAGAGGAAAGTGTTTCGCCTGATGATGTAGCTAAAAAATATTACGATTCTTTTACTGAAAGCATGACAAAATTAAACAACTTAAAACCTGATATTGAGCCTTTTGCGACTAAAACTTTGGGTGAGATGATTGCAATAAACAAGCAATTAATCGAAAAAGGATTCGCTTACGAATCACAAGGCGACGTTTATTTCAGGGTAAAAAGTTTTGACAAATACGGGAGACTTTCAAAGCAGCCTTTGGATTCACTTGAAGCGGGTGCAAGAGTTGAAGAATCGGACATAAAAGAAAATCCGATGGACTTTGCGCTTTGGAAAAAAGATGAAAAATTCGGCTACAAAAGCCCTTGGGGCATCGGGCGTCCGGGCTGGCACATTGAGTGCTCGGCTATGGCAAGAAAATATCTCGGAAAGACCATTGATATTCACGCAGGCGGAGCAGATTTGATTTTCCCCCATCATGAAAACGAAATCGCTCAATCTGAGTGCGCAAACGGAGAGCAGTTTGTAAAATATTGGATGCACAACGGTTTTGTAACAATTAACAAGGAAAAAATGTCAAAATCCTTGGGGAATTTTCTTACAATTGATAAAATTCTGGAAAATTACGACGCAAACACGATAAGATTTTTTATTTTGACAAATCATTATCGCATGCCGGTTGAGTTCTCTGACGAAGCCTTAGAATCAGCGGCGGCAGGGGTAAAACGGCTTTATAACGCGGTTAATACTGCGCGAAAAACTTTTCAAATCGACGAAAATCTTGATATAAAAGAATTAGATGAATACAAAGAATTTGTAGAAGCAATGGACGAGGATTTAAATAGCTCAAAAGCCCTTGCAATCTTGTTCGATTTGGCGACAAAGGTCAATAAGGCGCCAAATCCGAAGGATTTGGCGCTCCTGTGCAAACTTTCCGCTACTTTAGGATTCAACTTTGACAAAATCGAAATGTCTGATGAAGAAATTGATGCGCTTATTAGAAAAAATAATGCTGAACTAATTAATAATATTTCAGGTTGGATAAGTGAAAAACAATATGCTTTAGCTGGTATAAGTTTACTTAGAGGAGGTAGATTTAATGAAAGTTTTATTAATGAATTAATTTCACTTAGAAAAAATGCACGTATAAACAAAGATTGGCAATTAGCTGATATTGTAAGAATAGAATTAGATAAGGCAGGAATTGTGTTAAAGGATAATAAAGACGAAACGACATGGGAAGTGAAGTAAGAATGCAAAGTGCAAAGTGCAAAGTGCAAAGTGTAAAAAAGGGACAGGAAGGCAAGAAGGCAGGAGAGCAGGTTTCTTCTCACGTCTCACGTCTCACGTCTCACATAATTATATTTTTTTTGTTACTTCTCACTACTCACTGCTCACTACTCACTGCCGAGGCGCAGGGTTTGCCAAACAACCAGGAATTTGTCAGAATTGCCATAAGTAATAATGGCTTTAAATCGCTTATTTACAACCAAATTTCCGTTATCGCAAACGCACCTTATATGATTTACGATAAAGCGACCCAAATGCCGATTTTGAATTGCCAATCGAGTGACACGGTAAAAGTTACGTTTAACGCCGACGGGTTTGATTTAAGTGTCAATAATAAAAACGTAGAAAAAAATTTAAAAGGAACGCTTGTTTTTGATTCGCCAAAAGGACTTTTGGGCGTGGAAAATCTTACAAGAAACGCTAAACAGGCACTTTATCACGGGGTTTTTGAACTTACGCCAAAAGATAACAATTCATTTTATTTAATAAATGTTCTTGATATTCAGGATTATTTAAAAGGTGTTGTGCCGAATGAAATGCCCGTCAGATTTGGACTGGAAGCACTCAAAGCGCAGGCAGTTGCTGCGAGAAATTATGTTTTAATGCCAAGAACAAGAATAGCGCAGTTTGATGTGGATGATTCCGTTGCAAGTCAGGTTTATTTCGGTGCTGCAACTGAAAGTGCGCTTTCTAATCAGGCGGTTAACGAAACAGAAGGGCTTGTTGCGCTTTATAATTGGGATTTAATTCAGGCTCAATATTGCTCAACGGCAGGCGGCTATACTGAAAATTACGAAAACGCTTTTTCAGACCCGAAAACAAAAGTTTTTCCATCAAAACCAAAGCCTTATTTACAGGGAAAACCTGATATATTAAGCGTTGCGCCACTAAATAGGGAAGAAGAAGCAAGACTTTTTTATATGTCTTTTCCCGATTCTTATGATATAAAATCACCGTATTATCGCTGGCAAAGAGAGTTTACGCCAAAGGACTTACATGATACTTTGCAAAAAACTCTCATTGCACAGTCCAAAACAGGATTTATAAGACCTACGTTTAGAGAGGACGATAAACTCGGAGAAATTAAAGAGCTAAAAGTAAACAAACGCGGGGTTTCAGGCAAAGTAATGGAACTTGAAATCATTACCGACAAGGGAAGTTACCACGTTTACAAAGAGTTAGTCATAAGACGGCTTTTACAAAAAAACGGGGTATCGCTTCCAAGCGCAAACGTTGTGTTTGAACACTTATACTCCACACAACAAGGGGTTGAAACCCCTTGTTTATACAAAATTGTTGCATACGGTGGCGGATTCGGACACGGAGTCGGCATGAGCCAATTCGGTGCAGGGTTTATGGCAACTTCGCTGCACAAAAGTTTTGATAATATTCTCAAAAGATATTACTCAGGCATAACGGTTTCGACCATTCCGATAATTTTATCTTCAAGCAATGAACAAAAAATTGTTACACAGCAATTTTTTGCGCCTTATCAAAAAGCAAATTTAATGGTTGATAACAGGTATCAAATTAAAGAATTTAATGCTAATATAAACGGAAGAGATGTCGCTTTTGAACTGGCAACAAGCATTGTTCCTTTCAACAGAATGTGCGAGATTGACATCTCGAGTTACGTCAAGCGTGGGGCAAACAAAATTACGTTTTATTTCCCTGCAGGTCAAAAAAACAAAGGAATTAGATTATATATAGAATTGGTTGAGAAAGATGAGGGCAGATACAATTTCTGAAGCGGAAGTAAAAGGGAATAGAGAACCCAGTTTGCTCAGAGCGGCATGGCTTATTGCTATTGTTACAATTGTAAGCAAGTTGATTGGTTTTATAAGAGATGTAGTAATTGCGAACTGCTATGGGGCGTCAATGGTTTCGGATGCTTATTTTTACGCATATCAGCTTCCTGCGCTTGCGATAGTTTTGCTTGGTGGAGTGGGAGGACCTTTCCACAGCGCAACTGTGGCGGTCTTTTCAAAAATAATCCCTTCATTCAGAGAAAAAGCGAATGATAATGTCAACAGACTTTTTAACACGTTTTTAACGGCGACTTTTCTGTTCTTCGCTGTTTTTGCGCTTGTTTGTTTTATTTTTTCAGACCAGATAATGGGATTTATAATTTCCGGCACTAATCCCGAATTAATTTCGCTTGCGAGCATGCATTTAAAAATAATGACACCGGTGCTGGTTTTTGGCGGAATTGTCGGGATTTATTACGGGATTTTAATAAGTTACCGTGAATTTATGCTTCCCAATATTTCTCCGATTCTGATGAGCGTTGTAATCATTGCAATGATTACTTTTGTGAAGCACGATAATAATGGCGTTGTGCTTGCCGTTGCGACAACAATCGGTGCGTTTTGCCAGTTTGTTTATCAATTGCCCAAAATCAGGCAGCTTGGTTTCAGGCTAAAGCCAAATTTTGATTTTGTAAATAATATTCAGTTTAAAAATATCTGTGAATTGCTTTTTCCGGCGATTTTAAGTTCTACGGTGGGGCAAATTCATATTTATGTTGATATGTTTTTCGCATCTTCGCTGAAAGAAGGTGCTTGGACTGCGATAGGCTACGCCAACAGGGTTTTTCAGTTCCCTGTAGGAATTCTTGCCACTGCGTTTTTGGTTCCGCTGTTTCCGATTTTTTCAAAATTAGTTGCTGAGGATAAAATGGATTCAATCAGAAATTATTTTAACAAGGGTGTCGGGGTGCTGTTTTTCGCATCTTTTCCAATTATTATAATGATTTGGGTGTTGGGTTATGATGGAATTAAGTTGATTTTTGAGCGCGGAGCGTTTGACGACAAGGCTGCGTTTATGGTAACTCAGGCACTTTGGTATTTGGCATTTTCAATGTTGCCTTATGTTTTCAGGGATTCAATAACGAGAGTTTATTATTCTTTCAACGACTCAAGAATCCCATTTATCGTTGCTTTGAGCTCAATAGCCTTAAAGTTTTTCCTGAATTGGCTTTTGGTTGTAAAACTTGCAATCGGAAGCGGAATCGGTGGGATTACACTTTCAACCTCACTTGTAACTCTATTTAACGCCTGCATTTTGGGAATGTTAATTAAAAATAAAATCAAATTGGATTATAAAAGTTTGTTTAAAAACTTCGGCAAAATGGCACTCGCTGGCGCAATAACTCTCGGCGTTTGCTACGTTTTAGGGATTTGGTTTGATAACTTAAGCTCACTAATGAACACTAAATTATTCGAAATAACCAAAATAATTTTAATAGGATTTTTCTGTTTAGGGTTTTATACTTTTTTAAATCTTATTTTCAAAATGGATTACGCACTTGAGCTAAAAGACAGATTTGCAGAAAAAATTAAGCAAAAATTTAATATTTAAATAATTAAAACTAACGCCCCCCACGTCGTCCTGAACTTGTTTCAGGATCGCATTATCGTACGCATTTATGATAAAATTTACTTATGAAAAGAGATTCTTACGTTTATATTTTAACAAACGAATACAACAAAGTCTTTTATATTGGCGTGACTTCAAACTTAATTAAAAGAGTTTTGGAACATAAAAATAAAATTACAGAAGGGTTTACGAACAAGTACAATTTGCATAAACTTGTCTATTATGAAGCCGCAAGCGATATAGGAAGTGCTATTTATAGAGAAAAACAATTAAAGCGGTGGCACCGGCAATGGAAAATAAGTCTGATAAAGGAATTTAATCCTACATTTGAAGATTTGTATGATAAAATAATTCAATAAACATGTGCAAAGTCGTTCAATTATGCGATCCTGAAACAAGTTCAGGATGACGTGGAGGATAAAATGTATATTAAAAAAGAATTAAAACAACAAATCAATGACACTTTAGATAAAGGCGGGGTGATTGCGTTTGTAACCGACACTGTTTGGGGTTTGGGGTGCTTGCCTTCAAGTGAAATTGCAGTTAAAAAAATCTACGAAATAAAAAAGAGAGAAGGTCAGAAGCCGCTTATTTTAATGTCGAACAATATTAAAAAATTAAAGCCTTATGTTAAAGAAATCAATAAAACTGTACAAAATTTAATAGATAAACATTTTCCCGGAGCTTTGACTTTAGTGCTTGAAAAATCAGATAAAACTCCTGATTATTTAACTTCCGGTTTTAACACAGTCGGAATAAGAGTGCCTGACAATGCTGTTTTTAAAGAGATTTGCGAAGTTGTTGAAGGCAAGGTGCTTGCGACGACAAGCGCAAATTTATCACACGAACCTTCCGCAAAAACTTACGGGCAAGCAGTCGAAAACATGCAAGGCAAAGCCGACTTGATTATAAAAGATTTCGCTCAAAGCGCAAAAGGTTTGGAATCGACCGTTGCTTTGGTCTTGGATGATGAAATTAAAATTTTGCGTCAAGGTGCAATAAAAGTGAATGGCGAATGGTGAATAATGAATGGTACGTGGAAAGTGTTATTGTAAAGCAAACCTAACCTTTGTTAACAATGCCTAAGCACTTCTTTTTACTCTTCACCATTTACTTATCCAAAAGTCTAATACCTACATGGATTTTAGGTCTTACGCCCAATGTTTTCGACAAGAAAATGTTTTAATCTTATAGTGTTAGGAATAGGAAATAGGAATAGGAATAGGAAATAGGAAATGGTAAACGCTAAACGGAAGAAATTTCGCTGTGCGAAATTTCAAACTTATAAACCCATAACCCTATCACCCTATCACCTTATAACCCAAAAAGGAGGTATATTATGAAAAATGATTTAATGCTACGAGACCCTGAATTGAGCTTTGACAGCATCCATCAGGAGCTTAATAACTTTTTGAGAGATACTTTTATGGAAAGTATGTTCTCTCATCCGCTTAATCTTAAAAAAATGTCAACTTGGCGTCCGGCAATAGAGCTTAAACAAGGCGACAAAGATTATTCGGTAAAAGTTCAGCTTCCGGGTGTAAACAAAGAAGATATTCATATTGACTTGAACAACGATTATTTGACTGTTTCTGCGGAAGTTAGGGAAGAAAAGAAAGAAAATAAGGAAACTGGAGAAATAGGCGAAACAGGTGAGAATGAAAAAGTTCACACAAGTGAATTTAGATATGGGAAATACATTCGTACAATTTCTTTCGACAAGCCGATAAAGGCTGACAATGCTGTCGCCGAGTTCAAAAACGGGTTTCTTTCGATTACTCTGCCAAAGCAAAAGGTAGAAAAAACTAAAACCAAACGTCTAGAAATTAAATAAAAAAATTCTAGGCTCTATAGTTTATTAATTGGGCGTCTCCGTATAGCGGAGGCGC
>Ga0182027_10013564_pt1 | contig 11345 bp, 4 predicted proteins | sample 712E1DmetaG_FD_121300 | JGI IMG/M metagenome (GOLD analysis project Ga0182027, IMG submission 121300) | Permafrost microbial communities from Stordalen Mire, Sweden - 712E1D metaG (Illumina Assembly) | ecosystem: Environmental > Terrestrial > Soil > Wetlands > Permafrost | place: Sweden...
ATCAACAAGCGGATATAAGTCAATGTGTATATATTGGATCTCTAGGAACTACAAGTGCAAGTTCCGTATTTAGCGATATTACAATAAGTAATCCTTATAGTGCAATATCAGACGTTGGTAGAGTAGATTTGAAATTTGCTGATGGCATCGACCCGAATTCTTTAGATGATAATTTTGTAGTATCATGTAATATTTCTGCAATAGTTAAAGTTGGAAATAATATATTTAAAAATGTTCAACAATTACAATTAGACATGCCATTCAAGATGATAAACACTAAATTATGCACTGAAGGTACGGATTGTACTCCAGGAGTTGTCTTAGGTGATAAGATAAAAAAAGAAGAAGATAATGTTTGGGTACGTGCAAACTTATTAGGAATGATTGATAATTTGATGCCAAAACTTCAGAAAGTTTGTGATATAAGAGGAACAATGACTCAAGCTACTAATGGTGCAGTAATAATGAGCATGGTTATGAATGGATTATCTATAAGCAGTGGTAATGTGAAAGTTGGAAATATTCCATTCGCTTTAGCATTAAGATTAACAAATCTAGATGCATGCTTTGCAGGACCAAATGCAGGATACGGAAATACCGGCACTAGTGGAGCTATAGATGTTAACCAAAAACAAGATACAACATCAATCGCTAATTCAATACTTCCTATTCTTAATAGTAATGCGGCTTTAAGATCAAATATATCAAAAGCATGTTCAGGCTTTGTTGGAAAAGCATGTGACTTCTTAACATGCACAAAATCTGCAGCTGTTGGTGCAGTACCTCAAAATTTGATTACAGCAGATTATACACAAAGTTATGGTTTTGATAATAATCCTAAAAAAATTCCTGACTTATTTGGTACAAATACAGATTTTATGACTGAATCAGAACGATTACTTTCTAGAAATGTGAACGTTCCAGATGTAAGCAATAGTATAATTATGGCTGCAAAGACAGGATGCTGGCCAGCAGTAATATATAATTTAGATAAGTGGAGACAAACAGAATGTGCATACTTATATTGTATAAAAGTTGCATCATATACTGGAACAGACATTTCAACATGCGATAAAGCTAAATTTGCACAACAATGTACATTAATAGTTGGAGAATTTACTCAATCAATTGGAATAACCAGAGAAATTACGAGCTATATGGCGAATGCCAAAGATTATGTTTCAAACTTTATGCCATTAGCAGCGGCATCATTAATGAAAAAAGTAATGTGTCCAGATGATATTCCAAAGGGCACTCCAGATGTTTTTGTTACTGGTCAACTTCCAAAAACTGTGACAGCACAAACATTCAGAATATATGCTTGTCAATTACCATTACAAATAGCGAGATTTGCAGACTCACAATCTAGAAGCAAACAAAAAACAACATTCAGATACCCAGAAGATCAAGACATGTGCGCTCTAGCAACATGTGTAGGTCAACCAAATTGTGTATATGAACCAACATTATGGAATACGATAAATCAAATAGACTTACCAGCACCGAAAGCAGATGCAGCAAAGAAAGCAATAAACACAGCTAACAGTCAAAGTGTAGCTGACTCAAATAAAGCTTTAACAGATTTAAGAACTTTACAATCAGATGAGAATACAATTTCGACACTTAACACTAAAATTGCAGCTGCAGGAAACGATGCTCCTCAAACTCTAGCTTATAATAATGCACTCCTAGTAGCTACAGCAGATCGTAATTCGCTCAAAAATAATTTGATTAAGCAGAATGTATTACCCGCAACTTATGATACATTACAAGAAACTGATATTGATGTAATGACTAAAGATTCTGCTACTTTAGCTACATATGTTAAAAATAGTGCTGATTATAAGGCCATTAATGATTTAGATAATCAAATACAAGCTCCTGGCGCATCAAGTGGTCAGAATTATGACGATTTGATTGCACAAAGGAATAAATTATTAGTCGATAGCGGCGCTACATCTACTATTGCTACATCTACTATTAATGCTGCACGTTTGAATATTAACAATTGTTTAAATAATCATAATTGTCCAGGAATATCTACTTTTGACAAACAAGTTATAGATCAGCAGACTGCTGCGTATCAAGGTATGACTGCTGATCAAATTAAAGCATTACCACTTGATAAACAAGCAGATGCACTTACTGCACAAAAATTAGGTATTACACAATTAGAAGCTTATGATTCTGTACTCTCCACAAAATATGGAGGTACAAATGACAATGATATGATAACTGTTCCTGGCTTTGCTGCTCCTATGATGTATGGTACTGCCAAAGCAAATCGTGAAACATTATTAGCACAACAGAATTTGTGTGGTGGTAGTACAGGAATAGACTGCGATACTTATAGCAATGTTAATTTGTATAGTGTTGGAACTGCTAGTGCTGGAACAAAACTTAATTATATTAGTTTGATAGCAAATAAGTCTATAACAATACAGAGTAGTGCTACACAATTAGCTCAATCTCAGCGTGCGTATCAAACTTCTGAGACTATTGGAAATGGGATATATATGGCATTTCAATTTTTGAATTCTAAGAATTTGATGAAGTGGTTTTTTACTGATACTTTAATTGAAAAGATTACTGGTGGTAAGAATCTTGGAGCATTTTTAGACTTTTCAAAATATACTCAATCTTGGTGTAATCCTGATAGTCCAATAAATCTTAATGGACAGTCTGATAGTGGGTCGGTAGTATCTTGTGGTAGTGGAATATGTCAGCCAGTATTGACGTATGCTGCTGAGCGTACAGAGTTAGAATATCCAAATAATACAAAATATAATATGTATACTACTGTTTATTATATTAGTGGTGGAGATTTGAGAGGAAGAAATATTACATATAATGTCTATTTCAGAGGGGATGATCCTGTATTGCAAGGTTATAGAGATGATGTTAAATTGAATGCATTTGAAGTTGTAGAGAAAAAGACAGCATTCACATCTCCAAAAACTTATACTGAAATGTGTGTAGAGTTTAATCATCCATTCCCTCCAGATAATCCATTAGAAAATGCTATAACTTATTGTAGACCAATTACGGCTAGCGCATTTGATACTGGTTCACCATGGACTCCACAGGAAGATAGTACAAATGATAATGTTACAGGGCAATTTACAAATGCTTATGATAATAATGGTAATAGAATTAGAGTATCAGGTACAACTACAGATACTAGGCCTCCAGGTGTGTTTGAATGAAAACTGAAAAGAGTGTGAGCAAAAGGATGAGTAGAAGAGGACAGATTACAATATTTATAATATTAGGAATAATAATATTATTCTTAGTAGCATTAGCAATATATTTACAATCTTCATCTTCTAAAGTTCGACCACCAGTGCAACAATTGGTTGTTGATGCTGAAGTTGAGCCAATACAATCATACGTTACAGACTGTCTATCAGCAGTATCTAAAGATGCATTAATTAGACTAGGACAAAATGGTGGATATATTAATATACCTACAGGAATGCGTGTAAATCCAGCAAGACCTTACGATTCTGACGTATTATATTTCGCACCACAAGTAATGCCTTACTGGTATTATATGAAGCCATGCGCTGAATCAAGTATTGGATGTATAATAATAAATAATCCTCCAGTATGTGATGCAGGAACAGTATGTACTATACCATATACTGGCCCGAATAGCATGGAATCACAATTAAACAAGTTTATAGAAGATAATATTGCTGTCTGCATTAATAATTTTTCACCATTCACAGACAGATTTGATATTACAGGCGGAGATATAAAAGTTATTAGTAGAATTGCAGATTCAACAGTAGGATTCGAGTTAGATTATCCATTAACTATTGTAATAAAAGGTTCGAATAGGCAATCTCAGATTCCATATTTTTATACAGAACAAGATGTAAAACTTAAAAGAATCTATGCCTTAGCTCAAGATATACGAAATGCTGAAGCAAATTATTCTTTCTTAGAGAGAAGTACATTGAATCTAATATCAGCATATTCAGATATTGATCCTAACAAGCTTCCTCCAATGAGTGGGTTAGATATGTTTAAGTTGAATCAGGTTTATTGGATTAGATCCGATGTAAAACAGAAATTAATGAGTGATATTTTACCATATACAATGCTCTTGCAGATAGCTAATGCTGGAAATGCCAAGACAATAATTCCTAGAGGCACTGATCCAAAATATATCCCTTTCGAGCAAGGATTATATAGGGGGATGATGCTTGTAGTATCAAACACTACATCATACCCTGATTTGGATGCAAATTTGTATTATCCTCCAGGTGCAGACATATATTTTAGGATAGGTAATAGTGAAATAATCAAGCCAAAAGCTAGTGATGCAGGTGATGATATTATATTAAAGATGATTGGATTTGCGATGAAAGATTATAGTTTCAGATATGATTTAACGTATCCAGTAATTGTTAAGATAAGCGATCCTGACGCATTCAAAGGAGAAGGATACACATTCAGTTATGCAATGCAGGCAAATATTAGACAGAATGTTCCAATAAATACAAATATGACTGTAACGCAGATTGCTACAATCCCATCAGTAGACTTAGAAGATACAAATCTTAGACTAAACAAGACTATAACAATAGAAACATATAACAAGTATACTAAACAACCATTAGAAGGTGTACAGATAGAATATAAGTGTGGATATGATATCTCAATGGGTGCTACAGTAATGAAGAATGGAAAAGCTGTATTGCAAGATAAATTTCCATTCTGTGAATTAGGTGGAGAAATAGATTATGAAAAAGATGGATACATGGGTGGAGCAATAGATTATTCAAATAATGATAATGCTACAATAAATGATTTCAGAATAGAGATGTGGCCATTACAAGAGAAACAAATCAAAGTATACAAGCGTACAGAAGCAGACATCAATAGTATTAGAAAAACAGGTGCCGGCGGAATAGTACTATATAGTACAGCATATTCTGAATTAGGACCTAATGATACAGTGTTTGTAAATATTGCCAGAACAAAAGATGATGTTAGAGAAACTGATGTTCCAACAGTAGGATTTGCTTCTATAAAACAGTCAGATTCTCAAATAACAAACATTACTAGGCAAGATCAGGTAGCGTCTATAAAAAAATTATTTACTGATGGAATGATTAATCAGACAACAAGAGATGAGATGCTTAATGATCTAAATTTTGTTGAAGATACACCAATACAAACGATTACCACACCACAAGAGTATACAATGGATTTCGTTCCTGGAGAGTATAATATTGATGCATTTATGACATATGATGGAACAATAGTAATTCCTGAAGATATACAAACTACTTGCACTTTCCCAATAATGGGTGTATGTTTAAGCGAGTCGAAGACAAATTATTCAGCGCAAAACTTTACTGGCTGGATGACTGGCGGCGTAAATTTAAATTTTACATTAACAGAGCATGATGTATATTCAAATAATACTTTAGTGTTCTTTGTTGCCGAAATGCCAATTCCAACTAATTGGGATATGCTTATGAACGCTCCAACTTTAGAAGATTATCAAAGTGATAAGATTGCGTTACTACGTCCAACAGTTAAGTATGGATAATTATTTTAATAAATATGAAATGGTATAATAATTCAAGGATTCTAAAGAAATATTTCGCTTTGGCGGCGATATACTTAATTATATCATTAACATTTTTTACGGCGCGAGCTTTGGCTGTACTAAATTATGATATTAGTGGAGATAATGATGTTTCCGGATTTGCACGTGCTGATTCTGATATAATAAAAATTAATGTTGAAGCAGATAGTAATGTGAGTTTTGATGTTGGTCAGAATACTGCAAATTATCAGGAGATTCCATTAGATGGGTGTGTAGCAAATAATTCTACGGGCTTAATAAATTGTTTATACTATTTTCAGCCAACAGATATAAACACTAATGTACAAAGTGTACCATTTGTATTAAAGCAAGATAGTGGTGATCCACCATCAATAGCTGGAAGCTTGTCTATTGATAGTGTGGCACCTCAAGTATCATCTTTTGTTGCTAATAAGAATGGAGATGGAATAAACTTTACGTATTCGCTTGCAGATTATCTTGCAAGCGCGTCAGAGAATCCTTTAACTAATTGTATTGGTTCTGGTATTGGTTATATTGAGATTGATGTTCAGGGAAAGCCAGTATTTACACAGGATATCACAACACATAATTGTACTATTAGTGGAAATTATTTTGCGAATTTTTCAAACACTTATAGTGAAAGTATAATTTATGGAATAGTTGTTAGAGATAGAGCAGGAAACGAGTATAGGTCTACGCCTGCTGAATTAAGTGGAGATTTCAGAGCTCCGGAAATAGATAATACATTTAAAATAATGCAGGGCAATAATGAATTAACATCGTTCTCATCGATGGCGCAAGTGCAGGCAGATGTTGTTGTGACTATGGAAGATTCAAGTCTAAATCTTAGTAATGTGCATGGTGATTTATCAGGCTTAAATCTTAATAAGGCAATAAATATTCCGTATAAGAATTGGCCTGCAGAATGTATTCTAGAATCTGAGAATTCGTATCAGTGTACTTTCCATAATATTGAATTAAAGCCAGGCAGTGCAGAATTTGGCATAACAATAACTGCTACTGATAGTGATGGTAATACAGCGACAAAAACTATTAACAAAACTATCGAATTAACAGATAATGCTGGACAACTATTGTATATTGGACCTTCTAAAAACCATTGTACAACGGATTTATCACAATGCTTTCTAAAGAGTGGAAAACAATTATTGCAAGCAGAATTAGATACAACATCAAATTATGATAATAGAGTAGTATATTTAGGTGTAGATAGTGATAAAATATTTGCTACATGTAAATTAAGCGATGTATGGATGTGTACATCAGGATTTTATAATATACCAACTGGAACTTCTAGTATAGATGTTTTTATGGCTGAATCATATGACAATTATGGTAATATGATTAACTCAAATTTAGATAGAAAAATTATGATTGATGATATTCCACCATCGCTCGTTGAAATAAATTCTACAAATAGCAATAATAACAATAATTGTTCAATAGCAGGTGATACACTAACATTTAGCATTATAGCAAAGGAAGCATCACCAGAATTAAAAGTATACTTAAATACATCAGCATTTACAACTGATGATACGCAGACAGGTCAATGTACTCTTGTTGATGATAATTGGGATTGTACACTAGTTGTTAAAGATTTTATATCAACGCCAACAAGTGTTACTCAAAATATTATATTAGAAGACTTAGCTGGAAATACGTTTCCAATTACAGAAAAATTTGATGTTTGCAAAAGTGTTTCTGCAAGTGTGCCTAACGTAATATTCAAAGTACAATTAGATGGCGAAGCTCCAACGATTGACAGAAGAACTGCTAGCAAAATAAGTGTGAAAACTTATATCCCAATAAAAATAGATGTACAGAAAGGAGCAACATTAATGTATCTAAGCATTGATAATTGTGTAGCTTCAGGAATGGATGGACTTAATGTAATGGGAACTGGACATTATTTTATGCCAAGTTATGGTGATAAATCAACTCTAGTTCTATATATAGGGCATAATAATGCACAATTGACTGAGAACAGCATGGACATTAATTGTACAATGACTGCACGTGTAAAGATTGGTCCAACAGTATACTTGCAAGAAGAAAGAAAGGATTTTACAATTAATGTTGGCACATACAATAATCCATTAGGTACGATTGATGATGCAACAAATACAGATGTAAATGCTGTTAAAGAAAATTTAGTAAGTTTAGATAAAAAAATAGATAGTTGGGCTTGGGTTGAGAAATCAGTAGGTTCAATATGTTCAATAGCGGAATCAATGGGAAAAATAAATACTGTATTGCAAGCAGTAAAAGCAGCAATATATGGTGTATTAATAGCTACCAATGCTATTGCTCCAGAAGCTTATGGGGGATTAGAGAATATATGGAAAGTTGTTAATGGTGCATTAGGAACAATACATGGTATAGTAACGCAATATGTTTGGCCTCCAGGAATTTTACCTGGAAAAGGTGCTTTAAGTGGAAAAACTAGTATAGCTGTTGGAAGCGTAGTTAAATGGTTCTGTATGTTATATACTTGTAAGGATTATGATGTTGGAACATACGCTCAACTAATTGGAGATTTGGGAGCAAGATTATTTCCAGCAGAGCAACCAACAACAGCAGGATACGGTCAGGCAAGTGGTGATGATAAACAAACATATGTAGATTCTGATGGTAAAACAGTAACTGGAGTGTATAGAGATGCAGATGGTAATATGGTTACAAAGGATGGACAATATTTGACAGAAACAAAAGTTGGTGATACAACTAAACTAGTTCCAGCTGTTAGAGAGATTGATCCTACTACTGGTCAACCTAAGATTGATTCTAATGGTAAACCTGTACTTGTTCCGGCTGGTAGTGATGGAAAAAAATTAGATTATTCAACTGGTAAACCGGTACCTGCGTTAGTTAATAATAAACCTGTTCCTGTTAATACAAAAGAAAGTGTAGGAACTTATGTGACTTATGGGAAGCAAAGCGATTTTGCATATCAATCTAATGTTCCGACACAAGTGGGTATTACTGAGACTAAAACATATACTGATATTAGTGGTATAGCACATGTAGAAACATCAACTTCAGTCGGTGTTTATCAGACAGTTTCTATGCCTGTAACTTTTTCTCAGAATAGTGTTGCTGCAGAGAGAGATATGTTGATTAATGCATTGAATGGTCATAGTTGGATTATTGATCCTTATAAGAGTGTACATTATGATGGATTATGTATTCCTGCTTATATTTATAATCTTAAGAAAGAGCGTCAGCTTGAATGTATGTATTTGAGATGTTTAGAAGCTCAGGATGGACCAGTTGTGCCTAAGGTTATGTGTGATGGAAATTATAAAGTTAATAAGTGTTTATATCTTGATAGTGCAGAGTATGTGCTTGGAGGGTCTAATGTATGGACTTCTTTTAAGAAAGGTTTAGTTCCTGCTTTTGAAAATACTGCTAGTAGTATGGCTTTATCTTATGCGTATAGAAGATTGTGTAGTGCTTATTATTCAATGCCAAAAACACTTAAAGAGGTAAAGACGGGTGATTTTTTAATTAATGGTTGGAAAGCTGCCGCTTGTGGCACTGCAGGATCATTAATTTCTATTAGAGAAATAATTGATACTTTTAAGAATCCGTTTGTATCAGGGCCTTTATTTGGTACAGGTAAAGCTGCTGGCGAAGTGGATTATTGTCAAGGTCTAGATTATAAAGATGAATATACTGCTCCAGGAGCAGACAGATGGTTTACAGGGTAATAATTATGAAGAATAATATGTTATTATATATATTGACATTGTTCATACTAATTATATTTGTAAGCTCATCTGTTGTTGCTGAAACATTTTTGGATATGAATGAAATTACCAATAGTTCATCTTACTTAAATGTGGGTGGGAAGGTTCCTGATTCGCTAAGTCTACATAAAGATTGGTGGATGTATAATGCTAGAAAATATAATTCTATCAATACTATAGATTTTAGTAAAGATTTTTGGATGCCGATACAACCTTGGGAATATGAAGTGTGTAGTAGAGGATTATCTACACAATTAGTGTATGAGGGTGGTGCTGGTGTTGGCTCAATATTTTCTGGAATATATGCTGATACTGTAACAGTTGCAGCATATAAGCGAACGCCCGAGCGTAATGTTGATACTGATGCCTCAATGCTTTATGAAGTAGCTTGGTATTTTCATCCAGCAAATAATGGAAAATATTATGATATTAAATTGGTTAATACTAAAACAAATGAAAATAAAGTTATACAAGAAAAGACTGGAGCAAGTACAAAATCTGGAGATTCTGGATATGTAGCATTTTATTCAGTAACAAATTATGATAAGGTTGTGTTAAATGATGAGAGTACGCCGAAAGAATATAGATTTAATATAGTAAATACTACTGATGCAGATAGATAAATGTGTGACATTATGACTTATTTAGATAAACATTGGAAAATATTTTTGAAAAGTTTTGAATTAGATAAATTAGCATTCAAATTATTAGCTACAGATATAGTATTTATATTGACATTGGTAATATCTTACGCTATATTATATATGTTTTGGCTAAAAAATTTGTTATCAGTATCATCTATTTTTAATATTACTAGCGGCGATACTCTTGCATTATCAAAAATTGATATTACAGGGTTATGGCATTTGTTTATTATAAAAATTATACTTATACTTTTTGTAGGAGTAATTCTATATATTGTTCTTATTAGTGTATATAGTGCTTTAAGTCATACTTTTATGAATCGTAAAAATTTTACATTAAAATTATTATTGAATTTTATAGGAATATATACTATATTGACGGTATTATGGATATTATTATCTATAATAATTTTTAATTTGTCAAACAATATTGTAGAAATAGCTTGGGCTATAATTATATTTACATTGTTATATCTTTATGCCTTATTGATATTTTATCTTGTTACGAATGATGGAAAATTTACTAAAATATTGCATCACGGTTTAAAGTGTATGATTCAATTGCATCATACACTAATTCCAATATTATTAGGTTTCGTATTAATGTTATTGACATCCATAATTATAGGATTATTACTAGGAAAATTTTTAGTCTTATCTGGAGTAATTGCCTTGTTAATATTTTTATATTTACTAACTTGGTTTAGGAAATATTTATATCATGTAATACATGAAGTGTAATTAAGACAGTTAAAAAGTGGTTATGATGAAAAAAAGGGGACAAGTAACACTATTTGTGATATTAGGATTATTAATACTTGCAGTTATAGGATCATATTTCTATTTTACATCACGAAATGTTAAAACAGCTGTGACTGTTCCAAAACTCACTGGAGATGCTGGAGAAGTACAATTATTTGTTGAAGGATGTATAGATCAAGTTGCAAGGACAGGATTGGAAGAATTAGGAAGACACGGTGGATATATAGATCCAACAGATGTGACATATACGTTGAAGGCACTGGATTATAATGCTCTAGATCAATCGGAATCAGATATGACTTTTCTAAATGCAAATGATGAAAACAGTGGCATACCTTATTGGTATTATTCTAGATCTAACAAAGATTGTTGGCATTGCGCAGTATCAACTCAGTCACCTACAGTACCATTAATGGCATATCAGTTAGGGAAATATGTTGATGCACACCTACAAGAATGTTTGGATAATTATAGTTCTTTCAAAGAGCAAGGATTTGAGATAACAAGTTTGACAAACACTTCAACTTTTGTTAGTATTAATGATAATTCGGTAAGTTTTCTAACCAATTACTCTATACA
>Ga0182027_10013568_pt1 | contig 11341 bp, 7 predicted proteins | sample 712E1DmetaG_FD_121300 | JGI IMG/M metagenome (GOLD analysis project Ga0182027, IMG submission 121300) | Permafrost microbial communities from Stordalen Mire, Sweden - 712E1D metaG (Illumina Assembly) | ecosystem: Environmental > Terrestrial > Soil > Wetlands > Permafrost | place: Sweden...
ACCTAGCCCACATCCTGCCTGGCCTCGCAAACGCACCCGTTCAGCGCATCGCAGACATCACCCCTGCCGCTTGGATCGCAAAACATCCGCAAATGTCAACCATGCATTTGGTCTGACGCTTACCGTTAATTCCTTCCTGGCAGCAGAGAAACACTACACCTGCGCATAGCGTAAATAGATGATTTTAAACACAATATATTAATGAAGTGCACTTTCGAGCACTGCCCCGAAAACAAGCGATTCTCCTCGAATTGCACCATACTTGGGCCCTACATGTACGTCACAAACGCGAATGCCGCTTGAAATGTTTCAATGAATTGTCTAACTTAGGGGAATCCGCAGGAGGTGTGTCGCTCCTCCGGACAGATTTGACCGTGAAGGAAAAGATGCCATGACCACCATGAAAGAGATTGCCAAGATAGCCGGCGTCTCTCTTGGCACGGTGTCGAACGTGCTGAACAACACAGCGCGTGTTCGAGAGCCAGTACGAAAGCGTGTGCTTGAAGCTGTCCACGCCACCGGCTATCAGCCAAGCCAGCTTGCGCGTAGCCTCCGGCGCGACAAGAGCAATATGATCGGAATGATCATACCGGACATCACCAACCCCTTTTTCCCATCAGTGGTTCGCGGCGCAGAGGACGTAGCCTTCTCGAACGGCTATCACCTTCTACTTTGCAATACAGACAACGACCACTCCAAAGAGCTGGTTCACTTCAAAAGGCTGCGCGCATATCTTCCGGCCGGTCTGATCGTAATTCCGTCCAATTTCAGCGAGTTGACGGAACAGGCAGAATCGCACCGTCGAATGGGTACAGAGGTGGTCTGCATCGACCGACTTCCAAGAAACTGGCGTGGTGATAGCGTCACCGCGAATAATGAAGAGGGAAGCTACAACGCAACCCGTTATCTGCTTCAACTCGGGCATACAACACTTGCAACAATCACCGGCCCCCTGCATCTGTCAAACGCATTGGATCGCCTGAATGGCTTCAAACGCGCCATGTGCGAGGCTAAACTTCATCTCGCTCCGGGATATGTCCAAGAGACGACCTTCAATGAAAAAGGGGGCTACTCGAAAGCCCTTATCCTCCTGCGGCTTAATCCTCGCCCCACGGCGATTTTCGCCGGCAATGACATGATTGCCTTCGGAGCATTGCTGGCGATCCGCGAGTCTGGCCTTCGTTGTCCGCAAGACATCTCTCTTATGGGCTTCGATGACCTTGATTTGGCCGAGACAACAGATCCTTCGCTTTCCTCCGTCTCCCAATCGGGATACCAGCTCGGCGCCACGGCAGCCGGTCTTCTGGTCGACCGCTTCAAAGGCGATGCAAGTCCTGCGAAGCATATTGTTCTGGAAACATCTCTAAAGCTCCGCCACTCGGTTGCGGCTCCCCCTCAAGCGTTTCAGCGCAAACCGGCATCGAAAGGGCGACGCGGTACGATGCCGGCCCTTGCAGGCCCACGTGCGTGAATCCGCCACTGGCGTTTTCCGGTGCGATGAACAAAATCGCAAGACGAGGCGGATGATGCGGCCCAGCAGTGCAAGGGTAAGCCGTTCGGGGACTGCTATTGCGAACTGCTCTGGAACAGGAGAGGCACAAATGTCGCCAGACTCCTACGAAAGACCATCCAGGTGTGACCTCCGGATGTCTCAACTTGGGTGTAATGAACGCCCTTGGAGGAAAGCCACACACCAAACTTGCGGTTGATTTCCAGCAGGCCGTCGTCTTTGCCACAAGCAATCCACAGCAGTTGGAGGAGATTGTTGGCTCTCGCGTCTAGTTCTGGGAACTCGGCTGCAAAGTCTTCATCTAATCCTCCTGCGCTGAATGAACCTACCCAGGCAAATCGGTTGGTCGCATTGAGACCAGTCAAAAGTGACTCGGCACCACCCATAGACAAGCCAGCGATTGCCCACGATTGTCCATCTTTTGAAACCGCATAGTGTTTTTCGACCTGCGGCAGAACCTCATTCAATAGAGATTCACGGAAGAGATCGAAATTTCTCTTTCGTAGACTATCGTCTCGAAACATTTGGAATCCGCGTGACAGCGCCTCCGGTGTTCCGTAACCCAAAGGCATTACAAGAATCATCGGCTTGGCTTTTCCCTGAGCAATCAGATTGTCTAGTATCAGGTTTGCGCGTCCCGCAATAATCCAGCCACTCGCATCGTCGCTGTATCCATGCAACAGACACAATACCGGGTAAGATTGCTTCTTCAGCGGATCGTAACCGGGAGGTGTGTATACGTAGAAATCGCGGATGTCACCAGTTACATTCGATTTGAAGAAGTGTTGGTGAATGATTCCATGGGGAACGTCGGCAACCTCCCAGGGAAGCAACGTTCGCCCGGGTATATGCAACATGCTTTGCGTCGGAACAAACTGTGGAACGACCGTGTGGATCAGATCTGATACTCGAGGGTTGGAGGGGTCGATCTGACTCACACCGTCGACCAGAAAGGAGTACCCATAAAGATCAGGTTCCAACGGACCCAGGGTGACAGCCCACACGCCTTGAGCGTCCTTCTGCATGGGTACGGGTTTTGCACCTTCAAGAGCGAGTGACACGTCCTTCGCGTTCGGAGCACGCAGCCGAAAAGTGGCGCGATTGTCCGAGGATACCTCCGGGGACCGGAGTATTTGAGGTTCCTGGGTCGTCTGAGGCGTCTGAGCCCGAACAGAAACTACGGCAGCCGTAGAAAGAAACAACAGCAATAATCGAATGTGGTTTACTCTCATCGAATTGTCCTCCAAGCTCGTTCCACCACCAATCATTGTGCGGAGGCGCCCAGAACTTTCACTTCTGTAGCTTCTGTTTTTCGTTGTCTATGAAGACGTCGCAGTAGGCCTTTCTCAAGCCTTCTTTCGCAATCGGGCCGTCGTCAGTGAACTCAAGGTAGCCTCGTGCTTGGGAATCGAATTTTGGCCACTTTGGCAGCCCGCGCCCATTCGGATCGCCGGTCTTCGCAAAATTGGTCCAGTAAAGCTGCATCTGATCTGAGATCGCACGATCTTCGTCACCAAATGGACCACCAACAAATCCTTTTGGGAGGAGATTGCCGAAAACATAAGGCAACTCTGCCGCATGCTCAGTTGCAGGACGACCCGGAATGGCACGGTCAAACTGGTACTCATACACGGGGTGCTTGACAGCGTCATGGAACTCCGCCTCCAGCACGGAACCGCAGCGGAAGTAAAAGTCCGCCCCCCATTGTGTCGAGGCATTCCCGTAAAGTGGATCCTCGCTTCCTGTGCTGCCCGGTTCGGCAAGTCCATACAGTGCGAGAGCCTTCGGCGCGAAATCGCCATATGCTTCCTTGATCGATTTACGCACCGCATCCGGAGAACTTGACCCACCCATCTCGCGCGCAGCGTTGCCGATCATAAGGGGCACAGGCGACTCTTCCCCAGCAGCAAATACTTCCCCCGGCTGGCGAGTAAGGACCCAACCGTCCAAATTCGGACCGACCCCAGAAGCCCCGAAAGTGTTCGGTGGAAAAGCAGCCTTTTGCAAAACTTCTGCTGGGACACCCCGCATGAAGGCAATTGCGCCTTCATGCGGGGCTTTCAGTGACTCCGCAAGTTTCCGTCCCGCTGCTTCGGAATCGGAAAGCGAACTCATGGTACCCAAACCAAAGATGGCTCCGCTCTGTTGGATCACCCGGTGGAAAAGTCCCTTGGTCAGTGGAGAGGTCATCAACATCCCGATGTCCAACGACCCCGCCGAATGACCAAAAACTGCGATGTTGTCGGGATCGCCCCCGAATCTGGAAATATTGTCGCGCACCCATCTAAGAGCCGCGATTTGGTCCATTAGCCCATAATTTCCAGACGAATGGTGTGAGGATTCGCGCGTGAGCTCCGGGTGCGCAAAGAAGCCAAATACGCCCAGGCGGTAGTTAAAACTGACGAAGACGATGCCATGTCGAACGAGGCTCGTACCATCGAGGTAGTCTACGGAAGACGCTCCTGATACATTCCCTCCACCGTGAATAAATACCATCACCGGGAATTTCGCTCTCGCCGGCCACTCAGGAGCCCAGACGTTCAGATAGAGGCAATCCTCTTTGTTGCCGGGTGCCTCCTGAACGTTCCAAACAAGGTTGTTCTGCGGACACGATGGGCCGAACGCTAGGGCATCGCGAACTCCATGCCAAGGTTTCATTGGCATAGGTTCACGCCATCGCAAGTCGCCGATGGGAGGCTGGACAAAAGGAATCCCCTTGAATACAGCTCCCCCGGTGGACGGGAGCATCCGCCCACGAATCTTGCCACCGGTGACGGAAACGACTGGGCCGGAGTCAGCGGCATAGGATGAAAACGCCGCCGCAACAAGCAATGCACAAGCAGCGAGACCCAGAACAATTGCCTTCATTTGGAGCGTCCTTTTTCTCAAGCTTATCGTTCTGCGCAGCATCCACGGAGGACAGCGACGGCGAACTCTACTCCGCGTCTTTCACGCATCGAAATCCGACTGAGCCGGAGCGATCGTAACTGGGCGCCATCAGGAGCAGCTTGCCGTGTTCGTCGTTCTTGTATGCCTGTGGGAAGTACCACATCGAGCCCTGAGGTTGATAGTGACTTCCTCCGCGCAGAATGGCAGCTCGTGTATGCTCGTCAACATACTCGTCAGTCCACTGCCAAACATTGCCTACCATGTCCACGACTCCAAATGGGCTAGCACCATTGGGATGCGCATCGACATCGCTGGCGGGAATCATTGTGCGTCCCTTGTCCGGTATCGGAGTTGTAGAGTTCTTCGGATCGTTTGGCAGGGTACACGCAGAAGGACCACCGCTGATTGCGCGCGCTGACCATTCGCAGTTACCCCAAGGGAATATCCGGCCGTCGGTGCCCTGCGCGGCATACTGCCACTCCCACTCGTGGGGAAGCCGCTTCCCGGCCCACTTTGCATATTCGCGGGCATCTTCGATCGAAACCCAAGTAACAGGTTTGTTGGCCCATCCTTCGGGATAGGAGCCATTCTTCCAGTCCTTGAGGAAGTTGAAGTCGTCCTTCGGGTGATAGTGTGTGGCATCGAGAAACTTCTTGAAGTCGGCGTTGGTCACAGGGTACTTGTCGATATAAAACGGATTGATCTCCATTCTGTGCTCATGGAAACGCCTGGGACTGTCTTCCCACGGATATTGCACGTCTACGCCCATATCGTCGAGGCCTTCAATTTCGATCCCTTGGACACGGAAGAGGTAATCCCCACCGTCGATCCGGACCATTCCCTCGGGCGCGGAAGTCGAAGGCGTGGAGGCAGGGATCTCCACCAGATGCTGGAGGCTCGGGTTCCATTGGTCGGAGTAACTGGATAATGGCTTGGCCGTCATTTCCTTCATCCTTGACATCATCTGCAGCATCTCCGGGTTCAGGTTCCCGGAAACCGCGAGGATTGCTCCAAACCCGTGGGCCTCAATAGAAAATGAGAGCACGGCCTCACCGCTCTGCACATCGGGCTTGATTTCCGCCCCGTGATAAAGATCGAAGTAACGCAATCCCGGGGCGTACTGCACGATCATCTGAGGACCATCCACGTCGTATTCATTTCGGTTAACGACGGTCCAGAGCGTCCGGTCTTCCAGAGGCCAGCGGCTCGCGAAGACGCCGTACCCTTCCATCGGGTAGAGTGGCTCCCAGCCAGGACCGGCAAAAAATGGCGTCACCGCTCGCTCAATAGTCGCGACTCGTCGCGTCGCTTCGCCGTCACGGGGAGTTATTCCGTTCCAGATGCCCCAGACATTCTCCCAACTCTCCCAACCCTCACCATTGAAGAAGGCGTATTGTAAATCGTCCGTCTTGTCCCGATTCCAGCGGCCTTGAATATTAACCTGGTGTCGTGGCTCTAGCCACCGGTATCTATCTACTGTGGGCACGAACTGGAATTGGTATTGGCCCCATGTAAGCACATTCCAAGCGAGAGCCTCATCGCTTGGACCATTTTCCGGCTCAAAGGCCAGCGGATGACCTATCTTGTCCGCAGCCAGCGAGAAAGCCAACGGGACGCCATCCTGTGTGTCGCCATTGACGCCATCCGCGTCGATCTGATTCATAAGTTTGGCGATCGCGTCGGGCCAGTCTGTTCCTGGGTCTCTGGTTCCTTGATCCCACATCATCATGGGGAATAGCACTTTTACACCTCGGCGATGGAAAGCCGCCACCATCTGCTTCAGACCATCTACGCCGCCTGGCATTGAAAGAACCATATCCAATTGGTTGCGATCATCAATGCCCATGTTTGGGTACGTCGCCCAAATAAGAACTGCGTCGATTCCGCCATATCGTTTTTCCAGATCATCGAGGTAACGGTCAACGGTGTACTTGTTTGTGCCCGGGTCGTAGAAGTAACGATCTTGTACCATCATCTGGGGCTGTATAAAACTGCTTTGCGCCCATTGAAGTGAGGGCGTCGCGTATCGGGTCCCGTCGTAGCCAATCCGAATGAGGCGCTCAGCACGCCAATGAGTGATATCAGCGAGCCACTCCCGGTGACTATTTGTAGTGCAGGGAAGGTACCCGCCCTCCCACGCGCCACGCATCGTTAAACATGGAGGTGGAGCGATCTGTTGCCCTTTAGGAGAGTAGTGGCTATCCTGCGCCCTTATTAGAAAAGATGACGCAACTGCTAGGAGTGACAACCCAAAAATAATCGGAGTTTTCATTACTTCCTCCCTTTCATCGATGTGTGCGTCTCGTTTTCGCCCCAAAGAACATGAGGTACCGTAAGATTCGAGCTCCAAGTGTATGTTTTTTCCAAGAACAGCCACAACTGGAAACTCATTGTTGAGCAACGGTGGGATCTTGAGCTCGCCAGGATCCACATCGACTAATCTTCGGGTGTAAATGCGAGTACCTCACCTTCAAAACGGCTCGAAGCGTCACTTGCTCCGCAAGAGTAGTCCAAGTCAATGGCGCCCAGCGGACCACAGCTCAAATCGATGTTCATGCGGCTCCCTAACATCGAGCACAGATTGATTCTCTGCCAGCAATGTGCCCGGGGTTGGTAGGTGTCAGCTGTCTTGCGCGGGACAATCGGCTCTTGTATCCGGAGGCGTGGTTCAGAGTCTGCACTTTCGTAAGCACCATTGACAGTGGTCTCGTAATAACCCGAAGCTATCGTTCTTGCAGGTCCTGATTCTCCCGTTATCACTGCTACTCCGCCAGGAACCGAACATCGATAATTGACATTGGTAAGAACGACGCCTCAAAAAGGCAAAAAGACGCTGATGTAGCGCGGCTCGAAGCTGGAATGGACAACCCTAAGCCGATCCTCGCCATAGCCGGAGTGTGCGCCGACTGTTTTCCACGCTGCACCGTGAATGCCTCCGTGCAATTTCCAAAAATGAAACACCAGTTTGAAAGCATTCAAGAACGACGATCAAAGCTTAGACCGCACGCTTCGAACTGTCAATATCGGTTGTCGGGCCCGCATCCGAGCGTTGACGCAACCGGCTTTTCTTGCTATCTTTGAAAGGTTCGCAAGAACACCGCTTGAGGTGTGTGTGCACTTGGGCGGAGTAGGGAAATTCTCCGAGCAGGCTCGAACAGACGGAGAGGTTTCCAGGGCCAGGTGATGTCAGCCGGCCAGACAAGTTCCCGGAATCGCTCTCTTCTTGCGGAGGGCAGGGAACATTCGCATCGGAGCCCGCGCGTTCCCCACCTTGGAGGGGCTATGCGGGCCGGAAGCGGGAAACGGAGTTGGCTCCGCATCAGGATAGGTTTCCTGGGTGGACGACCGATCACCGTCCCGGTTCTCGTCTGAGAGTGGAACGAAGACAGACGCGAAGCAGCAACCTGGGGCTTCTCTGTGTTTGCCTGGCTCAAATGCCATCCAGAACCAGAACAGCCCGAAGGGCGTGTGCGGCTGTTGATCGGGATGTTACGGGTTTTTGAAGGGTAAGGAGTTGCGGTTTGCCAACTTTTAATCAGCTTGTTCGCAAGGGGCGCACGGCCCCCCGTTACAAGACGGCGTCGCCCGCGTTGCAGGCCTCGCCGCAGCGGCGCGGTGTGTGCACGCGCGTGTATACGCAGACACCCAAGAAGCCGAACTCGGCCCTGCGCAAGGTGGCCCGCGTACGGCTGACCAACGGGATTGAGGTGACCACCTACATTCCCGGCATCGGCCACAACCTGCAGGAGCACTCGATTGTGCTCATCCGCGGGGGCCGCGTGAAGGATTTGCCGGGCGTGCGCTATCACGTCATCCGTGGGACGCTGGACTCGGTGGGCGTGACGGACCGCTCGCAGAGCCGGTCGAAGTACGGGGCCAAACGCGCCAAAGGCGGCCCGGCGAAGAAGTGAAAAACAGCTTCTAGCTCCTAGCTTCTAGCTGATTCTTGGGGAGCCAAGAATGCGGCTTCCGGCAAGAGAGAGCTAGGAGCTAGCGGCTAGAGGCTAGTAGCTGAATTTGAGGATTTATGCCGAGAAAAGGGCACATTGCGAAGCGGGAAGTGGCGCCGGATCCGGTGTACGGATCGACACTGGTGACCAAGTTTGTGAACTCGATGATGTGGGGCGGCAAGAAGTCGACCGCGCAGTCCATCTTCTACCAGGCGATGAAGAACCTGGAGGAGAAGGGCGGTGGCGATGACGCGCTCAAGCTCTTCAAAAAGGCGGTGGAGAACTGCAAGCCGCTGCTTGAGGTGAAGACGCGGCGTGTGGGCGGCGCCAACTACCAGGTGCCCATCGAGGTGAATGCCGACCGCAGAACCTCGCTGGCCATCCGCTGGCTGATCACTTACGGGCGCAGCCGCGGCGAGAAGGGCATGACCGACAAGCTGTCGAACGAGTTGCTGGACGCGGCCAACGGGCGCGGCGCGGCTATGAAGAAGAAAGAAGACGTGCATCGCATGGCCGAGGCGAACAAGGCTTTTGCGCACTACCGGTGGTAGAGAACTTAGCCGCTAGCTTCTAGCTACTAGCTTTTAGCTGCCGGTAGCGGAGCAGGAATTGGGACCGCACAGGGCGGTCTCGGACATAGTGGGCTAGAGGCTAGGAGCTAAAGGCTAGCAGCTAGTTGTAACCGCGGGGAACGACGTCCCGCAAGGAATTGGAATCGTGGCTCGCACCGTACCTCTCAGTCGCTGCCGGAACATCGGCATCATGGCGCACATCGACGCCGGAAAGACGACTGCGACAGAGCGCATCCTGTTTTACACCGGCATCACGCACCGGCTGGGAGAGGTGCATGAAGGCACGGCGACCATGGACTACATGGAGCAGGAGCAGGAGCGCGGCATCACGATCACCTCGGCCGCCACCACCTGCACGTGGCGCGACGTGCTCATCAATATCATTGATACCCCCGGCCACGTGGACTTTACCGCCGAAGTGGAGCGCAGTCTGCGTGTGCTAGACGGCGCGGTGGCGCTGTTTGACTCGGTCTCAGGCGTGCAGCCGCAGACGGAGACTGTGTGGCGGCAGGGCGACAAATACAAGGTTCCCCGGATTTGCTTTGTCAACAAGATGGACAAGAACGGCGCGGACTTTGAGCATGTGCTCGAGACCATCCGCAAGCGCCTGGGCGCGCGGCCCGTGGCGCTGCAGATTCCCGTCGGCGCCGAGGCGAACTTCAAGGGCGTCGTTGACCTGATCGAGATGAAGGCGGTCATCTGGCACGACGAGACGCTGGGCGCCGAGTTCTCGATCGAGCCGATTCCCGCCGATCTGCAAAAGAAGGCCGAGGCCTTCCGGCTGCAACTGATTGAGGTCATCGCCGAGACCGATGACGTTCTGCTGGAAAAGTTTCTCGAAGGCGAGACGCCAACGGTCGAAGAACTGAAGGCCAGCATTCGCCAGGCCACCATCGATCTGAAGGTTTTCCCGGTCATTTGCGGGAGCGCCTTCAAGAACAAAGGCATACAGACACTTCTCGACGCCGTCGTCGATTACCTGCCCAGCCCGCTCGACAAGCCTCCGGTTGAGGGCATCGATCCTTCCCACCACTCCAGAACCGAAAAGCGCAAGCCGGACGACAATGAGCCGCTTTCGGCCCTGGCCTTCAAGATCATCAACGACCCTTACGGCAAGCTGTGCTTCGTCCGTGTCTACTCGGGTTCACTCAAGACAGGCGACACGGTGCTCAATCCCCGCACGGGCAAGACCGACCGGATCGGACGCCTGGTGAAGATGCACGCCGACAAGCGCGAGGATGTGACTGAGATTCTGGCCGGCGACATCTGCGCCTGCCTGGGTGTGAAAGATTTGAAGACCGGCGACACGCTGTGCGATCCGCATCATGCCATCGCGCTTGGCGCCATCACCTTCCCCGAAACCGTGATTTCGGTGGCCATTGAGCCCAAGACCAAAGCCGATCAGGAGAAGATGGCCGTGGCGCTGGCGCGGCTGGCCGATGAGGATCCCACCTTCAAAGTGCGGACAGATGAAGATAGCGGCCAGACCATCATCAGCGGCATGGGCGAGCTGCACCTGGAGATTCTTGTGGATCGCATGAAGCGCGAGCACAAGGTCGAGGCCAATGTGGGCGAGCCCAAAGTGGCCTTCCGTGAGACCATCCGCAAGAAGGCCGAGGCGGAAGGCAGTTACGTGCACCAGACCGGCGGCTCGGGCGCCTACGGCGTTTGTAAGTTGCGCGTCGAGCCCAACGAGCCGGGCGCGGGCTATGAGTTCATCAACGAGATCAAGGGTGGCGCCATTCCCAAGGAGTTCATCAAGCCCATCGATCAGGGCGTGCGAGGAGCTCTGGAACTGGGCATCCTGGCCGGCTATCCCATCGTTGACGTGAAGGTGACGCTCTACGACGGCAGGTATCACGAAGTGGACTCGAACGAAATGGCCTTCCGGTTCGCCGGCTCGATTGCGTTCAAGGAAGCGGCAAGGAAGGCGTTGCCGGTGCTGCTGGAACCGGTAATGGCGGTGGAAGTGACAGTGCCCGAAGAGTTCATGGGCGTGATCATCGGCGACATCAACTCACGGCGCGGGCGGATCGAGGGCATGGAGCATGCCGCCGGTTCGCAAGTGATCAAGGCGATGGTGCCGCTGAAGGAGATGTTCGGCTACGTGAACGATATTCGCTCGTCGACGCAGGGCCGCGCGTCGTATTCGATGCAGTTCGCGCGCTACGAAGAGGCGCCGCGCATGATTGCCGACGAAATCATCGGCAGGGCGCAGGGGAAGTGAGAAAGACGAGCTACTAGCTTCTAGCCACTAGCTCCTAGCTTTTGCGGTGCGAGAACAAGCCGAAGCGGCGGGCTGGAGCGAGCAAGACGAAGCTAGAGGCTAGCAGCTAGAAGCTAGCGGCTGGGTTTTAAGGTTTTGGGGCTGGAGCCGGAACGCCGGCGCCCCGAGGAGCAACGGGCAGTAGAAGCGACGA
>Ga0182027_10013569_pt1 | contig 11341 bp, 8 predicted proteins | sample 712E1DmetaG_FD_121300 | JGI IMG/M metagenome (GOLD analysis project Ga0182027, IMG submission 121300) | Permafrost microbial communities from Stordalen Mire, Sweden - 712E1D metaG (Illumina Assembly) | ecosystem: Environmental > Terrestrial > Soil > Wetlands > Permafrost | place: Sweden...
CAAATCGTTTTCGGTCGCGGTGAAGGTGAGATTACCGACGAATAATTTGGCTGACATATAACTTTACATTTTACCCATTCTACATGTGTGTCGCGCGGTCCCCTCTCAGGGCATTATTAAACCGAACGTTCGGCTCTGGGATTTAAGCTGAATGGCGCGACACTATGAAATATCGCGCCGGATGGCAACCAAAAAATAACGAAAAAAGCAACGCGTCAGTGAAGGCGGCGAATGGCAGGGCGAGGCTTCCAAGGAACCTCGTAGCGGCTTTCGGCAGAAAGCCGCCATTTTCCCTTCCACCGCTGGGCAGCGCAAGTGGAGCGCGAATAGTGCGGCGCTCTGCCGAGCGCCGCTACGTTTCCAACGCAGGCTTCCCCGTAAAATCCCATATTTGATCTAGTTGACAGCGATGGTCTTCTTCAGCCGGATGTCCGCGGAGGAAGCGCCGAGCCGAAGCTCGATCTGGTGCGGGTCCAATACGAACGCGTGTTGCGTCATGTCCCAATGCTGCACCAATTTGGCCGACAACGGGATTTGGACCGTCTTGCTCTCGCCGGGCTTGAGGGCGATGCGTTTGAATCCCCTCAATTGCTCCGAGGCAGTCCCCACGAGGCTGACGGGGACAGTCGCCGAGGCGGGCGCTATGTCTTTGACATAGAGTTGAACGACTTCCTCGCCGGCGGTCTTGCCGCTGTTTTCCACGTCAACAGAGACGGTGATCGCGCCGCCCTTGCCCAGGGTCTCGGCGCTGGTCTTGAGGTTCGAGTACTTGAAAGTCGTGTAACTCAACCCGTATCCAAACGGGTAAAGCGGCTCGCTTTTGATATACATATAGGTGCGGCCGTTGCGGATGTTGTAATCCATCATCGCCGGCACTTGGTCGAGCGACTTTGGCCAGGTCTGATCCAGTCGGCCCGCCGGGTTGTAGTCGCCGAACAACACGTCGGCCAGCGCGCTGCCCAGTTCCTGGCTGTTTTGCGACATGTGGACAATCGCCGGAATGTGCTCCTGCGGCCAGTTGATGGCGAAGGGGTAACTGGAGATCAGCACCACGATGGTCTTTGGATTCGCGGCGAACACCTGCTCGATCAATGTTTCCTGGCTTTGATCCAGACTGATGCCCTTGCGATCTATGGATTCGCGGCCTTCGTTCGGCCCCGACACCTTCCCCCATCCGCCGCCGGGGTTGTTGCCCACGACGACGATGGCCACGTCCGCGGCCTTCGCCGCGGCGACGGCTTGCTCGGTGTTGTTCGTGACGCAGTTGACCGTCACGTTTGCCCCGACCTTGCTCTGGATGCCTTGCAGCGGCGTGATGGCGTAAGGCGGCCAGGCGCTATACCAGTCGAAATCAACCTCGTTCGCGCGCGGGCCGACGAGGGCGATGGTCTTTACCTTTGACTTGTCCAGCGGCAGCAGGGCGTCCGTGTTCTTCAGCAGCACGATGGATTCCTGCGTTTCGAGCTTGACGATGGCTTTGGTTTTGTCCGTGGTCCACGGATCGGGTTCGCCGGCGGCGCCGACTTTGGTGTAGGGGACCATTTCGGGCGGGTCCACCAAACCCAAGCGGATAAAGACCCGCAGCTCGCCCTTGACGTTCTCGTTAATGTCCGCTTCGGTCACCAGGTTGCTGCTCAGAGCGAGCGTCAAGTCGTTGCGATAACTGCCGTCAATGAATTGATTGATCCCTGCCTTCAAGGCTGCGACCGCCGCCACGACTTCATTGGGGAAGGCGCGATGCGCCCTCACCAAAGCGGGCAGGGAACCCGCGTCGGTGGAAACGATCCCATCCAGGCCCCACATCTTGATGGCGACGTTCTTGATGGCCGGCTGGACGGTGTCGGGTATCTTGTTCACGGCGTTGTAGGAGGCCATAAAGCAGCGCGCGCCGCCGTCTTCAATGGCCATGCGGAAGGGCACGCCATAGTATTCATGGAACAACTGCTCGTCGAAATCGGAGGAACTGCTCATGCGGCCGTCCTCGTTGCTGTTGGCCAGGAAATGCTTGAGGAGCGAGGCGCTCAACCAGTACCGCGGGTCGTCTCCTTGCAGGCCCTTGGCGTAACCGGCGGCCAGCGTGCCGTTCAGGAACGGGTCTTCGCCGTAGCACTCCTCGGTCCGGCCCCAGCGGGGATCGCGGCCCAGGTCGGCGTTGGGGGCGCGTATCACCAAGCCGCCGCGCTTGAGTTTTTGGACGACGAAGCGGGCCTCATAGCCTTCCACCCCGCCCGCCTGCCGCACCACCTCGGGATCCCAGGTTTCCCCCAGGCCGATGGATTGGGAAAAGGTCGTGGTGTGAATCGGCCCGCCGCCTCCGCCCATGCTTCCCCAGTTTCCCGGCGTGCCCTGGCCCAGGCCGTGAAGGCCCTCGACCCAGTTCACCCTGGGCAGCCCCAGACGCGACAGGGCGGCGGGCGATTGGGTGAGATACGCCACTTTCTCTTGCAGCGTCATGAGGGAGATGAGGTTGTTGACCCGTTCTTCCAGGGGCAGGTTCGGGTTCTGATACGGTTTCTGATCTTGCGCGCACAGGGGAGCGATCCCGAGGGCGGCGCAGAAGAGCGGCGCGAGCAAACGCATGGATGTATTCATAAAGAACTTATGTTGGTCAGATTAGCTTTCCGCGGCCCCCTCCGATGGCGGGCCGCATTTTTTGCTTTGAAATGACGGTAATGCCCCGGCTGTCAGAATTGCAAGCATAAAGATTAGGATTAAGAATCGGAAACCGGCACCCATGAAAGGGACATGCACCCTGGAATTCAGCGACGGCATAGACCGCCGCTACAGGAATTCAGCGACGGTCATAGACCGCCGCTACAGGATGGGGATGGCAGCGCAAGGGCGCGAAAATTTTTTGACATGGCGCGCGTTTTCGGCAAAGATTGGTTCAGCTTGGCGGTTTGCACGCCAGATTTAGGTGGTTGATGGAAGAAAAGACCCCAATAAACCAATCCAGCCCCTCTTCGCGTCCGCCTGTCGCGGAGACCGCCTCCGTGCCCGCGCCCCGGCGGCGTTTGTGGCGCCGGTTCGTCGTTGCCGTGATCCTGGCGCTGGCCGTGGCCGCCGCCGCCGTCTATTACGTCCGTTTCATCGCGCCTTACGAAACGACGGATGACGCTTTTATTGCCAGTTACGTCACCTTTGTCAGTCCGCGGGTTTCCGGCCCGGTGGTGAAGTTGCTGGCGACGGACAACCTGCGCGTCAAGGCGGGGGATGTGCTGTTGGAAATAGATCCGCACGATTATCAGATGCTCCTGGACCAGGCGGCCGCCGATCTGGCGGTGGCCAAAAGCCATGTCCTGCAGGCCGAATCGCTCGTGGTTGTTGACCAGGCCAAAGCCGATCAGCAAGCCAGCGCCATCCTCGCCGCCCAGGCCCTTGCCAGCCGCGCCGAGTCGGACCGCCTCCGTTACGAATCGGTGGGAAGCAACGCCGTCTCGCGCAGCCAGCTTGATCTGGCCCAGACGCAGGCCAAATCCACCGCCGCGGAAGTGGAGGTGGCCCGCAATCAGGCCAAAGCCGCCGCCGCGCAAGTGGAGTTGGACCGCGCCGACGTCGGAACCGCCCGCGCCCAAGTCCAGCAAGCGCAGACCCGTCTGGAACAGGCGCAATTGCAGCTTTCCTACACCACGATTATTGCGCCGCGCGATGGGCGGGTCACGCGCCGCTCGGTCGAGCAGGGAGCTTACGTCCAAACCGGCCAGGCGCTGCTGGCGCTGGTGCCGGACGACCTCTGGGTGGTGGCCAATTTCAAGGAAACGCAATTGGAGCGGATGCATCCCGGCCAGCATGTGTTCATTCGCGTGGATGCTTATCCGCATCACGACTTCAATGGCAAGGTGGACAGCGTCCAGGCCGGTTCGGGGGCGCAGTTCAGCCTGCTGCCGCCGGAAAACGCGGTCGGCAACTACGTGAAGGTCGTGCAGCGGGTGCCGGTGAAAATTACGTTTGACGAGCCGGTTGACTTGTCCCAATTCAACCTCGCCCCGGGGTTGTCCGTCCAACCCAGGGTCAGTGTCCAATGAGCGAGCAGTGGCGTCCCCGTTTCAATCCCTGGCTCATCGCCATGGCGGTGATGCTGGCGACGTTCATGGAAGTGCTGGACACTTCGATCGCCTCGGTCGCGCTGCCCTACATCGGCGGGAATTTGGGCGCGACGCCGTCGGAAGCGACCTGGGTGCTAACCAGTTACCTGGTTTCCAACGCCATTGTGCTGCCCGCCAGCGGCTGGCTTTCGCGGCATTTCGGACGCAAACGGCTGTTGATGACCTGCATCGGCATTTTTTCGTTGTCTTCCGTGATGTGCGGGGCCGCCACCAGCCTCCCCATGCTGGTCATCGCGCGCGTCCTCCAGGGCGCGGGCGGCGGCGCGCTCCAACCGCTGGCGCAGTCCATCATGCTCGAGAGCTTTCCGCCCGCCAAACGGGGCACGGCGATGGCCGTCTATGGCATCGGCGTCGTCTGCGCGCCCATCCTGGGGCCGACGATGGGCGGCTGGCTGACCGATATGTGGTCGTGGCGCTGGGCCTTTTACATCAATTTGCCCGTCAGCATTGTGGCGATCTTCTTGGTCTCGCTCTTCGTCGAGGACCCGCCCTGGATTCGCGAGGGCAAGCCCGGACGCATTGACGGCGTTGGCCTGGGCTTCATGGCCCTGGGCGTGGGGGCGTTGCAAATCGTGCTGGACAGGGGGCAGGAGGCGGATTGGTTCGGCGCGGTCTGGATACGTTGGCTGGCGGTGGTTGCCGTCGGCTCACTGTTGTTTTTCATTTTTTGGGAACTGCGCGTTTCGGACCCGATTGTCAACCTGCGCATTCTCAAGAACCGCAATTTTGCGGTGGCATGCGCGTTGTTTTTTCTTTTCGGCGGGGCCATTTACGGATTGGTCGCGTTGCAGCCGCTGTTTTTGCAAACGCTGCTGGGCTATCCCGCGCTGATGGCCGGATTGACGGTCTCGCCGCGCGGCCTGGGCGCGTTTTGCGCGCTGTTTGTCGTGGGGGCGTTGATCTCCAGGACCAGCGGGCGAATGTTGGCGGCTTTTGGTTTTGTGGTCTTTTCGTTGAGCGCATATCTCTTCAGCCGGCTGTCGTTGGACATCTCGCGCATGGGCCTTCTTGTGCCCAATTTGGTCAGCGGCTTTGGCACCGGCTTTGTCTTTGTGCCGTTGACAACTGTCGGGTTGGGGACGTTGCGCAACGATCAAATCGGCAACGCCGCCGGCATACAGAACCTGGTGCGCAACCTGGGCGGCAGTGTCGGCATCTCGTTTATCGCCACGATGCTGGATCGGTTTGCCCAGGCGCATCAGGCGTTTATGACCGGCCGGGTCTCCGCGTTGAACCCGGTGTACCTGCAACATCTCGGCGCGGTCCAGGGCGTTCTGCAATCCCATTTCAGCCCGGTGGACGCGCGGCTGCGGGCGGAAGGCGTTTTTTATGGCATCATTCAAAAGCAAACCGCATACTGGGCGTTCATCGAACTGTTCTACACGTTTATGTGGGTGGGCCTGGCCTGCGCGCTCGGAGTTTGGCTGCTCAAAAACGTCAAATCCTCCGGCTCCGGCCTCGCCGCCCATTAGCGCCGTCACACATGAAACGCATCCTCGTCATCGAACGTGAATTTGGCGCCGGCGCCGGCGTCATCGCCGACAAAGCGGCCCGCCGGCTGGGCTGGAAACTGCTGGATCACGAGCTGACCGCGCAAATCGCCGAACGGGCCAGGGTCAGTCCCGAAGCCTGCGAGGGCCGCGAGGAACGGGTGGACCCGTTGCTTTACCGCCTGGCCAAAGTCTTCTGGCGCGGCAGCAACGAGCGCAGCGTCGTGCTGCCCGATGCCGAGGTGGTGGACGCCGACCGCCTCATCCAACTCACGCAGGAAGTTGTCAATCAGGCGGCGGCGGCGGGCCAATGCGTCATTGTGGGGCGGGGCGCCGTCTATTTTTTGCGGGAACGGGCCGATACTTTCTGCGTGTTCCTCTACGCGCCGCGCGAACTCAAATACCGGCGCGTTTTGGCCGAGGTCAAGAATGAGGCCGAGGCCCGGCATTTGATTGACACCGTGGATCAGGAGCGCGCCGCCTTCATCCGGCATTACTACAAGGCCGAGTGGCCCGCGCGACATCTCTACCACGCCATGCTCAACACCGCCGCCGGCGAGGACGCCACGGTGGAGACCCTTCTCAGCCTCATTGCCGCCGCCGACCGGCGCGAGGCCGCGACGCCATGAACTATAGCACGCTTTTCAGCCTGTGCCCGAATAGGACCAATAGGACCAATAGGACCTATGCCACGAGCGCTTTGCCGCGCGCGATAGCGTTTCTGGCGGCGGCTCTGTTGGGCGGTTGCGTGGTCGGGCCGGATTATCATCCGCCCACGAACGCCCCGCCGGCCCAATGGGTTTCGCCCCAGGACGGCGGCGAAACCAATTTGCCGGCCGCCGACACGGCCTGGTGGGAATCGTTTCACGACCCGAAACTGGATTCGCTGGTCGTTCGCGCCGCGCAGTCAAACCTAAATCTTCGCGCCGCCATCGCCCGCGTCCGACAAGCCCGCGCCGCCGCCCGCGGGGTTTCCGCCGGCCTTTGGCCAACGGCGGACGCCGCCGGCTCTTTCACGAGCGAGCGTTTAAGCGCCAACGGATTCCCCGAGTTCCCCGCCGGATTCCCGGTGCAAGCCGACGTGTTCCAGACAGGTTTCGACGCCGCTTGGGAACTGGATGTCTTTGGCGGCGCCCGGCGCGCCACCCAAGCCGCCCAGGCCGATGAGGCCGCGGCGGAATTTGGCCGCCGCAATTTGTTGATCACCATCACCGCCGAAGTGGCCCGCAATTACGTCGCCGCCCGCGCCTTCCAGCGGCGTCTGGCTGTCGCCGATGCCAACCTCCACGCGCAGGAGGAAATCCTGGCCCTGACGCGCGACCGGTTCGCCAAGGGATTGACCGGCGAATTGGACGTGAAGGAAGCCGACGCGCTCCTGGCCGCAACGCGGGCGCAAACGCCGCTCTTTGAAACCGGCTTCAGGGACGCGGTTTATCAATTGGCGCTGCTGCTCGGACAGCCGCCCGGCGCGTTGCTCGATGAATTTACCAACGCCGCCCCCATTCCCGCCGCGCCCCCGGCGGTGCCCGTCGGCCTGCCGTCGGACCTCCTCCAGAGGCGGCCCGACGTGCAACAGGCGGAACGGCAATTGGCGTCGGCCACAGCCCTCATTGGAGCGGCGACGGCCGATCTGTATCCTAAATTCTCATTGACAGGCGACGCCGGGCTGCAAAGCATCAGCGCCAGCGACTGGTTTTCGGCCGGCAGCCGATTCTGGACGGCCGGCCCGACCGTCCAATGGCGGATTTTCGACGCCGGACGCGTCCGCGCCCGCGTTCAGGCGCAGAGCGCGCGAGCGGACGAGGCGCTGGCGGCGTACGAGCAATCCATGCTGGCCGCCTTCACCGACGTGGAAACGGCGCTGACCGGCTACGCGCAGGAACAAACCCGGCGCCAATCGCTCGCGCATGCCGCGCAAGCCAACGAGGAGGTGGTGGGCATGGCGAGGGATCTGTACAGCCACGGCCTGGCCGATTTCCTGCGCGTTCTGGAAGCCCAACGCTCGCTCTACCAAAGCCAGGATGTTTTGATCGAAAGCGAGCGCGCCGTCTCGTCGGATTTGATCGCCCTTTACAAGGCTCTGGGCGGCGGATGGGAGGAAGCGAGCCAACCCGGGGGCGCAGGCCAAAAATAGTCACCTCCCCGGTAGGGCGTCCCGATTCTGAATCGGGAGCCGCCCAAGAATTTAGGGCAGAGCAGCTGCGGAGAACCGCCGCTCTGGCGCGTTTCTTCATGAGCCAACCGTGACAAAAACCGTCGAAAACCATTTTTGGAGTTTCCATTTGCCACAATGGCTGACAAGATGGGCCGGGACAAGATGAACAACGCCGTGCAAAAGAGATGGAAAGAAATGGCCCCCGCCGCGCAACGCGGGAGCCGCATCCATCCCATCCTTCGCGTCCACCCCGTCCACAGAGTCCACAGAGTCCAGATCGTCCACAACGTCCACTCCGCAAATCCGCCCCTCCCACCCAACCCATGAACCCATCAAAACCCAACACCGCCAATCCCGCCGTCATTCAATGGGTGGAGGAAATGGCCAAACTTTGCCAGCCGGACCGCATCCAGTGGTGCGACGGCTCCGCCGCGGAGAAAAAACAATTGACAGCGGAAGCCGTGGCGCGCGGCGTGTTAATCCAGCTCAACCAGCAGAAGCTCCCCGGCTGCTATCTTCACCGCTCCGACCTGTCCGATGTCTCCCGCAGCGAGGAGCGCACCTTCATCTGCTCGGATACCGCCGACGAGGCCGGGCCGACCAACAACTGGATGGCGCCGGCGGAGATGTACCGCAAACTCAGGGCCTTGTGCGCCGGGGCCATGCGCGGGCGCGCGATGTATGTGATTCCCTACCTGATGGGGCCGCCCGGCTCGCCGTTGAGCAAAGTGGGAATAGAGTTGACAGACTCCATTTATGTGGTGTTGAGCATGCGGATCGTCACCCGCATGGGGCAGGCGGCTTTCGATCATTTGGGCGCGGGCGAAAATTTCAACCGCGGCCTGCATTGCATGCTGGACCTCAATCCCGCCAACCGTTACATCGCCCATTTCCCGCGCGACAACGCCATCATCTCCACCGCCTCCAACTACGGCGGCAACGTCTTGCTCGGCAAGAAATGTCTCGCCTTGCGCATCGGCTCCGTCCTGGCCCAAAAGGAGGGCTGGCTGGCCGAGCACATGCTCATCCTCAGCGCCCAGTCGCCCCAGGGCGAAAAGACCTACTTGGCCGGGGCCTTCCCGAGCGCCTGCGGCAAAACCAACCTTGCCATGCTCGTCCCCCCGCCCCATTTCGCCGGGTGGAAAATTCAAACCCTCGGCGACGACATCGCCTGGATGAAGCCCGGCCCCGACGGACGCCTCTACGCCATCAATCCCGAAAACGGCTATTTCGGCGTCGCCCCCGGCACCAACATGGAGACCAATCCCAACGCGATGGCCACCATTTCCCACGACACCATCTACACCAATGTCGCCCTCACGCCCGACTTGGATGTCTGGTGGGAAGGCAAGACCCCAAAGCCGCCGCCCCAATTAACCGATTGGCAGGGAAAGCCGTGGACGCCGGACTGTAAAATGCCCGCCGCGCATGCCAACAGCCGTTTCGCCGCGCCAATGGCCAACAACCCCGCCTTTGCGCCCGAGGCCAACGATCCCGCCGGCGTGCCCCTCAGCGCGATTCTCTTTGGCTGCCGCCGCACCACCACCATGCCGCTGATCTATCAGTCCTTTGATTGGATTCACGGTGTTTTCATTGGCGCGACGCTCAGTTCCGAGACCACCGCCGCCGCCAGCGGCGCGGTGGGCCGCATCCGCCACGATCCCATGGCCATGCTCCCCTTCTGCGGCTACAACATGGGCCGCTATTTCCACCACTGGCTCAAGATTCGCCGCGCGCTGTCGTTTCCGCCCCGCATCTTCCACGTCAACTGGTTCCGGCGCGATGAGAACGGAAAATTCCTCTGGCCCGGTTTTGGCGAGAACATGCGCGTGCTCAAGTGGGTTGTGGACCGTTGCCAGGGCCGGGCCGGCGCGCACGAATCCCCCCTCGGCTGGGTGCCCGGACCGGGCGACTTTGACCTGGCCGGCATGGCAAATTTCGATGCCGCCAAACTGGCCAAAGTGCAGGAGATCAACCTCGAAGAATGGCGTCGCGAAACCCTGGCTGGCGAGGAGCTTTCCTTCAAACTCCGCGCCGACACGCCCAAAGAACTCGTCTGGGAGCGCGAACTCCTCCTCTCCCGCTTGTAATATTGGAGGAAACCGCTTGTCCCATGGGTCCTATTGGTCCTATAGGTCCTATAGGTCCTATTGGTCCCTTCTACCTTCAAGTGGCATTATCCTACCGAACGCGCCGGGGCGTACCTCTCGAGCCACCGGCCGGCAAGGCCTGCAGCGCCAATTCACGCCCGCCGAATCCAGGGCCAAACGCAGCCAAACCGGCCAGGCTCACGGCCAGCAGCGCAAGCGTCGCGCCACTGTCTGGAACATCAGGGGTGTGAGGATGCGGAGATCCCACCGTGTACACCAATTGGTTTTGGGCCGGATTGCCGCCGCTGGTTAAGTTCAGAATTTCCACCCCAAAATTGTCGCTGCTCGTCGCGGCCTCATTAATCACGCCCGATCCCAGCGCGTTCACGGCTTCGTCATAGAACGGATTCCCGGCTGTTCCAGATGGAAACCCGCCGTAGGACTGGCCCCCTTGCAAAGCCCAGATGGCCGATTGCAACAAACCGGCGTCCGCAGTCCGGGTTCCAGCGTTCGCGTAATCGTAACCTTGCAACTGGCCCGTTGCGAACTGCGAGTAAAGCCAAGCCGTTCCCTCCGACAGGGCGAAATTATCGGGCGCGCCGATGGAACTCAGGCTCGTGCTGATATTGTAGGGCGCGGGGTTCCCCCAATTATACGGAGTAAAATCAACTTCCGACTGGACGCAAAATGTCTCGAAACCCTGGACCAACTGATTATTGTAAGGGTCCGTTACAGTTGCCAGCGCGCTGGGCGCGTAACCTGCGTTGTAGAGATTCGGAGAAGTCACCGCTGTGAACTCGCCTCCAACCCCATAAGCATAAGGGCCGTAGTAAAGGTCCACCGTTTGCGCCATCACTGCGGGCGACACGCTCATCGCAGCCAGAATCGCCCCCGCCAACCCAATGCTGTTCAATTTCATCATACTCATTTCTGCTCAGGTTTCTCAATATGTCTCATTCTCACCCGCGCCCTGTCCATTTCCTGAGCACCTTCCATTCCACGCGACCTTGCGAAAACAGGGCAGGGGAGCACGCGTCAGAAATCACTTTTGAGATATGCAAAGGCCTGTTCTTCGTAACTATTCAGGTAGGGACGCCTCGCCGAGGCGTCCGACGGGCGATCCGTTGCGCCGCGCTGTCCCAAGGCCCGCTCTAAAGTCCAGATCCGTGTCCTGTGCGCCGTAGCGGCTTTCGGCAGAAAGCCGCCAAAATTCCATGTCGCTCAGGGTTTGACGGCACCAGAAGATGGCGGCGGATTGCCATCCGCCGCTACGATTGTTTTGGCCCGTAGCGGCTTTCGGCAGAAAGCCGCCAAAATTCCCCGCCCCTCGTGGTTGGGCGGCGACTTTAGAGCGGCCCTGGCGCTGTCCCTACTCGAGTAATTAGTGTCTGGCAGAAAACTCATTGCACGAGGGATTCGGCTTGAATTGAGTCGGGAATGTTGGTTGCGTCGTTGGCTGCGGATGGCAGTTTTGGGCGGTTTGGTGCTCACCGGAACTCA
>Ga0182027_10013570_pt1 | contig 11340 bp, 9 predicted proteins | sample 712E1DmetaG_FD_121300 | JGI IMG/M metagenome (GOLD analysis project Ga0182027, IMG submission 121300) | Permafrost microbial communities from Stordalen Mire, Sweden - 712E1D metaG (Illumina Assembly) | ecosystem: Environmental > Terrestrial > Soil > Wetlands > Permafrost | place: Sweden...
GGGAAGTCATTTACATTTTGCAGCGGCTTTTGACCGGCCTTGCGTGGTGATTTCGGGCGGGCAGGAGCACCCGGAGTCAATAAACTATGAAAATCAGCAAACGCTTTTCAAAGACATTGGATGTAAAGGCTTTCTTAGCGGCAATCTCAGGGGGTGCGGCCACCGGGGGAAATATGGGAAATCGGGTTGCCTTCACTTCCTTGGAGATCATGCCGCGTGTATGGACGCAATAAGCCCGGAAGAAGTGGCGGATGCAATTCTCAAATATCAAAGGGGGAATTTATGAGCGAACAGCAAACAGCGACGGCACCGGACCCGACAGGCCCGGAACCCGAATACTTGACGGCCCGGCAGTTGGCCGGGAAAGTGAACGTGTCCCTTAAGGCCGTGACGAAATGGACGGCAGCGCGCCGGTTGCCCTGTTGCAAAATGGGTCGCGTGTGGCGGTATCCCGTGCGGGAAATTGAAAAGCGGTTGCTTTCGGGAAATTTGCTTTATGACAAACGGTAGAAAGAGGAGGTTGAAATGTCTCTCTTGGGCGCTATCATAACTGTTGTGACAGTAATAATAGTAATTAAAATAGTTTCTTCATTATGTTGATAATTGCTAGTTTAACAGGCCAAAAAAAGCGGGTTAATATTCCTGGGTTTTCTATCATTTCAGCAAGAGCCTTAATTCCGGTAAATGGAGCGATTTCATTTCTAAATATTACATTATCAAATCTGTTGTCAAAGACGTTTATGACGGTTTCAACGTAGTTCCTTACAATATCATTGTGCCAAAAGTAAAGTATTTCGCTTGCGAAATAGATGATAGATTTCTTGTTAAGAAGACCCAAAGATACGTGATATTCCAGTTCGTCGAAGTATGTTAGACAATCATTTAGCTTCTTCTCATTTTCATCGTCTAGAGGGAAAGGAACATTACTCTTTATCAATTCATAAAAAGCGAACATTCCTTCATCTGAGAAGTTTTTGTATAATGTGTCAATTAATTGGACTCTTTTCAATTTGCCGTTTTTGCGATATGTGAGAGCTGCAAATAGACCACCCAACGATGCAAGCAGGGCAATTCCTATGGTGAAACTTTCTCTTAATTGGTCCCAACACATGCAATATCCTTATTTGAGGGTATTTGTAATCTTGTAACAAAATAAGAAGCGTGTAAGCTTAGTACATAGCACTTTGGGGTATTTTATGGTATATTATAGTCACCGTGTCCGGTTTGTCATTGCGGAAGGAATGATGCAATGAAATACCGGACTAAAGAGGCCGGAATCCGGCCCGTAGGCGAAAATGAATGGTGCGTTGTCGCTCGTGTCCGTGCAAACGGGAAGATCATGCAGCGGCGGCAAACCTTCGCCGGGACCAAAGAACGCGCGCGGGAATTGCTCGCGGAAATGAAGCGGGAAATACGCGGCGGCAATGGTGCCGAACGCTCTTTGACATCACCACAAATCTTTGACGAACTTCTCACTATTTACCGGGAAAAGCGGAACAAGGTTCTTGCCCCGGACGTTTCGCGGCTTGATCGGCTTTCGGCGGACCTGGGAAAGGTGCCTTTGACTGCATTCCCGGACCGCTTTGAAGCATACATGAAGCTTTTCAAGAATACCCCTTTGGCAAAGTACAAGAATACCGCAAAGAAGGGAAGGCTTCCAAGCAACGGGACGGCAAACCGGATTATTGAATGTGTCCGGGCGGCTTTCAATCTTGCCATTGCCCTTGGATTGCTTAAGGAGAATCCGATTATAAAGGCGCGGTTTCCAAAGGCGAAGGAAAACCCCAGAGACCGCTATTTGAACGAGGAAGAACGCGGGCGGCTTCTCAATGTCATTGAGGCCAAGAGGCCGTACCTGTTGCCATTTGTGCGGTATTCCTTGCTCGTGCCGTGCCGGAAGGGTGAGCTTGTGAACCTTTCGAGGGATGCGTACAACGCATTCACCAACACGGTATACGTGCCAAAAAGCAAGGCCGGGATACCGATACATAAGCCCGTACCGGATGAAATGAAGGATTATTTTCAAGGAGTACCGGCAGGATGCCCTTGGTTGTTTTATCGGCAGGACAGAAAAGGCGGCTTTCATCCCTTGGGGGATTGCAAGAAAGCTTTTCAAGCGTGCGTGAAATCGGCGGGACTTCAAAACGTCCGCATTCACGACTTGCGGCACGTAGCGGCAAGCGACTTGTGCGCGGTTGGAAACAGCGAACGGGCGATAATGGATATTGCCGGCTGGAAGACTCCGATGCTTTCGACCTATTGGCACAAGGACAGTTTGCGAAGCGCGCAGAATATCCAATTTTCTCGAAAGTGTGAAGCGAGTGTGAAGCGTCAAAGCGTGGCGGCGGTGTAAAACTGCCGAAATCTGTATAAAAACGAGGTTTTTTCGGGGTGCTCTTTGTCTCATAACCCAAAGGTCGTCCGTTCAAATCGGACCCCCGCTACCAATAAACGGCGATTCTGAGCGAAAAACGCAAGTTTTTCAAGTTTCAAAGTCGCCGTTCTTTTTTTGGTTGCTGTTTTGGTTGCTAATGGGTGGCTTTACCCATGATTGGGCTACAGCGGATTCGAGGTCTACCCGTGAGAAATGAGAGTAATAATCGTCCATAGAGTCTGATGCGTGGCCCATAATATTTTTCGTAATCTCCTTTGACAACCCCTGCCTCTTCAGCTCCATTTTAAAGGTCTTTCGGAAATCGTGGAAGGGCCTTTCCACTTGGACGCCTGCAATATCATACAGCCGTTTTATTTTGCCGTCTTCCTGCCGTATTTCAAACAGGCCGTAAGGCGGGTTTTTCCACTGCCAAACAGGCCCCCCGGTACGTTCTCCAAGCTGGTTCTTGATTATTTCCCATAATTCCTTCCTCATGGGGATTGTAATTTGACAAGACCTACCTTGTTTAAGGATTTTGGTTTTAAAATAGGGGGTTGACCCGTCGTCAGGATACAAACAAAAATCTTCTGCCTGCCATCCCAAGACCTCTCTTATACGCAATCCTGTATACCTGACAGCCCCGATAAGATTGATAGCCGACTGAGGTAGGCCCTCCGTGATACAGGCCATAATAATTGAATCGTAATCAGCCTGAGTGGGCACATAGTCCATGACCCTGATATTTTGGGGCGGGGTATCCACCGCATCAAGCGGGTTGCGACAAGTCAAAAGTTTCTTGTCGATCCAAAGATTAATCACCCGCCTAAGCACAACGTAAAAATTCCAGATAGTCTTTTGGCTCCAGGATTTTTCAGGAAAGTCATCGAATAAGGCAACTAAAATCTCTGGTTTCTTACACAGTGCATCAAATGAGTAATGACCTAAATGCCTTTTGATTGCCCCCGCCATGGTTTTAGCGGCAGAAAGCCCGCCTCTTTGTCCCGTTCTTTCTGACTTTTTCATTTTATCCGTGATATAAAAATCGCAAAGATCCGCGATAGTTACAACGCGAAATTCCTTAACAATATGCTCACCCTTATCTATACTTGTGAGCACTTGCCTCTCGAATACTTGGGCAAGCTTACGGGATTTTTGAAACTCTTCTGGGCACTTCTCCGCATGGCGTTTACTTGTGGAGTCATAATACATCACCCACCATTCAGGGCCGCGTTCTGTTAATTCCGCTATTCGTTCACTGTATTTCCTCGCATCTTTGCGAGTAAGTTCTTTTATCCGCGATTCGTTCTTGTCAAAGATCATAGCTGCACCTCCTTTGAAAGGCAGTGCAGCAACCAATATAGACCACAACTAAAATACATTTGTGGTCTCTCCGTTCTCAATCCGCTTTATCATCTCCAAAAATTTGGCGTTGTTAATCACGATGATTTTGCCGAGCTTTGCGCCCGCAATCTTGCCTTGAGAAAACCAAGAGCGTATAGTGGCTGCCTTAATGCCATAAGTCCGCTGCATTTGGACGGGAGTGAGATAAATCGGGGATTCTGGAGTAATTTGTGCTGACATAGTTTAATATAGTATCGCGCCACATTTTTTTTGAAGTAGTATTTTTTTTGGCGTTTGCTACTCAAAAACAGCGTTTTAATCGATTAAGCTAAATGGACTGACATCTTAGAGAAGTTGAAAAGAAGAGAAAATTGCTGTTTTTTAGCACAAATGGCGCACAGTTTTTGAAAACCCTTAACCAGGGTGGTATTACCGCACGTCCTTCAAAAAGTGAGCATCCTTGAGCGATTCCCTATTTCCGGGCCTTGCCAGATGGGTTTGACCGATATGGTGGTGGGGAAACCTATCCGTGACAATCGGGGCTAGGTGGCGGTTTGCTTCCTGGCCTTGTTTATTTGTATATTCTTGTCAAGGGAGCTTTCGCCGGATCATACATCAAGGCATTACGTTTGAAGGACAAAATGGAATTAGTAAAGATGGCAACCATGCCAACACGTGGCGAGATTATTCTTCATAACAACAACCACTATACAATAGGAGAAAAAATCGGGCAGGGTAATTTTGGCGTTGTTTATGATTGCATTGATAGCTGGGGAAACAATTTGGTTGCCAAAGTCTTGTTACCAAAAAAGCCCTATGAAGAAGTCAAGACAGGTTGGCAAACAGAGTTTCAGAATTTGCTTACGCTACGAAATCCATTTATTACCTATTTCTACGATGCATTCGAATTCCGGGACACCTTCTATATTATCACTGAAAAATGCTTGGATTCACTAAGTGGGTTAATTAAGATACCAGATTATGATGGCCTTGTGTGGGCAAGGCCAATTGCAAGATGCTTATTGCAGGCTATCAATTTTATGCATTCTGTAGGATACGTGCACAAAGACGTACATCTTGGGAACGTATTTACATCGATAGTTAAAGACGAACTTGTTCCCAACAATAATAATGCCTGGACATTCAAGCTTGGCGATTTGGGAATATCAAAACTTGCTGGAGACATAAATGTCTTCAATACAATTCTTGCGAAATGGATGCTTCCGCCAGAGTACCTAAATCCTGACGAGTTTGGGATCATCGACCAAAGAATTGATATTTACCACACAGGCTTGTTGCTTATGCAGGTTCTGACCGGAGCAGTCCAGGATTTTTCTGAACGTGACATTGTCGATGGGTTGCCAAGAAAAACAGCGGAACAATTACCCCCTCCATATAATTTTGCGATCTCAAAAGCGCTTCGTCGACACGTTGACCAAAGGACCAGGACGGCTTTAGAGTTTTGGAACGATCTAAATCAAAACTCTTAGCTGGATAACATTTACAACTCAACAGATGGTCAACGACAATTATGATTTGATTAACCATCTATCGGCTTGCTTTTAGGGCCTTTTGCGTAAATCACTTCATACGGATCATCGCAACTAATGCTTTTTATCTTGGCGAAGGCTTCTGGAAACTTTTTGATCCTGGCTAAAAAAGGGGGTGGCGGGGGAGCAAAACGCACAAATTGAAATCACGAAAGCGCATTAAGGAATTCCGGTTGCATTCGAAAACGTGCGGATCAATATTGTGTATACTTGTTTTGCAATAAATCCATGTTGACTTACCACAAAATTGGAGGGCAATAGTTTGTTCGCGAACCAAAAAAGACAGGAGTTGACAGAACATCTTGCCGCAGTATCGCATCTCGCCTGCTCTATGGCACGAAATCTCGGCCTTTCCGACAAATTGGTTGAATGCGCCCGATGCGCTGGCCTACTTCATGATATTGGGAAAGCCACAAGCTCATTTCAGAGTTATATCCAAGGATACTTGGGCGTTACGCCGCCCAACGACATAGACCCCACGCACGAATTTGAAAACGTTGCGGAAATGCCTTTGCATCATGAAGTTTCTTGGGCTTTTTTGGCCGGGCACATAAGCAATGAGGGTAACGCAATTCTGCTCTCAGCCGTCTATTGGCACCATGCTAGACCACTTAATGAAACCTACGAACACTTTATAACACATGACGAAATCTTACGTAAAGTAAAGGGAATATCAAACGTCATTAGTCTATTTGATAAGCTTACAACCGAACACAGCTTGCGACTTGCCGAGTATGAACCGGATTCTTCGGTTACCGTGCCAGATTTCTTCGTTCAAGACGGCACTCTAGACCGGAATACCAATGCTGAATTACATGCGGTGCGGGGTTGCGTTATTTCTGCCGACCGTTATATCTCAGCGTTACCGGCTGACGAAGTACACCTGATTTCCGAAAATCAAAGTATCTGTCAGGACATCCTCGCAAAACTGTCGGGAAACGGGGTTGGGAAGTATACCCAGCCCGTGAATTACAATCGGGATCGTTTCTCGTTGCAGGAATCTTGTGCGCTCGAAGCGCAAAAAGAACATACAACACTGATCAAGGCTCCTGCCGGATTTGGCAAGACGATCACGGGGCTAATATGGTCTAGCATTGTCGGTGGAAGGCTGCTGTGGGTATGTCCAAGAAACGTGGTTGCAGAGTCTGTTTACCAAAGTATTTGCACAGAACTTGCAGCCCTGAAAATGGAATGCACGATTGAACTATATCTTACCGGAGAAAGACAAAAATGCAATTTTTCCCAGGATATTCCTGATTTTGCTTCTGACATTGTGGTTACCAATATCGACAATCTACTTGCGCCCATGGTTTCAAACCGAATCGCGCAACGGCTATTCTCCGTGGTTGGTTCCATGATGGTTCTGGATGAATTTCACGAATTAATTGCCGATTCTCCTTTGTTTGCCGCGTTTGTTACCTTTATGCGTGCCCGTCACCGTGTTTCTTTGAGCGCAAAAACGTTATTGCTAAGCGCAACTCCAACCAATGTGTATAAATTGTGGGACACCGGCGACAAGCCAACCCGTGTCTTGCCGGAAAAAGACAAGCATTACCCGGCCGCTCATCAAGGCAATTACGATCTGGAATTTTCGTCATCGATTCCTGCGGTTCTGAGTGGCGGGTCTCTCACTATTTGCAATTCCATCAGGAACACACAGGATACGTATAAGCGCACAAACGCAACAATCATTGCCCATAGTGCCTACACCGATGTAGACCGGCGTAAAATCACAGAAGATATCCTTGTTCGCTTTGGCAAGAATGGAAAAGGAATAGAGGACGGCAACACTGTTGTGGCCGCTCCAATTATTCAAGCAGCAATGGATATTTCTTTTCAGGAGCTCACGGAATGTATTCTTTCTCCAGAAGCAACTCTCCAGCGTATTGGAAGGTGTGATCGTTGGGGAAACATCCAAGCTTCGGGATGCCTGGCAAAAATCAGATTTGTTGATATTACGGGAAATGCTTCTGAAGATGGGGCAGTGCGCACCATGTACAACAGCGAACTGAGAAGAAAATGGGTTGACTTTTTAGCGGACTCTCTTAGAAATATCAAAATGGCGAATCTCGACGAATTGTATGCGGTTTATAACAGTTTTTACATAATTGCCCAGGATGAGATTTATGACTACATACGCAATTCATACAAAGAAGGGCTGGCGCTGCTTGTTGATAAATACACACCGATCAAGCTCAAAATGCCTTTGGAAGACCGTGCAGGATCGGGACGATCATTGAGAAGTCCGTTTGGTTCTTATTTCTATACAGTTAAAACAAGCGCAGGACAATGGCTCGGGCAAACTGAAGTAATGAGCGAAGGTCTTGAACTATGGTTTCGATACGCAAAAAGCGGCGAAAGAACCTCTAGATTGTGCAACGCAGGGGCAATGCGACCAATTGTGAAGGAACTTGGGGAGGTCGGCTACACACCTTACATTCGAATCGCTAAAAGGAACCGGATACCCAATGATCTTATTAAGTGGTTCAAGCTTGCGCGTAACCGTGAAACACCGCTTCCAGATACCACTCGACAATACGATGTATCTCAATCTCGGAACAGTGTTACTGGCACCGGACTAGGATTGATCGAAGTTACAAACCAATAAACCCAGAAGGAGCATCATCATGAACGATGTACGTTCAATTTTGTTTAAGGTAAAGCTTGCCGGACATGGCGTGGTTAACTTTGATTCGGGAGATCAAAAATTTACCTGGAATGCGCTTGTTTCTCAAGGAGAAAAAAGCCGGTTTGATAATGTCCAGTTTGCGAAGAAACGCTGGTATAAGAATGACCAAAAGGACAAAAACGGCGACGATATATTTGACTACAAGCTGGTGATTTCAGCGGATTGCTTGCGACACAATGTTTTTGTGGACGATTTTCTATACCAGTCCCCAAATGTTTTTTCCCACCCCGACCTTCTTTACAAGATGATAGCAACGCCGTCAGCAGTCCTTCGTGGGTATTTTTTTGCTCGTGAGGGAAAGACGTCCTTTAAGCGCAAATCATCCATTACCATTACAGAGGCAGAACAAACAAACAATGCAATATCAACGATAGAAACGTTTTCGCGCAGCGGAAAGAAAGAAGAAAGAGACCAAGAAACCGACACCGGCGATACCACTTTTTTCAAACGAGAATGCGTCGGTGAAATGACATACGAGGCTATGGGTGCCATTGACCTAAGGGAGCTGCAGTTTGTATCCATGAGTGAGCTATATGATCGACTAGCGGTGCTACCCGATGATTTTGATGTTTATTACCGTCCAATTCTCGAAAAACACCTGAACTCAAAACTAGAAAAACCCGGCTATTTCGTAATACGGAGCTCCGCTATTTGCACGCCAGAATTCGGGTTTGCCTTTACATCGGATCAGCAACAGGCGCTCGTGCGCGAATTCTTTAAGCGTCTTCTTCGCACTCAGGTCACCAAATCTGCCGGTGGGTACGCTCATGTAACCGAGGTCAAGATCAAGTACGTGCGCGATCCCTTGGTTGATCGGGTTGATTCGTCGGAAGGCTGGAAAGCTCTAAGCAAAGAAGCCGACGTTGAGTTCCTTCCATTTAGCTTCTATGAACAGTACGATCATGCCAAAGCGATTGAGATCATCAAGGTTCAGGATGAAGCAATAAAGAAAGCAAAAGCGGAAGGCAAAGAAAAGAAGTTGGAAGAAAAGAAGGTTAAGGCCGAAGCCAAAGAAGCACGCGCAAAAGCCCAAAAAGCATAGGCGGGAGCTCAACAATGCAATGCGTAATAATCAAATTCAAAGGCGCAGGCCTTTTCGACCAAAGCAAATTCAGCAAAGACAAGGTTTGCGATATCGGCGGCATGCATGATCGCAAAGACTTCCCCCGTATCAACGTGCCAGTGGGCAGTCTGTCGGTAAGACATATAGCAAACCTTCTTCATGTTCTTTGCGGGGAGAGGCCTTCGCCTTCGGTGCGTCGATCTCTCATAAGGTCAAACAACGCCATAACAGACCTTGCCCGAAAGGCGCGGGTGAGAATTACAAGCGTCACGAATAAAGGCAAATACATTCCGGAAACGAAGACCATCAGGAAGGCTATAGACAATGCGTGGCAAACATCCACACACGATATTTTCTTAAACGGAAAACGGCAGCCGCTAAGAGGATTGCTCTATTGGGAACGATTAAAAGCCTACCTTGGGGATGAACTTTTCGGAAAATTTCTTGAATTGGTCGGGCAACTCATTGGAAAAGATGCCACATCGTCTCGACTAGAGAATGTAGTGGAGATTCTTAATGCAAATCATCTGGCAAAAATCAGGCCTTTTGTCGACGAGTGCATGTTGTGCCACCGAACTGCCTTTGCTCAATTGCTTCTTGGCGATACGGCCACTGCGGCGTTTAATCAGGTAACCAACTACCTATGCCGGATTACCGTACCAAAGGGCATTGAAAGTATTTGCCGAATCGACGGAGAAATATTTCTCCCGGTCACGGCTCCAGACATTGATTTGCTACGAAATGGTACCGGTGTTGCCACTTTTCTTGAAGGTGGCTATGCCTATGTTGCGTCGGTAGAAGATGATTACAGCGAGAATCTTATTTCCGGCACTGTTTTACCCGTGGAGTAGATCATGTACGTATCAAAAATATTCAACATTGTCGGTGACGACTATGCAATCCACAAGATTGTAATGTCGCTTTTTGAGGGTCAGCGCCCGCTTTTCCAGAATGGCGGCGGATGCGTAACTGTGCTTTCGTTCAAGCCGCCTGCTGAGGTGAGGCATACTATCGAAACAAAAGAAGTAACGATCCCGGAAAAGCAGGGAAGCGTTCATTTGTTTTCCGCACGATTTAACCCTGTAAAACGCAGCAAGCAGACAGGAAAACGTATAGGCCTTTCTGGCAAACAGATACACGAGTGGATTGCGCGGAAGTCCGAGGATAATGGTTTTGCCATTCTGGATATGAAATTGAGCGATGAGGGGTTTCGCATTTGCCAAAAAAGCGGATCGAAAATTTCCTTACGATCCGTAATGATAGTGGGCATACTTTCTATTGTGGATTCTGAAAAATTCAAGAAAGCAGTAGAGGGGGGTATCGGTGCGGCAAAGGGTTTGGGATTTGGGCTTATCAACTTGTTTTGACCATTCCGCGAACCTATGTCCCTCATGCGCTTCTCTTGGAATTCGCGATTGCTTAAAATCAAGGCATTACCAGAACATTTTGTGATTTGATAATTAAAAGGCTGCCGAAAAAAGGGCAGGTTCGCGCAAACTGCATTTGCAAAGCATGATTTTGACAGGGTTACAACGAGACAGTTACATTCCCCACGCATGTGGGGGTTGAAAGACGGGAACAGCCGTTTTATATCCCGGTTAACGTGGGTTACATTCCCCACGCATGTGGGGGTTGAAAGACTACCGCCCAAGGACAGTTTTCAAACGCGGACGTTACATTCCCCACGCATGTGGGGGTTGAAAGAATCAGGCGGGGTTCTCTTTTCCACACAGAGCAAGTTACATTCCCCACGCATGTGGGGGTTGAAAGGCCTGACAACACAAGTATCAATTTTTCAAATTTGTTACATTCCCCACGCATGTGGGGGTTGAAAGATGAAGTGAAAACGATTCCGCGTCCTCATCTCCGGGTTACATTCCCCACGCATGTGGGGGTTGAAAGGCTATCTGCAAAAATTCGTGCGTGCTGATTCTTTCGTTACATTCCCCACGCATGTGGGGGTTGAAAGATGGCGGTAATGACCGATGCGGAAACAGCGTTGGTTACATTCCCCACGCATGTGGGGGTTGAAAGTCGACGGTGCCGGAGAAGTTTGCGCGTAGCGTGGTTACATTCCCCACGCATGTGGGGGTTGAAAGTGGACACCACCCCGAGTATCAACCGCATCACCAGGTTACATTCCCCACGCATGTGGGGGTTGAAAGAATGCCAATGCCAACATCCAGAGCAATAAGACACAGTTACATTCCCCACGCATGTGGGGGTTGAAAGTCCGCGCAGTGTGACAAAAAAGTGAAAATAGTTGGTTACATTCCCCACGCATGTGGGGGTTGAAAGAGAGCGTCCGCGACTATCTTCCCGA
>Ga0182027_10013572_pt1 | contig 11339 bp, 9 predicted proteins | sample 712E1DmetaG_FD_121300 | JGI IMG/M metagenome (GOLD analysis project Ga0182027, IMG submission 121300) | Permafrost microbial communities from Stordalen Mire, Sweden - 712E1D metaG (Illumina Assembly) | ecosystem: Environmental > Terrestrial > Soil > Wetlands > Permafrost | place: Sweden...
AGTTGATCCATTGGTAGGGCTGTGTGAGGTCCTGGCACCAATAGCCTTCGTTGATGTCCTTGGGGTTGTCTTCCAGGAAGACAAAAGCCATGCTCGGCGGGAGGCTGGCGCCAATGCGAGTTAGCTTGAGAAAGTTGACCTGGTTGGTGGGCCAGGGCGGGACGCCATCCATCTGCGAGTTGGCGACGTAAGTGCGGAGGGACGGCTTGCCAGAGGTGGTCATGGTCTGATCCGTCGGACATTTGTAACATCCGATGCCTCCCACGTACGCATAGAGCAGGCCGTGCGTGATCAAGGTCGGATCGGGGTTCTTGGCGTCACCCAGAACCCAGCAGGCAGAGGCGTCTCCGGGCTGGCAGCCGGTTTGTGTGCCGCTTGTGGCAAAGGTCGCACTCTTGCTGTTGGCGGGGATATTCCGAGCCAGCTTGTCCGAGTTGTCCGAGGTATAGGAGACCCAGGCGATTTGAAGCTCCCTGAGGTTGCTCTGGCACTTGATTCCCTGGGCTTTGGCCTTGGCGCCGGCCAGGGCGGGCAGCAACAAAGCCGCCAGAATGGCAATGATCAAGATCACCACCAGCAACTCAATCAGCGTGAACCCCTTGGTTTGGCCGCGGGATCGGACGGTTGAGGCAGGCAAACTCCCGCTGCGAGTCTTCATAGGTTTTATTTCTGGACGCGTTGAATTGGACACGTTGAATGTTTAAATCCGGCGCAAGTTGCGGCGGTCTCTGATCAACGTCGCCGAAAACGCCGGTCTTGTCAAACGCGCCTCGCATGCCCGCGTTTCCAGCCGGCATCGGCCGTTCAGGCGTGCCAACAGCGACGTCGTCTTGCGCGGCTGCCATTGGCAAGTTCTGCTGGTTAATGGAACTGGATGGGTTTATAGTGTGGCGATGGAAACTTGGCTGTCGGAGAGAGTCGTTTTCGATCCTGCGGTTTGTCATGGCAAGCCGGTGGTGCGGGGCACGCGCGTTCTGGTGGCCAACGTCGTTGGGGCGGTGGCTGCCGGAGAAGCGATGCCGGAGATTTTGCAGGATTACCCTGCGCTGACGGAAGCCGATGTCCGGGCCTGCATCGAGTTTGCCGGACGGCTGACGGCCCTGGAAAGTGTCGTGGCTGATCCGTCGCGAAATGACATTTTTTCTCGACGAGAATTTTCCGCGTCCAGCCGTGGCTTGGCTTCAAGCTGCAGGACACAAAGTCAACCACGCCCTGGACAATTTTCCGCCGGGGACGGCCGATGACAAATTATTTACACAGGCACAAAAACAGAGTTCCATCTTCGTGACAACGGACAAGGATTTTTTCCATACCATTCCGCTGTCATTCGCGCGTCATCACGGGGCTATCGTCGTCACGTTGCACAAGCCCAATCGCGCCGATTTGCTTCGCCGCTTGGGGGACGCTTTGGCTTTGCTGGGCGAAAGAGACTTTGAAGACACGGTTTGGCTCGTTACCGACAAACGAATTCGCAGCCGTCATATCTCGAATTTGGAAGTTCCGTGAAAGTCTCCAAGCGCGAATTTTTTCTGACCCCATTTTTCTGACTTGAACCACGCCGATTAACGGGGGGTGACGGAGGGACTGTGGATTATGAGCATCGTGTGACGAAGTCAGAAAAATGGGGTCAGAAATATGGCTGGAAATTTGCTTGAGGGTGATGGGCCGATGGCGGCTTTCTTCCGAAAGCCGCTACGCGCGAAGGGGTGACAAATCGCGCGGATTCGCGCTCGCGGAGGGGCGGCGGATTTGATACAACGCCCGCCTGATCGGGCCGGAGGCCCGACGCTATACAGATGACATTTTTGCCCATCGTGGAACGGGAGTTGCGCCTGGCGGCCCGGCGGAAGAGCACGTATTGGATCCGCTTCGCCACCGGACTGGCGGCGGGGATCATCGGCGGGATGGCGTTCTTCTTGACGGTGCTGGGCGCAAGGCTGGGAATCGGCTTTGTTCCGGGGCTGTCGGGCGGCTTTGTTTTTTCGGTGTTGTCTTATTACCTTTTCGGCATCTGTTTGCTGGCGGGCGTGTTCCTGGCCGCCGATTCGCTGAGCGAAGAGCGGCGGGAAGGCACGCTGGGGCTTTTGTTTCTCACGGACTTGAAGGGATACGATGTGGTTCTGGGAAAGTTGCTGGCGGTGTCGTTGAACGCGTTTTATGGATTGCTGGCCGTGTTTCCGATTCTGGGCTTGAGCCTGGTGATCGGCGGGGTGGAAGGGGCGGAGTTTTGGCGGATGTGCCTGGCGCTCCTGAACGCGCTGTGGGTTTCCACCACCATTGCGCTCTGGGCATCGTCCCGCTCGGAGTCCGGCTACCGCTCGATGCTCGTGGCCGGCTTGTTGCTGATTCTGCTGGCGGGGTTGTTGCCGGCAGTGCCGCCGCTTTGGCCGTTGTCGGCCTGGGCGTATTGGGCCGGCTGCCTCAGCCCCACGGAGCCGTTTTATTATGCCCACGCGGCGAACTTCTGGCATCACAGTGATGAATTCTGGAGTTCGCTGGCGGTCTCGCATTTGGCGGGCTGGTTGTTTGTGGGGCTGGCGAGCTGGCGGCTGGCCCGGTTTGTGGAGGCCGCCCCGGTGTCAAGCAATGCGAGCGCCTGGCAGAGGTTCCTCGCGGGCCACGCCGGTTTCGGGAAGAAACAGCGCCGGAAGCCCCTGCTGGAAATCAATCCGGTTTTGTGGCTGATGGAGGATTCCCCGCGGCTGCGTTGGCTCGTCTGGATTTTTTGCTGCCTGGGATGTGTCTTGATGCTCACCGTGATGCTGGCTTCCGGCGGAGGGGGCGTTGAGATGCTGCCAACCTGCGCGTCGCCGCTTTACTTTTTCCTGGAAATCCTGTTCGCCTCCCAGGCGTGCCGTTTCTTCAGCGAGGCGCGCCGGAATGGCACCCTGGAGCTGCTCCACGCGACGCCGCTGCCCGGTCTAATTATTATTGACGGCCTGTGGCTGGCGTTGCGGCGGATGTTTCTGCGGCCGGTGTTGGTCCTGATGTCGGCGGAGTTGCTCTGCCTGTTGATTCCCATCGTCGGACGCTCCATGGGATCTTATTGGGGCGGATTCTTCGTCACTTCTCTCTTTACCGTGCCCATGCAATTGCTCAAGGCGGCGGGCGCATTTCTTGCCATCGGCTGGTTCGGGATGTGGCTGGCACTCACCGCCAAGAGGCCGCAGTCGGCCGCCGGGCTGACGATTCTGTTTGTCATCGTGCTGCCGGCGGTCGCCATCTGTGTGCCGACCGTCGCGATTGATCTCGTCCTCATCCTGGTTTTTCGGGGAAAACTGCGGCAGGATTTTGACGCGATACGAGCTGGCAGAAGTGGCGTCCATTGAGCCTCGCTTGACTCGGCGAGGCGGCACCGCAAGAGCGTTCGGCGGGACGCCGAACGCGGCGGTCGAGACGACCGCGCTCCCCTTCGGCGGGACGCCGAACGCGGCGGTCGAGACGACCGCGCTCCCCTTCGGCGGGACGATGGCATATTGAACATGTCGGCGAAAATTATTGCTTCATGTTTTCGGAGTTTTCGATTGAGAATTGGTCATTGAAAATTTGTTATTGGTTATCGGAACCGCAAAGACGTGGCCGGCGGGGGCGCCGACCACGACATCCCGATTCGGAATCGGGACGTGCGCTCCCCGTGAATTTTAGGGCAGAGCGGCAGCTCTGCCCTACCAATAAAGGTTCGGGGTCAGGCGCCCAATTCGGTCTGGAGCAACTTGGCGATCTTGCCGTTCCAGCGCTGGAGCAAGGGGGCTTGCGGGCCTTCGAGGAGCAGGCGCACTTTTGGCTCGGTGCCGGAATAGCGCAGCAATATCCGGCCGCCCTGGGATTGCAATTCGGCTTCGGCCTTGCGGAGAAGGGCGGGCAGGCCGTCCACCTGCTCGAAGGGCGTCTTTTCGCGGACCATGATGTTTGTCAACAATTGCGGGAAGCGGGTCCAGCAGGCCGCCAATTGCGAGAGGGTTTTGCCGCTGGCTTTCATGGCGCGCAAAATTTGGAGCGCGGCCATCAAGCCGTCGCCCGTGGTGCTGTAATCCCGCAAAATGATGTGGCCGCTTTGTTCTCCGCCCAGGTTGTGATCGTGCTTGAGCATCGCGGCGAGGACGTTTTGATCGCCGACGGGGGTCCGGAGGAGCTGGCCGCCGGCGTGCTGGATGACGGCCTCCAGGCCGGCGTTGCTCATGACGGTGGCAACGACGGTTTTGCCGCGCAAATTGCCTTCGGCCAGGAGTTCCAGGCCGAGAATGGCGAGCACGTCGTCGCCGTCAATCGTCTGGCCCCGCTCGTCGCAAAGGATGACGCGGTCGGCGTCGCCGTCGTGGGCGAGGCCGAGGTGGGCTTTGTGCTGGCGGACGAGCTGGCAAAGGACTTCCGGGTGCATGGAGCCGCAACCGCGGTTGATGTTGGTGCCGTCGGGTTTGTCGCTGCAGACAATGACTTCGGCGCCCAGTTCGCGCAGGACGCAGGGGGTGGATTTGTAGGCGGCGCCGTGGGCGCAATCCACCACCACGCGCAGGCCCTCGAGGGTCATGGTGCGCGGGAAGGAACTCTTGGCGTATTCGATGTAACGGCCCAGGGCGTCGTCAATGCGCACGGCCTTGCCGATGGCGTCGGCGGTGGGGCCGATGGTGTTGATCTCGCCGCTGAAGACCAGCTTTTCGATGCGCCGCTCAATCGCGTCATCCAGCTTGTAACCGTCCGCGCGGAAGAATTTGATGCCGTTGTCGGCATAAGGATTGTGGGAAGCGGTGATGACGATGCCGGCGTCGGCCCGCAAACTGCGGGTGACGTAAGCGACGCCCGGAGTGGGGAGCGGGCCGATGAGCAGGACATCCACGCCCATGGACAGGACGCCGGAAGAAATGGCGTTTTCCAGCATGTAGCCGGAGAGGCGGGTGTCCTTGCCAATGACGATTTTATGCCGGCCGCGGCCGCGGGACTGGGATTCCAGGTTCTTGAAAACGTGGGCGGCGGCCCGGCCCAGTTTGAGCGCGGTTTCGGCGGTGACGGGTTCAATGTTGGCGGTGCCTCGGACACCGTCGGTTCCAAAGATTTTGCGGGGCTGGCTCATGCGGTTGGCGGTTAAGGATTGGCGGGTTCGACGGTGACGGTGTGGGGTTTGAATTCAATGACATAGATATTGGTGGGAACGCCCGGATGCAAATCCTCCTGGGTGGCGGTGCGGGAATAATGATCGGTCAGGTCCACGTACATTTTGATTTCCTTGCCTTCCGGGCCGCGAAGAGTTTTTGCCTCGCCCATGATGGTGAGAACGACATTGGTCGGACTGAGTTTGAAGTCGCGGGTATCTCCGTCGTCCTGCAGGATGGAGATGGGAACCGTCATGATCTGCTTGACGAACCGCTGGCTGGCGGCCGGCTCGCTGAGGGTGAGATCGTGGTCAATGCTGAAGTGGATCGCCATCCAAATAATGGTGCCCGAGGCGATGGAAAACATCTTGAGCCAGAAATTGTGGAAGATGAGGTGGCGCAGGGACATGGCTATTTGACCTCCAATTTGGCGGCCGCCGCGGCGGCCCTGGCATGATCGGAGGCGCGGGGTTGCAGCCACTTCAACATTTTATGCGGCTTGCCGGGTTTGAGCAGCAACGAGGAGAGGAAGGCGCGCAATTGTTCGCCGGTGACCCCGCGCACCAACTGGCCCTTGTAGGCATGCGAAATCGAGCCGGTTTCCTCCGACACCACCACGACCACCGCGTCGGTTTGCTCGGACAGGCCGATGGCGGCGCGGTGGCGCGTGCCCAGGGAGGCGGCCAGGTCCTGCCGCTGGCTCAACGGGAAAATGCAGGCGGCGTAGGCAATGCGGTCGCCCTTGATGATCACGCCGCCGTCGTGGATGGCGTTGTTGGGGAAGAAAATCGTTTCCAGCATTTCCGGCGTGGCTTCGCAATCCACCAGCACGCCGGACTCGGTGGCTTCCTGCAACTGGATGGATTGCTCGATGGCGATGAGAGCGCCGATGCGGACATCGGCCAGGCGCTCGACGGTCTGGATGATGACTTCGATGTTCTCGCGCTGGTCGCGGTTGGCGTTGAAGAGGGGATGGGTGCCCAGTTCCGCCAGGATGCGGCGCAGTTCCGGCTGGAAAATAATCAGGACGGCGACCGCCGCAAAGGCGACGAAGGAGCGGAGGAGCCAGTTCAACACCTCCAGTTGCAACACTTCCGCCAGCACGGTCAGACTCAGCATCACCAAGACAAAGCCGTACACGACGGGCGCGCCGCGGGTGCCGCGCACGAAGTTGAGGCTGAAGTAAATGACCACCGAGAGGATGGCAATTTCCAGCACCGGCCGCCAGCCGTCGTTGATATAATGTAACAAGTTATGCATCAATTTCCCGCTCCGCCAGGGCGCGGGTCAATCCCGCCGCTTGGCGCGTCGCCGCGACGTCATGGGTGCGGATGATCCCCGCGCCGTGCTGCGCGGCCCAGCAGGCGCACGCCAGCGAGGCCGGCAGCCGCTCTTGCGGGGGCGCGCCGGACATTTGCCCCATGAAAGATTTTCGGGAAGCGCCCAGCAAGAGCGGACGGTTCCATTTTGTAAAGGCGTCCAGCCGGGCAATCAACAGCAAATTATCCTCCAGCCGCTTGCCAAAACCAATCCCCACATCCAGCACGACCTGCCCGGCATCCACGCCGCACGCGGCCAGACGGGCCAGGCGCGCGCCAAAGAACTCGTTGACCTCCGCGACCACATTCTTGTAAAGAGGATTCTTCTGCATATTTTCCGGCGTGCCTTGCATGTGTGTCAACACGTAGCCCGCCCCGCTTTCCGCCGCCACGCGCCACATCGCGTCATCCTCGCGGTTGGCGGCGATGTCATTGATCAAGCTGGCTCCGGCGTCCACCGCCGCGCGCGCCACCGCCGGCTTGATCGTATCAATGGAAATGGCGATGGCAAGCCTGCCCGCCAATTGTTCGATGACCGGCATGACGCGGCGCAATTCCTCCGCTTCCGGGACGGGCCGTGCGCCGGGCCGTGTGGATTCTCCGCCGACATCAATGATGTCGGCCCCTTCGGCGGCCAGTTGCAGGGCATGGGCGACGGCGCGGTCGGTGGAAAAGAACTGGCCGCCGTCGGAAAAGGAATCCGGGGTGACATTCACCACGCCCATGAGCAGGGCGCGGCTGGGAAAGACATATTCGAATTGTCGGGCGCGCAAAAGCATTTTTCCGGCGCTGCCGGCTGCGGCAGGCCGGCACAAACTATGGGCGCTTTCAACCGGCGGTGTCAACGGGCGCATGTTACTTTTTTGGGTTGTGGCTTCCTAATCTTAATCTTAATCTTAATCCTAATCTTAATCTCCATCGTGAAGAGATGAAGAGATTAAGATTAAGATTAAGATTAGGATTAAGATTACTCGCGTTAGGTTCCATGAGCAAAATCACCTTCCACGCCAAATTGAAACGGCTCCAACGGGAGCACGGCCAGTTGATCCGGCGTCCCAACCGCCCGCAAAAGGGAGGCAATGGCATATTTGACCGCTACGAGCATCCGGTGCTGACCGCCGAACACACGCCGCTGTTCTGGCGTTATGATCTGGACCCGGCGAGCAATCCGCACTTGATGACCCGGCTGGGCATCAACTGCGTTTTCAACGCGGGCGCGATGGATTGGAACGGCCATGTGGTCTTGATGGCGCGCGTGGAAGGCTGGGACCGGAAGTCGTTTTTCGCCGTGGCGGAAAGCAAGAACGGCGTGGATGGCTTTCGCTTCTGGGATTATCCGGTTCGCATGCCGGAATTGGAAGCGCAGGAAACGAACCTTTACGACATGCGGCTTGTGCGCCACCAGGACGGCTGGATTTACGGCCTGTTCTGCGCCGAGCGGCACGATGATTCCAAGCCGGGCGATCTCTCCGCCGCCATCGCGCGCTGCGGCATCGCCCGCACCCGCGACCTGCTCCAATGGGAACGGCTGCCCGACCTCCAGACCGGCGGCTCGCTGCACCAGCGCAATTGCGTGCTGCACCCGGAATTCGCCGGCGGCAAGTATGCCTTTTACACGCGGCCCATGACCGATTTTGCCGCGCCCGGCTCGGGTGACGGCATCGGCTGGGGATTGTGCGACGACATCACCCGGCCCGTGGTGAAGCGCGAGCAGATCATTGACCCGCGCTTTTACCACAGCATCAAGGAAGGCAAGAACGGCCTCGGTCCCGCGCCGCTGAGGACCGAGAAGGGCTGGCTGCATCTGGCTCACGGGGTGCGCAACACGGCGGCCGGATTGCGTTATGTGCTTTACATGTTCCTGTGCGATTTGGACGATCCGACGCGGGTGCTCAAAGCGCCGGGGGGATATTTCCTGGCGCCGGAAGGCGCGGAACGGGTCGGGGATGTCTCCAACGTGGTGTTTTCCAACGGCTGGGTCGCCCGGCCCAACGGCGAGGTGTTCATCTACTACGGCTCGTCCGACACCCGCACGCATGTCGCGACCAGCACGGTGGACAAGCTGCTGGACTACGTTCTGAACACGCCCGAAGACGGCATGCGGTCAAAGATTTGCGTGGACCAGCGATGCCGGCTAATTGAGAAAAATTTGGCTCGCACGCCCGGGAAACCAAAATGGTAACCATTCAGGTAGGGACAGCGCGCCGCGCTGTCCGCGCCGCGTGCAGCGGCGCAACGGATCGCCCCCCGGACGCCTCGGCGAGGCGTCCCTACCTGAATAGCTGCCCAAAATGAACACGATCGGCGCTCTGCCGGCGGCCGCTGCCGTGCAGAAGCCGATTTACACCTCCAAAATCTTGGTCGTCTCTTCGCCGAATTGACTGACAACCCGGACCGCGATTTTCCGGCCTTTCTTGATCGCGAAGGGATGGCTGGTGTGGCCGTAGAGCCGCCCGAAAGCCTCGTCGTCAATTTCTATCTTCAAGGTCTGCTCCACGGCGCGTTTGGTCCTGGTCTTGGCGAGGTCGCTCAACCCTTTCCGCCACTGATCGAACTCATCCTTTTCGCCGCCGCAGAAAAACACCTGGCGCACCACGAAATTCGAGCCATCGTAGTCGTCGTCCAGCATCCAGTAGGCAATGTCGTTGACGTCGCGGCTTTTGACCACGTCTTGAATCGGGTCGTAAATCTCCAGGCCGGCGATTTCCACGGTGGCCTGTAGCGGCTCTGTCCCAGCGCCGGTCTCTGATTTTGTTCCGCCTCCAGATTCCGGCGGTCGCAGACCGCCGCTACAATGGAGGAGGATGTCCGGCTCGCCGATGGTCACAAAGCTGGCGGCTTTCTTGTCCTTCTTGAGCAAGCCCTGCTGGAGCAGGTCGTCGTGCATGCGGATGATGCTGACCTGGAAATTGCCGAAGTTGCGGCTCAGTTCCGTGATGCCGCCTTCGAAGGCGAAACCGAGAATCAGGAGCCAGTCGCCATCGCGTTTGTCGCGGCAAGCTTTGATGGCTTCCGTCACGGCTTGTTTGCTGACGGTTCCAAATTTGGGGCCGATGTGAAGATAGGCCTTCTTTTCGATTGCGGATTGCGGATTGCGGATTGCGGATTGGCCCTCTCCACGCTGGCTGCTGCCCGCTTGCGCGAGATACCAGCCCTCCGCATGAAGCGCGGCGTTGGCGAGGCGGTCAATGCGGATGAAGACGGCGTTTTCCCTTTTGTCGCCTGTTTTCACGCCGGCGCTCTTGAGATGGGCGAAAACCAATTCCTCGAAATTGCCAAGTTCCTTGTCCTCCGTCCGCTGCCGCGCCAATTCCTCCGGCGAAATCGGCTCGTAACTCTGCAACGTCTCCACCGTGAACGGCCCGGCTACGCGCAAGCGCTTTTTGTCCTCCTGTGGCTGGTCGTAAAGGGTCTCTGCTTCGGGTGGCTCATTGTTGGCGATGCTCCTAACAGCCTGTTGAAATATCCCACCGAGCGCCGCGTGAGGACACGCGGCCTACATGATTCCCTCGGAAATCATGGGCCATGTAGGCCCGGTGCCCTCACCGGGCGAGTTTTTCAACAGGCTGCTAAGCGTGATATGCGAAACCTTCCTGTAATTGAACCCCTGCCTTATGTCGCAATTCTGCTGGTCGTAAAGCTGAAAATACGGGAATGTCGCCGTCATCAAACGAGTCTTCGCGATATTCACCGCGATGCGCGACGTATCAACCATGATCCAACGGCGTCCCCACTGCTCCGCTACGAAAGCGGTCGTGCCTGATCCACATGTCGGGTCCAACACCAAATCCCCTGGGTCGGTGGTCATCAGGATGCAACGAGCAATTACCTTCTCGCTTGTTTGGACTACATACCGTTTATCGGCCAGACCAGTATCATCCCAGTAATTCGTGATTCGCGTAGCGAGAAAATCGTCAAAATATCGAACATAGCGCAGAGTTTCGGCTCCAACGACAACGCGATTTGCCTTGATAAGGTTCTGAAACCCATTCTCGTTTGTTTTCCAGTTCGTCCTGAAAAAATCTCTCCCCTCAAACTTAACCTTAAATGTTGTGCTTGCTCCAGAACTCTCGGAGTTGAGGGCCGTAAGCTGGTATAGCTTCGCGCCGGTCTCAACAAGCTGCCGGAGTTCCTTTGTATTTGCCTTTTCCTCTTTTGTCAGGGCGCGCCTTGTGCCATCCGCCATCTCGACTTGGTCATATCGTTCGCCTGTTCCTTTGCCTACGCCAATTTCTTTGTCTATAAATAGAGTTCGATATTTTATGTGTTCCTTGTCTTTTTTTCATAGTGTTTTTATGATTCGTGTAATTTGTGCAATTCGTGGGCTTACTTCCTTTAAATCAGAAAGTGTCAGTTCCTTAAATTGCAAAATTATGCTCATCACCCTAAAAAGGCCTGGTGGACGGCGCGCATGGCTTCCTCGCCTTTGGTCAGGTCTATGGCGACGGAGACTTTGATCTCGCTGGTGGAGATCATGGCGATGTTGACGCCGATTTGGGCCAGGGTCTCGAACATTTTCGCGGCCACGCCGGGGTTGCTGCGCATGCCGACGCCTACTATGGAGAGCTTGCCTATGTTTTCATCGGCGATGACTTCGCGGAAGCCGATTTTGTCCTTCAGGCTGTCAATTGCTTTTCGGGCTTTGAGCAACTCGGCCTTGTCGGTGGTGAAGGAGATGTCGGTGGCGGGCGAAGCGAGGCCGTGGCTGATGTTCTGGACGATCATGTCCACGTTGATGTTGGCCTCGGCGATGGCTTTGAAAACGAGCGCCGCCACGCCGGGGCGGTCGGGCACCTGCACGAGGGTGAGCTTGGCCTGGTTCTTGTCGAGCGAGACGCCGCGGATGACGACGCCTTCCATGCTGGGGGTTTCTTCTTTCACAAGGGTTCCTGGGTTGTCGTTCAGACTGGAGCGGACTTCAAAAATGACGCCG
>Ga0182027_10013573_pt1 | contig 11339 bp, 8 predicted proteins | sample 712E1DmetaG_FD_121300 | JGI IMG/M metagenome (GOLD analysis project Ga0182027, IMG submission 121300) | Permafrost microbial communities from Stordalen Mire, Sweden - 712E1D metaG (Illumina Assembly) | ecosystem: Environmental > Terrestrial > Soil > Wetlands > Permafrost | place: Sweden...
AGAAGCAACAAAGCGTATTGAGCTGGAGATTGAAAAAATAATAAAAGAAGAGGCTTTAGCAAAACCAAAAAAAAGTAAAAAAGCATCAAATGATGATTTAAAGTTGTCAAAAAATTTTTCTTTAAACAAGGGTAAATTTCCGTGGCCAGTAGAAAATGGAACTGTAATTTCTTTTTTTGGTGAACATCCGCATCCTGTTTTTAAAGGAATTATGATAAAAAATGACGGAATAGATATTTCAACGGCTTGTAATTCTTCAGTAAGATGTATCTTTGATGGTGTAATTTCGAAGATTTTTGCAATAAAAGGGGCAAATTTTGCTGTAATTATTCGTCATGGTAATTTTTTATCTGTTTATCAAAACTTACAAGTTGTTAGTATAAAAATTGGTGAGCAGGTTAAAACAAAACAGGCTATTGGAACCTCATATTGCGATAATTCAAATAATATTTCTACAGTTCATTTTGGATTATGGCAAGAGCTTACAAAACTGAACCCAATGGAATGGTTGTCGAATAAGAATTAATACTTATGTATAATTTTAAAAAATTTGATTATATTTATTCATAAAAATGATAATTTTGGTAACTTATTAGAAATTTGAAAGTATAAAGCCTTACTCATTTGTTAATTGTGCAATAAATGGAAAAACAAATATTAGTCCCATCAAAAATAGAGAACTTGAGAAAAGTTGAGAAATTTGTGGATGAAATTTCTTCTGAATGCAAATTAAATTCTGAACTTTATGGAAATATTTTAATTGCTACATTAGAAGCTTCTAATAATGCAATAGTTCATGGAAATAAATTAAATGAAAATATTGATGTTAAAATAAGTGCATCATTGAAAGATAATGTTTTATTTATTTCTATTGAAGATACAGGTAAGGGTTTTGACTACAAACATATTCCCGATCCTACAGCACCTGAAAATATCGAAAACGTTAGTGGTCGGGGTGTATTCCTGATGGAAAAGTTATCAGATAAATTAGTTTTTAAAAACAATGGCAGCATTGTTGAACTTTATTTTAATATAAAGTAATTGGAAATTAATTTCTTTTTTTCTGAGTTTAATATTTTTCATCTTAATAAAAAAAAACTTCGTAATAATTTTATTAAAATTGCTCTTTTTGAAGGTTATTCAATAAATGTTTTGAATATTATACTTACGAATGACAAGAAAATTTTACTACTTAACAAAAAATTTCTTTTTCATAATTACCCTACTGATATAATTACTTTTAATTATTGTAAGAATTTTTCTTTATCAGCTGATATTTATATTAGTGTTGATACTATTTTTTACAATTCTAAAAAATTTAATATTAGCTTTCAAACTGAGCTATTTAGAGTTTTAATACATGGTATTTTGCATTTAATGAAATTTAATGACAAATTATATTATGAAAGAAAAATTATACGAATTAAAGAAGATTTCTATTTGCGATTGTTTAAGAGGTAAATAGTTAGTTTTTATATGTTTCAAAAATATGATATTGTTGTTGTTGGAGCTGGGCATGCAGGATGTGAGGCTGCTTCTTCTGCTGCAACTATGGGTTCGAAGGTTTTGTTAATAACAATGGACATGACAAAAATTGCACAAATGTCATGTAACCCTGCAATTGGTGGAATTGCAAAAGGTCAGATAGTTCGCGAAATTGATGCTTTGGGTGGATTTTCAGGTATTGTTGCTGATAAAACCATAATTCAATTTCGAATGTTAAATATCTCTAAAGGTCCGGCAATGTGGAGTCCACGTGCACAATGTGATAGAACAGATTTTTCAATTGAATGGAGAAAAATTTTAGAAAGTAATCAAAATATTGATTTTTGGCAGGATACAGTTGTTAATTTAATAATTGAAAATAATAGAGTTATTGGTGTAAGAACAAATCTTGGAGTAGAATTTGAATCAAAAGCTGTAATAATTACTAGTGGTACATTTCAAAATGGTTTAATTCATGTTGGCCGTAAAAATTTTGAAGGTGGAAGAATTTCTGAACAATCAAGTAAAGGTATTTCTCAACAACTTTCAGAATTAGGTTTTGAAGTTGGGCGTATGAAAACTGGTACTCCTGCTCGAATTGATGGTAGGTCAGTTGATTTTTCAATTTTAGAGGAACAAAAAAGTGATGAGAAAGGAAATTTTAGTTTTCTAAATAATAGTTTTCTAAGAAACCCTAAATTAAGTTGTTATATTACTTATACTAATGAAAAAGTTCATAATATTTTGGCTACTGGGTTTAAAGATTCCCCACTTTATACTGGAATTATTAAAGGTGTCGGACCTAGGTATTGTCCAAGTATTGAAGATAAAATTGTTACATTTCATTCAAAAAATAGTCATCAGTTATTCCTTGAACCTGAAGGTAAAACTACTATTGAATTTTATTTGAATGGTTTTTCATCATCACTACCTTTCGATATCCAATACAAAGCTTTAAAAGAAATTAAAGGTTTAGAAAATGTAAAAATATTTCGCCCTGGGTATGCTATTGAATATGATTATTATCCTCCTACACAATTGAATCATACTTTAGAAACAAAAAAAGTTGAAGGTCTTTATTTTGCAGGTCAAATAAATGGTACAACTGGATATGAAGAAGCGGCGGCACAAGGACTAATGGCAGGAATTAATGCTCACTTAAAGACTAATGGAGAAAGTGAAATGGTTCTTAATCGAGATGAAGCATATATTGGTGTTTTAATTGATGATTTAGTCTCAAAAGGTGTTGATGAACCTTATCGAATGTTTACTTCACGTGCTGAATTTCGAATTTTGCTTCGTCAGGATAATGCTGATGAAAGGTTGACAGAAAAAGCTTATAAAATTGGATTAGCATCTGCTGACAGATACAATAAATATATTTCTAAACTTGAAACAAAAAACAAATTATTAAAATTCTTGAGTTCGTTTAGTGTTAAACCCGAAGAGATAAATAATTTTCTTATTAAAAATCATACTTCTGAGATTTCTCAATCACAGAAAGTTATTGATTTAATTTCACGGCCTCAAATTTATTTAAAAGATATTGTTAAATTTTTAGAATTTAAAGAGAAATTAATTAATAATATTTTTGATGATGATATTTTAGATTCATTAGATATTCAAATAAAGTATAGCGGATATATTGAGAAAGAAAAAAGTTTAGCAGATAAAGCTAAAAAACTTGAAAATATTATTATTCCAAATAATTTTGATTATTCAAAAATAAATTCTTTATCAACTGAAGCAAAAATTAAATTAAAAAAAATTATGCCTTCAAATATTGGTCAAGCTGCAAGAATACCCGGAGTTTCTCCATCGGATATTAATGTTTTATTAATATATATGGGTAGATAAATATAAATTTTAAAATTTGTTCCACGTGGAACAATTACTTCAAACATTTTTCTGAAGTTCACATAACATCAACAGTTCAAAGATAATTTCTTAAACTTTGGCACAAAATAGCAATTTACTTCCATATTTCCATATTTAAGATTAGTCCATTAAAATTTTACTTACAAATGCAATTCAAGAGAATATATTTATTAAAACCTTGAAAATTTTCTAATTAATTCCTTGTTAACTATTACGTTTTTTCCTTATATTAACTGATTATTATGGGATATTAATTGGTAAAAAAATATTTTTTTTGAAAGCATTAAAATATTTTTTTAAATATCCATATCTATCAAGTATGTATAAATTAGGTATTTATAGAAAATGTTTCACTTAAAGTCTCACAATGAAGATAGCGCAAATCTCACAAAAGCACATTTTTATTATTTAATCAAACTTTGCGTTGTCCTTTGAGATAATTAGCGTGAAAGTTTTAATTCTTTATTTTTTATAATTTTAGTTCAACTTAAATATATCTTAATAGTTATTAGATTTTAAACTATTTCTAAGAATATTTTAATAGCAAAAACTACAAAATCAAATTTCAAATTATTAATTGATGAAAGAGAAATTGAAAAATGAAGTTGAAAACAGATTGAAAGATATTCTGGATAGGCTACCAAATAGCCCTGGCGTTTATCAATTTTTTAATAATGCTGGCGAAATTATTTATGTTGGTAAAGCAAAAAATTTAAAAAAAAGAGTTTCATCATATTTTTTAAATAGGAGAGACGAAAACAAGAAACTAAATATTCTTGTTCGAAAAATATTTGATATTCGCTTTATCATTGTAAGCAGCGAATCCGATGCCCTTTTACTTGAAAATAATCTGATAAAAAAGTTTCAACCAAGATATAATATTTTATTAAAAGATGATAAGACTTTTCCTTGGATATGTATAAAGAATGAAAGGTTTCCAAGAGTGATTATTACCAGAAATTATTTAAAGGATGGATCTGAATATTTTGGTCCATATACATCAATTGTTGTAGTTAAAACAATTTTGGATTTAGTCACAAAGCTTTATCCACTACGAACATGTAATTATGATTTAACGGAAGGGAAAATTTCTGAAAACAAATTTAAACCATGTCTGGAATATCATGTTGGCAATTGCAAAGCTCCTTGTATTGCAAAACAAACAATTGATGAATATATTAAAAATATTAATGTTATTAAGGAAATTCTTAAAGGAAATTTAAATGGTATAATTAAATATCTTAAAGATTTAATGAACCTATATGCTACTGAGCTTGACTATGAAAATGCCAGTTTAATTAAAGAAAAAATTGATATTATTTCTAATTTCCAAAGTAAATCTACAATTGTAAATAATAATATTAATAATGTAGATGTTTTCAGTATCATTAATATCAAAGATGATGTATGTGTTAATTTTTTGAGAGTTGCCAGTGGAGCCATAATTCAGGTTCATTCTGTGATTATGAAAAGAACTTTGAATGAACCATTAAAAGAAATATTGTCAACTACTATTACTGATATAAGACAAAAAATGCTTAGTAATTCTTCAGAGATTATTCTTTCATTGGTTCCAGATATTAAAATTCCTGAAATTAAATATACAATTCCAAAACAGGGCGATAAACTTAAACTATTGGAACTTTCTGCACGAAATGCCCAAATGTTTTTAAATGAAAAACTTAAATTAACAGTTTCTAAAACAGAAAAGTTTAAAAGTAAAAAAGAAAGTAAAATGGAACAAATGAAATTAGACCTTCAACTTTCAGTTATTCCTAATTATATCGAATGTTTTGATAACTCGAATATTCAGGGAACAAACCCGGTTGCTGCCTGTGTTGTTTTTAGGTTTGGGCTTCCTTCAAAAAATGAATACAGGCATTTCAATATAAAAACAGTTGAAGGTCCGGATGATTTTGCAAGTATGCGTGAGATAATTTTCAGAAGATATAAAAGGTTGATCGATGAAAAAAAGAACTTACCTGACCTTATTGTTATCGATGGAGGAAAAGGTCAATTAAATGCTGCTATAGAAAGTTTAAAGAAATTAAATATTTCTGAAAAAGTTGCAATTATCGGAATAGCTAAAAAACTGGAAGAAATATTTTATCCAAATGATCCAGTGCCTTTGTATATTGATAAAAATTCACCTTCACTTAAGATAATTCAAAACCTGAGAAATGAAGCACATAGATTTGGTATTACATTTCACAGACAAAAGCGTTCAGCAGATATGATAAGATCTGAATTCGATATTATTCCGGGAATAGGGGAGAAAACAAAAGATGAGCTTTTCAGGAAGTTTAAATCCATTGATAATATAAAATCAAAACCAATAGATGAAATTGCAGAAATTATTGGAAAATCAAAAGCAATAAAAGTTTTTGAATATTTTAATAGTTTTCAACATACAAATCAATGAATTAGATTGTTTTTTCTATTTATTCTTTATTAGTAACAATTCATTTATTTCTGTCAATTACGTATTCAACCAAGAGTTTTAAAGATTTTTTCGCTTCATTATCAGAGAATTCGTCTAATATATTTAAAGCTTTGTTTTTATATTCCATTAAAAAATTTTCAGATTCGGTTAACCCGTTGTTTTGTAAAACAAACTGAACAATTTCATTAATTTTTGCAGTTGAATTTTCATTTTTGTTTACAAGCCTGACAATATATATTTTTTCTTTTTCAGAAGCGTTTTTAAGCGCAAGGATTAATGGCAATGTAAATTTCTTTTCTTTTATATCATTACCAATTGGTTTACCAATTATACCTTTGGCCTGATAATCGAACATATCATCTTTTATCTGGAAAGCAATCCCGGTATAAGTACCAAACATTTTCATTTTCTTTAAAACCTCAATATTATCTGTAACCGATTGTGCACCACATGTTGTGCAGGAAGCAATTAATGACGCTGTCTTCTTTTGGATTATATCGAAATAATTTTCGATATCAATAATAGATTTTTTGGATGATTGAATTTGCAAAAGTTCTCCTTCACTCATTTCTTTTACAGCTTCAGAAACTGTTTCTAAAAGTTTATATTCGTTGTCTCTTACAGCGACCAACAAACCTCTTGACAAGAAAAAATCGCCAACCAAAACCGCTATTTTTGATTTCCATATTGCATTAATTGAAAAATGATTACGCCGTTCATAGGATTCATCTACTACATCATCGTGCAAAAGTGTCGCGGTATGTAACAATTCAATAAGCGTTGCTGCAGTGTATGTTGACTTATTTATGTTACCAACTAATTTTGCAGATAAAAACAAGAATAATGGGCGTATTTGTTTTCCTTTATGACGCAAAATGTAATTTGTAATAATTTCTAAAAGAGGAACTTTACTTATAATACTATTTCGAAAATGCTTTTCGAATTCTTCTATTTCAGCTTCAACAGGCTTTTTTATTAATGACAAATCATTCATTCGTTCATTTTTATTGAAGCAAATATAACCAAATACCAGCTAATGGCAACCAAATTGAAATTGATAACCACAGTACAAAAACATTTTCGTGGAACTGATCGCTTTTGACTACGTGAAATATTAAATTGTTATTACTGTGTTAGCTTAAGCCGATTATTTTGCAAGTACGTTTCGACTCCACTCAACGTACACTTTATACTAAGATGAACACTGAACAGGGCCGAAGGGTTTTTCGTTAAGTCAACGACATTGAATCGATATTCTTAAATACATTGGCTCTTGAATATATTGAAAAATCAGCAAATTTGCATTTAATAAGGATATTTTAATGAAAGCATAACTCACATGAACTTATTTTTATCTTTGTTAAAGGTTTATTTTTTTATTTTTCAATATTATTAAATTTTTTGCCATGAGTGAAAAACGTCTTTTCCTGATTGATTCTTATGCAATGATATATCGCTCATATTATGCATTTATTAATACACCGATGTATAGTTCGAAAGGCGTCAATACTTCGACAGTTTTTGGGTTTCTATTGGCATTGGATGAAATTTTAAAAAAACAAAAACCAACACATATCGCTGCTGCTTTTGATTCTTCAAAACCCACTTTCAGGCACGAAATGTATCCGCAATATAAGGCTAATCGTCAGGCTTCTCCTGAAGAAATCCACAATTCAATTCCTATAATCCAGAAAATATTAAACCTGATGAACATTGAAATATTTGAATGTCCGGGTTATGAAGCCGATGATATTATTGGTACAATTGCAAAAAAAGCGGCTCAAAATGGGTTTAAAGTTTTTATGGTGACACCTGATAAAGATTTTTGTCAACTGGTAGATGATAACATTTCAATTTATAAACCCAGAAAATCAGGAAATGATGCAGAAATACTTGGAATAAATGAAGTAAAACAAAAATTTGGTATTAATGATACAAACCAGGTAATTGACATTCTTGCTTTATGGGGCGATACTTCGGACAATATACCCGGTGTTCCTGGAGTGGGGGAGAAAACGGCCCAAAAATTGATTGCAGAATTTTCGACTGTTGAAAATATTCTTAACAACTTAGATAAACTCAGTGTCAAACAGCAATCTGCATTTAAAGAAAACATAGCAGACCTTAATATTTCAAAAAAGCTTGTTACTATTGAAACCTCTGTTCCTCTTGAATTTATTGAAGAAAAACTAGTTTTGAAAAAGATAAAAGAAAATGAATTAAAGGAATATTTTAATGAATTGAATTTTAAATCTCTAATATCAAAATTCTTTAATTCAACTAATGATTCAGCAGCTGTAAAAAGGGAATATATGCAGGGAAATCTTTTTGATATTCCTGAAGTAGAACAGGAAATGAAGTCAGAGGTACAAAGTTATGAAACAACAAAAACCGTTCAACATAGTTACAGAATAATTGAAAATGAGACAGAAATTTCAGGTTTTATAGAATTACTTAAAACAAAAAAGGAGTTTTGTTTTGATACTGAAACAACCGGTTTAGACCCTCACAACGATTCTCTTGTAGGTATCTCAATTTCATTTTTACCGCATGAAGCATATTATATTCCGATAGATTTGGATAGGTCAAAATCAATCAAATTATTGACAGGGTTTAAACCTGTATTTGAAAATGCTGAGATTCCAAAGATTGGGCAAAACCTAAAATTTGATATTTTATTCCTGAAGAATTACACTGTTGATGTAAAAGGGAAATTATTCGATACTATGCTTGCCCATTATATTCTTCAACCCGAACAGAGCCATAAAATGGATAACCTGGCAATAAAATATTTAAACTATAAACCAATCGCTATTGAAGAACTGATTGGTAAAAAAGGTCCTGCACAACTTAATATGCAAGCTGTTCCGTTGGATATAATTGGCGAATATTCATGTGAAGATGCTGATATTACTATTCAGCTAAAAAATGTTTTAGAACCTGAATTAAAAAAGCTTGGCTTCGATGATTTGTTTAACAATCTTGAAATGAAACTATTAAGTGTATTGGTTGATATTGAATTATGCGGATTTAAAATTGATGTTGATTATTTAAAAAACTATAGTATTGCCTTAAAAAATGATATAAAAAGCATTGAAATAGAAATATATAAGTTAGCTGGAGAAGAATTTAATATTGCTTCACCTAAACAGCTTGGTATTATTTTATTTGAAAAGCTTAAAATTTCTGATGATGCAAAACTGACAAAGACACAGCAATATTCTACTAATGAGGAAACATTGCAATCGTTAATTAATAAACATTCAATTGTAAATCAGATTCTTGAATATAGAGGATTGACAAAATTACTTTCAACTTATGTTGAAGCACTGCCCAGATTAGTTAACAGGCAAACAGGCAAAGTTCATACTTCATTTAATCAATCGCTAGCTGTTACAGGCCGATTAAGTTCTAATAATCCCAATCTTCAGAATATTCCGATCAGAGAAGCACGTGGGCGCGAAATTCGTAACGCTTTCATTCCATCATCTGCTGAGAATATTTTGTTATCCGCTGATTATTCTCAAATTGAATTAAGGTTGATGGCACATTTCAGCAAAGATGAAAATATGATTGATGCTTTTAAAAACAATCAGGATATTCACACTTCAACAGCATCCAAAGTATTCAAAGTTAAAATAGAAGAAGTTACAAAGGAGCAAAGAAGCAAAGCAAAAACGGCAAATTTCGGTATAATATATGGAATTTCAGCATTTGGTTTATCGCAACGCATGGGCATTCCAAGAAAAGAGGCAAATGAATTAATTGAAGAATATTTTAAAACATTTCCCGGTGTTAAAAAATATATGACAGATGTTATTCAATTTGCAAAGCAAAACGGATATGTTGAAACCTTAATGAAAAGGAGACGTTATTTGCCGGATATTAATTCCAAAAATGCCACAGTGAGGGGAATGGCTGAAAGAAATGCAATTAATTCACCAGTTCAGGGAACTGCAGCTGATATAATAAAATTAGCTATGATAAATGTTCATGAAGAATTTGAAAGTAATAATTTGAAATCTAAAATGATTTTACAAGTGCACGACGAATTGATATTCGATGTTTATAGACCTGAGTTGGATAATGTGAAGAAAATTGTCAAAAATAAAATGGAGAATGTTTTGAAACTTTCGATACCCTTAATAGTAGAATTGGGCGTTGGCAATACCTGGCTTGAGGCACATTAATTGAATATTTAAAAAAGTGGATATAATTAGTTTTTTTTATGGTTCTAATGTTTAATTTTAAAATTGATATACTTTGTAATTTTATTTTTTCATTGAATATTATATCAGTTATATACATAGCCAATTTTGGATTTAAAAAATAATTTATTGAAATGAGCAAACTGATTTATTTTGTCGATGATGACAAAATGATTTTAAACCTGCTTGAATATACTTTTAAAAGCAGGGATGATTACGAAGTAAAAACATTTCGCACAGGTGAAGATTGTTTGGCAGCAATGCATGAGAAACCTAATTTAATTGTCTTAGACCATAATTTCGTCATCGAAAATACAAAATTTACAAGTGGTCTTGAAATATTAGAAAAAATTCGCGAGGTCGATAATAAAGTAAAAATTATTATGTTGTCTGGTGAGGATAATAAGCTGGTTATCGATAATTATATGAGATGCGGTGTTGATAAATTTATAGTAAAAAATTCTTTTTTTATCGATTCTCTTATCGATTCTATAATAAATATTTTCAATCAATTAAATTAATAGTACGTAATACATTAATATTCAATATTATAAATACTTCATAATCTTCTTATATTCTATTTTTTCAAATTTTAGTAACTTTTCACTACACGAAACCGTCTTTGGTTTAATTAAGGAAACATGACAGTTGAGGAGTACAATTTTTGTGTTGATGAATTTTCAGACAATGTCTATCGCTTTATCTTAAAAAATATTCACGATATCGATAAAGCAAAAGACATTGTACAGGATAGTTATGAAAAATTGTGGATAAAGGTAGAGACGGTTGCTTACGAAAAGGCCAAATCATATCTTTTCACTACTGCTTATCATACAATGATTGATTTGTTACGCCGCGAAAAAAAATTTGGTGACTTTAATAATGTGAAACATGAAAATTATTCTCATACTGATCAATATTCTGATTTAAATGAGATTTTGCATGAAGCAATCAAATTGTTGCCTGAAGCTCAACGATCTGTTATCATGCTTAGGGATTATGAAGGTTATACTTATGAAGAAATAGCTGAAGTGACAGGGTTGAATGAGTCTCAGGTTAAAGTATATATATACCGGGGAAGGATGTTTCTAAAAGAGTATATCGGTAAACTTGAAACAGTAATTTAAAAAATGAAGATTAGCCGAAATAATTACGAAGTTTATTTTCTGGATTATCATGAAGGAAGAATTTCTTCAGAAGTAAAAGCTGAATTAATGAAATTTCTTTCTGAAAATGAGGATATTGAAAAAGAATTTTATGATTTTCAAGATATTTCAATTAAGCCTGAAAATATCGTATTTACTGATAAAAATATTTTAAAAAAG